>Ga0183101_1000296_pt1 | contig 87486 bp, 74 predicted proteins | sample Biomet3_FD_127790 | JGI IMG/M metagenome (GOLD analysis project Ga0183101, IMG submission 127790) | Microbial communities from bioreactor (seeded with sewage sludge) at LBNL, California, USA - Biofuel metagenome 3 | ecosystem: Engineered > Bioreactor > Anaerobic > Unclassified ... | reverse complement strand
CCAGGATCAAACTCTCAATTTTAAAGTTTGAATGCTCATTACTGTTTATTTGGCTACTAATCTAGTAGCTCAAAAGAATTGCTGGTTTAGTTTACTTAATAAAAGTCATTTTGACTTTTAACCTCTGTTTAATTTTCAAGGACCAATATCGCATTTCAACGACTGCTTTAGAATATCACATCTAAATCGAATTGTCAACATATTTCTTGTTAACTTTTCATTAATTTCTGTCATTTCCTGACGACATTTGTTATTGTATCATATTTTTTTTATTGTTAATCATCAATACACACAAATAAACTTAATTAAACTTTATTTTCTTATATATACTTAATATTTCATAGTTTTCCATACATAGACACGCGTGGATAAGTATATTGTTTCTATTGAAAAATGTAAGCATTTGTGCAAAATAGTTAAAGCTGTTCTGTCAATTGTCTTGATAATTGAAAAAGACGAGATATACATCTCGTCTTTGGTGCTGAAGACCGGAATCGAACCGGTACGGGTTTTAAAGCCCGCAGGATTTTAAGTCCTGTGCGTCTGCCAGTTCCGCCACTCCAGCGCATTGCTGATTACAAAATTTATTATATTTCAAAATGGCCAAAGTGTCAATACCTTTTCAAAAAGTTTTTTTTAAAATTATCACAAACTTTTTCACTTTCAAGTCTACATACTCATTTGATGCCTTATCCCAACCATCCTGCCTTGAAGCAAGATCTTATATTAGGTTTTCCTATGGGCATCTCTGATAGCACATTTAATAATTTAAAGCTAGCTCTTGGCGAAGCGCCTTAGAGATAGCTTTAAATTATTAACAGTGCGGAAGAGACATCCATAGGAATACCGGGACTAAGTCAATGTTCGGGCTTGCTTATCTATACTGTTATTACCTTTGTAAAAGCTAAAACAAGTATTACTACTCCAATAAATATTCTATATATAGCAAAAACCCTCATTGGTTTTCTCTGTAAAAATTTTATGAACTTCTCAACTACTACTAACGCTACTACAAAAGATACCACAAATCCAATTACAAGAGCTATAACTTGTGAACCATTCATTGAGCCAACTCCATTTTTTAATGATAACACTGAGGCTCCTATCATTGTAGGTATGGCTAGAAAGAATGAAAATTCAGCAGCAGCAACAGTATTTAATCCACTTATCCATGCTCCTATTATAGTAGAAGCCGATCTTGACATACCAGGCCATAAAGCAAGGCACTGGAAACACCCTATTTTAAATGCTTGTACAACATTTATATCATCTATACTTTTAGTCTTATTACCTCTTCTATATTTGTTCTCCATAAATATCATTAGAAAGCCACCTATTATTAATGCAAGTGATACGGTAAGGGCATTAAATAACTTTGCTTCTATAGCTTTATGTAAAAGAAGCCCTATAATCGCTGAAGGCAAAAATGCCACAAATATATTAAACCATAACTTAAATCCCCATCCACCTGGCTTAAGATTTATTAGAGAACCTTTTATTTTTTCCCAATATAAAACTACTATAGCTAATATAGCTCCTAACTGAATTACAACTTCAAACATATCCACATATTGTTTTGGATAGGCCGGTGCTTGAAAATTAATCAGATTACCTACTATTATCATATGTCCTGTAGACGATACTGGTAGAAATTCAGTAATCCCTTCTACTATTCCTATAATAACAGCTTTAAGCATAAGTACTATTTCCATTATTCACACTCACTCTCTTATTTAATTTCATAATAACAATCTTTATTATACTATTTTTAACAGTATGAACACAATATTTAAGTTATGAACAAATTATTACATGAAAGTGAAACTTGAATCAGATGGGAGTATTAGAGCGGGTAGTCATCGGATAAATAAATATATGAAGTGAACCTTAAATCATTTTTCATTTCACATTGCTAACTTTGATAATTAACAAATTTGGCGCTTGATTCAATAAAAAAACTTCATTTCTACATAAATTATTGTAGAAATGAAGTTTTTTTATTGAATCAGATAGAATTGCAATCCCATCTAATTCTTAGACTAATATATAATTATACATACTGAACTTTTTTTGTTTCTGGACCTGCTTTAATTATACTTTCTGAAACATTATTAAATTTCTTAAAGTTTTCATTAAACTTTTCAGCAAGTTCTAATACTTTAGCGTCATAAGCTTCTTTGTCTTCCCAAGTATTTTTAGGATTTAGTATTTCTGACGGAACACCAGGACATTCTGTAGGTATTGAAACTTTAAATACAGGATGTTCATCAAATTTAGCATTTGTTAACTTACCATTTAACGCTGCCTTAACCATAGCTCTTGTGTATGAAAGTTTTATTCTACTACCTTTGCCATATCCACCACTTAACCACCCTGTATTTACAAGATAAACTTCTGTATTATATTTATCTATTTTTTCACCTAAAAGTTCTGCATATACAGCAGGATTCATAAGCATAAAAGGTTCTCCGAAACATGCTGAGAAAGTAGCTTTAGGTTCCGTTATCCCTCTTTCTGTCCCGGCAACTTTACTTGTATAACCAGACATAAAGTGGTACATAGCAGTTTCTTTTGAAAGTTTAGCTATAGGAGGCATTACACCAAAGGCATCTGCTGTTAAAAATATTATAGTATTTGGATTTCCCCCTACTCCACTCTTTTCAATGTTATCTATATATTCAAGTGGGTATGCAGCTCTTGTATTTTCCGTATACATATTACTATCATAATCTGGTCTTCTATTATTATGAAGAACAACATTTTCTAATATTGTCCCAAATTTTATTGCACCATATATTTCTTTTTCTTTTTCTTTATCTAAATTTATAGTTTTTGCATAACACCCACCCTCAAAGTTAAATACGCCATTATCGCTCCAACCATGTTCATCATCACCAATTAATCTTCTTTCAGGATCTGCAGACAATGTAGTTTTCCCTGTACCTGATAGTCCAAAAAATACAGTGGTTTTACTATCCTTACCTATATTTGCTGAACAATGCATTGGCATTACACCTTTTTGAGGTAATAAAAAGTTCATTATAGAAAATATTGCTTTCTTTATTTCTCCTGAATATTGAGTTCCGCCTATTAATATAACTTTTTTATCAAAGTTAACTAAGATAAATGCTTCAGAATTTATTCCATCTTCAGCCCCATTAGCTTTAAATCCTGGTACAGCAACTACGTTAAACTCAGGAACAAAATTTATAAGATCTGCTATGCTAGGTCTTATAAATAACTGATTTGCAAACATAGCCTGTGAAGCATACTCACATACAACCCTAATAGGGAGAGTGTATTCCTTCATAGCACCTACAAATCCGTCAAACATAAATATATCTTTTTCCTTTAAATATTCAACAACTTTGTCATAAAGCTTATTAAAAACGACTTCATCTATAGGCAAATTTACATTTCCCCAATTTATTTTATCTTCAACACTTTTTTGCTTTACTATAAATCTATCTTTAGGTGATCTTCCAGTATATTTACCTGTATTTACAACTAAAGCTCCTTTATCCGATAAAACAGCCTCTCCTCTATTAACAGCAAACTCTGTTAGCTCCGATACCGATAGATTCCTATACAAATTTTTATAATCACTAATATTTAAATACTCAAGATTTATATTCATTATTCAACCCCCCAAACAACCTATAATTGTATATTACATTATGTATGAAAATCGCAAGTAAAATTTCATTTTTAATTAAATTAGTTTATTTTTGATTTCTTTCTTTCATAAGTATACCACATATACCATATAAATGCTATACTTTTTGTTTATATAATATATTCTTTTTGTGTTTTTAGCTTATATACGTATGAATTTATAATTATATATTATAAAAAAAGCGCCATAGAAACTCTATGACGCTTTTTTTACTTCTATTTTTTCTTCTTCTTTAATGAGGTGTACAGCATAAAATATAAACACTGCGCCTATAATTTGCATAATAGACACAGCTTCCTTTAAAATCACAAAAGAAACTATAATAGCAGTAGGTATTTCTAAATTACTTATTATAGAAACCTTTAAAGATCCTATATGTTTTATAGCAGCATATAACAGAGTTAATGGAACTATCTCACATAAAACTGCTAATGCAATTATGTATGTTAACCCTTCCAGTCTAATCTGCCCTTTAGTCAAAAAATCTGGCCACCTGTATACAATTAGAGTTATTAATGAAAATAACGTGGAATAAGCATTTATTGACAAAGCATCTACATTTTCAAGTTTTTCCTCTGAATATAGATTCATAAAAGCATAAAATACCGCGGCTAAAAGTCCGAATATTATTCCTTTCATTGAGTATTTCAGCTCGCCAGAAAAAATATTTAAAGTTAAAATACATCCTAAAAAGGCAGCAAGTATCGCAATAATTTTTCTTATATCAATCTTTTGTTTTTCAACAAACAAAGAATAAACAAAAACCATTATTGGATATGTAAATAAGAGCATTGTAACCATAGCTACAGGTAAATACTCAAATGCCATATAGTAAAAAATAGTCATTAATGTGTTTCCTACAGCACCTAGTATAGCCATATAAAATAGTTGTTTTTTGCTAACATATAGCTTTTTACTATCTTTTAAAAATGCAACTATAAACATCAAAGTCACTGCAATAATATATTGAATAGTAAGTAGACTTACAGAATCCAATCCTGTATTTTGTGCTAGTTTAACAAATATACCCGCCGTTCCAAACAAAATAGCAGATACAATTGCATACATATATCCTTTTTTCATTTTTTCTACCTCCTTAGTTTCACTTCATCTTATTGATGCAAAAAAAGTTATAATGTATTATAATATTTAAGAGTTAAAGATAGTTTGTACAAAATCCTTCTTAATTAACAAAAAGGTGGTGTCAAAAATTAATATAAAATCATTTTTTAGTATTATAGTCTCTAAAATAATAATAAAGCTATCCAGGACTCTATTCAAGGGCGGAAGTAACTTTCCTGGAAGAGTTGCATTAAAATTAGATAGAGATATTTTAAAAACTGTTTGTATGGATTATAAAGTTATACTTGTAACAGGTACTAACGGAAAAACCACCACAACAAGTATGATATACAATATGTTAAAGGATAGTGGAAAATGCGTTATAACAAACAACACTGGAGCTAATATGCTTCCTGGCATGGTTTCATGCTTTGTAGAACATTTCGCCTTCTCAAAGTGTTCAGAAACAAAATACGCTGTTATTGAATGTGATGAAGCAAATGTACCTCTTTTTACTGAATATGTAACTCCTGAGGTAATAACTATTACAAATTTATTTAGAGATCAGCTAGATAGATATGGTGAAGTATATACTACCTTAAAGAAGATTCTTCAAGGAGTTGAAAAGGTTCCTCTGGCAAACCTAGTGCTAAATGGAGATGAATCATTACTTGGCGATTTAGATCTTCCAAATAGAACTATATATTACGGATTTAATTATTCTTTAGATAGTAATAAAACCATAGACATAAATGCTGATGCAAAGTTCTGCAAAAAGTGTAAAAGTCCTTATAAATATAATTATCTTACATATAATCATTTGGGAGATTTCTATTGTGAAAGCTGCGGATACAAAAGACCTTCACTTGATTATGCTGTAGATGAAATTAAGGAACAAACTCCAGAAGGTTCTCTTGTTACAATAAATGGCAAGGAGTGTTACATAAATCAACCAGGAACTTATAATATATATAACGCTTTATGTGCCTACTCTGTATCAAAAGTTTGCGGACTTGAAAATTCGGTAATATTTAATTCTTTAAAAAAGCAGCAAAGCAGCTTCGGCAGACAGGAAAATATAAATATTGAAGGCAAAGAAGTAAAGATAGTATTAGTTAAAAATCCAGCAGGTTATGACCAAGCAATAAATACTATAAGCCTTGATAAAAGAACTTTCGATCTTGCAGCACTTTTAAATGATAACTATGCAGATGGCAGAGATGTATCATGGGTATGGGATGTTAATTTTGAAAAACTTGCATCACTGAACATTGATAAAACTATGATTGCAGGAGTGAGACTTTATGATATGGCTGTGAGACTTAAAGTGGCTGGTCTATCTTCTGATAAATTTGTTATATGTGAAGGTTACGAAAAACTTTTAGAAGAAATTAAAGGATGTACTAATAACACAATATATGTACTTGCTACTTATACCGCTATGATAAACTTTAGAAAGTTTCTTAATAGCAAGGGGTACATAAAAAAATTGTGGTAAAAGGAGATAATGTAATGGAACTTAACATATGTCACTTATACCCTGACCTACTAAATGTATACGGAGACCTTGGAAATATTCTTATTTTAAAATACAGAGCGGAACAAAGGGGTATACAAGTTAACATAACTAATCTATCCTTAGGTGATCCTTTCGATGCATCAAAATATGACATAGCCTTCTTTGGAGGCGGTCAGGATTACGAACAATCTATTGTTTCTGATGATTTAAATGGTGCTAAAAAACTTGGTGTAACAGAATATATAGAAGACCAAAAAGTATTTCTATGTATCTGTGGCGGGTATCAATTACTTGGCAAATATTATACTACACCTGATGGTGAAAAACTTGAAGGTCTTGGAATCTTAGATATCTATACTGAAGGCGGAGATACTAGATTTATAGGAAACACCGTAATACATAACGAGGAATTTAACGAAACCTATGTAGGATTTGAAAATCACTCCGGAAGAACCTACATTGGAAATAACCTAAAACCCCTTGGAAAAGTAATTGCCGGCTACGGAAATAACGGTGAAGATGGATATGAAGGATGTATATATAAAAACTGTTATTGCACATACTTTCATGGATCACTTCTCTCCAAAAACCCCGAACTTGCCGATAGACTAATTGCTACAGCTTTATCCAAAAAATACGGAGAAATTCAACTGGAACCTTTAGATGACAATTTCGAACTTAATGCAAAAGAATTCATTATAAAAAGAGAAAGTAAGAAAAATTAAAGACAAAACAGCCCTTCTAGTATATTAATTCTAGAAGGGCTGTTTTAATATGTGTTTTTATTTATATCCATCAGGATGATTTTTGTGCCAGTTCCAAGCGGTTTCGATTATAGTTTCTAATGAGTCATATCCAGGATTCCACCCTAGTTCTTTTTTAGCTCTTTCAGATGAAGCTATTAAAACCGCTGGATCTCCTGCTCTTCTTTCTGCAACTTCAGCTTTTATTTCCTTACCCGTAACCTTTCTTGCCACTTCTACAACTTCTTTTACAGAAAATCCTTTTCCGTTTCCTAAGTTATATATTGTACTTTCCCCACCATTTTGTAGCCTCTTTAGCGCAAGTAAGTGGGCTGAAGCTAAATCTGTAACATGAATATAATCTCTTATACAGCTTCCATCCTCAGTATTATAATCATCTCCAAATATCATTATCTTTTCTCTTTCACCTAATGCCACTTGAAGTATTATAGGAATTAAGTGACTTTCCGGACTGTGATCTTCTCCTATCTTTCCGCTTATATGTGCTCCTGCCGCATTAAAATATCTAAGGGCAGTATATTTTATACCGTATGCATTGTCACACCATTTTAATATCTTCTCAACAGAAAGCTTAGATTCTCCATAAGGGTTAGTTGGAACTGTCTTATCACTTTCGATTATAGGAATACTTTCAGGCTCACCATAGGTTGCTGCTGTAGATGAAAATACTATATATTTTACATTATGATCCTTCATGGCACTTAACAAACTTACAGTTGAACCTACATTATTTTCAAAATACTTTAACGGATCAACCATGCTTTCTCCAACTAGAGAATCTGCAGCAAAATCTATAACAGAATCTATCTTATTTTCAGTAAAAACTTTATCTAAAATTTCTCTATCTCTCAAATCACCTACATACAATTTTCCACCTACAGCTTCAACCGCAGCTTTATGTCCTTTTTGCAAGTTGTCTAAAATAACTACTTCTTCTCCCTGCTCTTTTAAGTAAGCTACCATATGACTTCCTATATATCCTGCGCCACCACAAACTAAAATTGCCATTTTTATTCCTCCTCAGCACATTTTAACATATCGTTACTATTATAGCATAATTATGTAATTATACTTAGAATCAAGTTTATGGATAAGTAAGGTTACTAAGACATCTTCAAAAATAACTAGTCAGTTTGCTATTATATTTGACTCGTTATTTTATTTCAGATGCCTAACTTACATTTTTTCTATTATAATCTCATCGCCCCTAGCATCCACACCTATAGTGCAACCTTCATAGATATCTCCCTTAATAATCTTCTTTGCAATAGCTGTTTCTAATGTATTTTCAATATATCTCTTAAGTGGTCTTGCACCATAAACAGGATCATATCCTTCCCTTGCCATAAGTTCTTTAGCAACTTCCGTAATATTTATGGATATATTTCTATCTCTAAGCCTCTTCCTTATATCCTCAAGGAATATATCTATAATATATTTTATTTCTCCTGTGCTTAGAGGCTTAAATAATATAATGTCGTCTAGTCTATTTAAAAACTCAGGTTTAAATCTGCGCTTCATTTCATTCATTACTCTATCTCGTATACCTGCATCTACACTACCGCTATCTTGATTTTCTAACAGATAATTGCTTCCTATATTAGAGGTCATAATTATAATACAGTTTTTAAAATCTACCGTTTTACCCTGGTTATCTGTAAGTCTTCCATCATCTAATATTTGAAGAAATATATTAAATACATCTTCATGCGCCTTTTCTATTTCGTCGAATAATATTACACTATAGGGCTTTCTTCTTACAGCTTCCGTTAACTGACCGCCTTCTTCATAACCTACATATCCTGGAGGAGCCCCTATAAGTCTAGAAACGGAGTATTTCTCCATATACTCTGACATATCTATCCTTACTATATTCTCTTCACTATCAAATAAAGTCCTCGCCAAAGTTTTTGCAAGTTCAGTTTTACCAACACCAGTAGGTCCTAAAAATATAAAGGAACCTATCGGCCTTCTTGGGTCTTTCATTCCAGCTCTTGCTCTTATAACTGCATTAGACACAGCAGTTACAGCCTCTTTCTGACCAATTACTCTTTTCTCTAGCTCATCTTCAAGTCTTAAAAGCTTTTCTCTTTCCCCTTCTACAAGTCTTGACATAGGTATACCAGTCCATTTTGATACAATCTGAGAAATTTCCTGCTCAGTTACTTCTTCTTTAAGCATTGCATTTTGGTTATTTTCCTTAAGGGCCTCTTCTTTCTCTTTAATCTTCTGTTCTAAATTTGGAATAATCCCATATCTTACCTCCGCAACCTTATTTAAATCATATTCTCTTTCTGATTTTTCAAGCTGTCCTCTAGCATCATCCAACTGTTCTTTTAAGTTTCTAACCTCAGTTATATGAGATTTTTCCTTCTCATACTTTGAAGTCATTTCATTATCTTTATCCTTTAAATTACTTAATTCCTTTTGAAGAGCATTAAGTCTTTCCTGTGAAGCTGTGTCTTTCTCTTTAGATAGAGCTTCTTTTTCAATTTCTAACTGGAATATCTTACGTTTAACCATATCCATTTCCGTCGGCATACTATCTATTTCAGTTCTTATCATGGCACAAGCTTCATCTATCAAATCTATAGCCTTATCTGGTAGATATCTTTCTGTTATATACCTATCAGAAAGTTTAGCTGCTGCTACTATAGCTGAATCGTGAATTCTTATTCCATGGTATATTTCGAATCTTTCCTTAAGCCCTCTTAAGATTGATATAGAATCTTCTACAGTTGGCTCATCTACTTGTACCGGCTGGAACCTTCTTTCCAAGGCTTTATCCTTTTCTATATACTTTCTATACTCATCAAAGGTAGTAGCACCTATACAATGAAGTTCTCCTCTAGCAAGCATTGGCTTTATTAAGTTTCCTGCATCCATAGCCCCTTCTGCTTTTCCAGCCCCAACTATTGTATGAATTTCATCTATAAATAAAACTATTCTTCCATCACTATTTTGAACTTCCTTTAAAACTGCCTTAAGCCTCTCTTCAAATTCCCCTCTGAATTTAGCACCAGCAATAAGTGCACCCATATCAAGGGAGAATATTATTTTATTCTTTAAACCTTCTGGAACGTCTCCTCTTACAATTCTTTCAGCTAAACCTTCTATTATAGCAGTTTTACCAACCCCAGGTTCTCCTATAAGCACCGGATTATTTTTTGTCCTTCTTGAAAGAATTCTAACTACTCTTCTTATTTCTTCATCCCTTCCTATAACAGGATCTAACTTGTGCTTCTTAGCCTCCTCTACAAGGTTTCTGCCATACTTAACTAATGCCTCATAAGTACCTTCCGGATCCTGAGTATCAACTCTTTGATTTCCTCTAACCTGAGATAGAACATTTAAGAAATTATTCTTAGTAATATTAAACTTCTTTAAAATGCTTTCAATATCACTAGAATTAACCTCCATAATTCCAAGCATTATATGTTCTACACTTATATATGAATCCTTAAATTTTTTGACCATTTCTTCAGCCTTTACAAAGACATCTTCAAATCTTCTTGTAGCATAAATTGAAGCTGTTTGTGCTCCTTCGCCCAAAACCTTAGACATTTTATTTAAAACACTTTCAGTTTCGTCATTAAGCTGTCTTATATTGGCACCCATTTTACTAAATATATTAGGAATAAGACCATCATCCTGTGAGATTAATGCAGCAAACAGATGAATAACATCTATCTGTTGATGATTATGTCTTACCGCTATAAGCTGTGCTTCATTTAAAGATTGCTGAACTTTTATAGTTAACTTATCTATATCCATCTTAAAATTCCTCCTATAGATTAATTATATTTTTAATTTTTTCCAATAAATACATACTTTACTCCCAGTCTTAATTATATATTATAATCATCTTTATAATTGTTTCAATATCTTACTTAATAACTTTTATTAATAAACTATTAATTTTAAGCAAAAAAAAGAAACTAAATTGAAGTTTAGTCTCTTTTTATATACCTCTTAATTACATTCTCTTTTCTAACTGTATAGCAAAATTAAAGTATTTTATAGATTCAGCTACATTTTCCATTCTATGATACATATTTCCTATTTCCATATATCTCCTATATATCTGACTATTACTAGCAAACTTTAACATTGCATCCAATGATAAATTCATATACATTTCTGCTGAATAAATATTACCGTCTTTTTCCAGAATTAGAGCCTTATAATAATAAGCCTTCTCAATAAAAACTATATTATCTAAATCTATTGCAAAATCTAAAGTTTCATCACAAATATTTTGTGCCTTATCTAAAACTCCATTCTCTATTAGCTTACTAATATTCATAAGCATAAAATTTACAAGCAATTCTTTATTATCTTTTGGATAACATTCAAGAGCTTTATTTATATAAATTATAGCTTTGTCTCTTATTCCAAGACTAAACATTACCACTGCATAATTGTATATTGCCTGGGATTTATGCACTAGGTCATTTTCATATAGTTCATATGCCTTTTGCTCATATACATCAAACTTATCCATATTTCTTCTAAGACAAAGTATAGCAAGCATATGATAAGCCTCTGCCTTGTTTATATGATTTTCTATATAGTCCATAAGATCTATTAATTTAACTGCTATCTCATAGGATTTTTCGTAATTTTCCAACATCACGTAACAGGCAGCTTCATTATAAGTTGCTCTTGAAAGTAACATATAATCTCCGTTATCCTCAGAAATTTTTCTAACATTATTATAGTAGTTAGCTGCTTGGATAAATTCTTTAGTACTATAGAAAAATCTAGCTATGTCCATATAATATATGGCAGCTCGTTCTTCCGAAAAACATTTCTGTAAGTAATCATAATACTTAGACATAACAAGCTGTATCTTTTCAATTTTATTTTCATCAAGATAATAATTAAAAAGTAAATGCGTGATATGAAAAGATATATCAAAATAATAATATTCCTCTATAAACTTCAGGTTATAATCCAATATCTCTTCATAGCCCTCTGAATATCCCTGTTTCTCTATATCTTTCATGTTTTTAATTACTTGGTCTCTTATATCCTGCTTTAAATACCCTGAATCAATTTGAAGCTTTTCTGCAATAAAATCAAGTATCCATTCTTCTGGTTTAATCTTATCGTTTTCTATGCAACTCATTTTGGAAACAGATATTTTTTCTTCACATAAATCTTTTAAAGTGTAACCTTTGTATATTCTAGCTCTTTTAATCTTTTCCCCTGTAGAAAGTATCTCCATATTCCTCACCTATCCACACTAAGACTCTTTTAGTAATCCAATCTTTTTAAATGTCTCTACGCCCTCATTTAAGTACTGAGCAGCTTCCTTATCTTTTCCATTATCTATATAAAACTTTCCGAGCATAATAGCTATTTCTGCAATTTCCTTAGTGTAATCCATATTTCTAACAAAGTTTAATGCAATTATTAAAGTATTTTCCGCATCCTTCATATTTGCTTTAAGCATATCTATTCTATATTTAAGTAAATAGTATTGTATTAATGCTTTCTCACTACCATCATTAATATTTTCCATTATTTCTTCAAGAACTTTTTCTGCATTTGAAATATTCTTTAACTTTATATAGTTCTCACATATATTTACAAGTGTCTCTACAACCTTTACATCCTTCATTCTCATTCTTAATTCTTTAGCTTTATTTAAGTGTATAAAGGATTCCTCTATATTATCGAATTCACAGAATAACTTACCAAGACTATTTTCTATTTTTGCAATATGTGTTACATCATCTATTTCTTTGTATACATTTAGAGTTTTTTTAGAATACTTTATAGCACTATCTACATCTCCTTTTTTATTGTATTCCTCTGATAGAAGTAAAAGTGCCTTTGCATATTCTTTTTTATTATCCATTTGTCTAAATTTCTCTTTTGCTAAATAAGAGTAGTTTATAGCCTTGTCCATATTTTCTAGTTTGAAATACATAGAAGCTATATAATAATATATCTGACCCAGTAAAAAGTCATTTCCTATATCATTATCATTGTATACATTTTCTGCCTGTTGAAAATAACTACATGAAGAATGATACGCCTTTAGCTCCATTGTTATTTTGCCAAGATTCACAAATGTTTTGATAGTTTCTTCATGATTATTATTTTTTATAAAGATAACGTTTGCTGATAGAAAGAATTGCTGTGCGAGAGCGTGTTCACCTTTTGAAGTATATATAGTACCCCTAAGATATAGATTTTGCGCTTTTCTAAATTCAAGATTATATTTTTCTGCATAATATAAAGCTTTTTCAATAAATTGCTCTCCCTGACTTAAGTCTTCGTTAATTATATAAGATTCAGCTATATTTTCAAAATAAGTACAAATTTTTTCTGCCTGAGTTTCTTCAGATTCCATAAGATATTCAATGGAACTGTTTAATGCCCCCGCAAGGTACTCTAACAAGTCCATACTTGGATTTGACTTTCCTGATTCTACAAGACTTATTTGTCCCGGAGTAATTCTATCTCCTGCTAAATCTTTTAGTGTCATGTTAAGTTCTTTTCTTCTTCTTTTTATTTTTTCTCCTAAAGACAGTATTTCCATAACTCACTCTTCCTTTACTATGCACAATATTGTATAAATGTGGAATTTAACTTTGTTAAAAATTTTGTAAAGTACTCATTTTATTATAACATATTTTTAAATAATAATATAAAACTTTTTAAGAATATAAATATATTTTTCATTATATTACCATTGAATTGAATAATTTGCTATATTCAACTATTATATGACAATAATAATTATTACTGGATATTAATATATGCATAATTTAGAACTTTTACTTGATTATAATGAAATAAAAATTACGCACTTTAGAGTTAAATCTCTTGCTAAAGTGCGCAATTTAAACTTTATCGTGGAGTTAATTTTTGGGGAAATTAGGGGAATATCTCCAAACTAGTCATCTGATAAATATATTTACATCATTTTATCTCTCATACCATCAAAAGCGTCGCCTGCTATGTTCTTAACCATCTTTGCTGTTCTCTTTATTCTTCTTTTTGTTGACCAATCAAGTTCTGGCATTAACATCATTCCAACAGCCGCTCCTAATACTGCTCCTGTTATAAATTTTCCACGCATATTCTATTCACTCCTTTTATTTTAATACTAATTTTGGTTCTCTGCTTAAGGTTCATATATAGAATATGCAATTTTGTATTTATTAAACAAAGAAAATTATAACAGCCTATTTTTTAGTTATGGCTAATATAGCCTAATAAATAAATAATAAAGTTTGTTTTTTCTTCATCACTTAAATTATCTATTAAACTTTTAGTTATCTCTGAATTTTTTTTATACTCACTAATAATATCCTTAAATTCATATTTATCAATTTTTTCATCATTAGAGCCAATAACAATTATATTCTTTTCTCCTTTAGTAGCTATTTTTAGAATCTCTTGCTTTACAGCTTCACTTGCTACATTTAAAGTGTTTGTAAGCAACCACTTCTCTACCACTTTTTCTGATGGAACCGATAACTTCTCTTTACATTTTTCATCTACAAGCTCATTAAACAAGTCTCCTGTATGGCTATCTACCTTAACAAAAATAACTTCAATACCACAACTCATTAACTCGTTCATCTTTTTATAATATTCTGCTGAGGATTCTTCTCTTCGTTCCCAGAATCCTGTAGCATGATGGCAAATACCTTCATAATCATGGAATATAACTACTTTCTTATCACCTTTACTTAAAGCATACTGTACTCCTTTTACAGCGCCCTCCAACTCTCCTGCTATCTGCCTAATATTTTTTTGAGAATTATCCTTTGCTGAAGCGCTATCAATATATTCAACTATATTATTTCTAACTGCCACTACCCCATAAGAATATTTTTCTGTATTAATATTATAACTTCCATCAACATAGATATGTAAGCAATCTTCCGGATAGCTATCTTCTCCTTTTTTTAATAGTTTACTACCTTCACTTAAATATTGGTTAGCACTATTAATATCTTCAAAGCTCTTGTACTTAGCTCCCTTAACACCTTTTACATACTTTAAGCACTCCGCCCAAGTATTAACTATTTTATTTTCAACTTTGCAATTATTTCCAGAATCAAAACCTTCTTTTATTGCATAAACTTTCTTTCCCATTTTCCTCTATCTCCCTATTCTAAATCTGTCCCTGTTCTTCTTCCTTTTCTAACTTAGTATATCTTTGACACTTGAAGTTTTCCTCACCTTTTTTAAAAATATTCTTCACAACCAAAAGAAGTTTGCCAACATTTCGACTTCCAACTATTTCGGATATATATCCTACCGCTTCTTTTGTTAATAAAATAATATCCTCTTTCCCCTGCCAATTTTGTAAAATAATTTCTTTAGGTACTTCATTAAGTATAGCATTCAGCCCCCAAAACGCTATAGCTACATCATCAATTTTTCCAACAAGAGGTATAAAGTCTGGAATAATATCTAGTGGACTTGCTAGGTAAGCTATTACCCCTGCTACCATCATTTTAACCTTTGTTTTCACCCTTTTATCTCTGAATAATCTCCATAAAAGTGCCATAATATCAGGTAAAATCATGGCATACAAAACAACTTTATCATATTTATCCGGTACCTTATCTATTATCTTATCTCTAACCTTAGAATACTCATCTTCAATTTTCAAGGCCATTGATGGATTCTCTCTTTTCTCTATGCTAGCTACCGGTTTCCTTTCGGAATAAATTACATCTTCAGCTTCTACTTCCAATTCACCATTCATCATATTTATAGTCTTTAGTTTAAAATAGAAATATGGTATAAGCTTAGATGCCAAGTCTAAATCTAATGTTACAGTATCTTTGTCCACTTTTACCCCATATTCTGAAAAATCACTAAGTAATTTCTTTAAAGCAATATTTTTAATTCCACTAAATACTCCAATCTTAGATACACTAACACTAAATACTTTTATATTAACTATGTTTCCATGTATATTTCCTAGCCCTATTTTAGCTACAAAGGGAATAGTTATCTTCTTTTTATAGCTTCCTCTTACTGTTATAAGTTCTTTTATTTCAATGCTATCTATCTTAAGTCCTTCTATTTGAATATAATCATGTATTATGCCTAATATATCCTCTTCTGTCAGCACTACTTTTACTGCTGAAACTTTCATATAAAATCCCCCTTCTTTTGTATATAGTAAAAGTATACAACAAATTATGATTTGTGCAATAAGCACTTAGACACTTACCCATATGTACCATAAATTACTTTAGCAAATTTTATGATTTTCATTAGACTTAAAGACAAAATTATTATAATATCAATATCGTACTCTACAGAATGTTTTGTACACAACTCATAATCTTTCTTAGTAGCAAATTAGACATACCACATTATGATAAGTCATAATGGTTCAATATGTATAACTCTAAAATTTTCACATGAAACTTAAAAATAATATAAATTTATTAGGAGGATGAGGAATTTGAAGAATAAGATAAAAAATAAATATGTACTTATACCGGTGATTACTGCTTTATTGTCTATAGGGTTGCTTATATTTTTAAATTTCGGTTCTAATTCTGTTGGATATAAATCCTATGTACTGTTTTTAAATGATATTTCTAGTAAAAGTGTTTCTACTGTGTATGTAACTCCATCATCTAAAGTAAGAGTTAAGCTAACTAATGGCACGATGTATGATACAGATAATCCTAGAACAACAGATTTTAAAGAAGTGCTATTGAAGAACGGAATTTCAGTATCTGAAGAAATGCCTTCTGATGTTAATCAAGTTATTGCTATAGCAGTTTTAGCTGCTTCACTTATAGCTTTAATAGTTATGGCTATAAAAGCATCTAATATTACCTCCAAAAGAATGCTCTCAGTAGATGCACTAGATGCTACTGCTGTAGAAACTTCAAAATATAAATTTAAAGATGTTGCTGGAAATGAAGAGGCAAAGGAAAGTGTTAAGGACGTAGTAGATTTTCTAAAAAACCCAGAAAAATATGCTCAATATGGTGCAAGAATGCCTAAAGGAGTTATACTTTACGGTGATCCTGGAACAGGAAAAACTCTTCTTGCAAAAGCTGTAGCCGGTGAAGCTGGTGTTCCATTCTACGCTGTATCTGGTTCGGATTTTATACAGGTATACGTAGGGGTTGGTGCTAGCCGTATAAGACAGTTATTTAAAAAAGCAAAAAATAATCCAACTGGCAAGGCAGTTATATTCATAGACGAGATAGATGCTATTGGTAAAAAGAGAGATGGTTCTAGAAGTTCTGGTGGTTCAGATGAAAGAGATCAAACTCTAAATGCACTACTTACAGAAATGTCAGGATTTAATGATAGAGAAGGTATTGTTATAATGGCAGCTACTAATAGATTGGACATACTTGACGAGGCTCTTTTACGACCAGGTAGATTTGATAGACACATAGAAGTAAGTCTTCCTGACGTAAGTGCAAGAGAGAAAATTATTAATCTTCACTTGAAAAATAAGCCAGTTGGTATTGTAGACATAAAAGAATGGGCTCAAAAAACATCTTATTTCTCAGGTGCTAAACTTGAAAGCTTTATAAACGAAGCTGCTATACTTGCATGTAAAGAAAATAGTGAAGCTATAGATGATATTCATTTAGATAAAGCATATTCAATAGTTTTAGCAGGCCATGAGAAGAAAGAGAGAGGTCACATAAAGGGTATCGACAAAAAAATAACTGCTTATCACGAGGCTGGACATGCTCTTGTTTCTTTAAATGTTCTACCTAGCGAGAAAGTGTCTAAAGTGACAATTATTCCAACAACCAAAGGTGCAGGTGGATATACTCTAAGTATTCCTGAAGATACACTATACAAAACAAAGGATTATTTAAGAAGAAGAATCATGGTACTTCTTGGTGGAAGAGCTGCCGAGGAAATCATATTTGGTGAAAACAGTGTAACTACGGGCGCTCATAACGACTTAAAACACATCACAAACATGGTATTTAATATGATAACTCAGTATGGAATGGGAGACACTTTAGGTTTATTGAATATGGAAGAGCTTTCACAGTTAAATCTAAACCAAGATGATGTTATTAAAGAATCTAAGCTTTTAATTGACTCTTTATATGAAGAAGTTAAAGAATTGCTTTTAAAAGACAAGCACAATTTAGACAGAATAACAAATATGCTTATAGAAAAAGAAACATTATATGCAGAAGATTTAGCATTAAACTAAAAATCAGATGCAGCTAACCTGTGTGGCATTCAACTTTCAGCCACACCAGGTTAGTTTTTTATCTAAAAATCATGAGTTTCTTCTAAACAACAAGAATGAAGAAAGTATCCCCCCCACAAGTCCACCAAGGTGTCCAAAGTTATCCACATTAGGAATAGAAAATCCTATAACTAAGTTTATAACTATAACAGATAGAATGTTCATAATAAAGTCTTTCCTAACCCTGTCTTTCATCTTAATAGCAAAAACTAAAGCTGCACCAAGAAGTCCAAATATTGCTCCTGAAGCTCCCACAGAAATATCTGATGAAAATGTATAGCTAAAAAATGAAGAAACTATTCCAGCAAAAAAATATATAGTCGTATATTTAGCTTTGCCATATACACTTTCAACAAAAGGCCCCAAAGCATAAAGAGAATACATATTTAAACCAATATGCATTGCTCCTCCATGTAAAAACATACAGCTAACTAATCTATAATACTCTCCACCACTTATTAGTTCATTTACCTTTGCACCCAAAAATACTAAAACATTTGTATTACTATCAACTATATTCCCTGATAAATATGCCGTCAGGCCATATACCAATATATTTACAGCAATTAAAATGTATGTTACAATGGCTTTCTCTGTCGTTGCATGTTGTTTTTCTTTAGTACTCATACAGTTTGCCAGTTCATTAACTTTATTTTCTAAGCCTGAACTATAGTAAAGTATTTTATTATCCACATTGTTAATTAAAATCAATCCACATTGTGGATAAATTTTGTGATTTAAATGCAAAACTCCCTCTTCATCAGTTTGAGTCTTTAGATTCCCATCTATCAAAATCTGGATTGGACGTATATCCTCACACTGTAACTCATTTCTTGCATAACTTATAAAATTATTTATATTGAATTCCTGCGTTGTGTGTAAATTAGAGAAAAAACCTACCTCTACTAAACTTCCCTCTTCTTTCACAAATCCCCAACTACTACTGAGTCCAGGTATATCGTTAAATTCTATAATTCTATACCCATACATATTGCATAACTTTTCTATTAAGTTTCTTATATATGTATCCATAAACTGCTCCTCACTAAATATTAAAAATAGAAATGCACAACATAAAAAATAAACCACTTAACTAGTCTATTATATGCTGTGCATACAATCTCATCCATATACTATTTTCTCTATTCTCTTTAATTTTATTAACATTATACAATACTTTGTATGACAATGCTCGGACTTTTCAATAAATCTATTTCATAAAAAGATATAGGACTTTTATCCGTTTTATCATACACCACTCTAATAATAGGCCTATCTGGAAATCCCTTATTTTGATTTATAACATAACCCTCTTCCCCATTTGAAAGTTTAACACAACATCCTAGAGGATAAATAGAAAAGGTATTTTTAAAATTTCTAACAAGATCTTCATCAAAAGAAGTACCACATCCCGAAAGAATTAATTCATAGGCATCATTTGGGCTAAACTTTTTCCTATAGCATCTATCATTACTAATAGCATCATATACGTCGCATATACAAACAATCTTACCATACTTGGATATTTGCTTTCCAGTTAACCCATAAGGGTATCCCCTTCCATCAACTCTTTCATGGTGTTGTTCAACTATTTTAATTACAGCACTAGGTATAGCAACATTTTTTTTAAGCATATCAACACCATAGATTGGGTGTTTTCTTATTTCATTAAACTCCTCATCAGTTAGACGTCCTTCTTTATTCAGTAAACTAATAGGAATATCTGTTTTTCCTATATCATGAAGTATAGCCCCTACCCCAAGATCTTTCAATCCCCATTCATCTATTTTAGAGTTCATACCTAAAAATGTGGCCATAATACATGTATCTAAAGAGTGAATATAAGTGTAATTATCATAAGTTTTTATATCATAAAGGCTTTTGTTAACATCCCCAACATCAATTATATAATCTATCATTTCATTTACATTACCGAGAGATTCCTTAAGTTGCTTTCCATTACAATTATGAACGTTTTTCATCACATGAGACATACTTTTCATAGTTGTCTGTTTAAGTTCAGAAAGCCTTGCATCTTCTACTTGAACATCATCTAATCGTTCATCTTCTACATAAATATATAAAACTCCAAGTTCCTTAAGCTTATTTATATAAACATTGTTTAACCTTACTCCAGCCCTTAATAATACATGTCCTTCATTTGTTAATATGCTTTTTCCGAGAACTTCATTTTCTCGAACTCTACTTATAAATTCCAACCTCATCTTTCCACCTCAACAAAGTTTGCTATATTTCCGCTCTGTCCTCTGATATTTTCAAAAAACAGACTACTACCTTTGAATAATACCATATTATACAAAAAAATTAAATAGATGAGTACATTATTGTTATAAAATTTAATTATTTCTATTATTTATTTTAAGGTTATATTATATTTTGATAAATTACATTGTTTATCTACAAAAATACCAAGACTTGTAGGTACGCTATATTTCATTGAAGTTTAGCTTTATTGATATTCTTCTTGCTTTCCTTTTATATCATCAAAAGCTTTAGTAACACAAGACTTTATCAAAGTGCATAATTCACTTAACTTATCAACCATAGTTATATGTTCCTCTATGAAATCAAATTTAACTAACCAAGTAGGGTTAAACTCATCATCCACTTGCTCTATGTTGTATCCACACTTTACAAATTCCTCTTCATTGAACAAATCAAATATAGCAGAGTATTCCCAATCCTCTACGTCTTGTTTTGTATCAAAGTATACATTTACTTTGTCACCATCAAAAAACATTTTAGTTATATACTCTGCACCATCTCCAACCTCATAACTTCCTAATTCTTTCACTATAAAATTAGTTTCTTTATCTTTTTCCATTAATACTAATGAAGAAAACTCCATATTTAACACCATCCTTATTAACATCTATTTACTTTAATTATGAACTAATTACTTTTACAATATTTAGTATTTACTTATTCTTAAAATTTAGTTATTATATTATTAGTTAATGTTTTCCATTTTCTGGGAGGTAAAGCATGAAAAAGTTTTTCATAATTTGTTTATCTGTTATTCTAGTAGGCGGACTAATAAAGTACACCTATATAACAACTAAATCTAAAAATATAAATTATGCTGTTGAAAGATACTTTACAACTGGAATATTTAACAATTATAAAATGTATAACATAGAAACAATTAATTTATCTTTTTCAAATGGCAGTATTGCTGTAGTCAACGTTGAAGGGATGGAAAAAAAGCCTCCTAATAAAAAAGTAACCTATAGCGCATTTTTAGAAAAAAATAGTCGAGGCATATGGAGTGTAAAAAAAGTATACCCCTCCCAGACAGTACTTAAAAGTGAGCAGCAATAAGGTCAAACTGAGAATCATATGGGTTTTATCTACTATGTATAGCAAATCTATTCATTAGATTCCCACCTGATTCTTATTCTTTTTTTCCGCAATCTTCACAAATTCCTTCTAACTTAATATCTAATTCTTCATCTACAAAAACAAACCCAGTCTTGTTTTTAATTAATTCTCTAACTTGCTGCATTGGACAATCTATTTCAACTTCTTTATGACATAACTTACATTGAAGTATATGCTTATGGTCTTCTTTTTTTATTGTGTAATTATATTTTCCCCGTCCTAAATCAAATTTACTTACAATATTCTTACCTTCAAATAATTCAAGAGATCTATAAACAGTTGATAAATCAATATTTACACCTCTTCTTTTGCATTCTTCAAAAATACATTCTGCACTTACAGAAGTATCCCCTTTACATAATATATCTAATATATTAACTCTTCCTTTTGTGACTTTTATACCATACTTCCTTAAATATTGTTCTATTTCCAATTCATTCACCCCGAATTTTTCTTAGAAAAACATCATCTTCATTCCAAAAATAACCAATATAACCCCACCTATATAATCTGCATATTTACTTACTAATGCTATTCGGTTTAAATATCTTGCAATTATAAATGCAATGCTAGACATTATTAGTGTTATAACACCTATAAAAATTGTGTTCTTAAATATAAGTAAACTACTAGAAATATTATTAAGAACTGTAAATCCTATAACCATAGCATCTATGCTTACCGAAACTCCAAGAATTATAAACATTCCTGGTTTTATCAAAGGACATTCTTCCTTGCTTTGAAAACCTTCCTTTAACATCATTATTCCAACTATAGTTATTAATACGCCCCCTATAATCTGAGGTACTGAAGCTATATACGTATTAAATAAAAAGCCTGCATATGCTCCTATTATTGAAAACAAAAATTGAAAAAATCCAAAGGATGCCACAAATAACACTTTATTATTTCTACTTACTCCTGTATTCAAACCTATACATAAAGCCACACCAAAAGCATCTAAGGAAAGTGCTATGGCTATTAAAAATAACGAATAAAAACTCATACCCTATTCTCCTTACTTTTAGTTTTTTCGCAACAATACTATTTTACTTTATATCTATTATCTTGTCTATAAGTATAGATTAATCTATACTTTAAGTGTATGTCCGTAGGCCTTAAGCCACTGCTTTCTTTCCCTGTAGTCAGGTAATACTGATTCTACAGTTTTCCAATATTCTTTAGAATGATTCATATGTATTAAATGTGATAACTCATGTACCACTAAATAATCTATGATATCAATTGGAGCCATTATAAGTCTATAGCTATAATTTATATTCTTTTTAGATGAACAACTTCCCCAAACAGTTTTTTGGTCTTTTATAGTTATTCTATTGGGGTTTACACCAATTATTTTGCTATAGTAACTTGTTCTTTCCATTAACAGCTTTTGAGCTTCTGTTCTGTAAAATTTTATAATAAAATCCCTTATGATATCTTCTCTATTATTTTTATTATCATCTATATAAACTATGACTTTTTCATTTAAAATTCTAACTAGATTATTCTTAAAACTATGATCATCTAAGGCTTCGATTTTATCCTCATTTAAATTGTAAATTTCTAACTCTAGCTTCTTTCCTAAATACAGAAATTCTTCTCCACTTTTAAAATTTCTATCTTTACAACCTGGATGCTGATCAAATAGTTGTAATTTATCCTTTATCCACTTTTCTTTCTTTTTAACTATATTTAATATAGTTTTTTCACTCACATTAAAGGGAGAAGTTACTATAACTTCTCCCTCAGTTGTTATCTTAATACCAATAGTCTTTCTTTTTTTTCTAATTATTTTATATTCAAATGATGAATATTTGTGCACTATGTCCATACCTACTCCTATCAACTTATAGATATCTAATCTCAGAACTCGACTTATTATAGGTATTTATGCACTCATATCTGACAGTATATTTAATTATTTTTCTATAATTTTTAGCGAATTATGTACATAAAACTTAGAACTTTTGATTGTCTGAGCGAGAGCGAGTTATCACAAGTTCTTAGTTTTATGCACATAAGGAGCTGTAGAATTATAAAAAATAATTAACAATACAGAAGATATGAGTGCATAAATACCGGTGGCAAGTCAAGTTCTGAGATTATACTATTAATTCTTAACGGTAAAAGGTTTAATTATATCCTTGATTTTTATATAGTAAGTTTGTCCTTTTATTAAGTTTTCTTTTGGTGTTAAACTTATCTTTTTATCATCTACTTTTTTAACATCAAAAGCAGCACGTTCCCCTGTTTCTCCATTTATAATTTCTATACCAGTATTGTCTTTTATAGTATCTGTATTTATAGATTTATTAAAGGTTACAGTAAACATTTTATTTTCAGGTACATCATTTAAAGTGTCAAGATGCTTATAGTTTCCATATAAAAATTTATATATGTTATTAAAATAATCTGGAGTAGCCTTTATCCAACCATTTTCAGTACCTACATACACATTATCTTGTGATGCCTTACTTATAATATATTTAAATGCAACCCAATGATTTTCATCTTTAGCTAAATTTAAATCTATTTCATAATCACTGCCACCTACATTTACCTTTACATATCCTCTTTTATCTACATCATTTCTACATTTCCCGGAAAATAATTCTGCAACATCTAAGGAATCTACATCTTTCTCCTCTTTCACCTCAAAATCAGGAGATATTCCAACCTTCTGTATTATATTCCCCATAGGAGAGTAGAATTTTTCTACAGTTAGCTTAAGAATACTTCCATCTGACAGTGGAAACATCTGCTGTGCAACACCTTTTCCATAGGTAGTGGTTCCAATGAAAAATGCCTTTTTATAGTCCTTAACTGCAGCCGCTAGTATTTCTGATGAGCTCGCAGTATACTCATTAACTAAGAATATTATAGGCTTATCAATGGTGCTTCCTTTATTCTCTGCTAAATATCTTGTCTTTTGTCCATCTCTATCTTCTATAGTTATTCCAGGATTTTCTCCTATAAAGTTTCCAGCTATATCAAGAGCTGTAATCATATAGCCTCCACCATTGTTTCTTAAGTCAACGATATAGTTGTCAGGATTTTTCATTCTAAGTTCTTGTAGCTTTTGTGTGAATAACTCTGCAGTATCTTCACCAAAGGATGTTATGTCTATATAGGCGGTGTGGTCGTTTAACATTTTTCCTGTTACTGTAGGGATACTTATTTCTTTTCTTATAACACTAAAATTCAGAAAAGAATCTCCTCTTTTAACTTTTAAAGTAACACTTGTCCCAGCTTCACCCTTGATATAAGAAGCTGCCTTTGATGCATCTAAGCCAGCTAAGGATTGTCCATCAGCTGAAACTATTATGTCCCCTTTTAATATACCTATACTCTCTGCCGGAGAAGTTTCTATTACCTCTGTAACTTTAACTCCTTCTTGTACAATTTCCATGTATATTCCTATTCCATACATTTTGTTGTCTATGGCATTAACAAAGTCTTCTCCTTCCTTTTCAGAGAAATACTGTGAATAGGGATCATTTAATCCTTTTACCATATCTTCTATTGTAGATACATTTAATACTCTATCTGGAACGGTGGATACATAATTATCTTTAATTATGCTTCTAGCCTCATTCAATAATGAACTACTCTCAGCTGCTTGTACATTTAAAGAAAAGCTACTAATAAAAAAAGCTAGTAAAAATAATACATAGAATATACTATATGATTTATGTGTTTTAGAATAAGTTTTGTCTATTTCCCATTCATCTTTTGTGATGTAAAATTTATTTTTCATCATTATTATGCTCCTTCTCAAATATCTTAGTTACAAAAATTATACCCTATTTCACATTTAAAATCTAATATAGAATTCAGATATATACTTATCATCAATCTAATTCCTATACACAACCTTGAATTTCTATGATAAACTTATTTAGACATAATTATATATTCAAAACTATATTGAAATACATTTTAGCATATTGTATAATTTAATATATAATATGGCTAAATTTTAAATTAAACTCAAAATTAAATTTAATCAACAAGGAGTTTGCTGTCATGAAAAATCAACTAACACCCATTGAAGCTCGTAAGAGAAATACAAAAATAACAATTTGGACTTTTTCTATAATTATAATTGCTTTAGTATCTTCAGTAGTTTTTGCAATGTCTTCAATATAAGCACTAAGCTATCAGTAAACCTTTTTACTGATAGCTTTAACCGCTAACCACACCATCTTTTATTTCTATTATTCTATCTGTTTTATTTGCTATCCTTTCGTCATGAGTAATAACTATAAATGTAGTTCTAAATTCTTTGTTTACATTTCTAAATATCTTATATATTTCCTCCGAGGAATTGGAATCTAAATTACCTGTAGGCTCGTCTGCCAGTATAATCTTAGGATTATTCATAAGAGCTCTAGCAATAGCAACTCTCTGCTGCTGTCCTCCTGAGAGGTCATACACCTTATTCTTTTTAACTTTAGATAGACCAACTAAATCCAGAAGTTCCTCCGCTTTTTCTCTAGTTTTTCTTCCATGAAAAAATCTTTTTATAGTATATGGCATAAGTACATTTTCAAGTGCATTAAATTCTGGCAACAGATAATGAAATTGGAACACAAAACCTATTTTTTTATTTCTAATAGATGCTAATGCTCTCCTGCTCATTTTATCTGTTCTATTGCCTTCTATAAATACTTGTCCATTGGTAGGTTTATCAAGAGTACCTATTATATTTAATAATGTAGTTTTACCACTTCCAGAGGATCCTATAATAGAGTTAAAAGAGCCTTCCTCAATAGAAAGATTTACATTATGTAATACCTGTGTTTTAACTCTTCTGCCATATATTTTATTTATATCTGTTAGTTCTATAATACTACCCATTTTTTATTACCTCCACAGGACTTAATTTAAAGGACTTTAAAGCAGGTAAAAATGCAGCAAATGTAGAAGCTGTTATATCAATTAAAGCTGACATAATCAAAAATCTTTTACTCACAAATATGCTTACTACTGGCACGCCCTGCGGTGTAATTATGTATCTATTAAACTCTTGAACAAAAAACATTGATAGACCTATTCCAAGGCTTGTACCTAAAATTCCAAGTATTAATGCTTGAAACAAAAATACCATTCCCGCAGAGGAATCATTTATACCCATTGCTTTCAGAATTCCTATTTGTCTATATTTTTGAACCACACTGATACTTAGTATACTTAAAGTACTTAGAACTGCCGCTAGAAGTACAAAAAATTGAATTATAACAGTACATATTCTTTGCCCGACTATTGCACTAACTAATAGCTTATTTTGACTTTTCCAATTTTCTACCTTTAGATTTTTATCTCCTAATGCATTTTCTACTTTTTTACCTATAATATCTGCATTATATGGATTATTTACCCCTGCTTCTATTGATGTAACTTTATCCCCAAAGCCTATTAAATTTTGGGCAGTTTTTAAATTTGTAATAAGCCAAGTTTTATTTATTTTAGCTGCCTCAAAATCATAGAAACCTACAACGATAAAATCCATCTGTTTTCGTGAAATAGTCATTATATTTACAGTGTCTCCTACCTTTAGCCCCAATCTCTCTGCTAAATCTTTGCCCATAATCACTTCATTTTCACCTTCAGGCATTTTCCCTTCATAGATTTTCTTTTTAATATTATAAAAAGAATCTCCTTCTTTAAGTCCAAAACCTCTAATAAGTGCTGGCTCTGTCATATCATTAAGTTTTACAAAAGCTTGATGGTCTACCACAGGAAACACCGATGTTATCTCGCTAGTTCCTTTAATTTTATTAATCTTATCTTCCCAATTTTCTATTCCACCCTTATGAGCATATACAGTAATATTAGCAGCATTACCTGCAATCTTATTTAAAAGGGTTCCTTCAAGTCCTTTGCTTAACAAACCTATAAATACCTGAACAGATACCCCTATTGCTATACCTATAATTATAATAAGCGTTTGAATTTTACTGCTTCTTAAAAATCTAGAAGCTATTTTAAAAGACGTGAACATATTTACTCCTCCGTAAGTCATGAAGCTTATACTAATAAAGTAAGTATATCATTAAATTTGTAATAAAACCAACTCCTAAATTCTCTAAATATTTCTAGTGATTAACAATGGCATATACTTTAATACAAAGTATTTTATACGCATCCTCATATTCTTATATTCATTATCAATTTCACTATAACTTTTAATCCCTTCTTCCTTCATCTTAAACTGATAAAACAAATTAAACCTTCTTATCTGAAAATTATTCTTTATTTCACTCTTGGTATTATCACTACATCCATACTTTTGTAAGTATTTATTAACTATTTTTTCGTCTTCTATTATATATTTTAGTTGAGATGAGCATCCTTCTTTATATTGTTTATGTGATAAACTATTCTCTCTTACAACATATTTCATTAAAGGCTTATCAATATATCCTACCTTATATCTATAGGCAATCTCTATAGCTATCTGCCAGTTTTGACCATGTTGTTCTTCATCCAACTTTTTATTCGGAAAAGCATTTAAAAATGCCTCTTTTCTCATACAATATGTTCCTGGAGTCATAAAAAAAGTAGTTAACAGTTTTTCATACACATTTCCACTATAATGTTCTCTCACCGCTGACAACTCATTAAGAACCTTACTTACATCTTTTTCATGAACAACAAAAGCATCATTATAAACCATGCCATATTCCAAATTTTCTTCAAGAAATTTAACTTTTTCTCCAACAGCATCTTCTAATAATATATCATCACTATCTAATAATATTATATAATCTCCCAACTCCTTGGATAACCCAGTATTTATAGCTTTTACAACTCCTGCATTTTCCTGATAATAATAATTAAATTTTATATTTTTATTCAATTTCTTACTTTCTATATCACAAATTTGCTTTGTCTTATCCTTTGATCCGTCATCAACAAATATAACTTCTATATTTTCATACTTTTGATTATTTAACCCTAAGAAGTAGTTTTTAAGGTACCTTTCACCATTATAGCATGCAGTTATAATAGTTACTTTTTTTGCACTCATAGCTTCACCTTACCTTTTAAACTATTTAGTAAAATGTTGAATTTATTAAACGTGAAGATTACTTCTTCTTTATATAATATCATGTAAATTGTTATACATAGTAAACATACTAACACAGATAAAATTAAATTTAATCCTATAACTACTTTTATAAAATAAATAAAGATAAAACTCATATAAACTATAATAAATTGAGTATACTTAATTTTTACGGGAAACATTTTTACTCCAAAGAATATTAAGAAAATACATGTAAATGTATTAGCAATAAAAGTTGCCGCTGAAGCACCTATTATATTGTATTTGTAAACAAGTAGATTATTTAATAGTATATTTATAACTGCTGATAAAACTAAAGCCATAGTTGTATATTCTGTCTTTTTTTTGATTGTTATACCTATTCCACCAATCCACCCTAAAATCGTTAATATAGGCCCCATTGCAATAATAGGAAAAACTTTGTACGCACTGAAATACTGTATACTAAATAATATTTTGAAAATATAGTCAGAAAAACAAATAAAAAATACTCCGATTGAAAATCCAACTAGTACATTAATATTGAATAACTTTCCGTAGACCTCATCTGCATCTTTATCCTTCATTATATTAAAAGCAAAATAAGACCACCCTGCAGAAAAAATATTCTGCAATATTAAAGTTGAACTGGCCAGCTTTGCACCCATTGCATATAATCCTACATAACTACTTCCTAACTCTTTGTTTATAATCCACCTATCATAACCGCCTAAAATCCAATAGGCTAAATTAGTTGGAATTATAGGTACCCCTATTCTTAAAAGCTCACTACAAATTTTTTTATCTATTTTTTCACGTAAAGATAGATATTCCTTATTGTTAACTAAACAATATATTATATTAATTAGAGCTATTAGTATATTTATCACTATAATAAATTCAATGCTTTTTTTCATAATAACGAAAAATATTATATTAAATATGAAATTCAATAAAGTAGTTAACAAGATTACACTAACTATCTGCTTCCTATCATTTCTTATTTTAAATAAAACCTGCATACTCATGTACATATTTTGAAAAAACATCAATATTGTACCTAATAAAATAAAATAACTATATCTTAAATCCTTATAAAATAACTTTGATATTTGTTGATTAAATAAAATAAGCCCTGCACATATTAAAACTGTAGTTATAATTACTATATATATAGAATTCATTATTAGTTTCTTTTTATCTTCTAAATTATCATAATCAAAAAACAATCTAAAAAGAGCTGTTCCCATACCTACCATTCCTAAAGGTGCAAACATGGAAATAAAATTATTACTTAAATCGTATAATCCATATATATTCGGATTAAAAATTCTTGAATAATAAAATACAAATATAAAACTATTTATATTTGCTACAGCAGTGGCAATACCATACACCACCATATTATTCAAGTATAAAGAAGTTCTATTTTCTTTTTTCATTGTTTGCTCCTATCTTCTAATAAGTTTCTTTACTTTCTTTGGTATCATATTTCTTATAATATTAATAGGTTTCAGCTTTTTCTTCATAACTGTTAGGAAAAGGTGTTTCATATATATATTGCTTAAACTTTTATTACTACTTAAATTCTTTGAAATTTCATCATAATTTAAAGGAATATGTATTTTTTCAACATATTGTGAATCTATTAAATGTTTGAAATCAACTTTCTCATAGTGTATACCTTCTAACTTTCTAAGTAGGGCTTCTCCTACTTCATTATTACTAAGATATATAGATGAACCTAATTCATCATCTCTACATAGTTTTCCCCAAAAATCTCCAACCCTTATATCTGAATACAATTTACCAAACCTTAATTTACAATCATAACAGCACTTATTAAGACATACATCAGATAAAAAGAAGTGATAGAATAGATCATTATTTAAGTTCTTTAAATATACTTTATTTCTCGTTGTAATTTTCATAGAAAACTTGTGCCATCCATGAGTTTTATCACGAAAATTAATCTTTGTTATCTTATCATTTTTCACTGTATGTTTTAAATATTTTCTCCATAAATCATATGAAGGAACTCCATGACAGAAAAAATCAACTAAGATTACATTATCTAAATTATTTTTATTTCTAAAAAACTTACTAAAACCATATATCTGACAGGGTGAGCCTATTATTAAATATTTATCCTTTGGATAAGCTTTTATTTCCTTAACTAAAGCTGTTGTATCACTTTGAATATACTTGGAACCTACAAATTTATCCATGTCACTTTTATCTGAAATTACAATGTGTTCACTTATATTTTTTTCATAATTGTATCTTACACCTGCTACCTTGTATCCATTATTCAATGCATAATCAACTAACTTGCCACAAACCCCACCTGAGGATGAATTTTTCCTTTGTGATAAATCAGTAGAATATGTCCTATATACTTTACTTTCATATATATTATAGGAATCTGCTTCATCAATAAACTTATAACATACTTTTTTGCACTGACCACAGTTAACACAAGTATTTTTATCCACTTTAGCCTTAAAGAATCCATCTTCTTCTTTTATATCAATAGCATTCTTATCACACATCGCTGTGCAAATTCCACAGCCAGTACAACTTAATTCACTTTCATCCAGTATATTATTCATTCCTAGTTTCCCCCTAATTTAAAAAGCATAATTTTAAGTTAGTATTTTGTTAACTTTATAAATATCATCTAAAACCATCTCACTACAACCTTTTATATTCTTATCAATAGTTTCTACTAAGCTATCATAGTTATTTAGAATAAACTCAACCTTTGCCATTACATCTTTAACTATTTGTCTACTTATCCATTTCTGTTCACTTGCAGCATTTACAATTAATTCACTTAAATTCAAACCTTCTCCTATTACCCCATCATATTTATAACTATATGATAAGGAAATAGCCGGTTTTCTTAACATAAAGGTTGATACAGCAGCATGCATTCTGCCAGTTATAGTAAGCACCCCATTACCTAATATTTCTCTAGCTTCATGAGGCAAAAGCTCATCATAAATGAACAATACTCTTTTTTTCATATCTACAGCTAGGCTTTCATCTAAAAATTTTATTATTTTTCTATCATCCACATGAGCTGGTAACAATACATGTGGTAATAGTACAATCCTCTTTTGTTTTAGCCTATTATAACTTAATAGCTGTTGTATGATTTTATATATGTTATCGACATATATATCATAATCCTTACAATATGAACTTACCAATCCAGAAGGTACAACAGTAATATACTCTTCCTGTTTTAAGTCGTATCTTTCTAGCACTGATAACTCATTATTTTCTTTTGGCAAATCTAATAGAGCTAAATCCCTTGACTCTTCAACATTTGTAAATCCAATCTTTTTTAAATACTGGAAACTTATCCTATCTCTAGTAAATATGTGGGCATCTTTTAACTTTTCTCTAGATATCTTTTGAAAAACCTTATTAAAGGGTCCTATAGTCTGACCTACTAGTAAAGTCTTAATATCTTTAGACAAAGATTCAATAATAAACAGCTCTTTTAATAATGCACCAGTTCCATAGCAGTGAGATAAATCATCCCCTCCAAGAACTATAATTGCATCGTATTTTTTTATTATGCTATTTTTATATAGTCCTATTTGCTTTTTTAAAGCAAATAGATTATATACTTTTGTTGAATATATATTTTCCATGGTTTCTTCCATAAGATAAATATTCTTTAAATCCGTTGATTTTAAATATCTATCCATACCTTTAGAGTCTTTTACATCCAAAAAAAATTTCACCTTAGTATTTATTTTATAAATTTGTGACATTAAATTTATTGCCATCATCGCAGTTCCATAATTATAACTATTTCCTACATGAGTCATTAGTATATCCATAATTTTCACCACCTAGATTTAAAACCTATTCTTAGTTAGGAGCATCTTTTTATAAAATATCCTGTTAAAAAATTTATTTTTAAAGGACGATATGATAACCCTATACTTCATCGAGTTTTTTAATGAATGTTTATAAGAAAACATTCTAAATTCCTTTAATACCTTTTTTTCATAATCTGTTATAATATCAAAGTTTTCTATAGAACTACTTAATAAATTGTCCATAAACAATATAGGTAAGCAGTAACTTAGAATGAGATTTTTTGCTTCATTTATTTCTGCCTTGCTATAAATTGTTTGTTCATGTTCAACCCAGTTTAAATATTTTAAAAGATAATTATTATGATTATTTACTCTAAAGCTATTATTGTGTGACAGCGAATTCGTATTTCTAATATATGTTGATAGCACCTTATTTACACAACAAACCTCCGCCTTAGAAATAATCTTTAAGAAAAACAAAGCATCTTCTCCGTAGTTTATATCTTCCGGAAAATATATATCATTATCTTTTATTAACTTTGCTTCAATTAGCCAATCATTAGTTGTAACTAAAAGTTCTTTAGACAGATAAGGTAATAAAATTTTCCCGTTATAATTACTTGATTTACTTTGCTTTACCTTTGAACCTTCTGTAAAGATTATTTCATTTTCACAATAACATACCTTCTTTTTTTCCTTCTCAATCAAGCATAACTGTGTTTCTACTTTATCCTCTTTTATTACATCGTCACTATCCAAAAAGGTTATATAATCTCCTGTCGCTAACTTTATTCCCTTATTTCTTGCAGAACTAACTCCCTCATTCCGTTGATAGTGATAATTTATTCGGTTATCTTTTATCCCTTTAATTATATTTTTAGAGTTATCCTTACTTCCATCATCGACCACAATTATTTCGATACTTTTATAGGTCTGATTAATAACTGATTGTAATGTATGTTTTATAGTATGCTGTGAATTATAACAAGGTATAATAACTGAAACTTTCTTCATCATCTTTACCCCATTCTTTAACTATATACTTATCTGTTTTTCACTATAAATAGCTATTAATGTCCATAAATACCACTGACAAACTGCCATATCTATAATGTTGTCAGATAAACTTAATAGATAAAATGTGCATATAAGAATACTAACTACCTTATAGCCATCAATCTTATATTTTAAAATATTTTTTAAAACCTTAAATTGTATGCTCATATACGTAAGCAATCCTATTACTCCTGTTTCAAAAAGTAATCTTAAATAGTCATTATGAGCCTCTATTCTCCAATTAAGTACTATATTTGAATAATATTTAAAGGAACCAATTCCATATCCTATTATAGGTCGTTCTTTAAATACACTAAACATACCTTTCCATATATATAATCTTGTTGCCAAGGAGCTTTCTTCCATGCTACCGCTAAAAATATTAGCAAATCTATGATATGTAAGATTATAAATTGGAATACTTAGTATTATAAGAAATATTCCAAATGAAATCTTTTTATTAAAGCTTATATCCGATAGAAATACATAGCTTACAACTATTAAAGCCATCCCTAACCATGCACTTCTAGTATAGGTAAAATATAATTCTAAAAGAGCAACTGCTCCTAAAAGGTAGAAAAACTTATTTCTTTCGTATTTCTGATTATAAATAAAAATAGTTACTACAATTATAAGTAAATAGAAGGCATATGAATTAGGATGCACAAAAGTTCCATATACTCTGTTTAGCCCCTGTTCCGAAGAAAAGCCACTAGAAAATCCTTTTTTAAATATAATCTGATATAGTCCAACTGATAGTGGTACTATTGATGATAAAATTATTGCTTTAGTAATATGAGAGTCAAAATTTTCTTCTTTTGAATTTAAATATAGTATAATCAAATATACTGCCAGTATACTTATATATTTAAACAATTCTACAATTCCTAAATGATAATTATATGGAAGTATAACACTGATAAATCCTACTACTATAAAAATAATAAAGGCAGTAATTATATTATTTTTAATATATATTTTATTTAGTACTACATAGATAAAAACCATAAAAATACAATACATAGCAAATAAACTTGATAGATTTAAATTCACTCCAGATATTAACAGGCTTTTATCAGAAAAAACGTCAATGCTACTTCTTAACAACAACAGCAAAACTACAGCATATTTTATATTGTAAATTGAAATTAAAATAAAATATATTGATATGATTAAAAATACTGCAGTTTTAAAGTTAGTATATATATAAGCTACATTTAATAAAACACATACTAGTATTCCACCTATTAATAATAGAAATTTTTTATTCATTAAATATTATTTCCCTTCCCAAATTATCTAGAATGTGCCTTGGAAATACTTAAATTATAAACCTTAAATAATTCATTTAAGTGGTAACTACTGTTATAAAACATCTCTGTTGCTTCTCTTCCTTTTTTACCCATAGAGATACATTCTTCATCCTTATCTAATAATTCCTTTATTCTTTCAGATAACTCTTTTTCATTTCCCATTTTAAAAGTTAAACCATTTCCATGGGATAGAAATTCTGGTATTCCTCCAATATCTGCACCAATTATAGCTTTTCCATAGGCCATACACTCTAATACGGACATAGGTCCATTCTCATACCATTCTGATGGTATAATCATAAATCTACTATTACATATAAGTTGTTCTAATTCTTTACCGGTTTTAAACCCAACAAACTCAACATTTTTAATTTGTTCCTTTACTGTGTATTCTTTCAGCTTATTTTCAAGAGGTCCAGTTCCTACAATTACAAGTTTTGATTTATTTATATATTCCATAGCCTTTATTAAAGTCATTATTCCTTTTTCTTCTGATAACCTACCTACATATATAAAATAATCATCATGCTTATAATGAGGTTCAAACTTTGAAACATCAATAAAGTTAGGAATATGAACTACCTTATCACTTGGTATACCAAATTCAATTAGCTTTTTTCTATAAAAATTACTTGGAGTAATAAAACTGTCAATTAGCTCATAACTTTTAAGTATTTCATGCAAATATCCCTCTGCAGCATTTACAGCACTAAATGCCCCAGAACCTTTAACACACTTATTTGTAATACACTTATAATACTTTTTTCCTTTACAGCATTCGCATATTCCACTACTATTCATCATTTTGTAATTCAAACATACTGCCTTTAAATCATGAGCAGTATAAACTATAGGTATATTTTTTTTCTTTAAGGTATGTAAAATAGAAGGTGATAACTGATGTTGAAATATGTGTAAATGAGCTATATCTGGCTTTACATCATCTATTAACTTACTTATTTTTCTTTTAGCATCAAAATTATATATAATTTTTAATGCATTTTGCACCTTTTTCATAGCATTCATATTTTCATAGTTAATATTATCTATAAAATACTTTTCATATTCAGTTTTATAATTTTTTTTATCCTTCATAGAAAAGGGTATTACTTCATGTCCCTTCTTTTCTAAAGCATCTTTTAATGCGAAGTAGTAAGTTTCACTACCACCTTTTATGTAATAAAACTTATTTACACCCAAAATTTTCATTTCTATCACCTAAATTAAAATATTTTTCACATACAACAAAAGAGCCTCTCTCCACTCTCTCATCTCGTCACCAATAGTACATCTAATCATCATATTATCCAATGAAGAAAAAGCTGGTCTTTTAGCTGCTCTGTTTATCTTATCTGATGTAATTGGATTTACTACACACTCTATCCCAGCATACTCAACTATGGTCTTAGCAAAATCATACCAAGAACACTCTCCACTTCCTGTACAATGGTACACCCCATACTCCTCAGTTAATCCTAACTTCAAAATATGATGAGCTAAATCCTCAGCATTAGTAGGATTTCCTCTTTGGTCATCAACCACATCTAAGTGTCCTTTTTCTTTTGCAGCCTTCAATATAGTTTTTACAAAATTCTTACCATTATACCCATAAAGCCATGCTGTCCTAATAATAAAATATTTAGAACAAAAATCTCTAACAAAATTCTCACCTAAGAGTTTTGTTTTTCCATAAACACTTATAGGATTAGTTATGTCATATTCTGTATATGGAAGCTTACCATTTCCCTCAAAAACATAATCTGTAGATATATGTATAAACTTAGCTCCTACTTCTTCACAAGCAATAGCTAAGTTCCTTGGTCCTAAGGAATTTACTTTAAAGGCTAAATCCTTATTTTTTTCACATTCATCAACATTTGTGTACGCTGCTGAATTTATAACTATATCAGGTTTTAATTCTTTCATATATTCTTTTAATCTTTGTAAATCCACTATATCAAGCTCATCAGAATCAGTACCTATAAATTCAATATCTTTATATTGCTTAGGTATCTCCCCTAATTCAGAAACTCCTTTTTGCAATATATTCATAATTTGACTTCCAAGCTGCCCTCTACAGCCTGTAACTAACATCTTCACGCAGCTTCACTCCTCATGATAATAAAATTTCACAAAATCCTGTAAATTCAAATTCTATTTTAATTTCCTATTAACAAACTATTTAAGTAATATTTCTAAAATTTTATCTTTAGTTCACTTAATCTAGGAGCTTTCTCATCTTTTTCAGATACTAACACTTCCCCGACTCCATCTAGCGGCCATTCTATTCCTATATCAGGGTCATTCCACGCAATTCCACCCTCGTATTCTGGATGATAAAAATCCGTACACTTATATACAAACTCCGCCTCTTCTGAAACTACAACAAAGCCATGAGCAAAGCCTTCTGGAACGTAAAACTGCTTTTTATTTTCTTCACTTAATAAAACACCATACCACTTGCCATATGTAACAGAACCTTTTCTTAAATCAATAGCTGCATCAAAAACTTCCCCTTTAATTACTCTAACAAGCTTCCCCTGTGGGTGTTTTGTCTGAAAGTGCATACCCCTAAGCACACCTTTTCTGGATTTTGATTGATTATCCTGAACAAAGATCATCTCTAATCCTGCTGCTTTAAAATCCTCATAATTGTAGGTTTCAATAAAATATCCTCTATTATCCCCAAAGACCTTTGGCTCAATGATAACTAATCCCTCTATAGGTGTATTTGTAAACTTAAATTGTCCCATGGTTTTACCCTACTTTCTTTCATACATCTTTTCATAATAATTTGTTATACTTTCCATCCACTCCCTATTATCTACATACCACTTAATAGTTTTCTTTATTCCTTCTTCAAAGGGCGTTTCAGGATACCATCCTAGTTCTTCTTTAATCTTAGTTGGATCTATTCCATATCTTCTATCATGCCCTTTTCTATCTTCAACAAAGGTTATTAACTCCTCTGTAATTTTCTTATCTATATGCTCATTTAGGTAAGCTATTATTGTTTTAACTATCTGTATATTTGTTCTTTCATTGTGTCCGCCGATATTATAAACTTCTCCTAGTTTTCCTTTGTTTATGACCATGTCTATGCCCTTACAGTGATCTTCTACATATAACCAATCTCGTATATTCAATCCATCACCGTACACTGGAATGGCTTTACCCTTTAAACAATTATTTATGATTAGAGGTATTAATTTTTCTGGAAACTGATATGGTCCATAGTTATTGGAGCATCTTGTTATATTTATTGGCATTTTATATGTATCTTGATATGACTTACAGATTAAATCTGCACTTGCTTTACTGGCTGAATAAGGACTATGAGGATTTAATGGAGTTTCTTCTATAAAGTATCCTGTTTCTTCTAAAGAACCATAGACTTCATCAGTAGAAACCTGAAGATATTTTTTCCCTTCAATCCATTCATTGCCTAATTTCCAGGCTTTTTTTGCTGCATTGAGCATAGTTACTGTACCTAAAATATTAGTTTTCACAAAAACTTCAGGCTCTCTTATACTTCTGTCTACATGAGACTCAGCGGCAAAGTTTACAACATAATCTACATCATATCTTGTAAACAAACCTTCCACTAATTCTTTATTACAAATGTCCCCTTGAATAAATTCGTAGTTAGGGTTATTCTGAATTTCTTTTAAGTTTTCTAAGTTACCAGCATAAGTAAGCTTATCTAAATTTAATATCTTTATATCACTATATTTATTTAGCATATAGTGAACAAAGTTGGAGCCTATAAAACCTGCTCCTCCAGTTACTAAATATGTCTTCATGATTACCTCCAGTTACCTTAAGTAATACTTAGTTTTCCTTATAATCACAAAAATATTTACAGTTCTGGATAAAAAAATACAGCAAGCGCTGTAAGTCCTTTATTTATAAATATTGAACTTCATCAAAACCTGCTGATTAAAAATTTCCACTCTTTATTCTTTCTGTATTCTCTGACACTAATAAAGGATTAAATTCAATTGCTGAATTCTTAGAAGCGGTTATTTTCTCGTTAATATTATCTATATATTTATAATCTCTCTCTAAAAGATCCATTAAGTATTGCCCATAGTTTGTTTTTAATAAAGGCTGCGCCAATTTAACTAATTGAACCTCATTTATCCACCCTTTTCTATAGGCAATTTCTTCTAAACTAGCAATATAAGTTCCCTGGGTACTTTGTACTGCTTCTACAAAATTTGATGCCTTAAGCATTGAACTATGGGTACCTGTATCAAGCCATGCCATGCCTCTTCCTAAAAGATCTACTTTTAACTTTCCTTCATCCATATATAATTTATTTAGATCAGTTATTTCTAGTTCTCCTCTTGATGAAGGTTTTAAACTTTTTGCCTTTTCTGACACAGTATTATCGTAAAAATACAAGCCAGGCACTGCATAGTGAGACTTCGGTTTTTCTGGCTTTTCTTCCATTGACATAACATTTCCTGTTTCATCAAACTCCACAACTCCAAAGGCTCTTGGATCTTTAACATAATAGCCAAAAATCCTTGCACCTTCTTCAAGCTCCGCAGCTTTACTCAAGTGGCTTGAGAAGCTTTGCCCCCAAAATGTATTGTCTCCTAGTATCATTGCAACTTTATCGTTTCCAATGAAGTCTTCGCCTATAATAAAGGCCTCCGCTAGTCCATTAGGTTCTTCTTGTATAGCATATTTAATATCTAAACCTAAGCTACTTCCATCGCCGAACAACTCTTCAAATAAAGGTAAATCTCTAGGGGTAGATATAATAAGTATTTCCCTAATTCCCGCTAACATCAACACGGATATAGGATAATAAATCATGGGTTTATCGTATATAGGCACCATCTGCTTTGACATAGCTTTAGTTACTGGATATAACCTTGTCCCTGATCCCCCTGCTAATACTATCCCCTTCATATAGTCCTCCTTTATCTAATAAAAGTGTTTCATAATCATCTACAATCTTATCCCAAGAGTAGTTAGTTTCAATTCTCTCTTTAGCTCTATAAGATAGCTCATCTATTTGTAGAGTTTCATATTTATCTGCTTCATCTATAAGTTTAGACAAGCTTCCTTCACTTTTTTCAAAGTAGACTGCTCCATCTCTTCCTACTTCTCTATTAAAGTTAACATCTAAAAGTAAATTAAGCTTTGTACTTGCTAGTGCTTCTAATAAGGATGGATTAGTTCCTCCAACTTCATGTCCATGAATATATCCGTATGCTTTCTCTCTTATTTTCTTAATTAACTCCTGATCATATACTGTTCCCACGAATTTAATACGTTTATCCTTATCAAAGCCAGTGTTTTGAAGTAATTCATTATAAAACTTATTCTTCTCCACATTTGTTATAATAACTAAATCCTTATGGCTATCTGATTTTATAAATTCTCTTATCATTGTTTCATAGTTATTTTCAGGAACAAACCTTCCAACAACTAAATAGTATTCATTAGCTTTAACTTCATGTTTATTAAACCAGCTTAAAAGCTTATCATTATTGTCAGGTAGCTTGGACTTACAGACATCTGCTCCGTAGGCTATAAATGTAGTATTGGGATTATATTTTTTGTAATCCTTCTTTATATAGTCTTCAATTCCAACAGAATCGCAAATCAACAAGTCTGCATTTTTAACCATAAGTCTTTCAGAAAACTTCCAGTACATCTTTATAAGCCTGTTCCACTTACTTCTCTTCCACTCATGGCCATCTGGATTCACATATACTTTAACCCCTAGCTTTTCTAATCGCTTTCTATAATGTGCTAAAAAAGGTCCTATTCTACAGGCAAGTATATAGATTATGCTGTCTTTTAAATTATTATTTTTTATATACTCTTCACACTTTTTTAAAGCTTCTATATCATATAAAACAGCCTTCGCACTTCCTACATTTTTAACTTTAACATTAAAGCACCTTGCCCCATTATATTCAAATTCCTTACTGTCATCTGCTAAACATGCTACATGATATTTAATATTTCGATTTTTTTTATAGTAAGTTAACTTGTCTACAAAAGTCTCAAAGCCACCGTATCTAGCTGGAATACCCTTTGAACCAATAATAAAAATATTCTTCAATATACCCCACCTCTATTATTAATTTATCTTGCGTTTTTATCCCCAAGCAAAACCTTTACTGTCATAAGTATTAATTTAATATCTATCCAAATAGTTCTCTCTTCAACGTACTTTATATCAAGCTTCATCCAATCTTCAAAACCAATATTATTTCTGCCCATTACCTGCCAGTAACAAGTTATACCAGGCTTTGCTAAAAGCTTTAGTCTATGAACTTCATTAAACTGAGACACCTCTTTAGGAAGATTTGGTCTAGGTCCAACCAGTGACATTTCCCCTTTAAGCACATTAAATAACTGTGGAAGTTCATCAATACTTGTCCTTCTAATGAATCTACCCACGGTAGTAACTCTAGGGTCATTCTTCATTTTAAACATAGGTCCTGACATTTCATTTTTATCTTTAATATTATTAAGAAGTTTTTCCGCATTAGTTACCATGGACCTAAACTTATACATATTAAATATTTCTCCATCCTTACCTACCCTAGGTTGAGAAAAAAACGCGGGACCATCCGAATTCAATCTAATAGCTATAACAGTTCCTATCATAACAGGGCTTAACAGTATAATTCCAAGAAGAGATGCACATATGTCTATAGTTCTTTTTAAAAAATAGTAAGCTTTATTTTTTTTATAGTTATCTACATATTCAAGTTGAGCTTGAAAATTACTTTCTCGTATCTCTGCCATATGCTGTACCCCTTTCTTATCCTATTTTTTAGTTCACAGACTTTCTTAGTCTTGAAAAAAAGTTTAAAGATAGCCTTTGCTTCTTATTTTTTTTACTTCTTCTATTTTCTTTTTTTGTTTCACCATCATCACTATAATCCGTATAATAATGTCCATAGTACCCTTTTTCTTGTATATCAAGCTTATTAAGCACTACCCCTAATATTTTTGCATCAACTTTCTCTAAAAGTTCTTTAGCTTTTGCAACAGCCTCTCTTTCAGCTTGAGCAGATGCTACCACTAATAGACATCCATCTGCATATCTTGAAACGATTTGAGCATCTGTTACCGCTATTACAGGAGGTGTGTCTATTATTATGCAGTCGTATTTTTCTCTTAAATTTTCTATAAAGTTCTTCATCTTTATAGATGCTAAAAGTTCTGATGGATTGGGAGGTCTTGTTCCTGAAGTAAGAATATCTAGGTTTTCTATTTCTGTTTTTTGAACTGCTTCTTGAAAAACAGAATTTCCTACAAGTACATCTGATAAACCCTTTTGATTAGATGTTAAAAATACCTTATGAAGCTTTGGTTTTCTTTGGTCACAATCAATCAAAATAGTTTTACTTCCATTTTGAGCCATAACCACTGCTAGATTTGAAGATGTGGTAGACTTTCCTTCTCCCGGTCCTGAACTTGTAATAACTATTGTTTGGATTTTTTTATCAAAAGACGAAAATTGTATATTAGTTCTTAAAGTTCTATAGCATTCTGCTATAGGAGCTCTAGGGTTTTTAACCGTAATGATATCTATATTATCCAAAATTTTCACCTCATTAATTAATTTTGTAATAATTGTTATTTTTAATTTCCATCCTTTACTGCATTTATAGGTACTATACCTATAACAGGTAATCCTAAATATTTATTTATATCATCCTCTGTCTTAATAGTGCTGTCCATGTACTCAAGGACAAATGAAATCCCTACTGAAACCATAAGCCCTATAACAAAAGCGGCGAATATATTTAAAAGTTTATTAGGCTTTATAGGCTTTTGTGGAATCTTAGCTCCATCCATAACCTGAATATTACCTAAAGGATAAATTCTTTTAGACTCTTGTATAAATGAGTTACTAACTGCATTCATCATAAGATATGCCTTTTCTGGATTATTGCTCTCCACTTTAAGTTCAACAATTTGTGTATCTGCCTGGGGTGTTACTGTAAGTGCCTTTTGTATTTGTTCTGGTGAAATATTTCCGAGCTTAGCAGAGGCATTTTCCGCAACAGATTCTGACTTACCAATTTCAGAATAAGTTTTTACAAGCTTTTGAAACATCATTATGTCATTGTAATTATATTGTGACTTATCATCTTTTCCCCCATCTGCTTTACCTATAACAATAGTAGTTTTTGCTTCATAAGTGGGCTTAATTACTGAAAAAGTGAAAACTCCTGAAATTAGCGTAGAGCCTATAGTTACAGCTAAAATAAATTTAAATCTCTTTTTTAATACATATAATAAATCCCTCAGGTTTAATGAAACGTCTCCATTCATATATTTGTATCCTCCTTAAAATCTCCGCACGATTTTAATGTCCTTTATTTTGTCCACTTTTATTCTAGCATCAATTAATGCATTAGTTAATATCAAAAGTTTTTACTATTATGCCAATGATTAGCTTATTAAATTTAAAAATCCTTATATAAAAAACTCAGGCTTTAAAACCTGAGTTTGTATATGATTTTTCAATCAAAATATTATCTAGTTATTTGTACTTTTATAATGTTATTTCCTGAGTAAATAGTATATAAACCTGTTATATCACTAATATTATCTTTGCTTAAAAATGTTAAGTTTTGTTCTTTTGACCATGATTTATGGTATATAGTTTGGCCATCTTTCGCTATCTTGTCTATAACTATATTTGTTGCTTGTAACCCTGAAGATAGAGATATATTTACAGCTGGTCCTGTTGATTCTTTACTTGCTTCCAATATTTTATTTACTAAATTCGACTTAAAATTAGCATAAGATGCGTCTTTACTTTCTATTTTTGAAGCAATAACATCAATGTTCAGTATTCCAGCCTCAGTAAAGTCAGATGGATATAACTGCTGCATATACTCAGGTAAAGTACTATCTCCAATCTTAATATTAGCTACAGTATTAAAATCTAATATTCCTTGAAGAGTATTTAGTCTAGATTTTATAGTTTCTACATCATCATTTTGAGCATTAGAGAATACTCCACTTATAGAAGTCCAGTTCTGATTATTAATTTTAACTACTATAGTATCTCCTGTTGTTACTGATATGTCATTTTTTAAACTTGGGTGAGTAGTAAAATAATCTGTAATTTTGTTATCATATAAAGTTGATACCATTTTTGTTATATTAGTATAAGAAACTCCTCCACCGGAACCGCCAGAACCACCTGTTCCTCCTGATCCACCTGTTGTTGTATTTCCTATATCAGTCATTCCATCTGCTGATTTTTGTTCTACCTTTGAAGTTATAGCGCTATTATCTGATTTTATATTACTTTTATTTATTGCCTCTATAATTCCTCTTACGTCAATATTTTTTCCTATATTTAACTTTGCCGTTTCACTCTTAACCTGAATGTTTTTTATTGTTCCTTCTCCATCAATAGAAATATCTTTCCCCTGTGCTATACTACTTACTAATATTCCTATAATATTTGCGGATGCGGTTGTTTTTAAATTGACTTGTCCTTCTATTTTCACTAACTTATCAAAAGTTCCTCTAAACTCTACAGTTTTATCCTTCATAGTCTTAGCTATCTCCACTGTACCAAAGGAACCGGATGTTGCATCAAGAATAGCCTTTGATTTAACGATAGTATCTCCTATAGAAGTAGAACCTTCACTTTGAACTCTTACATCATCTCTACTCTGAACTGTTAGCTTCTGTGCAGTTACATTCTTTAAGTGTATACTCTCCTGTGCTCCAGATAGAACTACTATATTTTTAGCAGTTACTGTATCAATATTAGATACTCCACTTGCTCCTGGATTTAAATAAATAGTTCCATCTACTGTTATATTTGAAATAGATGCATTATTACCTTCTAGATATAAATCACCTTTTACATTTCCTTTAAGTGTTACATTATCTGCAGTAATATCTGCATTCCCATTTATAGCATCAGTAACTGTTGCTCCTGCTTCACTTAAGAAGTTCGCTGATATCTTTAGTCCACTTACTACTGAATCTGACACATTTGCCACTCCACCTAATACAGTTACTACACTGCTTGGTGATAATGTTGAGTTTAAAAGGTTTTTAGTAGTATCAGTTGCTGCTTTATCTGTAATTACTACCGCAGCCCCATTTTTAGCCGCTAGTGCTGAAGCTGATAGTGCATCTGCAAACTCATTTCCATTTGGTCCGTTTCCTAAAGCCACGTATGCATTTTTAAAATCAAAATCTGTAGCAAAGGCATTTATTACTGCCGCATTTGTTTCATATCTATCAGCTCCACCTAATCTTTCTGCTGATGGAACCTGATTCATTGTTGCGTCATTTACAGATGCAGTTCCACCAATTACATAAGTTTTAGTTATTGATGCATGTGCTTTAATAAAATCAGATGTAGCTTGTGATAAAGTGCTGCTATCTGTTAAAAGTACTGGCATACCATTTATAGCTGCTACTGGTGCTGCAGACAATGCATCAGCATATCCTTGTCCACTTGCTAGTACTATTTTATCTGTTACTCCAAGCTTTTCTGCTACCTTAACAGAAGTTTCATATCTATTTTGTCCCGAAAGTCTTTCAACATCACTTGTTACTTCACTTTTTATTTTATCTTCAATTTCTTGAGATACAACTCCCTGTCCACCTACAATATATATATGTTTAACATTCAATCTTTTTAATTCATCTAGAGTTTTTTGGCTTAAAGAATCTTTTCCAGTTAAAAGTATAGGTGCATTATTTGCTTTTGCCAGTGGTGCAGCTGATAACGCATCTGCATAACCTTCTCCACTTGCTAGTATTGCATAGTCTGATCCAGTCGACCATCCTGCCTGTGATACTTTAACTGCTGTTTCATATCTGTCCTGTCCCCATAGTCTTGGACTCTCTGGTGGTGTTACCCCTGCTGCTTTTACGTTCATAGCCACTGCTGAACTAGTTATTAATAATGATGCCATAGTAATTACTGATAAAGTTTTTTTCATTCTTTTTTTCATATTTATCCTCCATGGTTTTATATATTGTTAAAGCATTGCGAATACATAAATTACGATGTAATATTATTTTAGATTTTTACATTTACAAATTTAAATGTGGTGTGAATGATATTTTGGAAACACATTGACTTAATTCGACATGATTTGCGACTCGATAGTTTTATTGTACACAGATTTTGTTCTCTCTACAATAATGAAATAATGCTAAATATTCATTATTTAACCATGGAAATAACGCCAAAAAAACAGGGTTTTAAAATTCCCTGTTAGTGATTTTATCTAGTACTTATATTTCAAAAACCTTTTCACACACTCCTCTATAGTATCAACTGCGGGGTTACTAAATTTAGATTGAAAATGATTATTTTCTATATCTTCTATCTCAAGTAGTATTGACATATTTCTACTGTACCTTCCTTTATATAAATGTAACTTTTTGTTTTTACATTTTTTCATAAGAGATTTAGTATTTTTACATAAAAAATCTATGTATATATCAAGGTCAGTTTTATAATATTCTTTAATAAAATAGCTAAAGAACTCCTTAGGAATCATGTTCGCAATTATTAGATTATTATCTAATAATTTGCTGATTAACTGAATGATATCTTCGTTATTAATATTAGTATCTTTACAATTATTAATATACTTTTTATATGTTTTTCTTTTTCTTATATGACTTGTAATATATAAAGCTATACAATTCACTAAAATAAAAATGAAAATTAGAGGTATTGAAAAAAATTTTATATTTGAATATATTATATCAAGCTTCCATATAGCACTAGAGGCAATCACTATTGAAAATACAAAAAATAAATAATATCCGTAATTTGGTTTGGACATATACTTAACATCAAATTTTAGTTCATCTGTAATATTGGTTATAATTTTACTAATATGTATACTTTCCCTAAGTATTTTCTTTATGTCTTGGAATTTATCATGAGTCTCTTCTCTTTTTTCTAATAATAACACTTGTTTATTAATTTTTTGTTTGTTAAATCTTTCATGAATTTCTTCAATTGAACTTTTATTATTTGTAGATATTTTCTCCATATAACATCCACCCCCTATTAAAAATATTATTACATATTTCCCATTAATTGTAAAATAAATCCATTATACAATTTTATATATAATAATTATTGAATCGTAAAAATATATAGAAGTTACACATCATTATGTTTATTTCTTCTTACTTCGCCAAATTTACATTTAAACTAAAAACTACAGAAACTTATCCTATATAAATTTCTGTAGTCTCCCTCCTGGCTTTCGCCAAGTTTTTTTATTCTCTTTTCTCTAACTCTTCTTCCGCGTACCTTTGTGCTGGCCCCGCTTACTTCTTTATTCATTCATAAAAATCTTAAAAACATCACTAACAGCAAAACTTACTTGTGGATACAGTAATAAAGTACATACATCATTATTTTTATAATTTTTATTTAATTTATACGAATTATTATCTAAATAATACTGTTCTATTGTTTTATTTCTATAATCAACTAATAAATACTCCTCTATGCCAGTACTAGCATATAATTTCATCTTATGTTCTCTATCATTTTTTTCCGTAGATTCACTCAATACTTCAAATATCAATTTAGGTGTTTCTAAGTGTAATATATCATTCTCATATTTTTCGCTTATATCACGGCCACAAAATACTGATATATCTGGTATTCTATATTCATTTTCTGTAAATTTAACATGAAGCTCACTAATTGCTATACAACTATTGGGTAATTTATTTCTTAGTATGCCTATTATATTATTAATACTTACACTATGCTTTGCAGTAGGACTAAAATATAGAATTTCTCCATTTGAACACTCTATTATATGACCTGTATTATCTTTAATACTTTCAGATATTTTCACAAATTGTTCAAATGTTAAAAAATTAATAGGATTAACTAAACTCATCAAAATACCCCCATCTATAATCTTGCTAATTTTTTAATATTATTATATCAAATTATTTAACATTTTACACCGATATTTTAACTTCGCCAAATACTCATTTAATCTAAAAACTACAGAAACTTATCCTATATAAATTTCTGTAGTTTCCCTCCTGGCTATCGCCAAGTTTTTTTATTCTTTTTTTCCTAAGTTTTTTTCTTCCTACTAATAATTAAATACACTCCAATCCCCACAGCAATCCCTGCACTATCAATGATGACATCCTTAACCTGAGCTCCCCTGCCGGGTACAAAAATTTGGTGCACTTCATCACTTATGGCATAAAGAATACAAATAAGTAACGCAAAAATTATGCATTTATATCCTCTTACTCCACCTGTTCTCAAAGCATTTATGGTTAATACTGCAAGAAATAAATAAACAAAGAAATGGGCATTTTTTCTTACTATATGATTAAATTCTACAATATTAAACTTTGTATTAGGCTTAACTTTTTCTATGGCTTTTATATTGATATTTGCTACCTCTCCGCTCAATTTACCAGACTGCACTACTGTCTGGGATGAAAGCTTAAAAATAAGTACCATCCAGAGAATAACAGCTATCCATGATAGAATTTTACGCATTTTATATAGTTCCTTACCCCTTCTCAAACCGCCAGGTATCCCGGCAGATTGCTACAATATCACGTTTGGCTGTCCAGTGTAATTAGGTCTTTGCTTTGGAAGTATCGGCATAGCAGGTGGCGATATCCCATGGACTTAATTTGAAAGAAAAGCTTCAGCAATCTTAAAATCAACTGCGTCATCAATGTCTATAGAATTTTCTTTTGGCATTACTATACCATAACATTTTTCTTTATATATATTTTCAGTAGACATAAGATAATCAGTTTTAACTATGTATAATGCCCCATTAATTCGATAGTAAGTTGCCAAACTTTGACGTGGTTTCTCTATTAAGTCTTGATTCAAGAAATTTTTAAGAGAATTATTTTCAGGTAGTGTATTGCACCATAGAGGAGAGTGATCTACTTCACACACTGCAACTATGGCATTAGCATTTTTTATTTCCATTTCAGCATACGCATTTATAATATCATCAAATTTTCTAAGAGGTGAGGTTGGCTGTAATAAAGCAACCGTATCAAATTTTTTCCCTAACTTTTTATAATTCATCAATAAATCTTTAACAACATCCCAAGAAGATGCAGTATCTGATGATAATTTCTTATTTCTTAAAAAAGGAACATTTGCGCCAAAATCACGAGCAATTTTTGCATATTCTTCAGAATCTGTTGATACAAATATCTCATCAAATAAATTTGATTTTTGAGCAGCTTCAATTGTATATGCCATCAGAGGCTTTCCATTAAGTAATTTAATATTTTTATCTTTTAGACCCTTTGAACCGCTTCTTGCTGGTATAATAGCAATATTTCTCACTCACTTCACCTCACAGTCATAAAACTTCTTTTTTAAGTCTATTTTATCATTTAATAAAAAATCTTTTATAACACCAACTATTTTCCCTGATGTATTTCCATCACCATAAGGATTAGTAGTGTTGTGTGCTTTATTCTTAAATTCTTTAGTTAATGCTAAAGTGATGGCTTTATTAATTTCCTTTGTAATAGATTCACAGTTAATAACACTATCCGCTTGCAATCTTCCTTTTTGACGATCTCCAATATTAATAGTTGGAACTCCAAAACTTGGCGCTTCTACTAAACCACTTGATGAATTTCCAATAACAATCGAACTATATTTTACCGCACTTAGATACCTCACCATGCCTAACGAAGTAAAAACTACTGCATTATCGCTCTCTTTAACAAATCTATCAATTAACTGGTTTATAACACGCCCATTGGCATCAGAATTTGCTTTGCTAAATATAAATTTCATATCTTTGTGATTTTTACAAGCATCAATCAAAGTCTCAAATTGCTCAGCTGAATTACTATCTTCTAAAGTAACAGGGTGAAACGTAATTACAGCATATGGCCTATCCAACTTAAAACTAATAGATGCTTCTAATTCTGATTTACTCATTAATTTTTCATTTAGAATATTTTCTATTCCAATTGCACCTACACAAAAAACTCTATTTGGCTGCTCCCCAAGTTGAATAACACGACGACGATATTCTTCAGTACTGGTGAAATGTAAATAACTCAGCTTAGTAATAGCATGTCTAATAGATTCATCTACTGCACCTTCCGTAGTTTCTCCACCATATAAATGTACAATAGGTATTCTTTGGTTCATAGCTGCACAGCAAACTGCTAAAGTTTCATATCTATCACCTAAAACAATGAGTATGTCAGGATTGAGTTTACTAAAATAGTCTGCAAAACTTATCATCGCCAATCCCATGGATTTAGATATTGAAGATGGTGTGTCTGCACTTAATAGAATTTCTATTTTCTCATCAATTTCAATTCCATCTTGTTCAATTTCTTTATATGTTAATCCAAATTCTGGTGATAAATGTGCACCTGTTGCAACTACACGCACATCAAAATCTGAAACTTCTTTCAACTTTTTTATAATTGGTTTTAAAAGTCCGTATTCCGCTCTTGTAGCTGTTAATATACTTATCTTTTTCATATTTCAATCAACTCGTCTTCTTCAAAATTTCTTACCGCAGTCTTTCCTATAACATCAAACCACCTCATAGGGCTAATTCCATTGCCTGGTCTTTTTACTGTAATGTTATCCTCAGTAAAAGTTTCTCCTTTTTTTATACTACATCTTGCAATTATGCTTTTTCTTGCAATTGCAATATTTTTAATTTCCGATTCAGTAGGTATCTTTTCACCATTACCTATAGCCGATTCAACATTTCTTATGGATTTTACCATATCTTTTAATTCATCTGGCTCTAAACTTGCTTTATGATCAGGTCCCTCCATATTTCTGTCGAGAGTAAAGTGTTTTTCTATTACTGTGGCTCCCATAACCACTGCAGCAATAGCAATCTCTATACCCTTAGTATGATCAGAATATCCTACTGGTAAATTAAACTTTTGCTTTAATGTATCCATTGCTCTTAAGTTAACATCTGCATATGGTGCAGGATACTCTGTAGTACAGTGAAGTAAGGTTATATCTTTGCAACCATTAGTTTTTAGTATGCTAATAGATTCCCCTATTTCATCTAAAATACTCATGCCAGTAGACAAAATAACTGGTTTAAGGGTTTTTGCTATTTTAATTAAATATGGAAGATTTGTTATTTCACCTGATGGAATTTTCCATGTTCTTATACCTAAGCTATTTAAAAAATCTATACTATCAAAATCGAATGCAGTAGAAAGAAATTCTATCCCTCTGAATTTGCAATATTCTTTTAACTCTTTAAAGTCATCAAATGATAATTCAAGTTTTCGTAGCATATCTAACTGACTTTCACTTGAATTTGTCTGCTGTTTTTGGTATTCAGCTTTACTTGCATTTTTTGATACAATATTTTTTGATACAAATGTTTGAAACTTAATACAATCAACACCTGCTTCTTTAGCCTTATCAATCATTAATTTTGCAAGTTCCAAATTCCCATTATGATTTACACCAGCTTCTGCAATTATATATGTACTCATAGTGTTGTTACCTCCTTACACGGATTACCATATGCTATAACATTTTCAGGTACATTTTTCAATACTACACTTCCCATTCCTATCAAAGTATTTGCACCTATTTTTACTTGTTGTTTTACTACGCTTCTGGCTCCAACATGAGTATGTTCACCTATCTGTACTTCTCCACACAAAACGGTCCCTGGCGCTATGTGTGAAAACTGCCCTATAATACAATCATGTTCTACTATAGAACCTGTATTAATAATTGCACAGTTTTCAATAAAACTGCCTGCATTAATAACAGCATTTTTCCCCACAAAAATCCCTTCTTCTAATGTTACGTGTTCACTTATGATAGAATTAAAATCTATAATGTTTGGTATTTCAAAACCTATTTCTTTAATCACCTTAAAAAGCTTAACTCGAATGGATGGATTGCCTATACTTCCAATAGTAATAAAAGCATTATTATATCCATTTTGATATAACTCAAATAAATCATCATCACATCCAATAATGGGAATTCCTAAAATAGATTTTCCAACATTCTCTTTTTTATCGATTATACCAACTTCAGTATAAGACTTTGTTTTTAATAAGCTATCTATTACGGATTTGCAATGTCCACCGCCACCAAGTAAAAGCAGTTTCTTATTCATCTCCATACAACCTTTTCCTCATTTCTTCCATTTCATCAAGTTGACCCATGTCCATCCATGCATTTTCACTGATAGGGTATATTCCAATCTTTTCTCCGGCATTTTTATGCCTTTCAATTATATCAGGAAAACCTATAGACTCTTCTTCTTTTAATCCAGAAATAATTTCAGGTTCTACAATGTAGCAGCCTGTATTAGTAAAAAAGGATATTTCAGGCTTTTCTCTCATACTATGAATTTCACCATTCTTGCCAATTTCAATAACACCATAAGGTATCTTTATATTTTTCAAAGAACAAATCATAGTAACGAGATTTTTTTCCTTCTTGTGGTATTCATATATTTTTTCATAATCTTCTTCTATGAGAATATCACAATTAGAAAGTATAAAGGTTTTACTAATTTTTCCTTTAAGAAGACTTAATCCACCACCTGTTCCAAGTGGCTTATCTTCATCAATATATGTAACATCATAGTCCTTTTCTATTTCGTTAAAATATGCTTTTATCATATTCTTCTTATGATTAACAATTAAGAAAAAATCCTTGCAACCATATTTGTTAAATCTGTTTATTATATGTTCTGCAATAGGTATTTCACCTATTGGAATAAGTGGCTTAGGGAGTATCTTTGTATAAGGATACAGCCTTGTTCCAAGACCTCCAGCCATTATAACTACTGGTATATCTAAATTTTTTTTAGTTTCAAATTCTTCATCATTCCATGATGCAACTGAAACTATATTCATATTTTCATCAACAATAGGAACAGCTTCTATTGAATGTTTTTTCATATATTCTTTTGCTATAGCCTTATCTTTTATATAAATAAATTTTGGATTATAATTTGCTATATTTTTAATTTTTTCATCAAGATTACCTTTTTTCAATATCCATCTTCTGATATCTCCATCAGTTATTGCTGCTATAAATTTTCCATCTCTTAAAACAAATAAAACTTTCTTAGCAACTCTATCTAGTTGATGCATTGCCTCTATCATCGTGCTTTCTTCATCAATTAAAAAATCTTTAACATCCAAGATATCATCCCCCCATACTAATGAACTATATATTTTGTTGATGATTTTTCAAACACTCTGCAACATATAGTACATCCTCTTTTGTCAAATTTGAACTACATGGAATATTTACTATATGTTCTAAATAATTTTTTGCCTTTTCAATTTTATAAGCCTGACTACTTAAATAAGGTTTTTGCTCACTAATTAACCCCCATACAGGCCTTGCCTGAATATTATTTGAAGATAGATATTTAATTATATCATCCCTATTTATTGGATATTGTTCTTCGCACTTTAAAGCATAAAACCAATGATTACTTCTAATACCTTCTCTAAAATTTAATATTGATAATCCAGGAATTCCTGCAATTTTTTCTTTATATAGATTATAATTTTCTTCTTTAATCTTTATAAAATCTTCAAGCTGCTCTAATTGAGCTAACCCAAGTGCCGCCTGTAAGTTGGTCATACGGTAGTTATAGCCTATCTCATCATGAGTAAAATAAAGTTCATCGCTTTTAGCTTGAGTTGTAAGGTGTTTTGCTTCCTTTAATAATTCCTCATCCTCTGAAATTATCATACCACCGCCTCCAGTAGTAATGATTTTATTTCCATTAAATGAGTACACTCCAATTGTTCCAATAGTTCCTGCATATTTACCTTTATATTTTCCGATTGTATAGTAAGTTCCGATAGCTTCAGTGGCATCTTCTATAACCTTCAGATTAAACTTCTCAGCTATATCCATAATGCTTTCCATATCAGCCATATTGCCAAATACATGTACAATAACTATAGCCTTAATATGTTTTTTTGTTTTGTTATTAATTAATTTTCCATCTATGAAACTACACTCAGTTTGGCAAAATTCTAAAAGTTTATTTGGATCCATTGTAAGAGAATCATCACAATCCATGAATATTGGTTCAGCACCAATATATTTGACTGGATTAACTGCTGCAATAAATGTTAGCGTTGGTACTATTACCTCATCTTCATGTGTTACATCACAAAGCATTAATGCTATATGCAATCCAGATGTTCCGCTTTGACAGGATACCGCCCCTTTAGCTTTAACATATTCTGCTATTTTATTTTCAAAATCATTGACGTATGGCCCACCAGTTGATACCCATTCAGTTTCAACTGCATGAATTACGTATTCTAATTCTCTTCCTTTCAAGTTTGGAACGGAAAGCGGAATAAAATTCTTATTCATATAATCATCCCCCTTATTATAAATTATAAATATCTGTTTTATATTTATCTAAGTTATGTTTAAAGAATTCAATTGTGTCTGCTAATCCTTCTTCAAATGTATATTGAGGTTTCCAATTTGTTAGTCTCTTTATCTTTTCATTTGCTCCTAGTAATCTATTAACTTCACTTTTTTCTGGTCTTAATCTCTGATCATCACATATGATTTTAGCATTTGGATTTATCTGTCTAATTAATTCTTCTGCCAATTGTCCTATAGAAATTTCTTTTTGTGTTGCTATGTTAATTTCCTCACCAATAGTTTTATCAGATTTTGCTATCTCAATAAATCCATTAGCAGTGTCTTTAACATAATTAAAATCTCTAGTTGGTGTCAAAGATCCAAGTTGAATATCTTCTTTTCCAGCAAGTAGCTGAGTGATGATTGTTGGAATAACAGCCCTTGCAGACTGGCGTGGTCCATAAGTATTAAATGGTCTAACTATAGTTATAGGCATATTAAAGCTTCTATAAAAAGACTCTGCTAATCTATCTGATCCTATTTTTGTTGCAGAATATGGTGATTGTCCTTGATAAGGATGTTTTTCATCAATTGGTACATACTGAGCAGTACCATAAACTTCAGATGTTGAAGTAACCAATATACGACTTGTATTTAAGTCCCTTGCCGCCTGAAGTACATTCAGGGTTCCTTTGATGTTTGTATCTACATAGGTGTCCGGTGAATGATAACTGAATGGTATAGCAATAAGAGCTGCCAAATGGAATACTTCATCCACACTCTTAATCGCATCTTTTACACCGTTAGGGTCTCTAATATCACCTTGGAATATCTCAACTTCCTTCATAACCTCTGCCGACAGTGTATCTAACCAGCCCCAAGTGTTGAATGAATTGTACATCGTAAAAGCCTTTACCTTGTAACCCTGCTTTACTAATTCCTCTGTTAAGTGGCTTCCAATAAACCCATCTGAACCTGTTACTAATATTTTTTTCATTTTGATATTCCTCCATTATTTATTAACCTTCCTGGTCAGTATCTATTATTGCTACCTATTTCCATCGATTTTAATATTAATTCACATTCTTTGATTTCACTTTTGCAATAATTTTAAAAATAATTCTTTTATATATGATGTTTCCGATCTATACATAAAGCAGCTAACTAACAGTATTGCAACGCATACAATCAGTCTTAAGGCAATTTGGTCATAATAAAATGTATTCCCGATGCAAACTCCAGTGATAATTAGTATTGAAAGTAAAGTTTTACGCATTGACTCTACACTTCTATACAATTGTTGGCCTATCACTGTTTTTAGTATCAAAATCAGTATTGATGAAACTGCAATAGCAATTGCTGCTCCTAAACCACCAAAACTAGGAATCAAAAGATAGCACGCAACCAAATTAACAATATATCCCACAAATGTAATTATCATATTGTACTTGGTTTTTTTAGCAATAGAAATTCCATAACTAGTCGTTTCACATAGTAGAGACTGAATTGGGTCTAACATAATCATTGCGAAAAAAACTTGAGAACCCCTGTAGTTACTTCCAAGAACAATAAAAAGTACATCTTGTGAAAGAACAATCAGCAATACTAGAACTACACTCAATAAAGTTACACAATTATGTACCTTCTTTATTAGTTCATTCTGCGTTTTATAATTTGAATACATAAAAGAAGACCAATACACTGCAAATCCACTTGGAATAATTGAAAAAATATTAGCTAAACTTGTTGCCATAGCAAGCACTCCAACATCATGGTATTTTCCCAAACCACTAAGCATTAATTTCGCAGTTGCATTGTTAAGCCACATTATTAAAGTTGTAGGCATTAGAGGGAAAGAAAACCAAAGTAGTTCTTTGACTGCAGTTATTTTTAATTTCATATTAACATCATAAAACAATTTTCTTTGCTTCCAAATATAAATAGCTGATAAAACTACCATTCCCATGGTTATTGCTAATACTGCAGAGTAATATGTGGGCGAAAAAAATGCTACTGAAATATACAATACTCGATTTATGAAAATCTGTGCTATGTTTTGTATATTGTAGTGCTTAGCATCTTGATTCATCCTGTATGTAATATTCAATTGTCGAAATATAATAAGACTTATTACATACAACGACAAAACAATCAAAGCACGGATATTATTTTCTCCAAATATGAAATTTGCTACATAATCTGGATTAATTAATAAGACTATGACTGTGACTGCGATATTCATCAAGCATCCAACAAGCAACGGAAAAATAAAAATTTGTTTCTTATCTGTATTCTCTGGAGGTTCATTAAAGAACCTTATATAAGCACCGTCTAATCCAAGCAACGCAACATTCATCATCATATTACCAACCGTGAAGAACATATTTATTTTACCGTATTCCTCGGGCGAAAATACTCTGGTTATAATTGGTATGACAGTAAAACTTAGCACAGCCGAAACAATAGAAACGGCTGAAAATTTGAATATGTTTAATATTAGGTTTTTTTCATTAATTTGTGGTGCTTCATTCATCATGCTATCTCCATCACTATCGTATTCTATATATTTAATTCATAAACTCTGTCTCTATAAACTTGCAATATTATAGGTTAGTATTTAAAATTATTTATCTTAGAAGCATATAACTACAGAGGCTACAAAATAATTCTCACAATTCAGTACATCATGAGAATTCAATGATATACTTTATCCCAAAGCTTTTCGCTTATAATACGAATTTCTTCTTTGCTTGCTGAATCTGCGAGTATTTTTTTAGTTGCAATTTCATACTTGTGTACCTTATTTTCTAGTTTTTTGGGGAGTTCTATCCCATAATGCCCTTTTATAATGTTACACACTTTTACAAATTTATGAAAACATTGACGCAAAAGACTTATTGCTCTATCTTTCCATAGCCTTCTGGAAAATGTACCCAATACGTTCTTATCCCACCTTATATTGTAGCTATCCTTGCTTAAAACTTCTTCTAACAAATCTCCTAACCGCTGACATGCTGTTACATTCACATCAACCGAATAATATTTTCTCATCACCTCATCACCAATTGGAAATTGGTAGTTTTCATGAATGCTTTTTTTAAAAGCATCGTAATCAATAATCTTTTCAGCATCACTCATAATGGATACTTCTAGTTCATTTGAAATTTGAATTGGCCGAAGTATAACACATGGTTTATGTGCAAAATAAACCTCTCCTATTGACGTACTATACCAAGTATATATTTTATCACAAGTCAAAATCCATTGTTTAACAGAATAATCTGATATAGCCTTAAAGCCTTCGTATTTATCCATCAGTTGACGCAACAGCTTACTGTCATTTTCAGCGGGATGCTTTCTATAGATAAAATTAATGTTAGGTGTTTCTTGTAACAGTTTATCAATCCAACTAATCACTTCTTTTTGTGATTCTACAGACAATCTTTGAAATTTGTCTACTGTTGCTTCATCTAAATCTGTCTTTAACCCACGAATCTGATCTTCTGTCAAAGTCGCATATGAAAACGATGATATAAACAAAACAGTTATCTTATTTGTGTTTATATCATATTCTCTAAATAGCGTTTCTCTATCTTTATAGTATTTCTTAAAATTTGGTCGTAAAAAATCCATATGCAATGGTCCTGCTATTTTAACTTTCTCACGTTTTATTCCTGCTCTAAGCAGCTTTTCTTTTGTGTGTTCCCCCCAGCAAACGTGTACTACCTCTTTCGCCATTTGATGTGGGAATCGAAAATCACTAAAATTATTATCAGCTTGATTCGTCCATATTTGTTCCCACTGCAGATTAATAATTTTCTTAGCTGCTCTACTACATCTATATACCATTACATATAGAGAGTTGTTGTCATATAGTGCTGATGTTAAAACCACTCTGGCTTTTTTTTTCATCCCAGGAATCATATATCTGTTTTTAGATGGATACTTAAGGTACTCTACCGAATAGCCTCTTTTTTTTAGCTCATTGCCTAGCAAAATGACATTTTCAATTTCTCGGTTTTTCAATTCATATAAAATCAAAAAATCAATCATAGTTTATTCTCCTTTAGATTATGAACAACTCTTGATCTATTATATAAACGAGTTGCGTTCGTTTTTCTTTGTTTTCTGACAACAAATAAAAGTGTTAATAATATAATTAATGGTGTAGTACTTGACAATATGTAAACTCTAGCACTATCAAATATAACTGCATACATAAATATCAGCAAAAGTTTACTTCTAAGTTTATCCCCTTTTATAGCTTTTTTTTGTAAATAGCAAATCAGCCATGCTACAAAAAATGTACCAATAACAACCCCAACTGTGCCAAAATCACATAAAAATGTATATAGCATGGTTGTGTTATTGTTATAAAGTATACTTTTCGTTTCCCCTATGTTCACAAAACCCTGTGCGTATATATTAAAATAATAACTTGGAACATCTATATTCGCACCAGTTAACAATTTTATCACTAGTACTAATGGTTCAAAAATAAACCCCAGGGTTAAATATCCATACATAGGTGCTTGCAATAACCCAAACTGTAAAGGATTTCGAATAATTAACTCTAAATATGAAAAAGAGCCTACAAAGTACATTTGAGCACTCTTAACTACATTCATTATATCTTGTCCACGCAATAGGGTTACGATAACCATAGCCACAGCTGCATATACTAAGTATTTTCTTTTTTTAATCCTTACTTTTATCAAATTACTGGTCGTTATTAAAGCTCCTATAAAATATGACATAAAATCCCATAAAGTACTTCTTCCACCGAAAGTAAGAGTTACTATCACCAGATTAAATAGAGTAATATATAAAAACTTTTTATTACCAGATGCTATATTGTATACGGTTATCAGCATAATAGTAGCAAACAGAGCCATAGGAACTGAACGAAATAAAAATATAAGAATCGGGTTATCAAATCTTTGTAATATATATGACTGGTTTCGTACATAAGTTAAATCTAAGCCAACTGTTAAAATTGTTTTTAAGGATGCAATAAAATTAGGACTGATTAAGCCTAATGCTATAATATTTATCAGATACACAAATTTATCGTTTATTTTATAAGCAACTGTGTCAATCTTTTCAATTGGAGACAATAAATCTTTCTTTTTTGTACAAAAGAAATACGTAATGTTAAATGTACATATTGCCAGTAGTGCATAAATGTGAATCCTATTACTTGGCACAAGCAAGCCAATATCAACTACAATTGAAAGTATTCCAATTGTAGACCATAATATTGTAAATACCGTATTTGGAAGAAGATATTTTTGATACATTGACTTCGTTATTATTAAACTAGCACATAATACGCATATATAAATTAAAACAAAAATAATTTGCATTGTATTACCATCCTTTATGTTTAAAAACTAACCCTTAATTTTTCTATAGAGCTTGTATAGCAAAACTGTTATGGTTCTGCTAATACTAAAACCATGTATAAGTACTTTTGTTTTCATTCTTGCTGTTTTTAAGGTATTACTTTTTTTAATATAATCGTACTGTTCTCCAAATGTATTTAAAATTCGTTTTTCAAAAATTCTATTCTTTCTATTGTTGCTTTTCTTGAGGTTCTCATATAAATAAATACATGTTAAACATATCCCAATTCGAGCAGCTTCCTCAAAATCTGGTGCTCTTTGAATGCATAAATCAAGAGTGTACTGCTTAGAGTATAAAGCATCAAAATTTTTTTCTTCAAAATCAGTTTTCATTATACTTCCGGCTCTCTGAACATAATGATAAAACCACTGTTCGGTATTAAATAGCTTCTTTGTTATCAAAACTATTTCTGGCATTATAAAAGTGTCTTCATTACGCTTACCATTCATATATCTTAACGATTGAAATATGTCACGTCTGTACAACTTATTCCATGCTACAACATCCAATTGATATGATATAAAATATGCATGTTTTACATCTTCATTACTAGTAAACTTATTATTTTTATATGTAAATTTTCTAATTTTATCTCCTTTTTCGCTAACTGACCAGTATCCACATTGTACTATGTCTGAATCGTTCTCTATTGCTAAATTGATTAATACATAATACATATTTGATTCTATCCAGTCGTCACTATCCACAAAACCAATATAACCACCAGACGCAATATCCAACCCAGCATTTCTAGCCGAACTCAATCCTCCATTTTCTTTATGTATTACTTTAATCCTACTATCTTTCGTAGCATATTCATCACATATCTTACCACAGTTATCAGGTGATCCATCGTCAACTAAAATGATTTCTAAATTTTTATAAGTCTGATTTATAATACTATCAACACATCTATTTAAATATTGTTCAACCTTATACACTGGTACGATGATACTGATTAAAGGTTTCATTAAAAACACCCATCTTTCATTTCCAAGCACAACAGCAATTGTTTTTGTATTTATATCCTTCATATAAATTATCAATAAATCTAAAATCTAAATGAAATAACATTTTTATAAACTCATACTGTTCGCCATTTTTTTAAAATAAATATGACCTTGCTCACGAGGTATACTAATGTCCTAGAATTGGTCTTAACTATAGCTGCTAGAATCTTAAACCTCTTGTCAGTAATTATATTAAACTCTGAACCTTCTTTTTGCTTTAAAATATTCTCCATAAACTGTAATCTTTGTTCATAAGAATAAGGACACTCATCCTTAAACACATCCATAAAACAGGAGAATACATTTTTTAATCGAATATATAATAAAGCTTCCTTTAAATTGTTATAGTTTTCTTTTCCTCTTATTAGTTCCAACAGTCTATTGTTAACAGTTTTAAGTTTTTCAAATTTGTTATCCCTGAATTTCCTCGATAAAGAACTGTTCTCTCTAATCGTATAATGGTACAAAATATCGTCGATAACATACAAAGAACTTGCTTCCAAAAAGCATTGTATATTAAACAAACAGTCTTCAGCTATATCTAGCCCAGTATTAAATATAATGCTGTTACTTTTTATTAATGATTTTTTATACACCTTAATAGGGGAGTTCACGCTCTCACTTTTAATAAACATGGGTAGTTCCTGGATAATTTCCCTGTTAGTAAAAAATTCTCGGGAGCTTGAATTTTTAAATATCCTCCTACTATTTCTTAAACCGTCTTTAACTATTCCATACATCAAAATTTCATAAGGATAGTTATTCAATATTTTATATATCTTTTCTATAGCATCTTTTTCAATCCAATCATCACTATCCACAAACATAATATAATCACCAGTTGCCATATCCAGTCCTGTATTTCGTGCCGACGATACCCCTTGATTATCTTTATGTACTACATGAAAGCGACTATCCTTTTCTACATATTTATCGCAAATACTGCCCGATTTATCCTTTGAACCATCATTAACTAATATGACCTCTATATTTCTATATATTTGAGTTAATATGCCGTCCAAACACTGCTCTAGATAATTTTCAGCATTATAAACCGGAATTATAATGCTGAACTTTAATTTACAATAATCCATAATTTTCTCCTAAGTTCATTCAAATATACAAATAAAATTATTATTTTACTTTCTTAACAATAACTCTGATTCTATCCATAACTACCATATAAGCCTGTGCTTACTTATTTTCCTTCGCTATAAATATTCGTCATTATTTTACATGTGTTTTCAATATCAAATTTCTTAACAACTTTCTTATTACTCCTACCCATTTTAGTTTTCAACTCTTCGTTATTTATCATTTTTTGAATTGCTTCAGCAAAGCCATCTACATCAGTCGGTGAACAATTATATCCTGTTACCTCATTAATAGAATAGTCTACAATTCCATGTACATTTGATGTGACAAGTGGCAACCCAAATGCCATAGCCTCTAATGCGGCTAAACCAAGTCCTTCTCGTTTAGAAGGAAATGCAAATACATCAGCAGCTCTGCAAATCTCAGCTATATCTCTACGATAACCCAATAATTTAACTTGTTTCTCTAACCCTAATTCCTTTATTAAGTCTTTTAGACAATTTTCTAATACCCCTTGTCCACAAATTACATAATAAACATTTGGATTATTTAACTTTGCTATAGCCTTAATAACAGTCTCATGATTTTTATTTTTATTAAGTTCACCTACTGATAGCACTAAAAAAGCATCCTGAGGTAAGCCTAATTCACTACGTTTTTCAGATTTATCAACAACAGCTTCACTAAATTTCTTGGTATCAACTCCAACACCTGGAATATATTCAACTTTTCCTGCTTTAAATGACTTCTTAGCACGATTATAATCTTCCCTATTTATGGTTATAAGTACATCAGTATATCTCGCAAGCCATCGTTCAATAGGATAGAACATCATCCAATTTTTAAGAGGGGCTCCTTTAAAAAAGTGAAATCCATGAGCTGTATAGATAACCTTTGTTCCTTTTTTACGAACTTTTTTAGCAGTTAATCTTACTGCCATAGCGGCTACTGGTGTATGACAATGTATCAATTCAAAAGAAATATCATTAATAAGTTTTTTAATTTCTTTATAAGCAAGAAAATTATCCTTAGAAAATGGATTTCTATTGAAATTTATTTCATTAACTACAATATTATTTTTTTGCAATTCTGATTTAAATTCTTTTACTCTTTCTTTAGATGTATTGTTACCTACAGAAAAATTAGCAGCAACATAAACTTCATATGATTTCTGTAATATGCTTATATCACTCATACAAAATTGATCTAATGTTGATGCAACTGTGGTAACTACCAAAGCTTTCTTAGAGTAATCATTTTTATCATTATTCATCCCATTACAGCTCCCATCAGAAACACTTTCACTATGTATGTTTATTTATTAGTTCTATATTTTTGTAAGTACTCTTTTACTTCTATCTTTATCTCATCTTCAAACGGCATTGGATTATATCCAAAATCCTTAATTCCCCTCTAATCCACACCACATACTCACTTCGAGACTTTCATTTTATCCATTGTACATGCTCTTGCTTGTCTACTTTCATTCAATCACAATCCCCAAAACCATTGGAAATTCTAACTTCGCACGTAGTGCAAATTGTACAATAGACATTCTCACTTCGTCACCATCATTCAATTAATTAAGCCTCTACATTCTCCCTATCTTCAACCTCCACAACCCTCTTACTTCCACCCTCAATAACCCCATCACATCTTAAAACCTTAAACACAGTCCTAACTAATATTTTAAAATTAAATCTCACAGATTTATTTATTAAATAATACTCATCATAAGAAGTTTTCATAGAATCACTCAGCATATCTCTTCCATTAACTTGAGCCCACCCAGTCAATCCAGGCAATAATTTATGAACTCCAACTTTAGTTCTCATTTCTTTTAATTCATACTGATTATATAGGGCTGGTCTTGGGCCAATAAAGGTCATATCACCTTTAAAAATATTAATTAATTGTGGAAGTTCATCCATACTTGTTTTTCTTAAAATTTTGCCAAAGGGTGTTATATAACTTTGTGAATTTTTTAATTCTTCAGTTGATACATTAGGGGTTCCAACTGCCATAGTTCTAAATTTATAAAATTTGAATAATTTATTCTCCTTACCAATTCTCATTTGAGTAAAAAATACTGGTCCCTTTGAATCAAATTTTATAATAATTGCCAACAAAAATAATACTGGCGAAAATAATATTAATAAACATATACTAATTAGTATATCAAAAAGTCTTCTCATAAACATCCCCCTATTTTTAAATACATTCAGATATAGCTGCTTCTGATTGAAATCTTTTATAAGTAGGTACTATCTCCTCAAGTTTGGAAATAATTTTTTCTCTATTATCTTCCTCAACTATTTCTTTAAATTCATTAATTTTAACCATTAGTTTATCAAAATCATCGAAGGTAGGCTTTCCAATGAATATCTTCTTATGTAAAGTTTGATTTAATCCTTCTTCTTCAGTCAAAACTTCCTCATAAAGCTTTTCACCTGGTCTGAGACCTATAAATTCTATATTAATATCTTTATTTGGAACATACCCTGAAAGTCTTATTAAATCACATGCTAAGTCATATATCTTAACTGGACTTTCCATGTCTAAAATAAATATTTCTCCACCTTTAGCATAAGCTCCAGCCTGAAGAACTAATTGGGATGCTTCTGGTATAGTCATAAAAAATCTATTAATGTCCTTATGAGTAACCGTAACTGGACCTCCATTTTTAATTTGTTCTATAAACACTGGTATTACAGAGCCATTACTTCCCAATACATTTCCAAATCTTACTGCAACAAACTGAGTTTTACTTCTCTTATCCATAGATTGAATAATCATTTCACATACTCTTTTTGTAGCTCCCATAACATTTGTAGGATTCACAGCTTTATCAGTTGAAATCATCACAAATCTTTTAACTTTATATTTATCAGAACAAAGAGCTACATTTAATGTGCCAAATACATTATTCTTTATAGCTTCACTTGGGTTTTCTTCCATCAGTGGTACATGTTTATGAGCCGCTGCATGGAATACAATCTCTGGTCTATATTTATTAAAAATTAAATCTAATTTTTTCTTATCCCTAACTGAAGCAATAACATACTTTATATTTATACGTACAGAATCTCTATTAAATTCCTGTTGTAAAACATAAGCATTATTTTCATAGTTATCAAGCACTATTAATTCTTTAGGATTAAATTTTATAATTTGCCTACATAGTTCAGATCCTATAGAGCCGCCTCCGCCTGTTACCATAATAGTTCTTCCTTTAATGTAATCATTAATTCCTTCCATATCAAGGTTAACAGAATCTCTTCCTAATAAATCCTCAAAGTTAACTTCTCTTAACTTGCCTAAAGTAACCTTACCATCTAAATATCTTCTAATTATTCTAAAAGACATTCTAAATCCACCAACTAGCAGAATACTAAGTATACCAGATAGGATGCTAACACTTAATGGCAGTCTATATCCTAAAGTAAAACCATAAATAATTCCTAACAAATTTGCTACAATACAGCCGCCTATGGCTGACATAAATTCATCAATACTAGCATATGCCCATAAATTTTTATAAAGCTTAAATAAATAAAATACTATCAAATAGATAATTGTAATTATTACTTCATCACTCTTAAATCTTGTTAATTCATAGGAAGGTATATCAAAATTAAACCTAAAGCAGTATGCTAAAATGTAAGATAAATTTATTAATACAATATCTGCAAGTACTAATATGTATTTTCTTGATGTTTTTAGAGCACTCATACGTTTCCCCCGCTCGAATATATATTTAACTTGTCCGGAATTTGTTCCATTTAATTCCATCATTTTCCCGAATAGCATTAATTATATTATAATACCAAAAAATCACTTTAACAACTGAATTTTAATCAATTTTTAATGAAATTTAGTTAAAGTTATGATATAATATTAGGTTTAATTTAACGTTTAATTTCATTTACATTTCAATCAAATCAAAATCTTTTCCTATATATTATAACACAGGTCGGTTATTTACTCTTTCTGAAATGTTTACCAAATTAATCGCAAATAAATAAAGAAGCCTTTTTTAATTAAGGCTTCTTACCTAACTTCTAAAAATCTTATTTTCTTTTTTTCTTCTTTACCTTTTCACCATCATTACCATAATAATAATGATAATAATATCCATAATATCCCTTTTCCTGTACTTCTAACTTATTAAGCACGACCCCTAATATCTTAGCATTAACTTTTTCCAAAAGTTCCTTAGATTTTATCGCAGCTTCCCTTTCCGCTTGTGAAGAAGCTATAACTAAAAGACATCCATCTGCATGACTTGCAAGCAGCTGAGCATCTGTTACAGCTATAATAGGTGGTGTATCTATTATTATGTACTCATATTTTTCCCTCAACTCATCTATGAATTGTTTCATCTTACCTGAACCTAAAAGCTCCGATGGATTCGGTGGTCTTGTACCAGAAGTTAAAATGCTTAGATTTGGAACCTCTGTTTCTTGAACAGCTTCTTCAAACTTTACCTTTCCTACAAGTAAGTCTGATAATCCACTTTCATTAGAAGTTAAAAATACTTTGTGAAGTCTTGGTTTTCTTTGATCACAATCTATTAAAATAGTTTTACTTCCACTTTCCGCCATAACCACTGCAAGATTTGACGCTGTAGTAGATTTTCCTTCTCCTGGTCCTGAGCTTGTTACAACTATTGTTTGAATTGCCTTGTCAAAGGATGAAAATTGAATGTTAGTTCTCAAAGTCCTATAAGCTTCTGCTATAGGAGATTTAGGACTTTTAACTGCTATAATATCTGGTTTCTCCATACTTTCCACTCCATTTATCTATAATATACAAATTATATTACTACGAAACTAATATAAACTCGTAAATTACTTATATTTTATATTATCTTTTCAAAAAGCTAAATAGCCCTTTTTTCTCTTTTATTTTTTCTGCATTCAAAAATATTTTCTTATTATCTAAAAGGATTTTTCCATTATTCATAATATCTTCCGCTAAATCCCTGTCTAAAGCTTTTACTATTTCAAATGCCTCTTTAATACCTGGGCAGCGTCTTCCTGTTGAATGTGCATCGGAAGCGATAAAATTACATACTCCCTGCTGCATTAAAATTTCAGAGGTTTTTTGTACTTTTTTTCCAAATACACCGGTAATACTTCCAGCATTTATTTGAAAAAGACATCCTTCTTCTATGAAGTCATTTATCATTGAAGTTTTTTCTATTATATAATTATATCTTTCAGGATGAGCAATTATAGGTTTTACTCCTTTTAATTTAAGCTCATATATTATATCTATAGCATTTTTAGGCATGACATCCATAGGAAGTTCCACAAGCATGTATTGTGTATTTTCTATACATCCTATTATTCCTTTTTTATACATTTCCACAGTATGATTGTCTAGAAATATCTCCTGACCTAAAATCACTTTTATATCCATATCCTTAGCCCGAATTATATTATTAACTTCACCAACAATTTTATTTACATCTTCATAATTATTTTCATAGTAACCTGTTCTGTAGTGGGGTGTGGCTACTATTTGATGAGTTCCATTAGAAACTGCAATTTGAAGCATATTAAGGGTCATATCTATTTCTTTAGCTCCATCATCTATTCCTGGAAGCACATGACTGTGTATATCTATCATAGTTCATCACCTTTTCTATTGTTCCATATTTTTAGGTATTATACCTATGACAGGTAAATCTAAATATCTATTTATATCATCTTCTGTTTTTATAGTACTGTCCATATATTCAAGTATAAAAGTAAGTCCAACTGAAGCCATTAGTCCAAGGAAAAATGCTATAGCTACATTTAAAACCTTCTTAGGTTTTACAGAGTTTTCTGGAACCTTAGCTTTGTCCATGATTTGGATATCCCCACCTGTTGGAAATACCTTTTTAGATTCATCTATAAAAGTTGAAGAAACTGTATCTACTATTTCAGCTGCTTCCTTTGGATCTTTACTTGTAGCGCTTATAGTAAGTATTTGAGTTCCTTGGGCAGGTGTTATACTAATTATTTTGCTAAACTGATCTGCAGATAAATTGCTATTTAATTTATCTAATGTCTTCTCTGCAACAGCTCTTGATTTTGCAATTTCCGCATATGTTTTTACAAGATTTTGATACATCATTACATCATTATACTGAGTATTATTCTTTTCAGTTGCTTGTGGTTTCCCTACTATAACAGTTGCTTGTGCCTGATAGGTAGGTTTTATGACAAAAAAACTTAAAATTCCAGATACTACTGTACATACAATAGTTATCCCCGCTATAAGTTTTGTCCTCTTTCTTAATATATAGAAAAAGTCTCTCAAATTCAGTGTTATCTCTTCATCCATAAGTTGTGATTCCTCCTCAAAATTTTATCTTAAATTTAATTATTTCTCTAACATTTTACTTACTATGTTTATATCACTTCCATTTACATTGGAAAATACAGCTGACTTTAACTCTGCTTTTTCTTGAGGTGATAACGCTTTGTATGCTGCTTTTACACTACCAGCTGATGAATAGGGATTTGCAGAGGGGTTGCCCTTCATGCTATTTACTGCTGATATCATTTCTGATATTACTGCCTTCTGACTTCCTTTGCTCACTGATCCCATAGCTGCACTTAAGCTTCCGCTTATTCTATCTAGTGCTGGATCTATTTCTGAAGTATTTTGACTATTTCCAGAAGAGTTTGAAGCTGAATCTAAATTAGTTCCTGTATTACCCTCTTCTTTTGTTGTATCTGTAGAATTCTTTGCAGAAGAATCCTTCCCTGAACTCTCCTTTAATATTGGGTTATCAGAAACTTTTTTACCTATTTCACTTTCTATAGACTTTAATTTTTCTTCTAAGGTACTGGAAACCTTAACCATACCTATTAGAACTTTATTATTCTTAACTTCTATAGATTTAACTTGAATAGGGATTATATTTTTATTTGCGACTATAACTCCATTTTCTGAAGATATGGTTCCTTTAAAATGACTTTGTAATTTATCTAATATAAAAGTCTTTGGTAAAGTTATTTTTCCAGCTTTAAAATATAAAGGACTGTATTCTATCTTGTCATTTTTATAAGCTAGTCCTCCTTCTGAGGTAATTAGCAAATTAAAACCTTTATAACTTACAGGTATGTAAAACTTTAAATTGTTATCTAAAATATCACCTTGTACACCTTTAATATCAATACCTGTTGAAGATTTCCCTTTTTTAAAATACATACTTACTATTTGATTTAATTCATCTTTATTAAGTTCTAGAACAGAACCTTGTTTTTGTGATAATCTAATTTTATCTATCAAATTAGAAGATACCTTTGTTTCTGGAATAGAGTAGGAAGAATTAGAAAATATCAAAGCAAAAAATATACCACTTAATAAAATTATGGATACTACGGCATATAAAAATATCTTAAGTTTTTTATTATTCTTTATCTTATTCATCGTACATCTCCTTGATAATGGCATTTAATATATTTTACCTGTTATTTATTTTTAATTCTTTATTAAGTCCATTCTTATTCTATCATCATTCATTTTATCCGTAAACAGTCAAAGCTTTATATTTTAAAGAAATATTGGATAACAATCTTGATTTCGGCACTTAATATTATATTATAAAAAAATCACTTTATGAAAATTTCTTTCATAAAGTGATTTTTTATTAATTTGCACTTTCCTTTGGCTTTAACAACTTTCTCTTTATAACTTTAACTCCAGCAATTTTAAACATATATAATCCAATTCCTATAGGCAGCCAGAATAATGCATAGTAAATTCCACCTTCTATATAGGGAAGAATAACACTAAAATCTGATGCTTTTAAATTCATAGTTTTCAAAGGATTAACAAAATATACAAGAGGCCATAACTTCTTCACAACCTCAAAAAAATGTGGCGGCATCATATATTCAGGCCATACATATCCTGCTGTAAGAAATGTAGGCACGGATAAAAACATAGAAAATCGTACACATTGATCAGTAGCGTCAAAAATGAATGAAAAAACAAATGACACTGCTGTAAGATCTAAAAGAAAAACAGCAAGAATTATAAAATAATCTAACAAATTTCCTCTAAGGGGAAGGTCAAAGTATTTTCCTCCAACATATAAGCTAGCCGTAGTTCCTATACCCGCTAACAAAGCAAACACTAAAACTTTCACAAAAATTTTAGCCAGTTTTCTATATCCCTTCTTAGAACGAAGCTTCATTTTCATCATGTTTAATTTTTCTTCAATTAACATAGGTGCTACAGCTCCAATATATACCTGCTGAATTACAAGCCCTATCATAGCATACATTAAATATCTCATATAACTTAACTGCGGGTCATATAATGTACGTTCCGTAAAGGATAGAGAACTAATAGATTTTTGTGCAGCATAGGGAACTACATTATTTGCCTCTAATACATTAAGTTGAATCTTAGCATTTAGAGTATTTAATATTTCACTTCCATAGGCTAAAGCGTTATTTCCTATTACTATGTTCGTTTCATCTATTAATAGTATAGTTTTAGGTGATTTCATGGTATTTGCATCTTTACTAAAATTATGTGGTATAATAAAGCCTACTCTAACTTTATTTGTTTTTATTGCTTCATTAAGGTCAGCATCTGACTGAGCATAGTAAACAACTTTAAGCTTTGGACTTTCTTCAAACTGTTTCACAATAGTTCTTGATGTAGCTGAATTGTCCATATCAAGAATACCCATAGGAATTTCTTCAACAAAAATTTTACTAAATACTAATCCTAAGGCAAATGTAAAAAGTATCGGTCCCAAAGTAAGCAAAAACATGTTTTTTAAGGTTACAGGTCTGACTTTAAAAAGTTGCCTCTTATTCATACTTGAATCACCTCTTCAGTTTTCTGCTGCTCATTTTTTTTATTTCTAATATGAGTATATCCCTTTTTAATAAGCTTTTTTAACATAAAGATAGCTAATGAAGCTATCCACATATACAGTACAAATTTAAACAACCAATTTATTTGTGGCACAACATAACTAAAGCTTATGTCTTTAAGACTTAAATCTCTCATAGCTTCTCCATAATACATAAATGGCAAGAATTTTGCCAAGTTCTTAAAAAATTCTGGCATTGCCATTAGCGGAAATGTATATCCAGCCAATATACTTGTAGGAAGGATTGATATAGCTCCAACCTGCAATGCACCTATTTTTTCCGGCAAAATAAGCCTTACAAGCACTCCATAATTCACTAAACCAATACAATAAAGAAGTGTTAATATAATTGCCCCTGTAACAGTTCCTCTAAAGGGTACTGCAAAATATTTAAATTGAATAGCAAGACTTACCCAAATAGAAACTACTCCTAGTAATCCTCCTATAATCCCTTTAATCCATAACCATAAATAATTTTTTTCATCTTTTCTAACTATATCTACACCTAGCATTACAAGGCTAACCTGTATAATGGAAATTATCATTCCAGGGATAAAAAAGTTTATATAATTTTTAGTAGGATTATTTAAAAGTCTATAACTAAAATACATTGGAAGAACATAGTTCTTAGATACCTCCGGCATAACTCCTAGTTTTCCCTCAACAACATTTTTCAAATATCCAGTTTTAATAGTAAGAAGAATTTCATTCATTCTTGATTTTGCAGCACTTGTAACTGCCATTTGTGAACCATCATAAAATATAAGAACTTTAGGTGCATTTCCATTAACTAAATCTTTTGAGAAACTCTGTGGAATAATTACCCCTACTCTTACTTTTTCTTGGTCTATTAAATCTTTAACATCCTGATCTTTTTGACTGTAATTAGTTACATTAAAAATTTCATTTGTCTTGATTTCCTTAATCAACATTTGACTAAATTGAGAATTATCATGATCTACAATTATAGTGGGAATATGTTGAATTTGATGATATTTCATCTGGTACCCAAGTATAAAACTGCAAAGAACAGGAATTCCAAAGACAAACAAAAATGAAAAAAATAAACTTTTAATCTTTAAACTTAAGTGTATAAACCTTACTAATTTTTCTTTCATTATTATTTCTCACATCACTTTCCAAAATCAACAATAGCTGTCATTCCAGGATGAAGTGGTCTGTCCATATTAGTTAATTCAACTTTAACCCCATAGGATAATACATCGAACTCACCATTATCATTTGTTGCTCTTTTAACTGCAAAATCAGGTTTTTCATTTATTCTAACTATCTTACCCTTAAATTGTTGATTAGGATAAGCAGCAAGTTTTACAGAAACTTCTCCATTTAATTTTACTTTTGAAAGATCCGTTTCTTTTACATTACATTCAATCCATGGTGCAGTTGTATTTGTTAGTACAAAAAGAGGCATTCCTGTTGATACTAATTCACCAACTTCAACATTTAATTGAGTTATTGTTCCATCTGTTGGTGCAGTAATTGTAGTATCATCAATGTAAGTTTGTACTTCATTTAGTCCACCTTCAGCCTGTTTAATCTGCCCTTCGTAGGCCTGCATCGTTGCATCTGCCTGATTTACTTGTGCTTGTGCCGCAGCTATATCTTCTGCTCTTGCGCCCTTTTGTGCTAGTTCATATTGCTGTTTTGCAACTTCAAGGCTCGTCTGAGCTTTATCCAAATCAGCTTTAGCTGCATAATTTTGGTCAGATAAAGCCTTTACTCTATCATAGGTTATCTGTGCTAAATCACATTGAGCCTTAGCCTGTGCAAGTTCTTCCGGCCTCACCCCATTCTGTGCCTTTTGAAGCACTGCCTGTGCTGCCTGCTTTGCCGCTTCAGCTGCTTTCTTTTGCCCTGTAGCTGCTTCGATCTGAGCCTGTGTTTGAGCCTGCTTTGCTTGTAGTGAGCTGTTGTCGATAGTAATCAAAACTTGTCCATTTTTAATGCTATCACCCTCACTAATTTTTATTTCTTTTATTTTCCCTGCAATTTTAGAATTTATGTTTATTTCTTTCGTTTCTATATTTCCCTGAACAGTTAAATGTCCGTTATTTTGCTTTATTATCTTGTCTCCTGTTAAATTCTGTACATTACTAGCACATGCTGTAAAAAGACTCCCTGTTACTAATAAAGATGTCAATACTATAATATTTTTACGTTTCATAAAAAAACCTCCTTTTATCCTATAGCCCATATTTTAGACATTAGACTTCTTTTAAAATAGAAGTTAATGAAATAAGATTTTAATCATTAAAATAAACTTCAGTTAACTCTTTGTGAACTTTTGAAAGCAGTTCATAAAAGTCTTTTTTCTCTTGTTTTGTTAAGCAGTTTAAAATCTCTGAACTAAACACCTGATTATTTGGTAATACATTCTCTAAAATTTCTCTTCCTTCACTTGTTATTACAGCCTTTATGCTTCTTCTGTCATTTTCATTTACAATCCTTTTTATCAATCCTCTTGCAACCATCCTGTCAACTAGTGATGTTATATTTGCTTTTGTTACAGACATTTGGTCTCCAAGAATAGATAAAGTAATGCCGACTTCTCCAGCTAAGTAAATTCTGTATAATGCAGAAAATTGAGTTTTTGATAACTTAAATTCCTTGTAAAATTTATCAAATATCTGTTGTATTAAATCTGCTGTTTTATCAAGCATACTAACTAGTTTTATTGAACTAATTTCAGTAAAATTACTATCAATTAAATTTTCTAAATTCTTATTTTCTTTATCTATCACCTAATTACCTCCGTAGTAAGGATAAAATAGTACACATATAAATAGTAAACATATTTACTATTTTATTATATGAAATCTATGGATAATTGTCAATATGTAACAAAATGAAAAGGAAAACAGAGCAAAATATCTGCTCTGTTTTCCTTTTCATTTTGTTACATGAGGAAATTACCCCTTTGTTAGGAGCTTGCTAATTTATCTTAATCAGCAGTTGACTCTGTGTTTCTAGGATCTTTAGCTACTTCTTGTAACTTAAACTCAACTGTCCAGTTCTCTAAAGCAACATCCTGCTCTAAAGTTAAACCAGTAGGGAATGCAAAATTACATACTCTAGCTCTATGTGAATTTACTGAAAAATCATTCATTTCAAATGAATTTGATTTTACTACAGTTCCATTAGCATCTTTTACTGTCATAGGTATCTTATCTAATTTAATTTGTTTATTAGTACCATTTCTCACAACTAATGTAACCAATATATTACCATTCTTTTGAACACCTATACTAAATGTAGAAACACTAAACTCTCCTTCATTTAGCTCTGGAAGCTCTTTTAAAAAATTGTCGAAGACAACTTTTTCCTCTACTTCAATATCTTTAGGTAAGTTTTCATAATCTACTCTAACTCTTTTTTTAATATCAACTCTTGTATCAAAAGCTACAGACCAATCATCCATAGGGATGCTATCAACATAAACATTTTTCTTTTGAAAATAAAGCTTTACTGGTCTTGCCCCGTGTGATGGTATTTCCCCTAAGGATTCTAAGTTAAAAATCTGATAAGCTAATGTTTTATTCTTAGAATTTAATATAATAAAAGGCATATACTTAAGATTGACACTACTTGAAAGTCCATTTCTTATATAAACCTTAACTTCAAATTTATCCCCTAAATCATAAGCATAAATACCAACTACATTCAATTGACCTTCCTTTATAGGCTCAAGCTCTGATATTTCTTCTTCTAAAATTTCTTTTTGAACATCTGACATTACGTTCTCATCATAATCTAAAAGTGAAAGCACTGTAGATACTTCTAATCTATCATCTTCTATTTTTTCAATTTTATCTGATTCCTTATTTTGTACTTTCTTTACCATTGTATACCTCCAAGTTTTATGTACTAACACATATTAATTATTATAATTATTACGTATCATAAAAGCAATTATTAAATTAAAATTTTTATATTATCTGCCGAATTATATACTCTGTTATACTTTTTCCTTACCCCATAGCCTCATATAATACTTCTACTGCTATAAATGTAAATTAATAGACCTAATGTCTCTAATTTAGTTCTCTTTATCTAAGTTAATATAACATATTAGTTCTACAAAAGCAAACTTAATATTTTAGTATTAATATTTGTTAATTTGCCCAAATGTATGCATAAAAAAGAACTGAAAATCAATTAGATGTGTTAGACTGCAAAGCTGTACTTAACATCTAATTTAAATTTTTCAATTCTATTTTTCTATTGTTATATTTGCTATATTCTTTCCTTTTTGAACTGCTTGTACATTTATTTTCATATCTTTATATTGTTCCTTTAATTGTTTTGCATATTTATCTGCTAATGCTTTTGCATCTGCTTCACTTACTCCATCTTTTATTATCATTGTGGCTATAGCTGTATTATTTTGTACATATATTTGTCCATTAATCACTTCTTTTTCCGTTTTTAGAGTTTCTGTCTTTGCAGCATCTTGGTTAACCTTTTGAGCTTCTTGTTTCTTCTGTTCTTCCTTCTTTTGTTCTGCAGTTCCAGTACTTTGAGTTGTACCTTTCTTGCTACTACTATTTAACTTCCTAGTAGGTGAAAAATATAACGCCAAAGATATAGCTATAAGCATAATTATTGAAATTAAAACAACTTTTTTATATTGTTTACATTTATCAAACATAATCAAACCTCCTGTTTTATCCTTACTGTGATTAATTTTAACACATAAAAAATCCAAGGTCAAAAATCAATTTTTTCTATTTTTAACATAAAAATTTCAAATTATAAATCAATATACCCTATAGAGTAGACTTTTTTATACTGTCTACTCTATAGGGCACACTTTATTCAGTCTCAGCTCTGATCTATTTTGTTAATAAATTAATGAATTCTTCAATAGTTACCATATATTCATTTACTAAGCTTTGAACTGCAAGTTCTTCTTTATCTAAAGCAAGCTTTTTTGAATCAACGTCTAGCTGATTTACTTGTCCAGTTTGGAATTTTACTACAGCATTATCGTAGTTTTCTTTAGCATTTTTTAAATTTATCTGTTCTGCTGTAATACTATCCTCTTTATTTTTCAAATTATAATAAGCAGTCCATGCACTTATCTGTAAAGTTAACTTTGTGTTGTCAAAGCTATTAGTCAGATTTTGTAGACTTAATTCTGCGTTAACTTGTCCTGAAGTATTGTTATGTCCATATTTAGTATTTAAGTCAAGCTCTACTTTTGCCCACTCTATATTTCTATTAATACCAGCCAAGTCATAACTACTTTCTACAGCTTTATTAATTATATCCGCTATAGTACTATCATCATATTTTACAAATTCCTTTTTAGAAGGTGATAAAACTAACTCAGTATTTAAGTCTATATTTAGTAGTTGCTTTACTGTTAAAATAGATTCTTCTATTTTAGATTTTGGAGTGTTTAGTGAAGCTACCAATGTGCTTCTTTGTACATTTAATTGTTGCAGAGCATCTGTAGTAGCCATACCTAATTTTATATTAGCATTAACCTTTTCTATTTGCTGATCCACATTTTCAATAGTGGAATTTATATTTTTAATTTGATCTTGATAGTTTAATACATTCATGTATTGTCTTTCCATATTAGCCTTTAAACTTTTTAAAGTATTTTCTCTATTATGCTTTGAATCATCTACAGCTTGTGCACTTTTTTGTTGTGTAATTAATATTTGTTTCTTTAATGATATGTATGCATTTTCATTTTTATTGGTACTATTTAAACTCTCACTGGCATCAATTGCACTTTGATGATCACGATCATATTGTTTAGTTAATAATAAAACTTTTTTATCCATTAACTGTATTGATGTATTACTTTTTTCTATATTATTTAATGCATCCTCTAAAGTAAGATTCATTGATGCATTTGTGTTGACCGTTGTTGTTGTGCTTTCTGTTGTAGTTGTAGTCGTAGCTGCAACAACACTAGGAGCAGCTGCTAAGGCAGAACTACTTATTCCTATTGACATTGCAAGTGCAATTATTAGACTAAGTTTTTTATTCATAATACTTACCTCCATATTTTTAATTTAGTTAATTACTAGCAAGTTTTGAAGTATCTGCTCCAACTTTACAAGCGTATTCAAGTTTTATTTGTGCTACCCATATATCTCTTTGTAAAAATTTCAAGGTGTTTTGTGCATCTTGCCAAGTTACTAGTTTAGAATCTAAATCAATTTTACTCATTAATCCTAAATTATACTTTTGTGATGCTCTATCATAATCCAGCTTAGCATAGTCTAAACTATCCTTCTGAGATTTCAGCTTTTTTACATTATTTTGTAAACTATTGTATAACGTATTGATTTCTAAGGATATATCTATTTTTTCAGTATCCAAAGAAGTTTGTGCTGTATCTACGTAGTATTTTCCGATTTTGTATTCATCATCTCTTGTATCTGGATAAAAAGCCTTAACAGTTTTAAATTCAAAATTCATTAAGTTTATATACTCTGAAGCATTTAATACTTCTGCCCTATCTGTTAGAGCTTCACTTAAGTATGAATCATAAGTTCTTATATACGGATTTTCTGTGATTTTATCCTTTAAAAGTGTAGTGTATTCAGTTTCAATAGGTGCTCCTATAAGTTTGTTTATAGTCATTGTTTGTAGTTTATATTGTCTTTTTGCTTTGTTAAAAGCAGCTAACTCCTTATAATATGAATATTCTGCTGCTGTAAAATCATTCTGTGATATCATTCCTGTATCAAGCTGCAGCTTTGCCTTTTTATACTGTGCATCTGCATTATCTAGTCTTTTTTGTTCAGTATCTAAGGTATCCTTTGCATCCATAAGCGTAGTATATTGTCCATATATTGATAATGCAATTTCATTTTTAGCTACCTCTTTTGCATTGGTGTTCTGATATATAGAATATTTAGCTTCTGCTGGAGTGTTGTCCCTAGATTTTACAAGAGCAAACTCTTTAGCATGAGTCATAGTTCTTCCATTTTCATCAATAGTCTCATTTATATCAGATGCATTATCTACAGCATCTTTATATGATTGTTCCGCTTGCTTGATGGCTATATCCTTACTTTTTATTGTATAGGAGTTTTGTATAGCGGTATCCATAACAGCATCAATATCTAAAGTGTTTCCTTCTGCAAATACTGCAGTACTGCTTAAACATATCGAAATTGTTAACGCCATAGCCGCTAGGCACTTTATTCTTTTCATCGATATCCCTCCTGTGTATTTTGGGGATAGTCCTAACTTTTCTGGGGACAGCTCACAACTTTCGCCTCATCTAGCGACGAATAAATTTAGTGCGTTTCCCAGTTTAAATAATTGTAGACCTCCCCTAGCTTGTATAAATATCAAGTTACCGTAATTCTTCCTTCTTATCTATACGAATTATTATACATTATATAACTGATATTGTAATCTTATATTTTTGTAACATTTTCGTAACATTTTTGTAACATTTTTAAGTAAAATTCAAATATTCCTTTTTTGTAAAAACATTTCAATAATCAACTAATTCTATCACAACAATCTGGTTATTTCTATAATCTTTTACAATAATAATTGTGGCAAATTGTGCCTTAAAAAACAAGGTTCCTCCCTAGATAAAGTTCCGTCCCACAGAAGCAAAATGGAAAACCACACTAAGCTAACTTAGTGTGGTTTCCAAAATAAGGTCTTGCCCTAAGGGCGCCTATTTTACTGTAACAGTCTTAACCTTCATGTCATCAGTTGATGGAACATACTTAACGCTGTTTCCGTCTCCATCTTCTGCTGTTCTGATATCTATATTGCTTGTATTTGTTGCTGCTGTTATATCAATCTTATCTCCAGCTGCTACTTTTGTTGCTGCATCCTTTATTGTGAATACTAGTGTATTTCCATTTTGTGTTACACTTATAACATCAAGCTTAGTTCCCTTAGTTGCGTTTGTGAATACGAAGTCATCTTTGTATGATCCTAGTATATCTCCGTCAACTGGTGTCTTCATTGTGATGTTTACAACTGCACTTGCTACTTTGCTTTCAGCATCTAATGTTACTGTTGCACTGTAGTTATCTCTATCTGTTTCTGGTGCTATTGCATTATTGTAAACTGTTTCTGTTCCTGCTTTTACATCACGTCCAGCTATATCTTGTGATGCATCTGTTGCTGATGGGCTTATTTGAAGCTCTGCAGTTGTTCCTAATGCTTTTACTGCATCTGCTGAAGTTCCTTCTTTAAATGTAAGGATTACTGTTTTTCCATCAAAATCTGCATCATCTGCTGCTATGCTTGATACTTTAAAGTCTGCTGGATTTATTGTATCTAATGCGCTATCTAATTGGAAGCTTGCTTTTACGTCATCTCCCTCTGTGTATAGCTTGAATGTGTTGTCTTCTAGTTTTGGTCCGTTAGTTGATGCTGCATTTATTGTTAATGCTCCTGCATATAGTTCATTTCCTGATGCGTCTTTAACTGTCTTTATTCCTATTTTCTTTACTATATCGTCTCCTGCAGTTGCATTTACTGTATCTTCTACTGTTTTGTTAGCATTATCAAAGTCTATTACTACTCCTTTGTTATCTGCACTTACTGTTATATCAACATCATCTGGTAATGAGTTTGATTCTCCATCTCCATTGATGTAGTAGTAGTTAGCTTTATCAGCTATTGATGCTTGATCCATTTCTTTTCCAAAGTATACTGCTACTTCTGTGCTAGATTTTACGAATACATCTAGGTCATCTACGCTTGGTGCTTCGTCATCATTTCCGTCAATAGCTAATGTGTAGTCATCCATTTTGTTTGCTTCTGTTGCTTTGTCAACTACATTTTTTATAGTTAAAGTATATTTTGAACTATTTAGTGTAGCTGTTCCGTTAAATTTGATGTCATAAGTGTCTGTGTCATCTGTATCAGTTGCTGATGTTGCATCTGCTGCTACAATTGTTACGCCTGCTTTAGTCATTAAGTCTACGTTGTAAGCATCTTTTATTTCATAGTTATCTAGATTTGTTGCATAAGCATATTTTACATCTTCACTAAATTGAACACGTAGTGTTTTGCTATCTAGTATTGTTGCACTTACTACTGTTGGTTTTGTTTCATCTTTTTCTTTATTGAAAGTTACTCTTGTGTCATCTGCCACTTTGTTTCCATAAGCATCTTTAACATCATCAGTAATTTCTATTATATTTGTATTATCTTTTAGTATTCCATCAGCTATTCCTGTTATTTTTACTGTAGTGTCATCATCTTTAAGTTCGATTGTAGCTCCGTCTATTACTTTATCATTTATTGTGTAATATGCTACTTTTACTGCTGTTTTAGCATCCATTGGTCTGTCAAACTTAACTCTTATTTCTCCGTCATCTGTTGCTGTGATTTCTTTTACTTCTGGAGCTGTTGTTACTGCATCTACTGATACTGTCGCTGTTCCTTCTTTGAATGAGAAGCCTGCTGCGTCAACTAATACACCAGATTTTGCATCTTTGATTTTTACTGTGTTTTCTCCTGAGTTAAGTCCTGTGCTGAAGTAGAATTCTACTTTGCTTGCCCAAGTCTCTGTTCCCTTTGTTGCAGCTTCTTTTACTGTTGCTTCAACGTTTGATAAGCTCTTTCCGTTTACTTGAATTAATGATTTTAATACAGTTAAGTCATTCATGTTAACTGCTTCTGAGAATTCTACAACTAGTTTGTTGTTTCCTCTAACTGATACAGTCTTAATTGTTGGTGCTGTTACGTCTTTGAATTCTATTTTCTTATCAAGGTCTTCTATTGTTTTAGTTTTATCAGCTGTTAAGATTCCTTTTTTAACTGATACTGTTGCTTCCTCACCTTGTCCCATTTCAAATACTGATTGTACTAAAGTGATTCTAACTGTGTTGTCGCTTATTAATTCTACATGTGCGTTTTCACTAGTTAACTGTGTTCCTGCAACCTTGTAGTTTGATGTTAATTCAGCTGTATCTTCATCTACATTACTGTTGAATACAACATCAAATTGGTTTAAGTTTATTGCAGTTATTTGTGATACTGTATTTTGTCCTGTTGTTGTTCCTGGATTAAATATGTTATCTATAGCTTTAACTGTGTTCTTTGAAACAACACCTTCTCCACCAACAACATTTAAATCAGTAGTCTTAGTTGCTTTTGATTTAATGTAGTTTATAGCTGTAGTTGTTGCATCTGCTCCTTCAGCATCAACTAATACTAATGGAGAAGCTGTCTTTCCTGCTAAAGCTGAAGCTACTAGAGCATCTGCATATCCGTTTCCACTTGCATTTGCAACGAATAGCTTGTCAGCTTTTAAATCTGCAGCATATTTGTTTAATACGTTCATATTAGTTTCAAATCTGCTTGCTCCACCATTTACTCTTTCAACAGCTCCGATAGCTTTGTACATATCTTCGCCTATTATGTTAGTTGTTCCAATAACTGTAACTTTTGAGTTGTTAGCTTTTACAAAGTTTATTACAGATTGCATTGATTCTGTATTGTTGCTTCCTAATAATAATATTTGTCCTTTAGCTGCTGCTACTGGTGCTACTGATAAAGCATCAGAGAATCCTTCTCCGCCTACTAACATTACATTGTCTGCTTTAACTCCTAGCTCTACTAGCTTCTTAGCTACTGCTACGTTTGTTTCGTATCTGTCAGCTCCTTGAAGTTCTACTAGATTGTAGTTAGATGCTTTTAATTCAGTTCTTACTGATTCAGATACTGATGCATTTCCTCCTACGATGTATACATTTTGTGGGTTTAATGTTTTTAATGCATCCTTTGCATTGCTATTTAATTCTGCAGGTGTAGTTAAAAGTATTGGTGCATTTAATTGTTTTGCTAATGCTGATGCACTTACTGCGTCTGCATAACCTTCTCCAGTTACTAACACTACATCTTTAGCGCCTGTAGCCCAATTTGCTTTTGCTACTTGAGCTGCTGTAGCATATCTATCTACTCCACTTGTTCTTGTAACTTGTCCTGCTGCTGCTTGTGCTGGACCTACTGATAAAACTGTTGTTAAAACTAGAGACATAAGTGCTCCACTTGCTAATGCTCTTGTACTTTTTTTATTCATTTTTTAATATCCTCCCAGATGTACATTTTTTTGATTATGTTCATTTTATCTTAGTGATTTTTAAATATGACCAAGCTTTTATCTTTACAGCTTGGTCGATATGTTTTAAGTAGTTTTACATCATGTCATTATTTTTCTTATATCAACTGATGTCGTACTGTATCAGCTGATGTTATTATTCTAATATGAAACTACTATATCTACAACGTATGAATTAATTCCATTACTTGAACCTCAAACCACATATGAATTATTTATCCAATTATTTTTCACAATTTCTCCATAGTAAACTTATTTGGTATTATTTTTTTCCAATTATAACCCTTAATTCATAAAATTACATAGGATATGTAGACATATATAGGGAAAAGCACACAAAAATAAGGGTTAGCCCCTGGGCCTGACCCTTATTTTTGGAAATTCACTATTAATCCCTTACTAAGAAAGTCATATCTGTAATTGATGGTTTCATTGACTCACCATCTTTGGACTTTATATCATTTAGAACTATAATTTTATATTTTTCATTTTTCTTATATCCTGAATAAGGTGGATTTATTAAAATTGTGCTAGGACTTTGAAAATTAAAGGATACTGGTACAGTATTACCTTTACTGTCTATAACTTTTATATTATTTACCATTGTATCTTCTATACTACTTGTTACATCATCATCATCGTTCATTATGGTTTCATCGTTGATAGGTATGCTAAAGTTTATTTTCCATACTTTAAAGGAATCTGAAACTACCTTAATTCCCATATCTCTCTCATCTGTATTTTTTATTATATTATATGTAGTATCTTTCTTTACAACTGCAGTTCCACTATCAAATACAGTTGCATTATCAAATTCACCTTCAACAGCAGCGTTGCCTAACCTATCTATATAACTCCAGTCATCTGATCTCTCTACTGCAGCTGTCCCTTCTCTAAAATCAGTTGCATTATCAAACTTAACCTTGATAACTATATTTCCTAACTTATTTATATAACCATACTTGTCATCAACTTTTACTCTGGCTAACCCTTCAGAGAATGGGTACGCAACATTGAATTGAGGTCTAATTATCTCCTCTCCTGACTCATCTATAAAACCGTATTTTTTACTCTTTACTACAATAGCATTACCTTCTTGAAAATCACTTATGGACTCATACTGCGACTTTATAATAGTTTTTCCTTTCTTATCTAAAAGTCCATATTTATCATCCTCTTTAACTATTACAAAACCATTGTTTAATACAGCTATGCTTTGAAAACGTATGTCAGTTATTTTATTACCTTGTAGATTTATAATCCCCCATTTATCTTTACTATAAACTTTAATTAAGTCTTCGTTAATAAAATCAACATTATCAAATTGAGGCTCTACAAGGACTTGCCCTTTCACATTTGCAATACCCCATTTATCATTCTTCTCTATAGGAACTAATCCATATTTTGAAGATTTCATTCCATCAAAACTAAATTCAGTGAAGGAGCCTTTTTCATCTATTACTCCCCATTTGCCATTGCTCTTTACAACAGCCATACTATCTTGAAAATCATATGCTTCATCAAATTGAGGCGTTACAATAGTTTTTCCCATTTTATCTACAAAGCCATATTTCCAATCTTTTTTCACTCTAGCATACCCCTCATTAAATGAATATACATTATCAAATTCAGGTTGTACCAAAATGTTCCCTGTTTTATCTATAAAACCATATTTATTATCAATCCTTATTTCTGCTATACCATCTTGTGAAAAATCAGATTCCCAATCAAATTGAGGTTCTGCAATAACTTTTCCATTTTCATCTATAAAACCATACTTGCTGCCTTTTATTACTTCAGCAAACCCATTTATAAAGGGAGCTATAGAAGTAAATTCAGGTTCAGTAACTATCTTGCCTGATTCATTAATTAAGCCATATAATCTGCTTTTTTGAACTTTAGCTAATCCATTGTTGAAAGAATAAATATTATCATATGTAGTTTCAATATTTATAATAGAATATTTACTATTAACTTTAGCGGATACGACCTTATTGAATTGATTTAAAAACATAACATTACAAAAAGTACAAACTGCTAACATTGCATTTAAGTAGATTTTTGATTTTCCTTTTAACATTTCTTCCTCCTACAAGCAAATATTTGAATATTTATATAATTATATCACTTGTTATATAAAGTTTATAGTCTTTAATGTGTTTTCCCATTGTTTATTATATGTAGAAAATCAAAGGATATTAATACATTATTTTCCGAGTTAAATTTCTCATGGATTGTATATATCAGTATTTATAACTTTTAATTTATAGTATAATATTGTTATATTACCTTATAGAGAATAAGTTGGGAGGGTATTGTAATATGAGAAAAAAATTCACAAAAGTACTTGCTAGTTCTACAATTATGTCTTTGGTGTTAACTACATCACTATCATCTGGTTTAGTTAAAGCATCAGATGATGTTTCCAGAATTGGCGAAACAAACAGGTATGAGACTGCAGCTAAGGTTGCTACAACAAACTGGAGTAATCCTGAAAACGTAGTTCTAGTATGTGGTGAAGGATATGCAGACGCAGTAAGTGCATCAGTCCTCGCAAAACAATTAGATGCTCCGATACTTTTAACTACTCCAAAATCCCTTAGTTCAAGTACTAAGGAAGCATTGGATACGTTACAACCTACAAACATATATATTGTAGGTGGAGCTGCTTCAGTATCCGAATCAGTAAAAACTGAATTAAAGAATTCTAGTTATAACTTGATAGAATTAAGTGGAAAAAATAGATATGAAACTAATATAGCAGTTGCTAAAAAGTTAGTAGAGCTTGGAGTTAGTGCTGATAATGTTATGTTAGTTAGTGGAGAGGGCTTTTCAGATGCTTTATCAGTAGCTTCAGTGGCAGCTGCTAAAGGTCAGATACTTCTACTAGGAAATAATAGCAGCACCTCAATGAAATCAACTCTTGAATTTGTAAAATCAAATAATTCAAAGGTTACAGTTATTGGTACAAGCAACGTAATAAACGATACTATGTACAATAAGCTTGGTGCTGTTGAAAGGGTTAACGGTGGCGCTAATAGATTTGAAACTAACTTAAATGTATTAAATAGATTTGCTGATGATTTAACAACAGACAAGCTATTTATTGCAAATGCTTCAGGGACTGGATATGCAGACGCTCTAGTAGCTTCATCCTTGGCAGGGAAATGGGGTTCAAATTTAGTATTAGTAGATGATGAAACTTCTTCCTCCACAGCTGACGCTATAGACTACATAAAAAATAAAGTAGGTGATTCAACTGCTTTAAACATCATAGGCGGTTCAGCAGTTGTGCCTGATTCACTTATTTCTAAAATAAGTGGAACAACTTCAAATGAAACACCACCTACTGAGACTCCAACTCCAACTGTTAGCGACCCTACAGTAAAATCTGTAACTGCTAATGGTCTTAATCAAGTTAAAATTGTGTTTAATACAGAAGTTGACGAAGATACTGCAGAACTTGTAAAAAACTATCAACTTGATGGCACTAATTTATCTTCTTCTTCAGCATCAGCTACACTTCAGGATGATAAGAGAACAGTATTAATTACTTTTTCCAAATCATTTGATCAAAATGGTAGTGCTAAAATTAAAGTTAAAGATAGCATACTAGATAAGAGTTTAACTAAAAACATAACAGAATTTAGTGAAAAACTTACTTTCTTTGATGTTAGCACACCTACACTTGAATCTGTTACACCACTAGGTGGAAATAAGCTATCAGTTAAATTTTCTCAGCCTGTAAGAATGGATAAGGGTGATTTATCTGCAATGAAAATTAATAGACAAAGCATTTCAAACTACGGTTTAAACACATCTTTGTCTAAATTCTATGAACTTTCTGGTGAGTGGTCCGATAGAGTTGAGCTTTATTTTAATTCACCACTACCAATAGCTACTAATACCTTTGCTGTACCAGACGGTGATGTTGGCAGCAAATTTGATACTGCTGCTGGTTTTCCAGTAAAAGCAACATCATTAAATTTCACTATAGACTCGGTTTCTGGTACTCCAAAGGTTACTAATGTAACCAGTGAAGGTTCAGATACTATTTATGTAACTTATGATAGACCTATGGACACGCAAACTGCCCTTGAAGACAATAACTACAAACTAAATAGTTCTACAATTACCGTAGATTCAGATGATGTTACCTTTGTAGATGGTTCAAATGACAAAATTGTTAAAATAAAAGGTTTAGATTATTCACTTGAAAATGGTGAAAATAAGCTTACTATAAACGATAATGTGCAAGATACTTACGGAAATCAAATTAATGAAACATCATTAAACTTTAATTCTGGAAGTGATTCTCTGAAACCACAGGTTACAAATGCAACTATAACTGATAAAAATACAATTCGTGTTAAGTTTAACAAGGATGTAGTTAGCAGCTATGCTTTAAATGAATCTAATTATAAGTTACTAGATTCTTCTGGAAATGATATCAGTTATAAAATCAATGATATAGTTAGAGGAAGTTCTTCTTCTTCAGACTATAAGAGTACTTATTATCTTAAATTTAAGGATACAGACCGCTTAACTGATTCACAGTACACTTTAACTGTTCAAAATATTATTGACACAAATGATGTTGCAAATGTAATGGACACAACTAAGTTAATGGTTACTAACTCCAATGATACGGCACCATCACTAATAGATACAATAAGAAAAGATGATGATGATCAATCAGTTGTTTTATTTTTCGATAAAGTAATGGATGAGAATTCACTTATAAATGCTTCAAATTATTATATTACTACAGGAGAAGGAGAAACCAAAAAGTTGCCTTCAGATTGTAAACTTTATGCAAACTCTGATTATAAGAGTGTAACTATTGAATTTCCATCTTCTTATACAATAGGTGATGACGACTATGATAACTATATAAAGAAAATAGGTGTTTCCGGTGTTAAAGCTAAAGATGGTACTCCTTTAGTAGGTTTATATTTCTGCGATAAGATAAGTACAAGCACCAGCAATGGACCAAGCCTTATAGATGGTTCTGGAAGACTTACTTATGATGGTGAAAATATAAAGATTAAACTTTCACTTACAGCACCTTTAGATATATTAAACGTAAATGACTTTAAGATTTGTGGTAAAACTCCAGACTCTGGTACAGTATCTGGCAGTGATGTAATTCTCACATTTAAAGCAGGCGTTAAAGATAATGATAAAATTGATGCTATAAATAGTAATAGTACTAGTACTACCATTAGTATATCTGGTCCAACTTCCGTAGACGTAGCAGGACGTAAATTAAAATCAGGTTCAGATACACTGTTAATACCACCAAAGACTGTTGCAGGTTCATGGAGTGTACGTGGTGGATATACCAGTTCTGTAACTATAGTTTTCAATCAAGATATTGATGATAGTATTGAAAAATCTTACAATGATGATTTTATATTTACAGATGAAACAACAGGAGAAAATCTTACTGTTACTTCTGTAACCGTAAATGACAAAACTATAGTTTATAAATTTGCTAATAATTCAGCAAGCGTTGGAGACAAAATTAATATTCAAGCAAATTCAAATGCTTCTACCCTCAGCATAAGAGGAGAGGAAGATGATGATGGATATTATGCAATATATAGTCCAACTGAAACTGACTTAGACGGAAAGACAATAGTAGCAAAATAAAATTCAAAATAAGGAAGTGCCCCT
>Ga0183101_1000290_pt1 | contig 88243 bp, 93 predicted proteins | sample Biomet3_FD_127790 | JGI IMG/M metagenome (GOLD analysis project Ga0183101, IMG submission 127790) | Microbial communities from bioreactor (seeded with sewage sludge) at LBNL, California, USA - Biofuel metagenome 3 | ecosystem: Engineered > Bioreactor > Anaerobic > Unclassified ... | reverse complement strand
ATTATAAAAGCACGAGCCGCCCTTGAAATACAGGGTGGCTCTATTCTCCGGATTTACTGGCTCTCAAAAACCGGAACAGTGGCTCTGCCTCGCCGGATTGGGTGGCTCTAAACTGCCGTCGTTTGCAATAATTTCAAAATTTACTTTATTACTAAAAAACGGCTGTACTCATCACATGATGTGTACAGCCGTTTCATATTCATATTTATTGAGCACAATAGTCTCCACCTGAAACATTGTAATACTCTTCAAAGCTTTCAGTTGGACCAGCGCTGTATAGTAAAGTTGCATTCGCAACCCCAATATATCTAAAATGCCATGGTTCATATTCATATCCTGTAATGGATGCTTTCCCCTTAGGATAACGCATAATGAATCCATACAGATGTGCATTGGCTGCAAGCCACTTTCCAGATGCCGTATCTTCAAACTCTTCGTTAAAATCTGCCGCACTGCCTTCTACGAAGTCACCAGCCAGACCTGTTTGATGATCACTATAACCCGGACGTGAACTGATTGTATCAGCAGTTGCTGTTCCATACATATTTACGTATTTATAATACAGTGCTGACTGATAGTTCTCATCACGAAAACAGCTTGAGACTGCTAAAGATACGCCATCATTGAGTGCAGCATTATACATTTTTAAGAGTGCTTCTGCTGCTTCAGAACGCATTGATGCGCTGCCGTTATAGCATGGAATCTGTACACTCACAAGATCTGCAGGGGCGTATCCTTCCGGCAGCTTATGTTTCTTGTTTGCCAGCAGAAGAAGACTGTCTGTATTCGTATAGGCTGCATCAATCACTTCACTTTTGCATCCGCTCACTTCAGCAGATGCTGCGGTTTCTTCTACAGCCGCTGCAGTTGTTTCAGCTGTAGGCTCAGCAGACGCCGTTTCTGCAGGTGTTGCTGTCGGAGTGGCAGAAGCAGAAGGTGCAGCAGTAGGTGATGAGGAAGAAACAACCTTTGCAGCTGCAGTTTGATTATTCGAAGAATGATTTTTGACAATCAAGACACCTGCCAAGACTGCAATTGCTATCACCAGTACGAGGAATATTATCTTTACAGATGTTCGTATTTTTCTCTTCTTAGACATCGAAATAACCTCTCATTCAAAATCTGTCATTATTTCCATAAGTATATGTCCGAATCGCTCAAGGCACAACAAAATAAATATCTGTATAATAATACAGCCTCAATCATCTATATTATGAAATCACATGAAAAAATATCGCAATTCATGTCCGTATTAAAAGAACTTTGTACATAGGAGAACGATATAGATCAGTGACGAATAAATAAGATATCTCTGCAGAAATCTCAACGAATCAGGCCTTGTTGACCTGTGTATGACATCATTCAACAGAAGCAGATCACCAAATCCAATTGGCATGATATAAAGCCATGATGCCAACGTATCAAACATAATCATGTTAATGACTACAAAGGCTGTCATGATCAGCCAAGGACGCTTATATGCAATATCGCTTTCCGCATTGAATTTGTTGTCAATCAAATATGTAATATTCTCATTTTTAAATGACTGATAGCAGCCATATAAATCATTTTCAGAAAATTTGAATGACAATTCTTTTAAGTGCATCAAACGGTAATCCTCTGAGAAAGATTCAATTTCGTACATCATAGGATTTCCATATGATTCTTCACGTAAGCGTACAATACGCCAGCAAAGGCAGATATATATGATTGGGTGGATTACACTGATCAGAATTGTATAAATGATATTATCAGAATTCTTTAATCCAATTACCATAGATGCGATCCATAAACATGCCATCATGACCAAGAACAGAATATCCTGTGCACGATATCTAATGCCATCAACTACCAGTGCAACTTTATATTTCACAGAATCAACTTCCATTTCAAACACATTCTGCAGATGTACATTCAATTCTTCCTGATTCAATTCAATTCTACGTACTAAACGAGGATTGCATGAAATTGCCTGAAACCAATCATTTTCTGTCAGCTTAGACAACGGATTTGCCAAGATGTAATAAATATTAAATCCGATAAATCCAGGTTCCAAATAGCGGAGAACGTGATCAATTACATTGATAAAAACGCTATTCGCAATATTCCCAGATTGGAAGACACGTACAATGTAATAATTGAACGTCATCGCTTTGAAAGCATGAAGAAATGAAGTAGATATTACATACCACATGCCTTTATCAGATTGGCTCATCGTCAATGATACCAATGCCGCAAATAATCCTCTGATGAACAATATAACGGCAAACGAAAGCAGTGTCATCAGAACAGGAATGACGATTGATATGAACTTCTTTAGTGATGAATTCTTGATAGCGACTGTTTGGACCCACTCAGCCGCATCCATTTCCACCAGACTCAAAAAGTAAATCGTAAAAATAATTGAGCATGTCTGAAATATGATAAATATTGGTTCTGTATAAAATGGAGGTTCTGTCAGCTGTGCATAATTTGGATGTGCAATTCCAGTTAATGTTTCAAATAAAGCACACAATAAAAAAGCATTTCTCAGTGTTTTCTTTTGTAAATGGTAAATCACCAGTGGGTCGTGATTCAAAAGAAAACCGTCATTGAGTGACGGCTGTGATTGCTTTGATTGCTTCCTGGTTCTGATAGATATGTTCCTTCATGTCTGGGTTCCATGGCATCAGCCCATCCAGAAATTTGAGGTCTTTATCATCCATGTGCTTTGGCAGTTCTGTCAGTACATAGCAGAAGTAGGCATATGGACTGAGCCCGTTTGCCTTGGCTGTCTCTGCGATGCTGTAACAGATCGCACTGGACTGTGCTCCGGATATCGTATCGATCGTCATGAAGTTCTTTCTCCCGATCGTTACGATCCGCAGTCCCTGTTCGCATGTATTGTTCGTCATTGGTACCAGTGGATCATCTAAGAATACACGGAGATATTTCTCCTGGTTCAGGAGATAGGACAGTCCTTTGCCTGTCTCTGATTTTGGCAGCACGACATTCAGCTGTTCTCTTGCCCATTGGAAAAGCTCATCGACCTTGGGCTTCATCAGCTCCTGTCGTTTTTTCAGTCTCTCTTCTGCCGGCATTTCTTTCAGCGGCCGTTCGATATTGAACAGCTCTGTGATCCGGTCATATGCCTCTTGGGCGATGGACATGTCCTGCTTGTCTGCCTTTGCCTTGATCACATTGGAGAACGGTCTCCGTGCATGCACCCAGCAGTTCTGGACTGTGATGTCATCACTGTTCCTGTCCAGGGTATGATAGCCAGAGAATGCATCGGTCATCAGTACGCCACGGAATCCTTGCAGGAACTGCTGTGGATGTTCCGCATTCCGTGTCTTCTGGTATTCATACAGGATGATGTCGTTCGTTTTCTCAAGCTGTGCCTCTGTGCGGTAGACCCAGAAGTAGCTCTTTGATCCTGCCGGCCTGCCATCTTTCTGCACATTGACCGGTGTCTCATCCGCGTGCAGGCAATGGCTCTTCATCATCTCTTCCTTCATGCGGTCATGGATCAGCGAGAGATATCTCTCTGTGCATCGGATCACCCAGCTGCACATCACTTCACGATTGAGATTGAAGCCGTTCCGCTTGAACTCCTGTTCGATTCGATTGAGCGGAAGGGAGTTCACATACTTATAGTTCAGTATCCCGGCGAGCAGTGACGGCGTCACCAGGCTCCTCTTCAATAGATCTGCAGGCCTGTCTGCTCTCTCGATCCCATGTCCTTTCACTGCTCTGTATACATGGACATGGTATTCGATAGTGATCAGTCTTGCTGGTACGAAATGCAGGCGGCTGAAGATCTCTTCCGGCAGCTCTTTATATCCATCTGGGAACTTTTCTTTTAATTCTTCTTCAGTCAGCCTGAGGTCGATCCGCTTGACTGGCAGTCCTTTCAGGTCATCCGCACGCTTTCCTTTTTTCTTCCGCACATAGCCCTTGACCACTTGTTCTGCACTCGGTTCATTGATCACTTTATGGGAATCGACAGTTGCTTCTGCTTCATTGAAGAGGTCCATCTGCTGGATCAGCGATGTGCTTGCTTCCGTTGATCTTCCGAATCTCTGCTGCTTCTGGCTCGACAGCTGTTCGGTCATGTACATCAGCTGCTGGTCACGCTCTTTGAGCAGCGTGTTATATTCATCCAGTTTCTTTTTGTATTCTTCCTGCTCATTGTGAATGGTCCGGATCAGTTCTTCCTTGTCCATCTGCAGGAGCTCTTCATCTGTATAGTTTCTTGTGCCCATGCATACATTCAAGCACTCAAAAAGCTTCCTGGCAATAGCTTGGAAGCCTTGATTCCATCGCATATTTCTTGATTGTGGATAACTTCATACAGGTTCGAAAATGGGTGCGTCTGTTGAGCCATTTCTGATGCCATATTTATTTTTTTGAGTTGTCCACAGTTTATGAAAGTTCTGTGTCAATTTACGGATCCTGGATGTACCTTGTTCACTTTCTTCTTTGGCATCATTGTCAGTCCCTGCATCAGCCACTGGTACTGTTCCAATGTGATCTCGTTTACTTCCTCTGCTGTCCGCGGCCATTGGTATCTTCCTGCTTCTGCTCTTTTGTACACAAGGCAGAAGCCATCTTCTTCCCATACCAGTCCTTTGAATCTGTCGCTCTTTCTTCCGCAGAACAGGAACAGGCAGCGCGGGGTGAATGGGTCCATGTGGAATTCTCTCTGGATCAGCGATGCCAGTCCATCGATCCCCAGTCTCAGATCTGTATATCCGCATTTGATATAGATCTTATCAAAGCACGTCGCATCATTGAGCACTGCCCATCACCTTGACCAATCTTGCCAGGAACTCATCACTGACTGACTCCTGGATCTCAATGGCCGCATTTCCGACATGCACTGTGACTGGTGCTGCAGACGTTGCGGGTGCAGGCTTCTTCAGCTCGGCGATCATTGGGACATTCCCTGCATCTATCGATGGCATCTTCTGCACTGCGATCTCGTATGTCTCAGTACGGAGCTTCCTCTGCCATCTGTAGAACGCCTTGATATCGACTTCATGTTCAGCACACCACTGGCTCTTCTTCATCCCGCTCTGGTTGCACTCGCTGATGATCTTCATCCAATATGCATGTCGCATTGCATGTGTCATATGATCCATGTTCCACCTCCGTGAGTGAGACTCGCACATTGAAGTGCGGTTTTCTAGACTCTCACTATTCTGTCCGAAAAACCGCACTTTGGATACCCACGGATGATTTACCATTTACTTTCTTTTTATCTCGTGACAGTCTTTGCGACCATATTAAAAGAATCCTCAAATACGCCATATTTCATTCCCCACAAATAATTCCATTCTATGATATCATCCGTCATTCCCTATTTCTATTGATTCTTATAAGAATTTTATATATCAACGTTTACTTTTCTATGAAGTATTAATAATACATGCATTCCATTTCTGCAGTAATCGGCATAATTGATACTCCAATAATTCAGCCAAACCAATTGTTACATGCAACAAACTATGTTTACATTAAGAACCATTATAGAATAAATTACTATTGATTTCTCTTCTATGATCACATTATAGATATCATTGAATTCTATTACATAATTCCAACTTTTAATTACATATAATTTGAAATCAAAATTATTCAATGCAATATTAAATGACAGAACAATATCGTGAGCTGGCTAATTTGTTCAATATAAATCTATCAAAATTGAAAGGGGATTTTTATATGTTCCATATATGGCAAGATTGGTTCGGAGATTACAATATGGAATATCTCGGTGAAAGTAATGCTAGTGACAATATTGGAACAGCTTTATTAATTTTAGGAGTCAGTTTTATTATAGGCTGCTATGGATTTTTTACTATTATTTGGTTAGCACTGATTAATACCTTCTATTATTCAATTAGTGGATCATTCTTATATGGTTTTTTTGATTCACCACTCATAATTAAAGAAAATCAAGTATTGCCTCTGTTTGGTGTTGTTGGATTTCTACACTTAGCAGTCATATTAATTGTCTGTTTCGTTGCTTCTAGAAATAAAAAGTTAAGCTCACATAATAAAATAGTCCGCGTATTAATATGCAGCTTATTAAATATGATTCCATCTTTTATATTCTGGTTCCTCGCCCATAGATGGTTATCAGGAGAACCAGATAGTATGTTTTTTACATCTCCATTTAAATCATTACCAACTTTTCTTGAAGATATTGTTCTCATGTTTTTTTGGTCATTTGCTTTAAGTTTTATTCCAGTTAAAATCTTTTCTCTATTTCACAAACATGAAAAGAATAAGACAAGTCAAACAACCAATCAAACTGAGCAATAAATTATATTAGATAATTCGTATACTAAAACAGATTTGCTTATTCATGAATGCCATACAATGTCTGTTTCAGCATATCATTTTCTAATCAAATAAGATTGCTTACTTTTTATCTAACTTATAATAAATATTAGTTAATTTATAAACTGAAAACTTTACAACCGTTATAGTGGCGTTTGTTTTGCGCAAAGCTGCCAAGATATTTCCTACTTATTACATCTTGCTCGTAAAAAGTAACTTATAAGTACTGCTTGTCCCTCAAAAACCGCACCATTTAATTTGACAGCAGCTTTTGTGAGACTGCTCAGTTATTCCCTTGTCGATCTGCCAGTATCCTTCATGCTTTATGCATACATCATCATGATAATCCGTGTAATGTGGAAAGATCCAAATATCCTTTTCTAATATAATTCCCTGTATGTGCAATATAATTGATACTCTCATAAATCTTTGATACATCCTTAGTAATAGAAATAAATTAATTAGCATGTAATAATGAATTGAGCAAAGCACTGTAATGGGATTTATATTTGCAATCATGTATTTATAGGGAGAAAAACTTCTATGAAATGTCAAAATTGTGGATTTGAGAATGAAGATAATGCAGTTTTCTGCAGAAACTGCGGTACCAAATTGATAAAAGAAGCAGAAGTGTTGGATATGCCTGACCCTGGAATCAGTCCTGCTCCAGCACCTAGTTCATTTAGACCTCAGCATTATAAAACAATAATTTTTTGTGTTATAGGATGCGTAATTGCAGCAAGTATTGGTTACTATTTTTTCAAGCAAAATTCTTCTTCACAAATAGATGACTATTTCAACTATGCTTATAAAATAAGTGATGATGAGAACTATTTTGTTTATGCTGATGGCACTAGCAAAAAAATAGAAGGCAGTGTAAAGTGGGCATGCATTACAACCGATCATAAGCACGCTGTCATTCAATACAATGACAATACATTGTCCATATCATCAGCAACTCTTTCTAATGCGCAGCAGATTACTGACAATTGTAAAACATTGATGACAGCCGGCAATGATTTTGTTACATACTATGACAGTGATAAAAATGTATGGAGATATTCAATTAATAATAAAGAATCTACTAATCTCGGGAAAATTACATATTATGTTTTCAGTAAAGACAAATCATCACTGCTATTCACAATAAATAACGAGATATACATAATAAAAAGTGCCGACAAAGAGGCAACTCTCATCGGCAATTACAATGGTGATATTGTACTTAGCGGCATCTATGATAACGGAAATGTGTCATTCTTTGAAACATATGTAGATCAAACATATGAATCATTTATCTATGATAACGGTACCATAAATTCATTAGGGAAAGTCACACATGGAACTCCAGCAAAAAGCAGTGATTCCAATGGATCATTTGCTGGTTTACTGCACGTAACATATACGAAGGATCAAAAAATTCTTACCGTAGAAGATAATTATCTAGATAAATGCTGGGTCAAACAAAGTAATGAATCAATTGCGGAATTACCAAATGTCAAAGAATACTACTCGGTTTACTCCAACGAAAACTTCTTATCCAGGACAACTTCTAAGCAGGCTAAATCAATCTATTTTGATGTTGCTTCAACTTCGGACGGTGCAGAAAAAAGCACGGGTACTGGGCTCTATTATCTAAACTCATCAGGATCCATGGATCTTGTCCTAACAGATATTTCTCAATGTTATATTATCAACAATAGAATAATATATATTGATTCATCTCGCACACTTCATAGTGCAGATATCAATGGTAATCAGATAAGAAATGACAAAGTAATCGACTATGATATAACATTTCTCACTGTAAGAGGCACAGAGTATCTGTACTATACAAAAGGAGATATAACTGCTATAGATTATAAAGAAATCATCAGTACTTATGCTCTATACTGCTATAAACTAGGAGATCAGCAGCCAATCATGGTTGTTGACAACTTAAGCGTAACATTATGGAGTCCTCTTAATTCCAGTTCATTTCTTTCTTCAGATGACGGTAAAACAATTGCATTCTTTACTGATATAATGTTTGATAGAGAACAGAATATTAAATATGGGAATTTATACACGTGGTCCTATGGGAAAGGAAGTGCAGAATTTATATCAGATAATGTAATCTGTGCTTTCTATTACAACCCACCGCACACATTAGATTGTTTCCCATATTACAAATACACTACACATGATTCTGAAGACAACTACTGTGATATGTTACTTTACAAGAATGGGACAACCACAACAATTATTAATAATCTAAATACAAAAGAAATACACTAATAAGCTTCAAAGCGCATTATTGCACTCATTGGGCAGTTCAGCACCAATGACTATATTGCGAACAATCGCAATATCACTGGGCAATGGCAATGCATTCGGCATCAATGCATGTGAAGCTGGATACCGTGTATTGTTCATACGAATGATCGAACTGTTGAATTCACTGATGGTCGCACGCACAAAAGGAAACATCAGTAAGCTTCTTAAAAAATACTATCGTATCGACCTGTTGATCATTGATGACTTTCTTCTGACAGACACAACGCCAACAGAACAGAAAGATCTTATGGAGATATTTGAATATCGAGGAAGAGGAAAATCAACGATCTTGTGCAGCCAGTGTGCACCAGATGAATGGCATACAAAGCTAGGCAGTGGTTATGTCGCAGATGCCATCCTTGACCGGATCACTAACAATTCCTATTCAATTATCCTTGAAGGCGATTCACAGAGAAAATTAAAAGCAGTCAAAGAATAAAATGATCCATTGAGGAACAGCACGAAACCTCAGTGGACTTTTACTTCCGGACGACTGGACCTGTTTTCACCGGACGAGTGGACTTCTGACGCCGAACAGGTGGACTTTTAACTCCGGACGACTGGACTTCTTACTCCGGAGTATTCATTTTTTGCTTTCTCTTCAGTGATTTCAATAAAAACAACATGTTTTGTGTTTTTTAAGTATTCAATTTGCTCATCTATAGTAAGAGGTGGTTTATATTTGATTCTCTCCATAGGATCCCCCAATCAAATAAAAAAGAATAGATTCTTTAAAAATCATGTGGTAAGAATTCAGTTCTATATACACCAATGTTTTGCTTATTCTAAAACTTTCAATTGATTTCACAAAAAAAGAATTATTCTGCAGTATTTGTAGAACAATTCTTTTCATGGTCCATATGGTGGGGAATACAGGGGTCGAACCTGCACGGATTGCTCCATCAGTTCCTAAGACTGACGTGTCTGCCAATTTCACCAATTCCCCAGGTGCTTACCTATATTAACAAAAAAAGAGAAAAAAAGAAACGGGGATACCGTTTCTTAACATACAAAACTCATATAGTATGGTAATTCTTGACGCCACCATACCCAGTCATGCGATACATCACTGCCCCAGAAATCAACCCAGGCAGGAATGTTCTTATAATCAAACAACTGGCGCATCCGCTCCGCATCGTCCTGCATTGGTACTTCCCAGGCACCTCTGCCGCAGCACAGAATGATATCCTTGTGCCGGTATTGATCAACGTATGGATGGCCATACGGCATACCGTCAATGTAATCCACAGGACTGTTGGCATAGGTCAGATCATCCCAGTAATCCGGGAAGAAGAACCGTGCGTTATACGCACCGGATAAGGCAATACAGCCGGAGAACAGATCTGGCCGGCGCAGTAAGAAGTTCAGCGCATGTGTACCGCCCATGGAACAGCCGGTCGTTAAGATTGCGCCGCGGGGGATCCCGCCGTTGGCTTCTTTACTGATGGCATAGATCCGAGGACATAATTCATCCGTAATATAACGGAAGTACTGTTCCTGTGCTTCAATCCGCTTCCGGTTATCCCAGCTCTTGCTGGACCAGGAATTAATATCGTTGGAATCACAGCAGAAGACTTGAATGCGTTCTGCTTCAATGTAGTCTTGGATACATGTGATCATGCCTTGATTCTCAAAGTCATAGAAGCGTCCATCCTGCGAAGGAAAGACAAGTACTGGTTTGCCAGCAGTTCCATAGACTTTGAATTCCATGTCACGATCCAGGTTATAGGAATATTCTTTATAGTAGGCTGTCTTCATTTCTTGGCAGCCTCCGTTTTCTCTACTGCTTTTGGTTCATCGGCTTTTTCATAGACGAAGGATGCGAACTTCATGCATTCTTCTTCGGTCTTGAAACGAGAGATATAGAACTCATTGCCCATGGCTTCACCTAACAGTTCCGGCATTCGGTCATGCATCATGATGTTCTGACCGTAGTGAGTGAAGATGGCGGCCGAGTTGTTCTTATAAACGAACTTGTCACGCTTGCCAATGTAGATGCAGTGATATGGACGGTCGCTTTGATAGGTATTGGTATTGGACATGCACATGTTGGCATAGACTTTATAAATATCAATACTGTTCGCAAAGTTCATCATATCCGGAGTATAGCCTCCTGGCGGACGCATGTTCACTTCCAGTCCGACGAGGCCGCCCTTTTTGCCAAGACCAGGTTTGTCTTCTGTTAGGCGGAAGTATTCCGTATGGAAGAAACGTCCCTTGATATTGAAAGCGGCGATGACCCGTGTACCTAACTCATCTAAGTCCGCTGGAATGACCCGCTCACTCCAATAGAAACATTCTCCTTCACTGTTGACGATGTTCATGATTGGCTCTGGGAAGTGATGGGAAGTCTTGAAAATGATCTTGCCATCCTGATCAGTCAGACCGTCAAAGGAAACAATGTAGCCTGGCACAAATTCTTCCATGATGAACTGCATTGGATATTTCTTGGCATAGAAGTCTGCCAGTTCCTTTTCATTGCTGATCTTATAAGTCGTTGAAGCACCGACTCCATCATTTGGTTTTACAATGACCGGATAGCCGACTTCCTCAATGAATTTCTTTCCTTCTTCGAAGGTGGTTGTTAAATGATATCTTGCGACCGGACACTTGGCTTTCTGATAGTATGCTTTCATGTTCGACTTCGTCTTGTAGCGCATGACCGTCTCTGTCTTATCCCCCGTAGTGATATTGAAATCCGTACGGAGCTTCGCATCCTGTTCCAGCCAGAACTCGTTGTTGCTTTCCAGCCAGTCAATCTTGCCATGCTTGTGGGCAAACCACGCAACAGCACGATACATCTGGTCATAATCTTTCATGGAACCGACTTGATAATATTCGCTGCATGCATCTTTCATTTCTTTTGGCAGGGCGGCGTAATTATCTTCACCAATGCAGAGGGAGGTTCCCCCTAATTCTTTCCAGGCTTTCGGAAATTGATAATATGTCTTGGGAAAAGTTGGTGAGATAAACACAAAGTTTTTCGACATGGTACCAATCCTCCTTTGATTGCAAGTATTCTATCACAAACCGAAACGAGTATAAAACTTGAGAAAACGTTCATTATTGTGACGATGTAGTATAATAATAACATTATAAGGAGGGGCATATGACAAACCGACTGGATGAAGACCGCAAGTCCATTGATGAAATTGACGCAAAGATGGCAGCCTTATTTGAAGAACGCTTCAAGGTTGTTGCGGATGTCATTGATTATAAAATTGAAAATCGTATCCCTATTCTAGACAGCGGCAGGGAAACAGAGATCCTGGAAAAGAATTGTGAGCGCATACAGGATGACGATATCCGTTCCTATTATCGGAAATATTTTCTTGGGTTATTAGCGTTATCCAAGGAATATCAGAAACAAATACAGGATGAAAAATAAGGAGGAATTATGGGAGAATTATTAATTCAATTAAGAAAAGACAACATGCAGGCAATGAAGGATCATGATACCTTAAAGAAGGGTGTCTATTCGTTATTGATCTCGGCGATTGCCTTAGCCGAAAAGGAATCCGGCAAAGCATTATCAAAGGAAGAAGAACTGACGTATGTACAGAGAGAATTGAAACAGACCAAGGATTCTCTATCACAGACACCGGCAGACCGTACGGAAATCATTGAAGAGACAAAGAAGAAGATTGCCTTGATTGAAAGCTATCTGCCAAAGCAGATGGGAGAAGAGGAAATCAAAGCTGCGGTCGAAGCCATCATGCAGGAAAAGGGACTGGCTCCGGAAAAGAAGAGCCAGGGTCCAATCATGAAGGAAATCATGGCGAAATATAAAGGACAGATTGACGGTAAAATGGTCAATCAAGTATTATCCGGCATTTTAAAGTAAGGGCACACGGTGTCCTTCTTTTCGTATTCTGGAACTGTGGGCGTTTTAGTTGCACAGGCAGAGTACAATCATTAATATAGTTACAGTTGGGAGGAAACCTATGGGTGACTGGCAGTTGGTAATTGATTCATTCCCACAGATCTTCATGGCAGGACTTACGATGACCGTTCCTTTAACGATCATCAGTTTTTCACTTGCGATGGTCATTGCCATTCTGGTTGCCTTGATTCAATACGCAAAAGTACCGGTGGCGAAAACAATCTGCCGATTCTATATCTGGATCATCCGCGGTACACCGCTGCTGGTGCAGCTGTTCGTGGTGTTCTATGGCTTCCCATCGATTGGCGTGCATACCAATCCGTTCTGGAGTGCTGTGGCCGTCTTTGCCATCAATGAAGGTGCGTACTGTGCGGAAACTATCCGCGGCAGTTTGGAATCCATTCCGTTTGGACAGATGGAAGCAGGCTATTGTGTCGGCATGCATTATTCACAGATCATGTGGCATGTGGTGCTGCCGCAGGCTTTAAAGAATGCATTCCCAGCTTTGAGCAATTCTTTGATCAGCATGTTAAAAGATACATCTCTGGCATCCAATATCACGGTTATGGAAATGTTCTTCCAGACGCAGCGGATTGCCGGACGGAATTACCGTTTCATGGCCATGTATTTGACCGTAGCGTTTGTCTATCTCATCTTCTCGACCATTCTGACATGGCTGCAGAGATGGGGCGAAAAGAAGCTGAACTTCTACAGCGCAGAGAGGAAGTGAGGATATGGCAATGTTAGAAATCAAAGACATCCATAAATCCTTCCAGAAGATGGATGTGCTGAAGGGTGTCAATATCACGGTAAACAAAGGCGATGTCACCGCAATCCTGGGACCGTCCGGTTCTGGCAAGACCACATTATTACGCTGCATCAATTTCTTAGAGACAGCAGATCAGGGCACTATGGTCTTTGACGGCAAGACATATGATCTCGCCCACAGTGATAAAAAGACCATTGCGGAAGTACGTGCCAAAACAGCCTTTGTGTTCCAGAACTACAATCTGTTCGCCAATAAGACGGCTCTGCAGAATGTTACGCTGGGACTGATCGTTGCGAAGAAAATGCCAAAAGAAAAAGCCGATGAAATCGGCCGGAAGATGCTTGACCGTGTCGGCATGAGCGACCGGTATGATTATTATCCATCACAGTTATCCGGCGGTCAGCAGCAGCGTGTTGCCATCGCTCGAGCCTTGGCAACGGATCCGGAGATCATCTACTTTGATGAACCAACGTCCGCCTTGGATCCAGAACTGATCGGCGAAGTATTGAATGTCATGCGCAAGTTAGCAGAAGAAGGCATGACAATGATTGTTGTTACACATGAGATGGGCTTTGCGAAGGACGTATCCTCGCATGTCATCTTTATGGAGAATGGCAATATTGTTGAAGAAAATAACGCGAAGGATTTCTTTGAACAGCCGCAGATGGCTCGTACCAAAGAGTTCCTGCGCATGGAAGAAAAGAAGTAATCGGGGAGAAAAAAATATGAAAAAATTGATCACTGCAGCCGTTGCATCCGTATTGGCATTGAGCCTCGCTGGATGCAGCACAACAACCGCAACATCGACCAATGATCACCTTGCAAAGATCCAATCCGCAAAGAAGTTGATTATCGGACTGGAAGGAGACTGGCAGCCATTTTCCTATCATGACAGTTCCGACAAATTAGTCGGCTATGATGTGGAAGTTGGTCAGAATGTCGCAAAGAAGTTAGGCGTGGAAGCAGATATCGTCGAAGCAGACTGGTCTGGTCTGTTTGCCGGCTTATCGGCAGGTACCTATGATGTTGTCATCAATGGTGTCGATGTCACCGAAGAACGGGAGAAGACATTCAGCTTCTCGGACCCATATGCCTATGACCATACGGTCTTAGTCACGCGGGCAGACAATACCGATATCAAAACGTTTGAAGATCTGAAGGGCAAGAAGACCGGCAACTCCATTGGTTCCAGCTACATGGAACTGGGCGAACAGTATGGTGCGACCGTATCTGGCGTTGAAACATTGTCGGAAACGATGGAACTGGTAAAGAATGGAACGGTCGATGCGACTATCAATGCGCAGACCTCTGTTCAGGATTATCTCAAGACAACAGGGGAAACCAATCTGAAGATTGTCGACATTTCTGAGGATGCGACATCCTATGCAATTCCAATGATCAAGAATGATGACAATAAGACGTTAGTTGAAGCAGTGAACAAAGCACTGCAGGAACTGCGTGAGGATGGCACATTAGCACAGCTGTCACAGAAGTATTTCGGTGCCGATCTGACTAACAAGTAAGCATGAAAAAAAGAATCTCTGTGTGAGATTCTTTTTTGATGCTCAGTCTACTTTGAAGAATGCACTCTTTGGTAAATGACAAACAGGGCATGTCCAGTCTTCTGGTACATCTTCCCAGGCAGTTCCTGGCTTGACGCCATTGTCTGGATCTCCCTTGGCCGGATCATAGACATATCCGCATGGGCACTGATACTTATCCATATGAGCTTCTTCTCCTTTCTCTTCTTGTTTACCGATCAACGCACTGACAAGTGCAGGAATCTTGGCATAATCTTCTTCCATTGGATTCCAGTTGGATTTGACGTTTTCTTCGATGACATCAAAGCCGGCATCTTTTAAACGGTCCTGTAGGATTTTAACGCCTTCACCAGACCATCCATAACAGCCAAAGGCTGCTGCTTTCTTATTCTTGAACTTTAAGGACTTCAGGAATGTCATCCATCCCTGCACGCCTGCTAATACATCGTTGATGACAGTTGGAGAACCGACACAGACTGCCTTGGAACGGAACACTTCGACCATGATCTCATTCTTATCGGACTTTTCAACATTGAAGACCTTGACGGTTGTCTTTGGACTCTGCTTGTGGATCTCATTGGCAATCGCATGGGCAATTGCCTCGGTGCCATTCCACATGGTTCCATAGGCAATAGTGATGCGGTCTTCCGGCTGATCTTCTGCCCATTCTGCATACTTCTTTACAATCTGCATTGGGTCTTTCCGCCAGATGGCACCATGCGACGGTGCAATCATTTCAATCGGCAGATGCATTCCTTCAATTTCCTTTAGTTTTCTTGCGACCATTGGAGAGAACGGATTCAGAATATTGACGTAATATTTTAATGCTTCTTTCCATAACAGTTCCTGATCGGCATAATCATTGAACAATTCACCGACCGCAAAGTGCTGACCGAAGGCATCCATGGAGAACAGAATGTTATCACCTGTTAAGAAGGTTGCCATGGAATCAGGCCAGTGCAGCATCGGCATTTCAACGAAGATCAGTTTCTTGCCGTTGCCAATCTCAATGGAATCTCCGGTCTTTACGACGTGGAAGTCCCAGCCGTTCTTACCATACTGTCCTTCAATGGACTTCACGGCATTAGCAGTACAGTAGATTGGTGTATGCGGAATCTTTGCCATTAAGGCAGGCAGCGACCCTGTATGATCACATTCGCCATGCTGAGCAACAATGAAATCAATCTTGTTCAAATCAATTTCACTCTCTAAGTTCTTTACAAATTCATCCCGGTGGGGAGTCCATACGGTATCCATTAATACCGTCTTTTCTTCCTGGATCAAATACGCATTCTGGGAAGAACCATTGAAGATAGAATAATCATCCCCATGGAAACGATCCAGCTCCCAATCCAGATACCCGATCCAATAAACATTGTTTTTTACTAACTTCTTCATGTGCGCCTCGATTTCTACTACCAATATAGACTTTTTCTCTCTTTTTTTACACTGATATGCCTATAAAAAAGCGGAGGACAAGTTCTTTCTCCGCATCAGTCTTTTAACAAATCTTGAATGACCTGAGAAGCCAGCAGTAATCCTGCCGCTCCCGGTACAAATGCCGTGGAACCTGGGGTCGGTTTATTCGGATTGTTTGAAAAGCCTTCCGGATACACAGGAGTCATTGGTGTTTCCGTACTGTAGACAACTTTACATTTTTGAATGCCGCGTTTCCGCAATTCATAGCGCATAATGCGGGCGAGTGGATCACCAACAGTCTTGTAAATATCGGTCACGACTAATTTTGAAGGATCAATGCGGTTGCCGCATCCCATCGCACAGATGATTGGCACGCCGCAGCGCTGCGCTTCTTCAATCAGATCTAACTTTGCTGTAACGGTATCCACCGCATCGACAACATAATCGTACTGCGTAAAATCAAATTGATCTTTTTCGCTTGGCAGATAGAAGCAGGCATAGGTTGTCACCCTGCAATCAGGATTGATCGAAAGGATTCGCTCTTTGGCAACATCTACTTTCAAACGGCCGATGGTATCTTTGGTCGCTAAGATCTGCCGGTTCAGATTGCTTTCCACAAACCGATCATGATCAATTAGATCAATGGCACCGACGCCGCTGCGTGCTAAGGCTTCTACAACATATCCGCCAACGCCGCCAACGCCAAAGACAGCCACATGACTGTGCTGAATCTTCTGTATTTTTTCTTGGCCGAACAAGAACTCTGTTCGAATCAAACGTTCATCATTCATACAACTCCCATTCTACAGGAATCCTGTATCCTGTGCTATTATAATACTTGTAACGAAAGAGAGGTACGCTTCGTGAAGAAACTACTCATGAGTACATTATGCATCGCTCTGCTCGCAGGATGTGCAACCAATACAGCAACCGCTACCGCAACACCTTCCGCCACAACGTCGGCAAGTGTCACGGCAAATCCATCAAAGAAAGTGACCATTACCAATACCGTCTCCGTCACTTCCAAGACCTTGGATATGTCCGGTTATAAATATTTAACAGATAAAGATCCTGCATTTATTCAGATTTCAATGAAAGAATCCATGCGCTTGATTGATGAGGGCGGCAGCGGCATTCTTCTTTACAGTTATCCAGACTGTCCTTGGTGCAACCGTGCCGTACCAGTTTTAAATGAAACGGCAAAGGAAATGGGCATTCATGTATACTACATTGATGTCTATGAAAGTGAACTGATGTCTTCTGACGGAAAGTCCTTTACGACCGAAGGAAAGACAATCATTCAAAGCATGCTGACACACTTTGATTCTATCCTGAAACATGAGACTAACAGCACAACGGGGAAATCGGAACCAACTCTTTATACACCGGAAGTCGTCGCAATTAAAAAAGGACAGATTACCGATCATCATACGTCACTGGTGGATTCGTTCAGTATGAACAGTGAAGCCGATCAGATGACAGATGAACAGAAAGCCGAACTGCAGGGATATTACGAAAAACTGATCCAGTCGGCCGCAGATTAAGCTATTTACAACATACGCAAGCAGGACTGTCGCCCCGATTTTTCCAAGGAAAGGACGGCTTTCTTGTCTTTGAGTGCTTCTCCTCTATGATGCATATGGGAAAGGGACACTACAATGGAATTTGGTGAACAGATCAAACAGCTTCGCAATGAAGCTGGCATGACCCAGGAACAATTTGCGGAGAAACTCCATGTGACGCGTCAGGCCGTCTCCAATTGGGAGAACGACCGGAATCTGCCGGACTTGGAAATGCTGCTGCAGATGTCATCTACGTTTGATGTCTCCCTTGACCAATTGATCAAAGGAGGAGAAAACATGACACAGAAACTGATCAATGATACAAGTGAAACAAGAAGAGCGAAAATGAACATGATTACCGTGGTAAGCGGAAGCTTCTTAATGTTCATTGGACTGCTCTGCTTCATCATCAAGGGCTTGAGTGTGGAATACGTCGATGAGACGGGATTGCTGCACGAGAACTTCTTCCTGGTTGGCATTGGATATTTATTCCTGCTGTGCGGTGTGATTGTTATCATCGGCAGTGTGATTCATTATCTGATTGCGAAAAAGAGGGCATGAAAAAAGCGGAATATTCCGCTTTTTTTGTATTTATTCTGCAAACTTCCAAGCTGTTTCCAAAGCAATTTCCATCATATCAGTGAAACCGTTCTGTCTTTGTTCAGCAGTCAAAGCTTCTGTCTTGAATAGATGATCGGAGATGGAAAGAATGGATAATGCCTTCTTATGCGAAGCACAGGCTTCCCAATATAATCCTGCAGTCTCCATTTCAACGGCTAAGTGACCAAAGTCTCTCAGCTTTTCATTGAGGCCGGCCTGTGGATAGTAGAAGAAATCGGAAGTATAGACTTTACCGACCTTGTATTTGACGCCGTTCTTTTTAGCGGCATCAACGGCTGTCTCCAGCATTTCATAATCCGCACAGGCAGCTAACTGACCAGGAATTCCATAGGCATTGCCATAGTTGGAATTGGTAGAAGCAGCTTGGGCAATAACGACATCCATTGGATTGACATCCATATCCAGACCGCCGGCAGAACCAATACGGATAATGGCTTCTACACCGAACTGGGTAAATAATTCATGTGTATAGATACCGACCGAAGGAACTCCCATGCCGTGTCCCATAACGGAAATACGCTTTCCTTTGTAGGTGCCGGTGAAGCCCAGCATGTTGCGGGTATCATTGAAGCAGACAACATCACTTAAATACTTGTCTGCCAATGCCTTGGCACGTAATGGATCGCCTGGCATCAGAACGACTTTTGCAAGTTCATCCTTTACTACGATTGAAGCAGAAATACTTTCTTTCGGTTCCATATTTTTTCTCCTCTTTTTATTTATTAAACAGTTTCTTCAGATTTTCTGCAAATGGCGGATAAACAATACCGCGTTCGGTAACGATGCCGGTCAGTAATTCATGATCTGTGACATCGAACGATGGATTGAACTTCTTGATTTCTTTCAGGACCATTGGTTCCTTGTACCACATCTCACCAACTTCTTCCGGATCGCGCATCTCGATTTTGATAGCATCCCCGGTCGGTGTGTTGAAATCAATCGTGGAAGAAGGACCTAATGTATAGAACGGAATGCCGTAGTACTTGGCAAGGATGGCAACACCTGAGGTGCCAATCTTATTCGCAAAGTCGCCATTGGCCGCAATACGGTCACAGCCGACCATGACACACTGGATCTTTCCCTGCTTCATGACAATAGAAGCCATGTTGTCGCAGATGGCGGTGACATCAATGCCAGACTTATACAATTCAAAGGAAGTTAAACGGGCACCCTGTAATAAAGGTCTGGTCTCATCGGAATAAACATGAATGTTCATGCCTTTTTCCTGGGCCATATACATTGGTGCGGTTGCTGTACCATAGCCTAAGCAGGCAAGGTATCCTGCATTGCAATGGGTCAGGATTCCATCACCGTCATGGAGAAGGGTCACACCATATTCCGCAATCTTACGGTTCATCGCAAGATTTTCTTCATCGATCTTTTTCGCTTCGGCAATTAATCCACTGCATAACTTCGTTACATCTTCGTTATGCTCTGCCACATACTGCTTCATCCGCTTTAATGCCCAGCTTAGGTTCACAGCAGTTGGCCGGGATGTGTTTAAGTAATCTGCTTTGGCATCAAATTCCTTCTGGAATTCTTCGTAAGAGAGTGTATGTATGGACTGTGCTAAGACCGCCATGGCATATCCGGCAAAGACACCGATGGCAGGAGCACCGCGTACCTGCAGCAGCTTGATGGCATCCCACATCTGCTTCTCATTCGTTAAGGTCAAATATTCTTCATGGTTCGGCAGCTTGGTCTGGTCTAAGATAATGACTGCCTTGCCGTCCTCCTGTAAGCGAATTACTTCTAACTGTTTTCCTGTTGACATTCTATTCTCCTTATTTCTGTCCGTAATGATTGACTGCGAAATCACGCATCCAATCGGTATTTTCTTTCGATATTTCCTGCGGTCTGCCAATGGTTAAGGCCCGCTGGTATATCTCTGCTGCGGTTTCCAGCACAGTGGCAACTTTAAAACATTCTTTCATATCTTTGCCAACACAGACGGCTCCATGATTTGCCATGAGACATGCCTGCACATTTCCTAAAGCATGCATGACATTCTCGGCAAGCTCTTGCGAACCAGGAAGTGCATAGTCTGCACACTGTACGGCTCCGCCAATCGCCTGTGCCATTTCATCTGTTACAACAGGAATGCCCTGATGCAGGACACCAAAGACAGTACTGTTGACGGGATGAGTATGCAGGATTGCGAAGACATCTTTGCGATTCTGATAGACCAGGACATGGAGCATCTTCTCCACACTTGGCTTTCTTGTCCCTTCGATGACATTGCCATTGCCGTCTAAGACACAGACATCTTCTTCTTTTAAAGTGTCATATGCCATACCGGACGGTGTGAGATAAATATGTCCTGTTTCTGGATCACGCACCGAGATATTTCCCCAGGTCTCTACCGTGAGGTCCCTTTTCTGCATTTCGATGCCAGCACGCAGAAGGATTTGTTTGTAGTTGATCATTTCACTCATGCTTCTATTTTAAACTTACTTTTTCACAATTCAACGAACAGAACAGGCAAAACGTCTGGTACAATGGAAAACATGAAGATCATAATAACCGATACAGGAACCTATCCTGGCAAAATAAGTATTGAAGACCGTGTCTTTCGCCCGACAAGCAATATTCATCCCTGCAAAGGCTGCTTTGGCTGCTGGTGCATCACCCCTGGGGTATGCCGGCAGAAGGACGAGGGACAGTATCTTGGCACCATGTTGGCAAAATGCGATGAACTGATCATCATATCCCGTTGTTTCCATGGCTCTTTTTCACCATTTGTAAAACTGGTGGTCGAACGGATGCTGCCGTATCTGCAGCCTGGCTTTGAAGAAGTCGATGGCCGGATGCGCCACAAGGTAAGATATCAGAATACCATCAAGACGAAAGTCTATTTTTATGAAGAGAATCTGTGTGATGCGGAAAAGGCACTGGCAAAAAAGATGATCCGCAAAGAGATGGACAATTTCCATCAGACCAATCCAAAGATCACATGGTATGAAGATGCTTGGCAGATTGGAGGAGAACTATGAGAATTACCATCATGAATGCATCTCCAAAAAAGAAGAACAGTTCTTCTCAGCAGCTGATGGAGCGTCTCATTCCTTTCCTGAATGGGGAAGAATACGGCATACTGGAAGTGAATCCGGAGATGGATGAAAAGCTGGCACTGACTGCGGCAAGTCTCAGTGATGCCTGGATCATCGTGGCACCTGTCTATGTCGACAGTCTGCCAAGCAGCATGCTTGCATATATGGACCTATTGGAAGCCAAAGTCCGCAAGAAGGGCATCAAAGTCGGTGCGATTCTGCAGAGCGGTTTCTATGAAGCAGAGAATACCGAACTTGCCATGGAATTGATCCGGCAGTGGTGTGCGGCAAATGATTATACGTTTGCGGCAGGTATGGGCATTGGCGGCGGTGCAGCGCTGCAGAAATCCGCAAAGATACCGACGGGCAGATGGTACTTGAAACCTTTCCAAAAAGCCTATCCTGTGTTTGTACAGGCGTTGAAAGACGGTACGGGAGAAGTTCAGTCCTTTTCCATCGGTATGCCGAAGCGGCTGTATACCTGGATGGCAGAACGGCAATGGAAGAAGGCAATCCGCAGTCAGGGATTGGAAGAAAAAGACTTATCCTACCAGCCGGAAGAAACAAATGAAAACTTTTCAAAAGGAAACTGAAACAAATTAAAGAATTTTCAATTACGATATTGACTTCATTATTTTCATCGCTTATAGTACAGACATAACCAAACCAGTGATTGGGAGATCAAACATATTGGCAGCTTCAAGAGAGTGCAGGAACGGTGAGACCTGGCAGTGATGCGATATGCAAATGGACCCAAGAGGGCCTGATGAAAGCTTCGGCGAGTACTTCGGGACGCAGTTGTCAGCGTTACAGGACAGAAAATGTGATTGCATTTTCATACAAAGAGAAGAGAGAGATCTCTTAACTAAGGTGGTACCGCAGGCATATACGCTTGTCCTTATATGAGGACAGGCGTTTTTTGTTTCTCGACACCTGGAAATGCACAAGAAAAGGGAGGAAAGTCACATGAAAAAGTTACTTACAACAGTAGTATCCGCAGTCTTATGTACTTCCATGATTGGATGTGCATCCACTTCTTCTGCATCATCCAGCAGTTCTTCTTCCAAGACCATCAAGGTCGCAGTCATTAAACAGCTGGACCACGCATCCTTAGATGAGATTGCTACGGCAATCACCACCGAACTCGATGCCATCGCTAAGAAGAATGGTGTCACGATTGATTATGGTGAAGTCTATTCCGGTCAGAATGATCAGACCACATTGAAGCAGATCAGTGATCAGGCGATTGCGTCCGGTGTCAATGTCATCATTCCAATCGCAACGACTGCTGCTCAGGTCGCGGCCAACAGTGCGGAAGATTCTTCTACCCCAGTAGTCTATGCGGCTATCTCTGATCCAGAGACCGCTGGTTTGACCGGCTTAAAGAATGTCACCGGTACTTCCGATGCTTTAAATACCAAGCAGATCTGTGACATGATGCTGGCCCAGAATCCAAATCTGAAGAACGTGGGCCTGTTATATTCCAAGAGTGAAGCCAATTCCGAAAAGCCAATCAAGGAAGCGAAAGCTTACCTTGATGCTAAGGGAATCAAATATACAGAAGCAACTGCGAATACCAATGATGAAGTCATTGCGGCAGCGACATCTTTAGTCGCATCCGGTGTGGATGCTGTATTTACACCGACCGACAATGTCATCATGGCAGCCGAACTTGCTATTGCAGATACTTTCGCTGATGCAAAGATTCCACACTATACTGGTGCCGATTCCTTTGTCCGCAACGGTGCATTCGTCACCTGCGGCGTCAACTATACCGACCTTGGCACAAAGACAGCCGATCTTGCCTATCAGGCAGTAACAGAAGGTTTTGACAACATCAAGGACTACACTGTCATGGATGGCGGCATCATCACCATCAATACCGATACCGCAAAGAAACTGAATGCAGATAGTTCGTTATTCGCAAAGTTTGGTAAAATTGTTGAGGTAACCACAACAAAAGAGTAATTGAGAAACAGGGGAGGCTGATTCATGTTATTTATCTTACAGACCGCATTGGAACTGGGGTGTGTCTATTCCTTAGTTGCCTTAGCATTGTTCATGAGCTATCGGATCTTGGACATTGCCGATTTAACAACCGATGGATGCTTTATCTTAGGCATGGCAGTTTCGGTATCTTCCGCTGCTGCCGGACACCCCGTCTTAGGTATTTTCGCCGGCATCTTGGCCGGAGGATGTGCGGGATATGTCACCGCCTTCCTGCAGACACGGATGGGCGTTCCTTCCATCCTGGCAGGCATCATCACCAATACTGGTCTTTATACCGTGAACTTAGCCGCAATGGGCTGGAGCTCCAATGTATCCTTGTTAAAAGGAGATACGATCTTCTCTTTGTTCAAGGGACTGGGCATTGGCGGGACCTGGTATAAGGTTGTCTTAGCCGGTGCGATTGCAGCGGTATGCATGCTGCTGATGAAATGGTTCTTAGGAACACGGATTGGACTTTCTATCCGTGCAACGGGAGACAACCGCGATATGGTCTCGGCTTCTTCGATTGACCCACGCCATACCATCACATTAGGCCTGGTCCTTGCCAACTGCTTGACGGGTCTGTCGGGTGCTTTGGCTGGCCAGATGCAGAAGAGTGCAGATATTAACGGCGGCACTGGAATTGTGGTCATTGGCTTAGCTTGTCTGATCATTGGTGAAACAGTCATCAACGGCCGCAAGAATATGACACGAAACATTCTTGCATGCTTGGTTGGAAATATTATCTATCGTTTGATCTATGCCATTATTCTGCGGACGAGCATCATCCCAATTGAATGCTTAAAGCTTGTGACCGCATTGATTGTTGCGATTGCGATTGCCTATCCGACCATCAAGGCAAATACGAAGTACGCCATGAAGGCAAGAAGGGAAGGTGGCAACTGATGCTGGAAGTAACAGGACTGACCAAGACATTCAATGCCGGTACGGTCAATGAAAAAGTCGCCTTACAAAATCTATCGTTATCCGTTGAGGATGGAGACTTTATTACCATCCTGGGTTCCAATGGTGCTGGAAAATCCACTCTGTTCAATGCCATTGCCGGCAACTTCCGGATCAATGATGGCAAAATTGTCTTGGATGGTGAGAACATCACGTTCCAGAAAGAATACCAGCGTTCCAAGTATATTGGCCGTTTGTTCCAGGACCCATTGAAGGGAACTGCACCGCATATGACAATTGAAGAGAACCTTGCCCTGGCAAATCTTTCCGCGTCGAAACATACCGATTCCTTCTCCCGTATTTCAAAGAAAGACCGCAGTATTTATGCGGATTACCTGAAACAGCTGGATATGGGCTTGGAAGACCGCATGGATGTTCCTGTAGGGACATTATCGGGTGGACAGCGGCAGGCATTGACGCTATTGATGGCAACCATCGTACCGCCAAAGCTGCTGTTATTGGATGAACATACGGCAGCCCTTGATCCAAAAGCAGCCGAGAAGATCATTCAACTGACCAAACAGATTGTTGAAAAGAATCACACGACCTGTTTGATGATCACACATAATCTTCATCAGGCATTGAATCTTGGCAACCGTACCATCATGATGGCAGACGGCAGAATCATCTCGGATATTCATGAAGAAGAAAAGAAGACACTGACAGTCGAAGATCTGATGAAGAAATTCCATGACGATCTTGACGATGATCGTATACTATTAAGAGAAGATTAATTTCTTCTCTTTTTTAAGGAGTATCTATGGCAAAGAAAGAAACGAAAACAAACGCAATGCGCATGCTGGAAAGCGCAGGAATCAACTATACACTGCATACGTATGATGTCAGTGATGATCTGGTCGACGGTGTCTCGGTGGCCAAGAAGTGCGGTGAGGATCCAGAACAAGTATTCAAGACATTGGTAACAGTAGGCAATGATAAAGAACACTATGTCTTTGTGGTGCCGGTGGCACAGAAGCTGGATCTGAAGGCATGTGCGAAAGCGGCAGGAGTCAAGAGTGTTGAAATGATCCCGCAAAAAGAGCTCTTGCCATTGACGGGCTATATTCATGGCGGCTGTTCACCGGTTGGCATGAAGAAACCATTCACCACCATCTTTGATGAAACAATGATCCTGTTCGATACCATTCTGGTATCAGGCGGCAGAGTCGGCACACAGGTCGAAGTTGCTCCAGACGATCTGTTAAAGATCACAAACGGAACAACAGCACCCATCGCAATGGATTAGAAAAGGAAGCTCAGTGAGCTTCCTTGTTTTGTAGTAAGTGGATCATTTCTTCATCTGCCGGACAGAAAGGATAGTTTGAAATTTCTTCTTCTTTGATCCAGCGGATATCGTTGTGCTCCAGCTTGGTTGGGACACCTTGGATAATATGACAGTCAAATAAAGTGAGATGAATGGAGATGTTCGGGTAGACATGCGTGACGTCAATCACTTCCTTTTCGACTTCTAAAGTAATGTCTAATTCTTCCTGACATTCCCGCACAAGTGCTTCGGGTTTGGTCTCGCCAGGTTCAATCTTGCCGCCAACAAATTCCCATAACATGCCTTGTGCTTTTTCTTTCGCTCTTTGACAGATCAAGAAAGTATCCTTCTGCCAGATCCGTGCCGCAACTACTTCTACCATTTTCTATCCTCGTATTTCTAATTCTTTGTGGATTCCTGTTTTGGTAAGCCGAAATCATATTGCAGGTAATCCGGAAGTTCCTGATCCATTAAGATATCAAATAATAATGTACCTGTACTTTTTCCTGTTTCACGGCAGTTCGTCATCGTGCCCATGCCAACATAGGTGAATGGTAACACAAGTCCATCTTCGGTTTCCATCTTCCGTACAAATAAACATGCCTTGGTCCAATGGGTCAGATTATAGCGGTCACTTGTACTCAGGTTGCCTTTGCTTTCCCACTGGAAGACGTCTGGCTGTAAAAACTTATCTTTATAATTCAGATGTTCCTCAATACTTGCATCCTTCTTTAATGCCGCAAAGATATAAACAACATCATCAAAGTACTTCGTACCCAACATGATATCGTTTGGATTCTGACAGAGCTTTAACATGATTTGATCTTTCCGGTAGTTCTGCCATAACTTAAAGCCGATGGTATCACCGAATTCATTCTCATAGCGTGAGATACCGTAAGAAAGCAGGTCGGTCATATATTCTTCAAACTGATCATCAGATGCCACATTCATTGTAAGCATGTCGCCGTCACGCTGGAGCAGCCGCATGGTATCCTGTTTTGCATAATCCTTGGTCAGATACGTTAATGCATGTTCGAGTTCTTCGGGATGATATCCGGGAACTTTTTCTTTTAAGACAGCATCGATCTGGGCAATGGAATGGATGCCGGATAAGACGCACTGCAGAATCACGTATTCATGGAGACGGACAAGCGGAAGATAACTGGATACCGTATTGATATAGGCAGTCTGTTCTTCCGTAAATGTCGGCAGATCAGTTTCATCAATTCCTTTCAGAAAGTTGTAATAGGATCCGGTCTTCTTTCCTTTGATCTTGATGGATAAGAAACGGATCAGATCCGGCGCAACATCATTGGTGAAGTAATCCATGTGCTTTGGATAGGATTCGGTATTGATGTACTTTTTGAAATTCATATAATCCTGTTTGAGATATTTAATACTGTTGAAGTTCTCCTGCTCGATGTACTTTGTGATTTCTTCTTTACTGAGCGCATCAATGTGGATCTCTACACCATACTTTGCAAGATCTAAGGGTCCAAAGTCATCTTCGACAAGGGATGTCATCAGTTTCTTTTCGACAACGAAGTTATCCGATAAAGAAGATAACGCAAACGCAATCTGGACACTTCGCTTATAGCTGTTGCCGATGAAGTCCAATACAGTCACATACTGCTTGTTTTCGTATTTTCGTAAGCCGCGTCCTAACTGCTGGATAAAGATGGTAGAGGATTCGGTTGGCCGCAGGAACAATACCATATTGACGCCGGGAATATCGACACCTTCATTTAAGATATCCACGGTGAACAGAATCTCAAGGTCACTGGTGTCACTTTGCAAGTCATTGTAGGCACGGATACGCTGGCCGATATCGTTGCTGCCAGTCAAATACGCAGTCTTATAATATGCAGACATCGCTTCCGCCATTTGTCGTGCATGGGTGATGTTACGGCAGAAGGCAAGTGCTTTTAATTTTCCTTCTGGCCGATGCTTTTCAATTTCGTTGGCGACAAACTCACAATGTTCATTCGTTCCCAACTGGGCAATCGCACGACGTTCTTCATTCTCATTGAAATTGTAATTGACGAGCGTATCACGGATACCGTAGTAGTGAAAAGGGACAACAAGATTATTAATGATGGCGTCCCGCAGCCGTAATTCATAAGGAATATTCTCATCAAACAGTTCAAAGACATCCTGGTTATCCATTCGTTCTGGTGTCGCGGTCAAACCAAGCAGGAACTCAGGCGTAAAGTAGGAGATGATCTTGCGATAGGTGTCAGCAGTGGCATGATGACATTCATCAATGATGATGTAGTCAAATTCTTCTTTTCCAAATAGTTCTAAATTGCTGCCCATCGAAAGATTGGTCGCAAATAAGAATTCCGCATCCAGATCTTTCTGACTGCCGCTGTAGATACCATAATAATGATTTGGTCCAAAGACATTCTGGAATGTTTCTAATGCTTTCCGCAGAATGGATTCTTCATGAACGATATATAAAAGACGATGCGGGTTAAAGTTCAAGGCATCAAATGCAGCAAGATATGTCTTGCCGCTGCCGGCTGCAGCGACAATCAGTGCTTTACTGACGCCCATTGCACGATAGCGGTTCAATTCTTTCAATGCTTTGCGCTGCATGAAGTTCGGCTTGATCTCTGCTTGAGAGATATCGTAGTCCATGTCCCAGCGTTCAATTGCATAGTCCAGCTGCATGGTATATTTCTTGATCAGTTCGGCATCCAGTTCTGGTGTCTTCTGCCATTTATCTTCAAATTCTTCTGCGGCAGAAGCGTAGACTGTACCGTTGGAACCTTCATCTACAACGACATCCCATTCAATATTCTTTAATAAAGCATACCGTGTGATGTTGGAACTGCCGACGATGACTTCGGTATGATCCTGAAAGGTGAAGATGTACCCCTTTGAGTGATAGCCGAGAACAGCATACCCGCCATCGGTAAAACTTTCATAATCTAAATGACAGGCAAAGTTAGGATACTGCTTTGCTAAAGAAAGAAATCGTTTTAATGAATCAATGTCGGTAAAGTTCTGATAGGTGGAAGTGATCAGTCTGCCGCTGCAGCCGCGCTTTAGTGCTGCTTCAATATCCTTATAGAGTAAGACAAGTCCGGCTTTCTTAATAAAACTGACGGAGAAATCAAAAGAACTGCATGTCTGCAGATTCTCCTGAATCTTCGTCAGAAAGTTTTGATCGGTATAATTTGTTAGAAATGCATTTGGCATATCTGCTCCCCAATGTTCACGTAATACTTATTGTAGAACATTTGCAGCAGCTGTCTAGATCATGCGTGGATAATCTGCTCGGCTAAGAATACTGCAAGAATACCAGCTGTCACGCTAATCAATACATAAGCAAGTGCCATGCCGGATTTGCCGGTCGTAAATAAAGAAGTTGATTCATATGCGAATGTAGAGAATGTTGTAAAGCCGCCGCAGACACCAACCTTTAATAACAGCATGAGCCGTGGATTGACATTCGGATTCTTAGCGGCATAGGCAGATAACATCCCCAGTACAAAGGCACCGACAATATTGATGCATAATGTTTTGAAAGGGAAACCGCTGTTCTCTTTGAGAGGAATCAAACCGACGAGATAACGGCAGATACTTCCGATGAAACCTCCAATACCAACAAATAAACAATTCAACATACGTGTTTCCTTCTTTCTTCTGTGAACAAATATATGCCAATTCTCTTTCCTGGTTAGTGTCAAGTAATTGCGGAATAAATGGATAACACTGAAGGGATAGCTGCCAAAGGCTGTCTCTTTTCAGTTGCTCTTGTTACGATGATTCCTGCTCGTCTTTGCAGGACGATATGTCTCATCTGATCCGTCGAACATGCTCATGTCCAGGTCGTTGATCGTAAAGTCTGCCGTGCCCTCTTCATCCAGGCCTCTGTCCAATGCCTCAATGTAATGACGGCGGATGTTGATGCCGTTCTGCTGATGGATGCGGTTGCCGATGTATGTGGGCAGATGTGATCTGCCGTATGCTTTCGGCACGGATGTGAATGGGGATGCCATGATATGTGAGATTGCCTGTTCCATTGCACATCCGATCTTCACTTCCTGATACATTGTCCGGATGCCTTTGAGCTGTGAGAGGATATAATCAGAATTCTTTTGTATTGTATCTCTGTTCTGGGGCTTGTCCTCTATGATCGAATCGACCAGTGCCTGGAAGGATCCCTTGTCCTGATGCAGGGCATAATCGAACAGGAGCTGATATTTCTCTTTGTCCTTCGTGATCTTGGTCAGTGCCTGACCAAAGTGGAATCTGTCCAGGGCGAACTTTGCACGGGTATCCGCTGTCATGAGATCTTCTGCCCCGGCCCTGATCCAGGATGCACCGTCCCCAAGGATATAGATCCTTTTGATCTTTGCTTCGTCATAGCGGAGCGCCATGTCATCACGGAGCTGCGGCCAGAAGTGCCCATCATCATAAGAGAAGATCCATTTGCCACTCAGCTCCCATCGCTTCTGAAAGGTGCCGTCTTTCTTTATGACCTGTTCTCTGCCGCTGAATGCTACCGCCAGCTTGTTCATCTTCTTCCGCGGCTGTTCTTCCTTTCCTTCTTTTTTCCTGTACTGCAGCGAGATGTATTTCTCATCCGCCATGATATAGAGCGTCTCTGGCGTTTCTTCTGCCATTGATGGTGCGATCTTCATCCGCTTGATGCGGTTGACCATCCTGAATACCTGCTGCCGTGATATCGCTGTCCTCTCATTGTCTGGGTCCAGCTCATATCCATTGATCATCTGGCCGAGGATCTCACCGACCTTGATCATGGAATTATGGCTGGCATACATCTCCGCTGCCAGCGCTGCGATATTGCAGTCATAGCGGTCCCGCTTCATGATGCCAAGCTTCCTGTCCACGTAGCAGTAGTTCTCTCTGGTCAGCCTGTCCTGATATTCCGTACGCCGGAAAGTGATCGGTCCAAAGATGGTCATGATCGTCCGCTCTCTTGTATTCTTTACATAATATCTTGCCATGCGCCCAGCACTGCTTCTGAACTGTTCATCCATGTCATGGATCATATTGAGAAGGACGTTCCGGCCAAAGGATCTGAGACTGAGCGACATGTCAGAGCACAGCTGTGCATATGCAATCCCTGTATTCTGTCCTCCGATTGGTGCGATATGGTCGTTGAGCTGTTTGATCAGCTCATTGTTGTATGGATGATTGCTGAAGACCTGATTGAATGCTTGTGTTAGAATATTCATGCGATATCTCCTGCTCGATTTGGTTTGACGATTAAATTCTACAGGGTTATCGCATTTTTGTATCCTTTTTCAGAAATACCTATTCCGCAATCATTTTACACAATCTCTTTCCTGCGCAATTTGGAAGTTGCGAAAAAAGTGAGTATACTCTTTAGTATGAAACAGACAATTACAAAAATACTGGTGAGCGGAACACTTGCCATTGCAATGATACCAAGCATTAATACAACCACGATTCATGCAGAAGATTACACGGATACGGACGCATGGAATACGAAATGTCAGTCCGAAAATATCAAGACAACGGATGACTATAATGCATGTAAGGCATATACCGAATACATTGCATCCCAGACACCGGAACTGCAGAAACAATTAGATGATATCAATTCACAGAAATCATCGATTGAAGCAGATATCGCATCGTATCAGACACAGCTGGACAGCTACCAGGCAAACCTGGATACGTTAAATGCGTCCATCGGTGACTTGGAAAGCCAGAAAGCTGACATTCAGGCAAAGATTGATGATACCCAAGCTCAGATCGAACAGAAACAGGCCGATATCAATACGGCACAGGCATCTATTGACAGTATGAGCGATAAAGTCAAAGAACGTATGGTCAATTCACAGAAGAGCCTGCGGATCAATAACATGATCGATATCCTGATGGGAGCGAAATCGTTATCCGACTTTTTACGGATTGCCAATGGTCTGACGAGTATTACCAATAAAGAAAATGAAGAAAATCAGGAACTGGTCAGTGCGATGGATACACTGCAGTCCGCAAAGACAGTCCTGCAGCAGAGCCAGGATGAACTTGCCTCGCAGCAGGATGAATTGAAAGATCAGGAAGACAAGATTCAGAGCCAGCGTGAGGTTGCCTTGGTCGAACAGTACAAAGTACAGGTCATTCAAACAGCAGCTCGTTCGCAGGAAGCACTGTTGGCAGCACAGGGCAGTCATATTTCTTCGAATATTGACAATATTTCTTCGACGATGAATTCCATTTCTTCTTCCTTGGATGCCTACCAGGAAGAAATCAATAATCCACAGCCAACGCCAACACCGGATTCCGGCAATGGCGATGATCCAGCACCGACTGACAATCCAGATACACCGACCATCGATTCTACCGGCTGGGCAAGACCAGTCTATGGTTCGTACCGCAGTGCAGGTACTTGGGAGTATCCAGGCGGCGGCATTCATTTAGGCTATGACTTTGCGGTACCAACGGAAACACCGTTATATGCAGCCGGCAACGGCGTTATTCTGAACAGTGTCAATGGCTGCGGCTATGGGTATCTTGGCTCCCGCTGCGGCTATGAACAGGGCGGCGGCTACGGCGGCGGCAATCAGATCTATCTGTTATGTGTTGTCAACGGCAAGCTGTATGGTTTGATCTACTGCCATATGACGCTGAATTCACCGATTGCGAAGGGAACACTGGTCAAAGCAGGTGACTATATTGGCTTATCGGGATCGTCTGGAAACAGCAGCGGTCCGCATTGCCACATTGAAGTCATGTATCTTGGCGATGGTTCGGATTTTGCGGACTATGCGCGAAATTACCGTGGTGAACTGTCGTATGGTGCCGGCTGGGCTGGTGACTATGATGGCTATGGCAGACGGTGTGAAGCAGGGTATGATGCCCCATGCCGGATCCGTCCGGAAACAATCTGGGGATATTAAAAAAAGAAAGAATAACACCCGAAAGACTGGCAGCAGTTTGACGGGTGTTTTTTCATTGTTTTACCAAAGGGGTTGTGATACTGTTTTGGCATGAGATTCCTAAGTAAACTCTTGAAACAACTATTGATCTTTGGCTTTCTTCTTGCAGTCATCTATGAAGGTGCGGCGTTCTACAGCAAATATGTAGACCCGAACTTCCAGCTGCCGACTGCCAGTGCATCGGCAACGATGCGCACTGCCCAGGAGAAGCTGGTCTTTGATGCGTCCATGTATCCATATTATGATCAGCTGGATGAGGATCAGAAACTGCTGTACTCCCAGATGTATACCAGCGCAAATGCAATGGAGACGACCATTACCCCGCAGAGTGGAATTGACAAAGGGGATGTAGAAACGGTCTTCCGCTGCCTGATGTGCGATCATCCTGAACTGTTCTGGTTAGGCAATCAATACAATTATCAATATCTGGAAACGACCGGTGAGATTGTTTCCGTATCTTTAACATTTAATGAAACGGCTGACAATATTGATGCGGCGAAGCAGGCGTTTGATGCGAATGTCGATGCGATTGTCGCTGGAGCAGAAGCCTATGACTCCGATTATGATAAAGAGAAGTATGTTCATGATGCCTTGATTGAAAGCACTGAATATCAAAGTGATTCTGCTTTGAACCAGAGTGCATACAGTGCCATTGTGAATCACAGTACCGTATGTGCGGGCTATGCCAAGAGCTTCCAGTATCTAATGCAGAAGCTGGGGATTCCCTGCTACTATGTGATTGGCACCAGTGAAGGGGAAGATCATGCATGGAATATTGTACTGATTGATGGTTCCTTCTATAACGTGGATGTGACATGGGATGACTGTTCTTCTGACAATGATCCATATTATTTCTTTAATCTGGATGATGGCTCCTTTAATGCCTATCATACCCGGGCAATGATGTCGACGATGCTGCCGAACTGTACTAGTACGTTATTGGCACATTTGGAAGACAGTGACATCTATGAACGGATCCGCTTCAGTATTCCAAAGTAAAAGGCCTGCTATGCAGACCTTTTTTTGAAGATATCTAAGAGAATCAAGATCAGGATGTAACTGACGAAGGCACCTGCTAAGATGCCTGCCATATCAATGAAGCTGTCCAGGAAGGCACTGGTTCGGCCGGGGACATACTTTTGAATCAATTCATCGGTAACGGGAATAGCGACCATGATCAGTACGAAATTCAGAAAGCGGGATTTCATCAGCGGGGCAATCCGAATGGCAATGACAATCAGGAAACCGAGCAAGGCATATTCTGAGAAGTGCGCCATCTTTCGTACATAGTGATGGAATAATGAGAAGTCGATGGAGAAACCTGCTTTATTGACATACCGCAGCAGGAAATATGTGACCCGCTCCGAGGTCGAACTGCTGACTTCGCCAATCGTAAAAGAGTTGGAAAAGATCCAGCCAATATATACTGCAATTAAGATCCATATGAAAAAATTTCTCTTTTTCATGTCTTCTCCTTTTGCCATGGTATAATAACATGGCTATGCCACTAAAAGAGAGAAATTTTACAAACAAGTTGTATGATGCAAGCTTAATATTCATCGGTACACTGATCCTGGCAATGTCTGTCGAGATGTTCATTATCCCGTACAACATTCTGTCGGGAGGCGTTGCCGGTATTGCGGTCGCCCTGGAACCGTTCTTTCATATTGATAAGACGTTGTTGGCGAATGCTTTGACAATTGTATTGTTCATGGTGGGCTGGGCTGTACTTGGCAAGACCTTTGCCATCAGTACGGCATTCAGTTCCCTGCTGTATCCATTATTTACTACGCTGCTGAGCAAGATTGACTACGGCATCAATGTTCCGCCGATGCTGGCATCGTTCTATGCCGGACTGCTTGGCGGTGTCGGTATTGGCCTTATCATGCGTGCAGGTGCTTCTTCCGGCGGCATGGATGTTCCGCCGCTGATCCTGCATAAGATCACCGGAGCACGGATTTCCACATTAGTTGTCATCACTGATGGACTCACTGTCCTGTTAGGTGTTGTCGCATATGATCTCAATGCCGCATTGATTGGTCTGATTTCCGTCATGGCTTCCGGTGCGGGTATCCGCTACATTCTGGAAGCAGGGCAGGGAACCTCTGCCAAGAGCGTGCAGATCATCTCCGATGCGTATGCGGAAATTGTTTCGGCAATCAATAAAGAACTGGATCGCGGGGTCACATTATTCGATGGGCAGGGCGGTTACAGCGAACAGCCGAAGAAGGTCATCCTCTGTGTTGTCAGTGAACGGCAGTACACAAGACTGCTTACAATTATCCGTCAAATCGATGAGCATGCGTTCGTCATAACGACCGATGCATCGGACATGCACGGCGAAGGATTCACCTACTCTTCACCTAATATTTAAGCAAAACAAACTGGAATATGTTAAAATCTAAAAGGATTTTAATATCCAGTTTTTTTAGTGAGGAGGTTTCTATGATTGAGTGTTCCCATGTATACATGCGTTATAAGAGTGGCACGAACGCTTTGTATGATATCAACATTAAAGTCGACCAAGGCGAATTCATTTATATCATTGGCCCTACCGGTTCCGGTAAGTCAACGCTGATCAAGCTTTTAGATGGGGAAGAAGTTCCTACCAAAGGAAGCGTGAAGGCGGTTGGCATCGACGTCGGTAAGTTGAAGCGGAAACAGGTCCCAGTCTATCGTCGGAATATCGGCGTTATTTTCCAGGACTTCCGTTTACTGCCGGAAAAGACGGTATTTGAGAATATCAGCTATGCATTGGAAGTCATCAACATGAAGAAGCCGCAGATTGAAAAGCGCGTGCAGGAAGTCATGAAGGTCGTTGGCCTGGAAGATAAGGGAGACAGTTTCCCGCGTCAGTTGTCCGGCGGTCAGCAGCAGCGTGTCACCATCGCCCGTGCAATTGCCAATCGGCCAAAGGTCTTGATTGCGGATGAACCTACCGGCAACTTGGATCCAGGCAAATCGGCAGAGATCATGGAACTGCTGGATACAATTAATAAGAAGTATGGGACGACCGTTGTCATGGTCACCCATGATGCGTCCATCGTAAACCGTTACAGAAGAAGAACAGTCGCTCTTGAGCACGGCCACATTGTGGCAGATTTATCAGAAGGAGGATATGTTCGTCATGATCAATAGACCATTGAAAGAAGGATTCCGCGGCGTTGGCAGACACTGGGCAATGTCCATCTCGAGTGCCATTGCGGTAACCATTACATTATTGATTATTTCTATCTTTGTCTTACTGACTTGGAATGTGAATCATTTTACCCAGAATATTGAATCGTCGTTAGATATCTATGCATCGGTAGACTATAACTCCGAAAGCAAAGAAGCAACATTAAAGAAAGAAATTGAAGCAATTGACGGTGTCGAGAGTGTTACCTTGAGCCCAAAGAGTGCGGAGTTTGATGCATACCTGAATTCATTCAGTGATGAAAAGACAAAGCAGGCATTTGAACCATTCCGCAGTGACAACCCAATGCATGATGCTTTCTATGTAAAGGCACAGGATGGATCAAAGATCCAGAGTATTGCGGATGCCTTAAGTGAAATGAAGAATAAAGGCGAAGGCATCTATGAAGTCAGCTATGGCGGACAGAGCACCATTTCGATTGTCGATGCCATGGCAAACATCCGTAAAATCGGTCTGGTCTTAGTCATCGGCTTAGTGCTGCTGGCCATCTTCCTGATCCAGAATACAATCAAACTGACGATCTCTGCCCGTTCCACGGAAATTGAGATCATGCGGAATGTTGGCGCATCCAATGGCTTCATCCGATCGCCGTTCTTGATTGAAGGTATCATCATCGGTGTGTTAGGCGCCTTGATTCCAATCGGCCTGACCATCTGGGGATACTATGCGTTATATCAGAATGCCGGCGGTGTTCTGATCTCCAATATGTTCCACTTGGTGGAACCAAATCCATTTGTCTTCTATGTATCAGGTTTACTGCTGTTAATGGGAATCTTAGTTGGCTTCATTGGTTCCTGGTTATCGGTTACACGTTACTTGAGGTGGAAGAGATGAAAAAACTAATTACACTGCTGACATCGTTGGCGCTGATTGCGTGCATGTATCCTGCAGGTGTAGTGAGGGCAGAAGATGTTCCGCCGTATTCCGATACGGATTACTGGGGGAACTACTGCAGTGATACGAATAATAATTCAACGGACGCATGTGATGCATACCGAAATTATTTAAAGGATCAAAAGAGCAGCTTAGCCGATCAGCTGAGCGATGCCAAGGCAAAAAGAGAACAGTACGCAGCCAATGCGGCAGCGTATCGTGATGAAGTCGCAAACCTGCAGACAGAGATCAATGATCTGCAGACACAGATTGCGGATGTTCAGACAAAGATTGATGATCTGCAGACACAGATTGATGCCAAGCAGAAAGACATCGATGATAAGCAGAAAGAGATTGATGCGACACAGAAACAGATTGATACCATCTCCGATAAGATCAAAAAGAGAATGGTCAATCAGCAGAGCTCCGTCAAGATCAACAAGTATTTAGACATTCTGGCAGGTGCTTCGACACTGCAGGATTGGCTGCGTATCGTTTCCGGTCTGCAGGCAATTTCTGACAGTGATAAGAACTCCAGTGACCAGTTAGTCACGCTGCGGGAGACGCAGGATAAGCAGAAGGCAGAGATTGTAACTGCCCAGGATGAATTGAAGAAGAGCCAGGCTGAGATGCAGACGCAGAAAGATGCGCTGGCAACCAGTCAGAGTGATCTGTTAGTCAAGCAGGAAGAAGCGAAGGCAGCTGCCGAAGCTGCAGACCAGTTGACCGAACAGCAGCTGGCACTCGAAGATAATATTTCTTCGAATATGGATTCCATCCGTTCGGCTTTACGTACGATTGATCTCAGCGGCTTACCGGAAGTATCGGAAGGCTGGACGTATCCAGCGCCTGGATCCTATCGGAGTGCCGGTACTTGGACATACTACGGAAGTGATACGATCCACTTAGGTAATGACTTTGCCTCAGTGGATGGACAGGTTGGACTGCCATTATATGCAGCGGCCAATGGGGTTGTCTTGAACAGTGTCAATGGATGCGGCTATGGATACTTAGGCGATGGCTGCGGCAGAGCACAGGGCGGCCTATGGGGAGGCGGCAACCAGATCTATCTGTTATGTGTTGTTGGGGACGGCTTATATGCTGTTCTGTATGCACATATGCTGCTGAATACCCCAATTCCTACCGGAACCGTGGTACAGGGCGGTGATCAGATTGGCAATATGGGTTCTTCGGGCAACTCGACCGGACCACATACCCATGTAGAGATTACGTATTTAGGTGCTGCTTCTGACTTTAATACATGGCGTGAGAACTGGAATGGTGATCTGGGCTTCGGCTGCGGCTGGGCAGGATCCTATGATGGCTATGGACGCCGCTGTGAAGCAGGTTACAGTGCACCATGCCGGATCCGTCCGGAATCGGTCTTTGGATGATCCGTCACATAGAACTTTGAAAATGTAATACAATAGAAGAGCCTCAGGATGCTGAGACTCTTTTTTAGAAAAGGAATTGCGTATGAGTGAACAGAAGAACGATAAAAAACAAAAGAATACAGATGCGATGGATGAAACAGCTGTCCATCTTTGGCCAGATGAATTGACGCTGAAGAAGTCACAGGCAAAGACCAAGCGCTTAAAGCGGGCCTTAATCATTATTGGTGTGGCTGCGCTGCTGCTGGGATGGTGCGGCGGAAGCTTACTGCCAATCTCGGTCTTGGATTCGTTCCGTTCACGCTTGAATGGTGCCCGTTCCATCACCGGTACCAATAAGATTGAAGAAGTTCTGAAGATCATGGAGAATGACTGGTATTTTGGCAGTCAGATCGATGGTCTGGATGACCGGCTGGAAGATCAAGCCATCAAAGGCATTACGACCAATGATGAAGATACCCATACCGAATATATGAGTGCTGAAGAGATGCAGGACTTTACGCAGTCCATCAACCGCAATTATGTCGGCATCGGTGTTTCCTATGTCCAGAACGGCAATGTTAATTTAGTTGAAGAAGTCTTTAAAGGCTCCCCGGCGGAAAAGGCAGGGGTGATGGCAGGTGACGTTATTCATGCGGTCGACGGTACCGTCGTTGACGGCATGGCAAGCAGTGACATCAAGAGCCTGATCCAAGGCGATGAAGGGACGAAAGTATCCATCACCTTTATCCGTCAGGGACAATATATTACGTTAGAGATTACCCGGGCTGCTGTTTCGGCAACCGCCTATGGCAAGAAGCTGGAGGATGGGACCATCTATCTGCGCTTAGCACAGTTCGGCGATGGTACACCGACCGAAGTGAAAGCCTATCTCAAGGACTTGGCTGTTGACAGCAGTGATCAGCTGATCCTGGATCTGCGCAACAACGGCGGCGGATATCTGAATTCGGTATCTGCGGTAGCATCATTGTTCTTGGCAGAAAATAAAGTAGTGATGACCGAGCAGTATGCCAGCGGTCCGGATGATGTCATCAAGACATCGGGCGGTCAGCTGACGAATATCCATAACATTGTGGTCTTAGTCAATCAAAATACGGCCAGTGCAGCGGAAGTCATGACCTTAGCACTCAAGCAGCAGCGCGATGATGTCACCATCATCGGTACAACGACTTACGGCAAAGGCACCGTACAGGTCAGCCGGACATTCTCCGACGGCAGTGCACTGAAGTATACAACAGCGAAATGGGTATCTCCAGACGGCACCTGGGTCAATGGTGTTGGCATTACCCCAGATGTTGAAGTGAAGCTCCATGACGTGATGTATCATACTTTTGCGTCCATGGAAGAAAATGAGACCTATCAATATGACAGCGTTTCCGATGCGGTGAAGGGTGCCCAGTTATGTCTGGATTATCTTTCCTATGCGCCGGGCCGTACCGATGGCTATTTCTCCGCAGATACAACAGAGGCATTGAAGAAGTTCCAGAGTGACCATGCGTTAGATACGACTGGCATCTTGAATAAGACGACCTATGAAGCATTAGAAAGTGCTGTCGCATTGGACTGGAGCACAACAACCACCCATGATGTACAGCTGCAGAAAGCACAGGAGGTCCTGCATGGATGATCATAAGTTTGAACTGATCTCGCCATTCCAGCCGACCGGTGATCAGCCGGCGGCCATTGATGCGTTATGTGATGGTCTGCATGCCCATAAGAAGGAACAAGTCCTGGAAGGTGCCACCGGTACCGGAAAGACTTTTACTATGGCAAATATCATTGCCCGCGAGAATCGTCCAACACTTGTGTTCTCTCACAACAAGACCTTAGCCGGTCAGCTGTATTCTGAATTTAAAGAACTATTCCCGCATAACCGCGTGGAGTATTTTGTCTCGAACTTTGATTACTATCAGCCGGAAGCATATATGCCGAAAAGCGATATGTATATTGAAAAGACCGCGGCAATCAACGAAGAACTGGATATGTTCCGTGAATCTGCTTTAAATTCACTGCTGGAACGGCGTGATACGATCGTGGTCGCTTCGGTCGCATGTATCTATGCGGCCAGTGATCCAGTGCAGTACCGAGATATGTTCATGACCATCCGGGTCGGTGAGTCCTATGAACGCAATGATCTTCTGCGGAAGTTTGTAGAACTGCAGTATGCCCGCAATGATGTGGATCAGACCAGAGGTACAATGCGGGTGCGCGGGGATGTCATTGACCTGACGCCTTCGTATACCCATGAATTTAATATCCGCATTGAAATGTTCGGCGATGAGATTGACCGCATCACGGAAGTGGACCCGGTCACAGGCCATACATTGAATGCATACCAGTTCTATAACATTTTCCCAGCTTCCGGATATGCCCGCAGTCATGAGTCAATGATGCGTGCATGTGATGACATTGAAGCGGAACTGGAAGAACGCCTGAAGTACTTTAAAGACAATGGCAAGCTATTGGAAGCAGAGCGTCTGGAACAGCGGACGCGCTTTGATATTGAATCGTTACGAGAGAATGGATACTGCTCTGGGATTGAGAACTACTCCATGCATATTGATGGACGCAAGCCAGGCCAGCGGCCATGGAATCTGTTTGATTACTTCCCAAAAGATTTCTTATTATTCGTAGATGAGTCACATGTATCACTGCCGCAGATCCGAGGCATGTTCAATGGGGACCGCGCCCGCAAAGAAATCTTGGTGGACTATGGCTTCCGTCTGCCGAGTGCATTGGACAACCGTCCAATGAAGTTCGATGAATTTGAAAGCATGCTGAATCAGGTCATCTACTGTTCCGCAACACCAGGTGATTATGAATTGGAACAGGTCCATCATGAAGTGGTGGAACAGATCATCCGTCCGACCGGCTTAGTTGATCCGCAGATCACGGTCAAGCCAACGCAGGGACAGGTGGATGATATTTGTCTGGCTCTGGATGACCGGATTGCCAAGGGCGAACGTGTTCTGATTACAACTTTGACGGTACGTATGGCAGAAGATCTGACCGAATACTTAAAAGAACGCGGGTATCATATTGCATACCTGCATCATGAAACCAAAACACTGGAACGCAGCCAGGTCATCCATGACCTGCGTGCAGGGAAGGTCGATGCCATTGTCGGCATCAACCTGTTACGAGAAGGATTGGATATTCCGGAAGTATCGTTAGTCTGTATCTTAGATGCAGATAAGGAAGGCTTCTTACGTTCCCAGAGATCTTTGATCCAGACGATTGGCCGTGCAGCGCGTAATGAACATGGTGAAGTATACATGTATGGTGATGTCATGACCGATTCCATGAAGTTTGCAATCGATGAGACAAACCGCAGAAGAGCGGTACAGGAAGCATACAATCAGGTGCATCATATTGTGCCGCATACCATTGTCAAACCTGTCGAAGAAGCAATCCATGGCAAGGAGACAAAGGAGATGGCTTCGCAGTATCTGAAGAAGAAGGAAAAGATGTCCAAGAAGGACAAGAGTACTTTGATCATGGATATGGAAGCCGAGATGCGGGAAGCAGCTGCTGCTTTAGACTTTGAACGTGCCGCAGAACTGCGTGACATGATCTTTGAATTAAAGTCTGAATGAAAGATGTTTCTGAAATAAGAATTGAAATATAGTATAATGAACCTACTTAAGAAGGGAAGATGTATATGTTGGACTATGAAAAGCTGCAGTCAAAAGCCGCACTTGAAATGAGACCATCCGGAATCCGTAAATTCTTTGACTTAGTTATGGATATGCCGGAATGCATTTCACTCGGCGTAGGTGAGCCGGATTTCCAGACACCTTGGACCATTCGTGAATCCGCTATCCACTCGTTGGAATTAGGACGCACGAAGTATACCGCAAACGCGGGATTGAAGCAGCTGCGAGCCGCCATCAGTACCTTCCTGCAGAGAAAATATGACCTTCATTACAGCATTGATGAAATGCTGGTGACGGTCGGTGGATCGGAAGCGATCGATCTTGCAATCCGTGCCTTAGTAGAACCAGGCGATGAAGTCATTATTCCTGAGCCATGTTATGTATCGTATGAACCAATCACAACATTAACGGGCGGAGTTGCGGTACCAATCGCAACCAAAGAAAAAGATCAGTTCCGTTTGAAAGCGGAAGACTTAAAAAAGGCAATCACTCCAAAGACAAAAATCCTGGTGCTGTCGTATCCAAACAATCCGACGGGAGCGGTCCTCGAACATGAAGACCTGGTCGAACTTGCGAATGTATTAAAAGATACGAATGTCATCGTCCTGAGCGATGAAATCTATGCGGCATTAAAGTACGGCGGAGAACCGCATGAAAGTATTGCCCATATTGAAGGCATGAAGGAACGGACCATCTTGGTATCTGGTTTCTCAAAGACCTTCTCGATGACTGGCTGGCGTTTAGGTTATGCCTGCGGTCCGGAACCTCTGATTAAAACGATGATCAAGATCCACCAGTCCTGCATTATGACAGCACCGACGACTTCGCAGTATGCGGCCATTGATGCATTGAATGTCAAAGTGGATGAAGAAGTAGAAAAGATGCGGGAAGAGTATGACTTCCGCCGGAAATACTGTGTACGGAAATTAAATGAAATGGGACTGCCGACCTTTGAACCAAAGGGTGCGTTCTATGTCTTCCCAAATATCTCTGCTTCCGGGATGACCAGTGAACAGTTCTGTATGAAGCTGCTGGAAGAAAAGCAGGTAGCGATTGTGCCGGGAACAGCCTTTGGCGCATCGGGAGAAGGTTTTGCAAGAATATCCTATGCGTACAGTTTGGATCATCTGCAGACCGCAATGAAGCGCATCAATGAATTCCTTGTCGAAAATGGAATCAATAAAGGAGAGAAATAATCATGGATACTATGAAATTACTGCAGTTACTGTCCAATGATCCAAGAGCCACCGTCACTGACCTCGCCGATGTGTTAGGCGAAAGCCAGGCTGATGTACAGGCAGCCAAGGATGGTCTGGAAAAAGAAAAAGTCATCTGCGGATATCACACGGTCATCAATTGGGATAAGACCAATCTGGAACATGTCGATGCAGTCATCGCTGTTTCCGCAAAACCAGAAAGAAATACTGGGTATGATAAGATCGCGGAACGGATTGCTAAGTTTCCGGAAGTATCTTCTCTGTATCTGATGTCCGGCGGTTCCGAGTTCTTGGTCAACGTGAATGCTAAGACCATGCGTGAAGTTGCAGACTTCGTTGGTGAGAAGCTGGCTCCGGTGGAAGGTGTCAGTCAGACAACGACGATGTTTGTCTTAAAGAAATATAAGGTCAATGGGGTTGCCATGGATCTGGAACCGGAAGTGGAAGACGACCGGATGCCGGTATCCGCATAAGTAAAAGAAAAAGAGATCCGCTGAAAGGCGGATTTTTTTTGTGGGCAGCAAGCAGTAATCTGTCTGTGTGAAAGTTTTGTGTGATTGGAAGCATCTGTCTTGCATTCCTTTTTATTTTCCTTTATCTTGTAATTAGGAATTAATCTTAATAAGTAGAACTGTGAAAAAGAAAGGATCAGGGAGAAAACGGTAATGAAACAATTCAAATGCAGTGTCTGCGGCTACATCTATGATGAAGCCAAAGGAATTCCAGAAGCTGGGATTGCCCCCGGAACAAAATGGGAAGATCTACCAGCAGATTGGAAGTGTCCGCTCTGCGGTGCTTCCAAAGCAGAGTTTGAGGAAGTTGGTGCTGTTCAGCCGCCAAAGAAGAAAGCAGCGGTCTTGGAAGCGGCCAGTGACCTCAAGGAACTGACGCCATTGGAAATGAGCGTCTTGTGTTCCAATCTTGCCAAGGGCTGTGAGAAACAGTACAAGAGTGAAGAAATGAACTTTTTTAAAGAACTGGCACAGTACTTTCAAGAAGCAGCGGGCTCGGCAGAAAAGCCAAGTATGGAGGAACTGCTGCAGCGAATCAATGAAGATCTGGAACAAGGTCTGCCGGCTGCAAAGGAAGCGGCAGGCAGCGAGCCAAAGGACCGTGGAGCATTACGGGCTTTGACATGGAGCGAAAAAGTAACACATATCCAGAAATCGTTATTGGAGAGGTGGCAGAAAGAAGGAGATGCCATGCTGAAGGATACCGGTGTATGGGTATGTACAATCTGTGGGTTCATTTATATAGGAAATGAACCGCCGGCACTCTGCCCAGTCTGTAAGGTGCCTGGCTGGAAGTTTGAAAAGGTTGAAGGGAGGGCACAGTAATGTCAGAACGGTTTGCGGTAAGAAATATCCGTTTATGTACGAAAGATTGTCTGTGCCTGTATGTATGCCCGACTGGCGCATCTGATACGGAGAACAGTATTATCGATGTCGCAAAATGCATTGGCTGCGGTTTATGCGCTGACAGCTGTCCATCCGGTGCAATTTCAATGGTGCCCAAGACACTTGCGCCACAGCAGAAACATACAGAGCGTGTGAAGAAAGCTATGCATGCATTGATGCGTTCGAAATCAGAAGAAGAAAGCATTGCATCTGGTCTGCCGTCGGTATTGGCTGCGGCCATGGCAAAGTCGGCACGGATCCAGGCCGAAGATATTATCCGGGAAGCAGGATACATGCTGCCGCAGAGTGGAAATGTGCATGCCTTCCTGCAGAAATTAGTGGAGAATCCACCAGCATCGGATTTTCCAAAGGAGACAGCAGAAAAGCTGCTGAAGATGCTGAATAACAATGATGTCGAAGAAGACACGAAAGGAAAAAATAAAAATATGAAGAAGTGGAAGTGTTCCGTATGCGGTTATGAGTATGAGGGAGAAGAGCTCCCAGAAGATTTTGTATGCCCTGTCTGCAAAGCACCTGCATCGAAGTTTGAGGAAGTGACAGCACCGGAGGGAAAGAATCCGTATGCTGGTACAAAGACAGAAAAGAATCTGCAGACTGCTTTCGCTGGTGAGAGCCAGGCGAGAAACAAGTATACGTATTTCGCTCAGGTTGCCCAGCAGGAAGGCTATGAACAGCTGGCAGAGATCTTCTTAAAGACAGCCCGCAATGAGCAGGAGCATGCTCGTTTATGGTTCCAGTCGCTTGGCAATCTGAATGATACAGCCAAGAATTTACTAGCTGCTGCCGAAGGCGAGAACTATGAGTGGACAACGATGTATGACCAGATGGCAAAAGATGCGGACGAAGAAGGTTTCAAGGATCTTGCCGCAAAGTTCCGCCGGGTCGCAGCGATTGAAAAGACGCATGAAGAACGGTATCGCAAGCTGCTGAACAATGTGGAAATGAAGCAGGTCTTTGAAAAGAGCGGTCAGACCATGTGGGAATGCCGTGTCTGCGGACACATTGTGGTCGGTTCCAAGGCACCGGAAGTCTGCCCAGTCTGCGGTTACAGCCAGTCCTACTTTGAAGTGCATAAGGAAAACTACTAAGAAACACAAAAGAAGCTCTCAGGCTATTCTGAGAGCTTTTTGCATGGAAATGTGTGATTCCAGCCGGAATCTGAAATTTTGATTTACATCTATCCCGAAAACTGATATTATCTTATGGTGAGTGGTTTTACCCACTCCTTGCCAGAGATGGCCGTTAGTCCAGAAGGAGGTGTACAAAATGAAGAAGTATGAAGTCATGTACATCATCAACGCATCTGTTGAAGACGATAAGAGAGCAGCGCTCATCGAATCCGTATCCAACATTATCACTACAAACGGTGGTAAGGTCAACAAGACCGATGAATGGGGTATGAGAGATTTCGCATACCGTATTGATGATATGACAAAGGGCTACTATGTAGTCAGTGCTTTTGAAGCAGACAATGCATGCGTTAAGGAATTCGATCGTTTGATGGGATTAAATGCAAATGTTGTCCGTTACATGATCACAGTCGACGAAGCTCCAGCTCAGGAGGCTAAGTAATGATTAACCGCGTTGTATTGGTTGGAAGACTTACGAAAGATGTTGAGATCCGTAAGACCCAGAGTGGTCTGTCGGTTGCATCCTTCACGGTTGCAGTAGACCGCAGAGGTGCTCGTCAGGATCAAGGCAGCAATCAGCCTACCGCTGATTTCATCAGCTGTGTTGCATGGAGACAAACTGCTGACTTCCTTGGCACATATGCTAAGAAAGGTGCACTTGTAGGTGTGGATGGAAGACTCCAGACACGTACTTACGATGATGCACAGGGCAATCGTCATTATGTAACAGAAGTTGTATGTGACAACGCAAACCTGTTAGAAAGCAAGGGTTCCTCTCAGCAGAGAGCAGCTCAGCAGGATAACAGTTTCCAACAGCCGACATATTCACAGCCGCAGTCCAATGACAGTGGCAATGATGATTTCGGTGCAGGATCCCTGGATATTTCCAGCGATGACCTGCCATTCTAAATAAAAGGAGAACAGACATGGCATTCAGAAAACAGAGAATGGGCCGTAAAAAGGTCTGCTACTTCACAAAAAATAACATCAAGACGATTGACTATAAAGATGTTGAGCTCCTGAAGAAGTTTATCAGCGCCAATGGTAAGATCACACCAAGACGTGTAACAGGAACTCGTGCGAAGTATCAGAGACAGCTGGCAGTCGCTATCAAGCGTGCTCGTCAGATGGCATTACTTCCATACGTAGCTGACTAATTCAGTCCAATAAAGACTCCCAAGGGAGTCTTTTCTTATGGTAGCAACACTTCTTTTTCCAAAGAGAACAGTGAAAAAGCAGAATTATGAAAAAGTGCCGGCAAATGCCGGTTTTTTATTTCCCGGGAATGGTGTACCAATCAAATTGGAATGAGATGGCAGAAATCTTCTTTTCTTTGTGAATATAAAAGAAAGGGGAAATGGAAATGGGGGAAGACAAGGAAGAATTACTGCAGGGAATCAAGGAGAGGATGCGGCAGAAAGGAGGAATGGAGCCTTTCCACTTCTATCAGGTCATGAAGGAAGATCCGTACCTGTTGAAAGATCTGTTCCAGACCTTCAGCGGCAATCAGATTATTGATGCAATGCTGGCAGAGGAACAGGAACAGGCGGAAGGAATCGGGGTCTGGATCCGGCGGCGGGGAGATGCCTTGCCAACCTATACAGAAATCTATACCAGCGAAGGAAAAAAATGCGAGGAAAACGGGGCGGAAACGACCTTCTTTTCGTAAATCACATGATTTACACAAAATTAGTTAACCGATTTAATAATGATTTGTTATAATAGGAACATCCTTCATATCGTATATGCTTTCGGATTGGCGAAAGCGTCTCTACCCTGTTACCTTAATAACGGGACTACGACATACTTTTAAGTTGAGACCTTCAGCGATATGGGATTGTACGCCGAAGGTCTTTTCTTATTTAACTTACGATGATGAGGACAAGAAAGAGGGATAGAAATGTTAGAAAAATTATTCAAACTGAAGGAGAATCACACCGATGTCCGTACGGAACTGATCGCTGGTCTGACAACATTCATGACCATGGTCTACATTCTTGCGGTCAACCCAAACATTCTGAGTCACTCAGGCATGGATGCAGGTTCCATCTTAACAGCAACTGCAGTATCCTCTGCGATTGCATGTTTCTGTATGGCTGCCTTCTCCAACACACCATTCGCTTTGTCTGCAGGTCTTGGTTTAAATGCATACTTTGCATTCACCATCTGCGGTGCCATGGGTTATTCCTGGCAGTCTGCTTTAACCGCTGTATTAATTGAAGGTATCATCTTTATTATTCTGTCTTTGACAAATGTCAGAGAAGCCATCTTCAATGCAATTCCAGCGCAGTTAAAAGTTGCTGTATCCGTTGGTATTGGTCTGTTCATTACTTTCATCGGTCTGCAGAATGCAAAGATCATTGTTAACAACGAATCGACTTTAGTTGGTCTGTTCACAATGAAGAATGCATTTGCGGCAGGTACATTCAATTCACAGGGTATTACGGTCCTCCTGGCACTGTTTGGTGTTGTTGCCATCGTTGTCATGATGATGAAGGGTATCAAGGGCTACATGTTATGGGGCATCCTGCTGACATGGGCTGTTGGTATTGTCTGTGAGCTCTGCGGTCTCTATGTACCAAATGCAGATGCAGGTTTCTATTCTGTGATTCCACATGCAGTGGTATCGCTGCCGCAGTCGATGGCTCCGACCTTCTTCAAGTTTGACTTTGCCTTCATTGCACAGCATCCATTAGACTTCTTCGTTATGATGTTCTCATTCCTGTTCGTTGATGTCTTTGATACTTTAGGTACAGTTATCGGCTGTGCTTCCAAGGTTGATATGCTCGATGAAAATGGCAAGCTTCCACAAATCAAGGGCATTCTGTTAGCAGATGCTGTTGGTACGGTTGTCGGTGCTTGCTGCGGTACATCTACCATCACAACATTCGTTGAATCATCTTCTGGTATTTCCGAAGGCGGACGTACTGGTATGACTTCTTGCACTGTTGGTATTCTGTTCCTGTTATCCTTATTCCTGTCTCCATTATTCTTAACAGTTCCTTCCTTCGCAACAGCACCAGCATTGATCGTTGTCGGCTTCTTGATGATGCAGTCCGTTGCTAAGATTGAATGGAACAACCTCATTGATGCAGTTCCTTGCTTCGTTGCTATCTGCATGATGGGCTTAGCATATTCAATCTCTGAAGGTATCTCCTTAGGTGTTATCACTTGGGTTGTTCTGCACCTTCTGATGAAGAAGACAGACGAGACATCTCCATTGATGTATGTACTTGCGGTATTATTCGTACTGAAGTACTTCTTCATCTAAATCATAGAAAAAGAGGCGGCAGATCATATGATCTGCTGCCTTTTACTTTTTGTTGACCATTTCCAATCCAACAAGATGCAGAATCCAGGAACTTCCCCATTCTTTCACGAGATGATTGTATTCTTCTGGTGTGACAGGACGTGTGCTCATCGCATCGTAATGGACCTTGGCCTCAATGATCTCACAAGGCAGATCCGTAAACCCATTGCGGCAGTAGAAACCGTAGCGGCGTACCCGCATAGCATAATTCTCGGCTGCTGGATCCAGCTTCTCCCGGGCAATGAGAATTTTCTTGCCCGCATACCGCTGTTTTAACAGTGTTAATGCCTGGGAACCATAGCCATGACTGCGGCTTTCTTCTTTCATCGCAAAGAAGGCAAGATAGACAAGATCATTGGAAAGAGCGATATGCAGGAAACCAAGGAACTGTTCCTCTTCTTCAATGACGAGAAACGTTCCTTTTCCTTTCTGTGCCTTGTGCTTCAATAAGAAAAACGGCGGCCGTTCTTCTTTTGGAAAGGCAGACAGGTACAGTTCTTTGATGTTTTGATAATCGGTTTTTGTTACAGCGTTTCGAATCTTCATAAGCTTCCTTTACTTTTTAATAAATTGATTATCCCCTGCAGGCATGGTGTCATCGGAATGATAGCGTTCTACTTTCATATGCAGGTCATACTTGTTGCGGAGAGTGGTGATGGTTTCCATCATTGGGGATGCATGATGTGCATCAATGGCGGCTTGGTCGGCCCAGCTGTCAATTAATAAGACTGTCTCTGGATCTTCCAACGGATAGAAGTAGTTGTACTTTTCATTGCCGGCTTCGGCACGGATCTTGGCGACGGTTCCGCTCTGTGTCATTTCTTGGGCAAAGCTGCGGGCACTTCCATTGGTGCCGGTATAATAAATATTCACAGTAATTGACATCATTTTTCTCCATTTCTCTTCCTGTATCTTATCATATTCTGTCATTTGCGTAATTTCGCGGCATTTTGAATGTGTTAAACTAGAGGAAGACAGTTCTAGGAGAAATGGTATGAATGAGATAATATTCTGTTTACTCGTGGGCTTTATATTAGATGGTATTTTTATTGTGGAATACTATAAAAATCATTATTTAAATTTATTGATCTTTAAGACAGTATCTTCACTGGTCTTTGTAATCTTGGGAATCTTATTGGCGGTACAGCAGAAGAATGGATTGAGCTGGCTGGTCGTATGCGGCTTGGTCTGCGGTGTCTTTGGGGACTTCTTCCTGGATGCAGGACCGGTCATCAAGAAAATTGAGAAGAGTGCTTTTATCTTTGGCTTTGGGGCTTTCTTTATTGGTCATCTTTTCTATATTGCCCGTACGATGATCCTGCTTGCACAGCAGGGACATGCGTCCATGATTCTTCTGGCATTGATATCAGCGCTTGTCATTGGCAGCATCGTTATTAAAATGATGCTTCATATCTGCAGGCCGACCGATGATATTCTGAAGATTGGCATTGCATATTTACTGACATTGGATTTTTCCTGTCTGCTGGCATGGGCACTGCTGATTTCCGGGACAGGCAGTTTGTATTTAGCGCTTGGCACAACTTTATTTGCGGTGAGTGATCACATGCTGGTAGTTGATTATTTCGGATTCCACAAAGTCAATTGGCTGCATGGTGTGTTATTGATTTTGTATTATGCGGCACAGTGCTTGATTGCCGTCAGTATACTTGGATAAGAGGATGAACATGGAAGAAATGAATGAATTGTTTTACCGCGAACCATACACAAAAGAATTTGACGCAAAAGTCGTCCGCTGCATGAAAGCGGAAGATCATTACGAAACATTGCTGGAAGATACTGCTTTCTATCCGGAAGGCGGCGGTCAGCCGGCAGATATGGGCACCTTGAACAACCATGCCGTCTATGATGTCCGCCGCAAAGAGGATGGCATTTATCACTTCACCAAAGAACCATTATCTGAAGGGGAGATGGTCCATGGTGTCTTGGATTGGCAGCGGCGGTTTGACCACATGCAGGCACATACGGGAGAACATATTGTCTCCGGATTAGTACACCGCATCTATGGCTATGACAACGTTGGGTTTCATATGGGCGAATTCATCCAGATTGATTTTGATGGTCCGCTGACATTTGATGAGGTCCGTGAGATTGAAGACCAAGCCAATGCCATCATCTGGAAGAATGAAGCAATTGAGATTACATATCCTTGTCAGGAAGAACTTGCCCAGCTTGCGTATCGTTCGAAGAAGGAACTGACTGGCAGAGTAAGAATCGTAACGATTCCGGATGGCGATGTCTGTGCCTGCTGCGGTACACATACAAAGTCGACTGGTGAGATTGGTCTGGTGAGGATCCTGACCTGCGAAAAACATAAGAATGGCGTCCGCGTACAGATGCTGGCAGGCCGCAAGGCTCTGCAGTATGATCAGGGTGTCTTTGATCAAGACCATGCGATTTCCGGCATGCTCTCAGCGAAGATGCTGGAGACGAGTTCTGCGGTTCAGAATCTTCTGCAGCAGGTACAGGATACCAAGTATGCAATGGGAAGCCTGACGAAGAAACTGCTGGCATATCAATTAGATAAATATCCAGAGAATCTGCCGGTTGCAATTGCCTTTGAAGAAGGAATGGATCGGGAAGCCATGCGGGCATTTGCCGTGGACCTGGTGGAAAAGAAATTTGCCAGAGTCGCCGGTGTCTTCAGTAAAGATCAAGAAAAATACGGGTATGTGATTTTATCGCATTCCCTGAATCTCAAAGAATACAGCAAACTGCTGAATGAAAGTCTGCATGGCCAGGGCGGAGGCACTTCCGATATCCTGCAGGGCAACTTTCAGACTTGTGCAGAAGATATTACCGGTGTCATGAAACAGCTGTTCGAAGATATGGAACGATAAACGAAAAGAAGTATGAAATAATCATTTACGTAATGACAATAAGGAGGTCAGAACAATGCTGCATAAGAGTTTGAAGAAGCTGCCGGAGAATTTCCTCTGGGGCGCAAGTACGTCCGCGTATCAGGTTGAAGGAGCATCTTTGGAAGATGGCAAAGGTCCATCCTGTCAGGATGTAAAAAAGGTCCCGGAAGGAACCTCTGATCTGACGGTGTGTGCGGATGAATACCACCACTACAAAGAAGATATTGCCTTATTTGCGGAAATGGGATTCAAGACATATCGCTTCTCTATCTCCTGGTCCAGAATCCTTCCGGATGGAACGGGTGCGGTCAATCCAAAGGGCATCGAATACTATAACAACGTCATCAATGAATGTCTGAAATACAATATTCAGCCATTGGTAACGATGTTCCACTTTGATATGCCGGCTGCTTTAGACAAGCGCGGCAGCTGGTCGAATCCAGAATCGGTTGACTGGTTCCTGAATTTTGCCAAGGTCATGTTTGAAAATTTTGGCGACCGGGTAAAGTACTGGCTGACCATCAATGAACAGAACATGCTGACACTGGTCGGACCGCTCATCGGTACATTGACGATTCCGGAAGGAACCACGAATGTGTTGAAGGAAACCTATCAGCAGAATCATCACATGCTGGTAGCACAGGCAAAGACAATGGCACTGTGCCATCAGATGCTGCCGCAGGCAAAGATTGGTCCGGCACCAAATATTTCCTTAGTCTATCCAGCATCCTGCAAACCGGAGGATGTCTTAGCATCGCAGAACTTCAATGCCATCCGCAACTGGCTGTACTTAGATATGGCAGTGTATGGCAGATACAATAATTTAGTCTGGGCATACTTGGAGGAACATGACGCAACGCCAACGTTTGCGCCAGGGGATGCCGAAGCATTAGCGAATGGACATCCAGACTTCTTAGGCTGCAACTATTATTCCACTGCGACCGTTTCTGCATGGACGGGTGAAGATTTAGAAGGGAAAGCCGATCAGGCAGTGATGCCTGGAGCAGAAGGCTTATTCGTATCCTACGAGAATCCAAATCTGCCACGCACGGAATTCAACTGGGAGATTGATCCGGTAGGCTTCCGCAATACAATGCGTGAGATCTACAGCCGCTATCATCTGCCAATCATCATTACCGAAAATGGCTTAGGTGCTTATGATAAGCTGGAAGACGGCAAGGTCCATGACCAGTACCGGATTAACTATCTGCGGGCACATATCGAACAGCTGAAGTTAGTCGTCAGTGATGATGTTGAGATGATGGGCTACTGCCCATGGTCTGCAATTGATCTGATCTCGACCCATGAAGGCATGAAGAAGCGGTATGGTTTTGTCTATGTTGATCGTGATGAGTTTGACCTTGGCACAATGAAGAGATACCGCAAGGATTCCTTCTATTGGTACAAGAAAGTCATCGCAAGCAATGGCGAAGATCTGAAGTAAACAGAAGGGAAGCACATGCTTCCCTTTTTCGTTCCAAAAAAAGAAATAAGAGAATTCCAAATAAACTTCGCCTATAATCCTAAGTAGGAGAATCTTTATGAATAATAACTTCAGCCTCAATGTTAAGTATGCCTTGATCAATGCTTTCTATTTCATGATGGTCGTTGGTTCCGGAAGCTATGGGTATAACTTCTTAAAGTACAGTAAATTTGATACATCGATGATTGGCATTGCCTTGACCTGTGTATCTATCATTGCCTTGATCATCCAGACATCGCTTGCTCCAATCATTGACCGCTCAGAAAAGTGGAATGAAAAGAAATTGATCCTGGCCACGATGGCGGCGGCTATTCTTCTGTTTGCATGCATGATACTGATTCCGGCTGGATCAATGCTTCTTTTGGTCTTTGCAGTTCTTGCTTTTGCCTTGGCAATGAGCGGTATTCCGTATTTGAATTCCCTGGCTTTTGCCTATGAACAAGAAGGAAAGAAAATCAATTATGGAATTGGCCGCGGTGTTGGTTCCGCCGCATATGCAATCGGGGCAGCTTTGATTGGCTGGCTGGTCTCATGGCTGGGTGGTGCGGATGATCTGATTGTGAAGATCCTGCCGTATTACATGATTGCCTGTGGTCTATTAACAATCGTATGTCTATTGACTCTGAAGGATCCGAAGAAACCGGATGTTCCGCAGGAAGAAGCGAAGCAGATCTCCTATGGAGAATTCTTTCATAAGTATAAGAAGATCTTTGTCGTCTTAGGTGCGATGGTCATGATCTTCTTCTGCCATATGCTGATCAATACTTACATGATCGACGTGATCAAGGAGATTGGCGGCAATACCACGGATCAGGGAAATGCCATCTTTGTACAAGCTATGGTCGAATTGCCGACAATGTTCCTGTTCGGCTTGATCCTGAAGAAGTTCAAAGTGAACAACCTGCTGATTTTTGCGGCGGTCTGTTATGTTCTGAAGCACGCTTTGATTTGTTTTGCCCCGAATCTGCCTGTTTTCTTCCTGGCAATGATCCTGCAGATGCTCTCCTATGCGGTACTGGTTCCAGCATCTGTCTACTTTGCCGAGGAACATGTAGCACCGGAAGACCGGAATAAAGGACAGGCGGTCGTCAATGCGGCGACGACGATTGGTGGTCTATTAGCCAGCTTGTTCGGCGGTATCTTATTATCTGTTATGAGTGTTCATGGCGTTCTGCTGGTTGGCTTGACTGTAACGATTCTTGGCGCGGTTGTCATGATTTTCGGCATTCAGATTGTCAAAAAAGCATCATAAAAGGGAATGGTGTACCATTCCCCTAACATATTTAATATAGCAGATAAAAATATAGATGAACAGTCTATATTTTTCTGTTTTCTCGACTATTATGAGGGTAGAAAGAGACACCAGAAAGAATAATCAAGCATTCGTATCAAGTGTTTTGGTGTCCAAGGAGGTCATATGAAAGGACCGGGAATTCAGTAAAGCAGGTTAGGAGCCTGCACAAGACAGGGTAGTGATCTATGTACGTACAGACGCTGTGAATTCGTATTGATAAAGCGCTGGAGTAGAAATTGACACTGGGAATGGAAATATTTTGTGGAAAGAGCGCAAACCTGTCGAGATTGGAAGGGACAATGGAGTCATACCGGAGTCTATTGAAAAATTGTGTTACAGGAAATTGGGAAGATGTTGAAATACGTGGATATGTCCCTCATCTAATACGATCAGTGCATAATGAAAATGGTATAAAAAACTGATCCTACAGCGAACGTACATGGATTTGATTTGGGAAGCCTTGAGGAGGCTTCCCTTTTTAAGCGTTTTCATTGCGTAATACGGGATAGTAAAAGCCCATAAATACCGAATATATGGTACAATTCTATCGATTATAGAAAGAGGTTTTTCATGAAAGCAGCCATTTTTTTCGCCAATGGATTTGAAGAGTCCGAAGGACTGATTGTCGTGGACATGTTCCGCCGTGCGGGTGTGGCCATTGATACAGTCTCAATGAATGAGAGTCGGGAAGTCGAAACATCCCACCACATTCATTTAAGCAGTGATCTGATTTATAAAGATGTGAATTGCAAGGATTATGACATCTTGATCCTGCCGGGCGGCAAGCTGGGAACTGCAAATCTGGAAGCAAATGATGCGCTGAAACAGGCACTCAAGGAACACTGTGAAAGTGGAAAACTGACCTGTGCGATTTGTGCGGCACCTTCGATCCTGGGACATTTAGGACTGCTGAAGGGCAGGAAATATACCTGTTTCCCTGACTTTGATGGGGAATATGGCGGAATGTATCAAATGGAACTGGCTGTGAAGGATGGCAATGTCATCACCGGCCGGGGCATGGGCGCAACGATTGGCTTTGCACATACCATTCTCAGCTCGATTGTAGACGCAAAAACGATGCAGAAGCTGGAATGGGGCATGCAGTATGCGGGTACCTTCCGTACGATAAAGAAACCAGAGTGAAAGGGGACACGAATAAATATGGCAAATATGTTTTCGAATGATGCGCGCACCTTTAAGTTTGATGTCATGGTGCAGCTGGCAAAGGATGCTTATTCCGATAAAGGCGTCAAAGAAGAGGAAATTCAGGCATGGGCACGGAATCTGGTCACGTTAGGCGGACCAAGATACCGCTGCTGCGTGTATAAAGAGAGAGAAGTCCTGCGGCAGAGAGTCCGTCTTGCCATGGGCAAGATGGCAGATGATGCGGCAGAGTATAATCCGCGTCAGATCGTTCAGGTCATTGATGCGGCATGTGATGGCTGTACCATCAAGAAAGTACGTGTCACCGATAACTGCCGGAAGTGTATGGCAAAGAGCTGTATGGCTGCCTGCCACTTTGGTGCGATGAACATGGGTTCAGAGCACGCAGAAATTGATTATGAAAAGTGCAAAGAGTGTGGTGCCTGTGCAAGAGCCTGCCCATATAACGCGATTGTTATTACGGAACGTCCTTGTAAGTCCCATTGCCCTGTGGAGGCAATCAGCTGGGATGCCAACAATATTTCAGTCATTGATGTCGACAAGTGCATCAATTGCGGACAGTGCTTGAACGCATGTCCTTTTGGAGCCATTGAAGATATCTCCTGGGTTGTACCAGTTGTGGAACTGCTGCGGATGAAGTCAAAGTGTTTTGCGATTGTCGCACCTTCCATCCAGGGACAGTTTGATAATTCCACTCTGCCGCAGATCACGAAGTCGGTTGAGATGCTTGGCTTTACGAAGTGCTATGAAGTTGCGGTCGGTGCAGATATGGTCGCAAATACGGAATATCAGGAATTGAGGGAACATCGTGAAGCTGGCATGCCAATGACGACATCGTGCTGCCCGGGCTTTGTGAATATGGAAAAGATCCACTTCCCAGAACTATATGAAAAGAATAAGAGCACGACGCTGTCCCCAATGATGGCATTAGCGAAGAAACTGAAGACTGAACATCCGGACTACGGCATTGTGTTCATTGGTCCATGTGTTGCCAAGAAGCAGGAAGCGATGGAAGAATCTACTTGTGTAGACTATGTCCTGACGTTTGAAGAACTGGTCGCTTTGTTTGCATCGCGTGGCATTCAGCCATCTGAGGTTGTTATCGAACATCCGGAAGATTATCCTTCCAACTACGGTCGTGATTTCGCCCACAGCGGCGGCGTTGCGGCAGCAGTTATGCAGGCATGTAAGGAGTGCGGTGATGAACCGTTTACTTCGGTTGCAGCCAATGGTGCTTCGGAATGCAAGAAGCAGCTGATGCTGATGAAGTTTGGTAAGTTCAATGCAGACATTCTGGAAGGAATGTGCTGTGAAGGCGGATGTGTCGCTGGCCCAGGTACGATTCAGGATCCAGCAACGGTTCGCGGCAGAATGACAAAAGAAAATAAAGAGACCGATCAAAAGACAATTACCGAGTCTCTGGAATTGTTCCATGCAAAAGATTTTGATATTCATATTCAAAAGTAGAACTGTGAGGGCCATGGTATGGTAAATGTTGAAATCTGTATTGGTAGTGCATGCTACGTCAAAGGAAGCAGTCAGGTTGTCCAGGAGTTGAATAAGTTAGTAGAAGAGAATGGATGGCAGGACAAAGTTGAAGTGAAAGGTTCCTTCTGTATGAAGGCATGCCAGAACAAGTTAGGCTTAGGAATCCGCGTCAATGGAAAACAGCTCAAAGGCGTTACCATGCAGAATGCTAGAGAGATGTTAAAGACGGAAATCACTGAAGCTTTAGCTTAATGAAATCCCGTTATATTAAATTAGTGGAAGCACAGTGTCATAACTGCATGCGCTGTGTACGCGCCTGCCCAGTCGGGGCAATGACTTATGTTCATAATGAACCGACCATTGCGGCAGAAGAATGTATTCTTTGCGGCAGATGTTATGTTGCCTGCCCGCATGAAGCGAAATCTTTGATTACCGAATTGGCACAAGTTCAGAAGTGGCTGGCCGAGAAACAACCAGTCATTCTTTCCGTTGCGCCTTCGTTTGCGGCTGTCTGGCCAAAGCTGTCTTCTTTAGAGAAGATCTTGACCGGCCGCGGCTTCACTCATATTGAGGAAACAGCGCGTGGAGCGGCAGTGGTATCCAAAGCGTATGCGAACTTGATTGAACAGGCTGAAATGGACAACATCATTTCCACATCCTGCCCAGCGATTAACACACTGATTGAAAAAGAATATGGGGATCTGGTTGGCTACATGGCACCGGTTGTGTCGCCAATCATTGCCCATGGACGCATGCTGAAGGAAAAGTATCCGAACGCAAAGATTGTTTTCCTTTCTCCATGCATTGCAAAATACAAAGAAATTGAAGATGCACGCTTTGAAGGCAGTATTGATGCGTGTATTGGTATGGAAGAGATTATTGCGTGGATCCAGGCAGATCTGAAAGAAGAAGAAAAAGATGAATGGGCAGATTTCCAGGATTCGATTTCGCGGATCTATCCAACCGCCGGCGGGATTCTACATACCTTAGCACCAAGTGATCATTATAAATACATTGCGGTCGATGGTGTCGGCAGAGTCAAGTCTCTGCTGGAATCCATGCGCAAGGATCATTTAGAAGGTTACTTTGTGGAAGTAAATGCCTGCCGTGGCAGCTGTATGGGCGGCCCTTTGCTTTCTCACTTTACGCATAATGAGTGGGTCGGTGAATCCCGGATCCGCAAGAACATGGATGAGACAAAGATCCTGCCGGGACCTCTGCCAGTCGATGTCACAGCGGCGTGGAAGAAGGAAGATATCTATCGCCCAAGCCATACGGAAGAAGAAATCGATGATGAGATGATTGCCATGGGCAAGACATCTCCGGATAAGATCCATGACTGTGGTGCCTGCGGCTATGAAAGCTGCCGGTTAAAAGCAATTGCTGTATTGGATGGCAAAGCAGATCCAAAGATCTGTATGCCGGAGGCCTTGGAGAGAGCACAGTCTCTTGCCAGTGTGGTCAATGAGAACACACCAAACGGCATCATTGTTTTTGATACAAATTTAAAAGTACGTGAGATGAATCCGGCTGCCCGGAAACAACTGTCCTATGAAATGGTCAATCCAACAGGCTTGCCGTTGGAGGCAATTCTGCCGAATCCAGAACTGGCAGAAATTGTAAAGAAGAAAGATACGAAGACACAGTATCTGCGTACCTTCTATGATCTTTACAACCGCTTGTTTGAACATGCCATCGTGCACATCAACAATGATGACTTGACCGTTATCATTCTGATGGACCGTACCGAAGAAGAATACAAAGAGAAGATGCTGACGAAGATGCGTGATGAGACCATGAGCGTTACTCAAAAGGTCTTGGATAAGCAGATGCGCACCGTTCAGGAAATTGCTTCTTTATTAGGAGAAACAACGGCGGAGTCAAAAGTGGCTCTAGTGAAACTGCAGCAGGTCATGAAGGGTGAGGAAGATGACAACAAGTGAACGTGTCCACATTGATTCGTTCTGGCGCTCACTGAATAAGAACCAGGAAGAACTCTGCGGTGACCGTGTCATGGAGAAGCACAATGCGGAATGCTATGTCATGGTCTTGGCGGATGGGTTAGGATCAGGCGTTAAGGCAAATATTCTTTCCACGCTGACATCGACAATCATTTCGGAAATGATTTTCCGTGGGATGCCGCTGCAGGATGCGGTAGAGACCATTGCCGCAACACTGCCGACATGCAAAGAGCGCGGGGTTGCCTATAGTACCTTTACCATTGTGCAGATCTTTTATGACGGTCGGACCTATCTTGCACAGTTTGACAATCCGACCTGTGTCATCATCCGGGAAGGAAAGTTATTCCATCCGGAAGAAGAAGTGACTTGTGTCAGCGGCAGAAATGTTCATGTCTCACGGTTCGTTGCACAGCCGGATGACAATATCATTACGTTCTCCGATGGTGTCCTTCATGCAGGTGTAGGTATGACGCTGAACTTCGGCTGGGGACAGAAAGAAGTGGAGGAGTTCCTGTTACGAGAAACACGTCCACATGATTCTGCCCGTGAGATTACCCGCATTCTGCTCGCTAATGTAAATTATTTATATGGCGGAGAGCCAGGTGATGACAGTACAGTGGCGGCTCTATGTATCGTGCCTGCCAGTGAAACACGTGTCATGGTTGGACCGCCAAGTGATCCAGATCATGACCGTGAGATTGTAAAGAAATTATTGAGTGCCAGCGGGATGAAAATCTGCTGTGGAGGAACGACCTCTGAGATTGTTGCAAGAGTCATGCAGAAAGAGATCCGTATAGATGGAACACTTTCTCTGGCGGCCGATGTACCGCCGAAAGGATTCATTGACGGCATTGATCTTGTGACGGAAGGGGTATTAACGTTACAGAAAGTAAACCGTTATCTGAACAGAGCAAAGAATGATCCGATGTATCTGGAATCTCTGTTGAACAGTAAAGAAGAAGACGGTGCTTCCTGCTTAGTAAGAGATTTATTAAAATCAACGGGGATCCGCTTCATGGTTGGACTAAGTGATAATCCAGCACATGATGCAATTGCTTATTCACCGATATCGCTGAACGCAAAAATTGCGCTGATCAACGAATTAGGAGAGAATCTGCAGGCCGTTGGCAAGATCGTACATATTGATATGGATTAACGGGGGAATGACATGGGAAAGATAGACTTTCGCACAGTACAGTGGGTCCATGAACCGAAACTGTATATCTGTGATGAAGACCGCATCACAGTGGAAACGGAACCAAATACGTATTGGCGCAAAGACGCCAAGAATTTTGGCGCGGAAATGAAGCTGCCGATGAAGGAAAGCTTTATCTTCACCGTTTGTACGGAGTTTGTCTATAACAAGCCATTTGACCAGTGCGGTCTCATATTGTATAACGGTGACGTAAAAAAGGCTGTTATCGGTACGGAAAAGAAAGATGAAGAATATCTGCGCTTAGTGGTCAATGTCTTCCATCAGGAAAACGGCGACCGCAGTATGCGGGATGTTGGATCTGCGTTAGGGCGCATGTTCTACCGAATCATCTATCGTGCGGGTGCCTGCCGTGTCCAATATAGTTTTACGGGTGCACGCTATACGGATCTGAGAGAATTTCATGTGGATCCGAAAGTGGGCATTACGTCAATCTGTATGTTTGCATGCAGTCCAAGTGAATCGTATTTTGACTGCACGTTCTGTGAAGCAAATGTTTATGATGAAAGAATGATTGAGGAAGCTTAAAACGATGAGTGCTGAAGAAAGATTGATCCGTTACTGTAAAGTGGATACACAGTCCGATCCAAAAAATGATGAAGAAACACCTTCCACAAAGAAACAGTTTGACTTAGCAAAGATCTTAGTGGAAGAGTTAAAAGAACTTGGTTTAGAGAATGTTACCTTAGATGAACACTGCTATGTGTATGCATGGGTGCCTGCCAATGACAGCAAGCCATGCAAGACTGTGGGATTCATTGCCCACATGGATACCGCACCGGATTTTTCCGGTACCAATGTACAGCCAAGGATCATCGAGAACTTTGATGGTAAAGATATCGTTTTGAATTCGGAAGTCGTTTTAAAGATGTCAGATTTCCCGCAGATGAAAGATCTGAAAGGAAAGCGTCTGATGGTCACGGACGGCAATACGCTGCTCGGGGCAGATGATAAAGCAGGAATTGTCAGTATCATGGAAGCTCTGGTCTATCTGAAGAATCATCCGGAAGTAAAGCATGGACGCATTGCGGTCGCCTTTACCCCAGATGAAGAGATTGGCAATGGGCCGAAATACTTTGATGTAAAGAAGTTCGGTGCGGACTTTGCATTCACCATGGACGGCGGTGAGATTGCGGCCTACAGTGATGAGACCTTCAATGCAGCGAGCGCCTGTGTGAAGTTCCATGGATTCTCCATTCATCCAGGGGAAGCAAAGAACCGGATGATCAATGCCGGTGCACTGGCATGTGAATATCAACAGCTGCTGCCAAGTGCGATGACACCGGAACATACCGAAGGCAGAGAAGGATTTATTCATCTGACCAGCATGCAGGGAGACATTGAACGTGCGGAACTGGATTATATCCTGCGCGATCATGATGCATCTTATCTGCAGGCAAAGAAAGAACTGATGAGACAGACTTGTGACTTCATCAATGCAAAGCATGGTGAAGGAACCTGTGAGATCTGTTTCAAGGATGCCTACCAGAATATGGGTGAAGTATTAAAGAATGTACCGGAAGTACGCAAGATTGCATGGAAGAGCTTAAAGGAATTAGGCATTGAACCGTACGATGAACCAATTCGCGGCGGAACTGATGGTGCCCGTTTATCCTTCTGTGGTCTGCCTTGTCCAAACCTTGGCAATGGCGGCGGCAACTTCCATGGCCGTTATGAATATTGTGTCATTGATGAATTAGAACAAGCGTGCACGTTGATTGTCAATATTATCCGCAGCACGCAGGAGGCATAAGATGATCTGTACTTGTACATTGAATCCATCGTTGGATTATTACATGGAGTTTGACAAACCGCTGGACGGCAACGATGCGGTCAACCGCAGTTCGCTGGAATATTATGAAGCCGGTGGAAAAGGCATCAATGTTTCCATTGTCCTGAATAATCTCAATATTCCGACCAGAGCGTTTGGTTTTGTCGGTGGCTTTACAAAGGATTTTTATATCTCTCTGCTTTCAAAGTATGAAGAGATCCGGCCGAACTTCACCTATGTTGATGGCCATACCAGAATCAATGTGAAGTGCTCTGCTGAGGGACAGTGGACAGACTTGAATGCATGTGGACCATATATCACGAACAGTGATATGGAAAATCTGCAGAAGAAAGTTTCTTCGCTGTACAGTCAGGATTACTTTGTCTTAGCAGGACATACCCAGGAATATTTGATGGATGCCGTTGAAGAGATGATCAAGAATGCCATCAAAGATGATGTCAAAGTTGTATTGGATACCAATGCGGAGCTGGTAAAGAAGCTTCTGCCAAGTCATCCTTTTATGATCAAGACAACCGCAGAGGAACTTCCTTCCTTTGTGGAACTTGCTGGAAACAGCGAAGAAGATCTGATTGCCGGTGCAAAGAAGCTTCATGAAGCTGGCGCAAGATATGTTATCGTGACCAACCACAGCCGCAGTGCAATTCTCGTCTGCAAGGAAGGTGTCTATCGTGTTGATCTGACAAAGGATGACAAGTATGTCAGCTTTGTCGGTACTGGTGATTCTTTGATTGCAGGTTTCTTAATGAACTATATGCGCAGCAAAGATCCGCTGGATTCGTTCCGCTTCGGGGCATCCTGTGGTTCTGCGACCGCATATTCCAAGGGCTTAGCGACCAGAGAAAAGATTGACAGCTTCTATGAGACAACGAAAGTTGAGAAGATTGCGTGAAATTTCTGCCAGGCAGGAAATGGATTGCAGCTGCCATCAGTGCGAGCATCTTACTGATGGGCTGCTCTCATAGTACGACCATCACCAATACCGTATCCCTGGAGACAACGGATGCGGACATGGATGAGTATAGCTGGATAGGCGATGAAATTGGAGATTTCCGTAAGATCACTCTGCAGGAAGCACTGCGTTTCATTGATGAAAAAGGATCTGGCATTCTGTACTTCGGGTATGTCGGCTGTCCATGGTGTGAGCGGGCGGTACCAATTTTAAATGAAGTTGCCTTGGAGACTAAGGTCACCATCTACTATGTTTCCACGAAGGATCCCTTTGATGCGGATGATTTTGCGACATTGAAAGAGGATCTGTATGATGCACTGCCAGTAGACAGTGACGGCAACCGTGACTTCTATGTACCGATGGTCGTTGGCATCAAGAAGGGAACCGTGACCGGACACCATACATCGCTGGTTGGTGATTTTAAGATTACTTCAAGTGATGTACAGATGAGCGATGATCAGAAAAAAGAATTAAAAAGTCTTTATGAAGATATTGTAAAACGGACCGCAGATTGAATTCGAATCAGCCGGTCTTTTTTTTGATATAATAGATATAGAGTAAAACAGAAGAAGAAATGAAATGAAAATACCTTTTCTGCATCCAGGAGTGACGTCTGGAGAAATCGTAGATCTGATTGAAGATGGTAGAGAGGAACCCAACGCAAAGAATCAGTTCGCTGGGTCAGTTTACTATGAGATTGTTCTGCATCGGCAGAGAATGAAGATTGGTGAATGTGATCTGCGGTTTGGTATGAATGATGAATTATATTATGCCGGCAATATCGGATACCGGATCTTTGACGGCTGGCGTGGCCATCACTATGCCTATGAAGCCTGTAAGATCTTGTTTCGGCTTGCCAAGCAGGAATATCATATGGACCGTTTGATCGTGACTTGTTCACCCGAAAATACCGCATCGAAAAAGACCTTGGAAAAGTTGGGCGGAGTGCTAGTGGAAACGGTGGATGTGCCGGAATGGCACTGGCTGTATAAGCGTGGAGAAAAGAAGAAAGAGATCTATCGCTTTGATTTATAAAGGCGCATAGGTATAATGGTTGCATGCGAAGATTATTGAAAATATTGACCAGCCGGTTGATGTTAGTTGTACCGCTGGTAATCTTACAGTTTGGATTGTTTGCGGCATTCCTGTACCGTATGGCAATCTTTACCGAACTGGTGCCGTTTTTCTCTTTGATCTCAATCCTGATCTCTATTTGGATCATCAATCAAGCCGTGGAACCAGCCTATAAAATTGGCTGGATCTTAGTCGTGATGGGAGCACCAATCATCGGTATTCCACTGTACCTGCTTGCAGGGAACCGTCATGTGCCGAAGAAGCTGAATGATGGGACCATTCATGCAAACCAGGAAATGATGGGCTTGTTGAAGAATGATGAAGTTGTCGTCAAAGAAGGAAAAAAAGCAGATCAGGAATTACAGAATATCTTTACGTATGCTTATGAAGCATCTGGCTTTCCCATCTGCGGCAATACCATTGCCAAATACTATACTTCTGGCGAGGCGTGGCTTCCGGACTATTTAGAAGCACTGAAGCAGGCAAAGCATTTTATCTTCATTGAGTTCTTCATCATCGATGAAGGTACGGTGTGGGATGAAGTTCATGCGATTTTGAAACAGAAAGCAGCAGAAGGTGTGGAAGTGAAAATCATTTATGATGACTTTGGATCCATTACGCTGCCGCATCATTACGATATCCATTTGAAGAAGGAAGGCATCGAAGCCTATCGCTTCAACCATGTACGTCCTGCCTTCATTATCCAGATGAACAACCGGGATCACCGCAAGATCACGGTCATTGATAATCAGTTCGCCTTTACCGGCGGTGTAAATCTCTCCGATGAATATGTCAACCGCATCAAGCGCTTCGGCTATTGGAAAGACAGTGCTATCCGTTTGGAAGGAGAGGCAGTCTGGTCGTTTACGGTCATGTTCCTGGGCATGTATTCGTTTGTCCGCAATCAGAAAGAACCATTGGATTATCAGAAGTATCGTCTGACGTATGGCGTCGTCAATGACGGCGGTGTCTATCAGCCGTACAGTGATACGCCGACGGATCATGAACCGGTTGCCTACAACATGCATATGAATCTGATCAGCAGTGCCCGGCATTATATCTATATTGATACACCGTACTTGATCCTGCCGGATGCGATGATGCAGGCCTTGTTCCGGGCAGCGAAGAGCGGTGTGGATATTCGTATCCTGACCCCGCATATCCCAGATAAACAGCTGGTCTTCCAGATTACCAGGGGATACTATCGCCGGCTGATTGAAAATGGTGTTAAAATTTATGAGTATACACCAGGCTTTGTCCATGCAAAGAATGTGGTCACGGATGACCGTTTAGCTATTGTCGGCTCAACAAATACTGATTACCGCAGCTACTTCCTGCATTTTGAAAATGGTGTATTGATGTGCAATACTCCGCAGGTCATTGAGATCCGTGATGATTTCCTGAATTCTTTAAAGGAAGCACATCAGATTACTGAAGAAGAAGTTAAGAAAGAATGGCTGATTGTACATCTCTTCCGTGCAGTCTTAAATATGTTCATTCCGCTTGTCTAAGGAGGAAATATGGAAAAGTTCGGTTTGGTGTTGGAAGGCGGCGGTGTCCGCGGTGCGTATACAGCTGGGGCATTGGCCTGGCTCAATGATCATGATATTTATTTTGACTACAATGTTGGAATTTCTTCCGGTGCAGTCTATCTCTGCTGTTATTTAATGCATGATAAGAAGACGGCATACAACATGTGTGTGGATTACGCAACGGATCCAAAAACCGTCGGCTGGCGTGCCTTATTCAAAGAAGGGTATTATGTTGCCTACCGCCGCATCTTCGTGGAATGTTTAGCTGGTCTAGAACATATGTCGATGCGTCCGATTGTGGAACAGCATATGCCGGTCGAAGTCGGTGCCTATCATCTGGAAGCAGGCAGAACAGAATTCTTCGGCCCCGATCAAATGGATGCGGAGGATAAAGATTTAGTTTTGCTGAATGGCACCTGTGCACTGCCATTAGTCAGTAAAGTGGTCGTGTATAAGGGCATGCATTTGCTGGATGGCGGCATTACCAAGATGATCCCGATTGAACGGGCAATTGAAAAGGGATGCACAAAGTTCTTAGTCATTACAACAAAACCGGCAGACTTTGTACGCAAGCCAAGTTCGAAAGCAGTCCTGACCATATCCAAAATCATGTATCATAAGTATCCGCAGGTTGCGAAAGACTATGCTGTCCGTCAGGATAATTACTATAAGCAGACGGGCATTGTACAGGACTTGGTTCGGCAGGGCAATGCCATCAATGTCTTCCCAACAGAGACCATTCATGTGAATCGGTTCAAGGGAGACCGCCCAAATGCACAGCGTCTTTATGATCTAGGCTATGCGGACATGGAAGCACGCAAAGAAGAAATCTTAACATTCGTCGGCAAGAAATAAAAAGAAACGGATCTCAATTGAGGTCCGTTTTAGTTTGCGGTTGGGGATGGTGTTGCCTCATCCGTTTTTTCATGTGTTTCTACGGTATCGATACAGCTGGTGCTCTGCAGGATATCTGCCGAAGGCAAGTCTTTCGCATCGTACCAGTCGTTGAGATACAGCAGATAGTATTCATCGTAAGTCAGCTTGGATGCAGTGACTTTCGCTGCTAAGTCTTTGCCTAAATACAATAAGTGCACCGGCTCATCTTCTTTATCGGTAATGGCTGCTTTGGCCGAAGGATACCGCAGGATGAAACCGTATTTATTTGCATTCTCGACCAGGAATTTGTAGACACCGGTATCGGTGATGTTGGCGTTGCTTTCATAGGTTGCTGAGATGTTCACCGCAAGGCCTGTCTGGTGTTCGGAAAAACCAGGACGTTCGGTATAGACATCGGCTAAAGAAGAACCAACCTGCGAGGAAATGGATTTGTAGTAAGCGGACTGATTCTCATAGGAGACATACGTATTGGATGCGAAGAATGGTGTATCATTCCGCAGTGCTGCCTTCGCTAAGAGTAAGAATGCCGTGGCTGCTTCTTTGCGCAGGGACTGGCCATCGGCGGCATACTCGGTGGAGATGTCGACGAGGTCGGTTGGTGCATAGGATGCATCGACACGATAGCGGTTGTTGACCAGCAGTGTATCAGAGACTTCTGTGGTCGTGGTAACATTCTTGAATTCGGTGAGGTAATCCCCATCTAACGAGAAGGCATCGGCACTGTTATGATCCCGATTCTTCTTGCAATCTGCGATATATTCGGTTTCATCCCACTGGTAATCAAAGATCAGCAGCGGTGTCAGTTCGAAGAACTTCAGATTCTTGAATAAGTTCTCCAGCTGATCCTGTTCATAGCCGAAATCCAGCAGACGGTTATACAGCAGAAAGTCATCATCGGTCAGTTCTCTTTCATCGCCAACCAGCGCGTACAGGAATAAGTAATCCTTCCGGATGGTGCCGTTGTCAATGCACTGCGCAAGATAGTCAGAATAGTAGTTGTTCTTTAAGATGACACTGGTCAGTTTCTCTGCATTGATCTTTTTTACAGTCTCTTCGGAATATCCTAAAGTCCGCAGTTTGGAGTTATTGACCATGCCTGGCACTTTGACAATTCCGACAATCACTAAGACCAAGACCAGGACACATACAACAAGTGATTTGCGGATGTGCCGGCGCGGTCCGGCAGGACGGCGGAGTCTTCTTTTTCTTTTCTTTGTCATACACGCACCTCGAATTCATTCCATGGCGAAGTCTTCGGCGGCATATGCTCGACAATCACAGGTTCCTTTAAAGTTGGATGCGGGAAGGTAAGCCGGAATGCATATAAGGCAATCTGCCCTTTGCCTGCATGTTTGTTGTAGCGCTGATCATAGACCAGCGGAACATTGCGGGAAGCGAACTGCACCCGGATCTGATGAGAACGTCCGGTATCCAGTGTGATATGCACGAGGGTATGCTTTGAAGACACCTGCAGGACTTCATAATGCAGGATGCACTTCTTGCCATGGGCGGTATCTGTCACGGTGACCATATTGGTCTTTGGGTCTTTGACCAAGTAATCTTCCAGAGTTCCTTGTTTATCTTTGAGCACGCCATCTAAGACGGCCAGATATTCTTTCTTCAATTCATGCTTGCGTACAGAATCGCTTAAGCGGGAAGCCGCTTTCGATGTCTTGGCAAAGACCATGACACCACCGACGGGACGATCCAGCCGATGGATCAAGCCGCAGTAAACATTTCCTGGTTTATTATATTTTTCCTTTAGGTAGACTTTGCATAGTGAAAGAAGATCCTCATCATGAGAATCATCTTCCATACTTGGTACATTGACTGGTTTTTCGACACACAGTACGTGATTGTCTTCGTAAAGGACATTCAGCATTTTTATTTTCTTTCCCATCTTCCATAGATGCCGCATGGCAGCAGCAGATCACGATTCTGTAAAGGAAGGGCAATCTCACCGGTGGATACGATGCCATTTGGATGCGTTGGCAGGATCATTGTTTTCATTAGGTCTTCCAATACGATGGAAGAGAACCCGGTGGTATAGCTGTTGATCAAGAAGAATAACGCATGGTCATCAAGAATCTCAAGACATGCTTGAATGAGTCCGGTGATTTCTTTTTCAAACTTCCACATTTCACCGTTTGGACCTCTGCCGTAACTTGGCGGATCCATCAGGATGCCATGATAGGTATGGCCTCTTCTCTTTTCCCGTTCCACAAACTTCATACAGTCATCTACAATAAAGCGGATGGTCTTGTCATCTAAATGAGACAGATCTCTGTTTTCCTTCGCCCACTGGACCATGCCTTTGGAGGCATCCACATGGACTACTTCCGCTGCTCCCGCGGCGGCACATGCCATTGTGGCACCGCCGGTATAGGCAAACAGATTCAGGACACGGATTTCTTCCTCCGGATGGGCTTTGATCAGACTGCTCATCCAATCCCAGTTGACTGCCTGCTCTGGGAAAATGCCAGTATGTTTAAAACCGGTCGGAGAGACCTTCAAAGTCAGATCTTTATAATCGATGGTCCAGGATTCCGGCAGTTTCTTTTTATATTCCCAGGAACCACCGCCTTTGTCAGAACGATGATAGACCGCATCGGCCTTTTTCCATTCCGTACGGTCCTGGATCGGCCAGATTGCCTGTGGGTCAGGACGACGTAAGACAATTCCTTTCCACTGTTCCAGTTTTTCACCATTTCCTGCATCCAGGCAGGTATAATCTTTCCATTGATCTGCTTTTAATAACATAGTTTGTACCTCATGGGTATTATAACATGGTGTGATGGTCTTTTCTGCCTGAGATGTACCAAATCAGGTACAGTGCTCGAAGGCATTGGATGGTATAATAGAGGACATACGAAACAAAACAGGAGCAGATCCTGTTCGCTAGAAGTTGGAGAAAGAAATGATTGATACAGCAGTTTTAAATGAGAATCAAAAGGATGCGGTCCTGTCGGACGACAAGTACCTGCGGATCATCGCTGGTGCAGGATCGGGAAAGACCAGGGTCTTGACCATGCGGATTGCCCATCTGATTGAAGATGAGGATGTCCGTCCATACAAGATCTTAGCCATCACCTTTACGAATAAAGCAGCCCATGAAATGAAAGACCGTATCGAAAAGATGCTGGGAGAACAGAAATTTAACCCGACCGTCAGCACGATCCACTCTCTGTGTGTACGGATCTTACGGGAAGATATCCAGCATATGGGCTATCCGAAGAACTTTACCATCATGGATGCAGATGACCAGAAGAGCGTTGTTAAGGAAGCATGCAAACAGCTGAATATTGACAACAGCAACATCACGCCATCCGGTTATATTGACTACATCTCCAACAACAAAGCGGGAGAAGTAGGCGTGGAAGAAGCCAAGAAGATGGCCGGACAGTTCACCGATGATCTGGATAAGGTGAAGGTCTATGCCTATTATCTGGAACGGCAGAAGCAGCTGTCTGCTTTGGATTTTGATGATTTGATTGCCTGGACTGTAAAGATGTTCAAGAAGTTCCCGGAAGTCATGGATAAGTGGCAGCGGCGTTTTGAATATGTCCTGGTCGATGAGTTTCAGGATATTGACCGTCTGCAGTATACGCTGATCAAACAGCTGGCAGGCAAAGACAGCAGCATTTATGTGGTTGGGGATCCTGACCAGACCATCTATACCTGGCGTGGCGCGGATGTAAATATCATCATGGACTTCCACAAGGATTTCCCGGATGCCAAGACAATTATTCTGAATGAGAACTATCGTTCTACTTCAGCGATATTGAATACTGCCAACTCGGTGATTGCCAATAACGTGCACCGGATGAAGAAAGATCTGTATACATCACGGAAAAGCGATGCGAAGGTGACGCATTATCTGGCTAACAACGATGAATATCAGGCAGCTTGGATTGCCGGCAAGATCTATGACCTGCATAAGAATGGTCTGGCATATCATGATATGGCTGTCCTGTATCGCTCCAACTACTTATCCCGTACGTTGGAAAAAGGCTTGATTGATGTCCGGATCCCATACATTATTTATGGCGGTATCCGGTTCTATGAGCGGCAGGAAGTCAAAGATGCACTATGCTATTTGAGAATGTGCACGACGGCCGATGACCTTGCGCTGCAGCGGATCTTGAATCGGCCAAAGCGCGGGATTGGACCGAAGACGTTTGATTTGATTGGCGACACGGCACGAGAAGAAGAAAAGTCCATGTATGAAGTCTTGAAGGAAGATGATATCTTCTCCGGCAAGACCAAAGCGACCCTGCATGATTTTGTACAGATGGTCGAAGGCTGGCGCAGTGAAGCTGGCAAAGAAAATGTGGATCTTTCAGAGCTGTTAGAAAAGATCTTATTGGAAAGCGGCATGTATACCATGCTGGAAGAAGATAAAGAAAAAGGACAGGAACGGAAAGAGAACCTGCGTGCATTGCAGCAGGATCTGGCAAACTTTGAAGGTGGTTCCTTGGATGAATACCTGCAGAATATTGCCCTGTATACCGACCGTGATGATACGGAAGAAAAGGATTGTCTGCAGCTGATGACCGTCCATGCCGCAAAGGGATTGGAATTTGATACAGTGTTTGTCAGTGATCTGAACGACGGCATCTTCCCAAATGAGAGGGCAATGAGCGAAGGACACCGCGGCGTCGAAGAAGAACGGCGGTTAGCGTATGTTGCCTTCACGCGGGCAAAGAATAAATTATTCTTAACGGAAGCAGGCGGCTTCTCCTTCATTCTGCAGCGGCCGCGGACAACCTCGCGTTTTATTACTGAGATTGACCCGCAGTTCATTGAACATATTGGTTCACTGCGTGAGACAAGAGAAGAACGCGGTTCTTCCTATTCCAATGAAGATCTGTTTGCCCAGAATGAAAAGACGATGTCCATGATGAACAAGGGCACCAATGGCAAGCATGTTTCTTTGAAGAAGGGCGACCAGGTGAGTCATGCCAAGTTTGGCGATGGCATTGTCATCAAGGTCAAAGATGATGTTGCGGAGATTGCCTTCTCTTATCCATTTGGGGTCAAGAAGATTGGTACGCAGTACGTTACCGCAAAGAAAAAATAAGCTTAGGAGCAAGTTATGAGCGAACAGGAAGAAAAAATCGAACGAATGCGGCAGCTGGTCCAAAAGCTGAATGACGCTTCGAATGCCTACTACAATGGGCAGAACGAAGTCATGACAGATTTTGAATGGGATGCGATGTTTGACGAAGTCAAGAAGCTGGAGAAAGAGACCGGGACAATTCTGGAGGATTCGCCAACCGTCAATGTTTCGGCAGATGAGACCGCCGGAGAAAAAGAGGAACATGAGTTTCCTGCCCTTTCGCTTGCCAAGACAAAGAAACCTGAAGACTTAGTAAAATGGGCGGAGGGAAAACCAATCTGGCTGAGCTGGAAATTAGACGGCTTAACATTAGTTGTGACATATGACCATGGAAAACTGACAAAAGTCGTCACCCGTGGAGACGGCCACATCGGCACCAATATTACACATCTGGTGGACGGCCTGAACGGCATTCCAAAAACAATCAAAGATACAGGACATATCGTGATCCGTGGTGAAGCAGTGATCTCGTATGAAGATTTCAATGCGTTCGTTATGGAGTCTGGCGAAGATTATGCCAACCCAAGAAATCTGGCATCTGGTTCTTTGACTTTAAAGGATGTAGAAGAAGTCAAACGCCGGAATATCCATTGGGTGCCGTTTACGCTGGTACACAGTGAGACAGAGATTTCTTCCTGGGGTAAACGTATGGATTTCTTAGAGCAGCAGGGCTTCCAAGTTGTTGATCATGAATTTATTGCCGAGCCAACCATCGAAAACATTCTTGCATGTATTGGCCGCTGGACGAAGAAAGTCACAGACGGTGAGAATCCATATCCTGTCGATGGACTGGTCATTGATTATGATGATGCTGTCTATGCTTCCACAGGTTCTGTTACCGGCCACCATGCGACACGGGCAGGATATGCCTTTAAATGGGCGGATGAGTCGGTGGAGAGCACCTTGGATCATATTGAATGGTCCTGCGCTGCTTCGACCATTACGCCTGTCGCTGTCTTTGAACCGGTGGAACTGGAAGGAACGACGGTCAAGCGCGCATCGCTGTGCAATATCAGTGAATGCCGGCGCTTAGGAATGGGTGACAAGGGCACGGTATTAGAAGTCATCAAGGCTAATAAGATCATTCCAAAGGTCATCCGTGTCAAAAAGATTGAACGTTCATTAAGGATTCCGGATGTCTGTCCGGTCTGCGGTGCACCAACAGAAATCCGTACCAGTGAAGCCAGCGGCACCGAGACTTTGAAGTGCACGAATCCAGACTGTGCCGCAAAGAAATTAAAGAAATTCACCCGGTTTGTCTCTAAACCAGGCTTAGATATTGACGGCATCTCCGAACAGACTTTATCGCGTTTCATCAACGAAGGCTGGATCAAGAACAACGGCGATATCTTCCGGTTGACCGATCATCTGGATGCGATTGCCCAATTGGATGGCTTTGGTGAGAAGAGTGCCGAGAATATCCGTGCTTCTCTGGAAAAAAGTAAGAATGCGAATGACCGCAAGCTGATCTTCGCTTTGAATATTCCGCTGATTGGACCGGATGTAGCAAAGAAGTTCCTGTCGAAATATTCGTTCCAGGAACTGACAGACTTAGCAGAAGAAACAACAGATCCGGAAGTGTTCAGCACCATCGATGGCATTGGTCCGGAAAAGAGTGCTGCCTTTGTGAACTGGTTCCATGAACCAGAAAATACCAAAGACCTCAATGATCTTTTGACCTTGATTACGGTCGCACAAAGTGAAACCGCACCGTCTGGTTCAAAGTGCGAAGGACTGACCTTTGTGGTGACTGGTGATGTGCATCACTACAAGAACCGGAATGAGCTCAAGGCATATATCGAATCCCAGGGCGGTAAAGTCACAGGATCGGTATCCAAGAGCACCAATTATCTCATCAACAACGATGTGAACAGTACATCTTCCAAGAATACAACAGCCAAGAGCCTGAATATTCCAATCTTATCAGAAGATGATTTTGTGGAAAAATTTGACAGTGAAATGAAGTGAGAAGACCATGAATTTGGTCTTCTTTTTCTATTTATAAAGAAGTTGACAAGTAAACAACTCTCTATTATAGTGAATACCATTCAAGGAGATCATATGAAAGATACCCATTTTGAAATGTTCTACAGCAATATCACCGGTATTTATCGTGAGATTCAACGGATCCGCACGAATTATTCGGCAGATTTGAACATTAAATCCGTGCAGGTCTTCTGGCTTTTCCTTCTGAAAGAACATCCGGAAGGGATGATTGCCACGCAGCTGGCAAACGCATCGCAGACAAATCGTTCTCTGGTCTCACGAGAACTAGGGGAACTGATGGATAAAAAACTTGTTGCATACAGGGAAAATGGAATGGCAAACAATTATGCACAGAAGATTGTATTAACTGCTCAAGGGCGGAAACTTGCCGAGAAGATCAATGCAATTGCGATGGATGTACAGCTTGAGGTTTCCAAGGATATCCCAGCGGAAGATATGCAGGTATTCTATCGTGTCCTCACGAATCTAAATGAACGTTTTACAGAAATACAGAAAGAGGAACAGAAATGAGTGTAAAGATCATCATTGATTCTGCCAGCGAATGGACAAAAGCAGAAGCGGAAGAAAAAGATCTGATGTTCCTGCCGCTGTCAACAACGATTGACGGCACAATCTATCAGGATGGAGTAAATATCGATCATGACACGTTCTATGAAATGTTAAAGACTTGTCAAAAGACACCGACGACCAGTCAGCTGCGGCCAATTGATTTTGAAAATGCATTTCGGAAAGCATCGGAAGAATATGATGAAATTCTAGTCATCACAATGTCCGCGAAGCTGTCAGGGACTTATCAAAGCGCTGCCTTTGCCACAAGGGAGTGGCATGGAAATGTGTTCCTTGTGGACAGCAACAATGTTTCCATCGGGGAACAGATTTTGATCCGCTATGCGGTCAAGCTGCGGGATGCGGGAATGCGCGCTGCAGAAATTGCGGCTGAACTTGAACTAGTCAAAAATCGTATTGTCGTATTAGGGGTCGTTGATACCTTGGAATATTTGTTCAAAGGCGGCCGATTGTCCCGCACATCTGCAATTGCCGGGACAATGCTGAAAATCAAGCCGATCTTAGGTGTTGTTGATGGCGAGGTAGTATCGCTTGGAAAAGCTCATGGAGCGAAACAAAGCTGCTCCAATCTGAACCGTATCATTAATGAACGGGGCGGGATCGATTTTTCCATGCCTTTGATGCTTGCGTATTCTGGTACCGATGATGCTCTGCTGCAGCAATATATTCATAACAGTAAGGAAATCTGGCAGGAACATGTGAAGGAACTGCCGATTTGTACCGTTGGAAGCACGATTGGTACACATGTTGGACCAGGGGCAATCATCTTAAGTTTTTTCGCTGATCAAGCGGAAAGCAACGACTAAAACCAAGGTTTTGGTCGTTTTTCTCTTATATAAGGAGATGAGGTTGTAAAATAGGGTGGTTACCTGTAAAATTGAACATTGAAAAAGAGGTTTTTATTATGGAAGAGAAGAAAGACAGAGAATATTTTCGTAAACTGGCACACCAGCTGATGTTTGATCTGTCCGATGCGGAAGCGGATTCCCTAGTACAGGAGTTCGGTACATTGGAAGGTCAGATGGCGCTGCTGGATGCGGTCAATACAGATGGTGTGGAAGAGATGATCTATCCGTTTGAAGCGGATACAACTTTTGTGCGTAAAGATGAAGTCTCGAATGTAATCAGTCAGGACGAGGCTATGGCAAATGTAGAAAAGAAACTGGAAGGACACTTTGTCCTGCCGAAGGTGGTGAAGTAATGATCAAGGAAATGAGTGCAGACCGCAGAGGTGCGGAAAAGAGAGTCCTGGATGCCTACGCAAAGGCACAGGAACTTCAGCCAAAGCTCAATGACGTCATTACTTTTGTTGACCCTGCTGAGCAGTTAAAGAATCTGCCGGAAGAAGGATTGATGCGCGGCGTTCCAATTGTCTTAAAGGATAACGTGAATACAAAGGGAATCCGTACAACAGCGGGATCCCGTATTTTAAGCAACTATGTGCCAGTGTATGACGCAGAGATTGTTGAGAAGTTAAGAAAAGCAGGTGCTGTATGTATTGCCAAGAGTTCGATGGATGAACTGGCAATGGGCGGTACTAACTTAACATGCTTTACGGGACCGGCTTATAACCCATGGGATACCAGAAGAATGACTGGCGGATCCTCTGGTGGATCGGCAGCCCTTGTCGCAAGCGGCGTGGTCCCAATGGCGATTGGTTCCGATACCGGTGACTCCGTACGGAAACCAGCATCCTTCTGTGGGGTTGTCGGCGTGAAACCGACCTATGGCAGAATCAGCCGGTACGGCATCATCCAGTATGCCTCTTCGTTGGACCATGTGGGCTACTTTACCCGCAGTGTTGAAGATGCATGTATGACTTTGAAAGTATTAGCAGGGCGTGATGACCGTGATATGACTTCTTCCAACAAGGAAGTTCCAGATTATAGTGCACTGCTGAATGCAGATATGAAGGGCAAGAAAATTGCGGTCCTTGGCAATGTCGTAAAGAACATTTCCAACACTGAAACAGTCAAGATGTTCAATGATCTGATGGACAAACTGCGCGCCAAGGGTGCTCAGGTCGATGTCTATGATTTTGATGAAGCGATAATGCGGGCAATCTTACCTGCTTACTTTATCATTGCCAATTGTGAAGCAACTTCGAACGATTCCAACTTGGATGGTATCCGGTTTGGTGTCCGTGAAGATGGCGCAGATATGGCAGAGATCATGACCAATTCCCGGACCAAGGGATTTGGACCATTGATCCGCAGACGTTTCGTCATTGGTTCCTATGGCCTGTTTGAAGCTAACCAGGAGAGAATCTTCCGGAAGGCACAGAAGGTCAGAAGAGTGGTCGTCAATGCCATGGATGCATGTTTGAAGGAGTATGATGCGATTGTCGCACCAGCTTCCGGCAACATTGCGCCGCTGATCAAATCCAATGAAGACCAGGATGCGTTGAGTGATGAGAATCTGATTGGCGAAAACTATATGGCAATGGCAAACTTCTCCGGTTATCCTTCGATGACTGTTCCAATGGGCTTTGAAGAGGGCTGCCCAATCGGCATCAATATTACCTGCCGTGCGTTTGAAGAGACAACGATGTTTGATGTTGCTCAGGCAGTGGAAGATATTACAGGCTATAAAGACCTGCAAGCGGAGGTGAAGTAATGGAATACGATGTAACGATAGGTATTGAAATCCATTGCCAGCTGAAGACCAATACAAAAATGTTCTCCGGCGCGCCAACTTCGTTTGGCCGCAAGGCAAATACATGCGTGAATGAAGTCGACTTAGGTCATCCAGGATCCATGCCGCAGGTCAACGAAGAAGCTGTCCGCAAAGCGGTCATGGCTTGTACAGCGCTGCATCTGACGATTGATCCGTTAATCAAGTTCGATCGGAAGAACTATTATTATTCCGATCTGCCAAAGGGTTTCCAGATTACCCAGCAGTTCCATCCGATTGGCCGTGATGGCTATGTCGAGATTGATACGGCAGAAGGTCCAAAGAAGATCCGCATTGAACGGATCCACATGGAAGAAGATACGGCAAAGCAGTTCCATTTAAGCAAGGTCTCTCTGCTGGACTACAACCGTGCCGGAACACCGTTGATTGAAATCGTTTCGAAGCCGGATATGCATAATGGTGCAGAAGCAGAAGCTTATGTCGAAGCATTGCGTCAGACGCTGTATTACATTGGCGTTTCGGACTGCAAGATGGAAGAAGGCTCCATGCGTTGTGATGTCAACGTATCCATTGCGCCAAAGGGTGCGGAGCATTTAGGTACAAAGAATGAGATCAAGAACCTGAACTCAATCTCTCATATTGGCAAGGCAGTGGACTATGAAGTGGAACGTCAGAAGAAGCTTCTGGAAGCTGGCGAAAAGGTCATGCAGGAAACACGTCGTTTTGATGAGAAGACAGGTACGACCATCATGATGCGCCGCAAGGAAGGAAATGTGGATTACAAATTCTTCCCAGAACCAAACATTGTCCCAATTCGTTTAACAGAGGATTGGATCAAGGCAATTCAGGCGGAAATGCCGGAACTGCCAAGTGCGCGGAAACAGAGATATGAAAGAGATTATGGTCTGAGTGACCATGATATCCGTGTCTTGATTGCCAACAAGGAAATGAGTGATTTCTTTGAGCAGGTGGTCAAGTATACAAAGAACGCAAAGAGTGCTTGCAACTGGCTGTTAAGTGATGTCAGCGCATGGCTTAATACCAATGAAAAGACAATTGATACCTGTGACTTGAAACCGCAGATGCTGGCCAAGCTGATTGCGATGATTGACGATGGAAAGATTTCCAACGCACAGGCAAAGCAGCTGACGGATGATCTGATGACGGGCAAGGACCCAGAGCAGAGCGCTGAAGAAAAGGGACTGAAACAGGTCTCTGATACCGGTGCAATTGCGGCGATGGTCAATGAAGTCATGGATGCAAATCCGCAGGCCATCGAAGATTTCCGCAACGGTAAAGACCGTGCAGTCGGCTTCCTCACAGGACAGGTCATGAAAAAGTCCAAGGGACAGGCAAATCCTGGTCTGGTGAACAAACTGATCAAGGAAGAACTGCAGAAGAAAATTGGTTGAGAATTGGCATATCTACCGAAAAAAGGTAGAATATAGGATGTGGAGACGTATATGACACAAATGAAGAAAAAACCAACGTCGGCGCCAACCGGCAAGTTCAAGCCAAAAAAGAGAAGAACGAGCAGAACCACATTGATTTTCTGGATCTGTTTGGTATTGATCGTGGCACCGCTGGCCCTGTTGGGATGGAACTTGTTCTCAAGTTCGATGAATACCCATTCGCCGGTGCTTGGTAATCGTTATAAAGGCGATCTGAATCCAGCTATTACCAAGGATCAGATGAAACAGGTCGAGACAAAGGCGGCCGCTGTCAATGGTGTAACAAGTGCGGATGTGGAAATGACAACCGCAACTCTGCGTGTCTATGCGGATATCGCAGATGATGCTACAGCAGATACAGCAACGGCTACGGCAGATTCGATTTATAAAGCTGTTTCCGAAGTCTTGGACCCATCCGTCTATTTCACAAAGACCGACAGTGAAAAGATGTATGACATGGAGATCCATGTCTATACAACCCCAGAACGTACGGGTGCGTCAGGTGAGAACTTTGTCTATGTGATTGAGACAAAGACATCCTCGATGGATGCCCCAGAAGCTCAGGTGGTATCGACCGCAAAGGATCCTACCTTAGCACAGCAGTTAAGAGATGATGTTGCGGCAAGAGCAGCCGAAGATGCGGCAAATAAATCCGCAGCAGACGGTGGAACTGTTGTCGGCGGCAATGAAGCGGAAGCAACCGCATCACCAGCAGAATAAGAAAAAGGGGTATTCCCCTTTTTTTATCGGGAGAAGATATGCAGAAGAATGAAACGTATACCGTGCAAGCGGAAGGATATACCAGTGAAGGAGAAGCGGTCGTAAAGATTGACGGAGCAGTCATCTTTGTGCCGGGTCTTTTGATTGGGGAAGAAGCCGAGATTGCGATTACTGCGATGAAGAAGAATTACGGCTATGGCAGAGTGGTCAAAGTCATCCAGCCATCGGAGCATCGCTGTGAACCAAAGTGCTCCGTATATCGGTTATGCGGCGGATGTACCTTACAGTTCATGGATGATGAAGCACAAAAGTTCTTTAAGGAAGATAAGCTGAAGAACTGCTTCCGTCAGAATGCAGGCATGGAGATTGAACCGCTGCCGATCATTCGCGTGGAACCAGTCTGGAACTATCGGAATAAAGTACAGGTACCGGTGCAGTATAAAAAAGGTGAAGTCCAAATGGGCTTTTATCGGAATCACTCCAATGATGTTGTCCCTTATGATACATGCATGGTGCAGACAGACCTCAGTAATTCTTTAACGGTCTTCTTCCGCCAGGCATTGAAGAAGTATCACTGTGCAGATCAATTCCGTCATGTTCTGATCAAGCATGCCCATAATACCGGTGAGGTCATGGTCGTGATGATTGTACGCAGTTATCCGTTTGAAAACAGTGAAGCATTCATGCAGGAACTGCAGGAACAATTCCCGCAGATCCAGAGCTTGGAAGCAATCATCAACCGCCGCGAAGATAATGTCATACTCGATGGCAAGGAAGTCTTGATTGCCGGCAGAGCGTATATTGAAGAAGAACTGTTAGGATGCCGTTTCCGGATTTCGGCACGTTCGTTCTATCAGATCAATCCCTATGCGACAAAGGAACTGTACAGTACAGCATTGGATTATGCTCAGCTGACCAACAGTGATATCCTGATTGATCTGTACTGCGGTACGGGTACGATGGGTATCTTAGGTGCAAAGCGCGCAAAGAAAGTTTATGGAATTGAGATTGTGGCAGATGCCATCAAGGATGCCAAGATCAATGCGGAAGCGAATGATGTGCATAACATTCAGTTCGTCAATGCGGATGCAGGCAAGGGTGCGCAGATGATCATTGCGTCCAAGATCAAAGCGGATGCGATGATTGTTGATCCGCCACGGAAAGGATGTTCCAGAGATACGTTGGATGCTATCGTCAAGATTGCGCCAAAGAGATTAGTCTATGTATCCTGTGATCCGGCAACATTGGCAAGAGATGTAAAGATCTTGATGGAGAATGGATATACACCAGTCAAGATCCAGCCGGTCGATATGTTCCCGCAGACTGTCCATGTCGAGACAATAGTGTTGCTACAACACCAAAATATGTAAAAATCATTGATTTTAAGCTCTTTTTCAGACATTACGTGTTTGATAAAGATACTGAAGGATATAAGAAAAAACGTGTTGAAAACTACATTTTGGTGTCAATTTATCTTGACCTCGTATCTGGGTACACATCAGAGGAGAAACGAGACCCTCGATATCTAAAAGAAAATATCTTCCGCATGAGCAAGTCATTTGGAGGTTATTATAAAGATATTGAGGTCATGAGAATTCTTAAAATCACTAAAACAACCTACTTCATTTTGAAGAAGGAAATTAAGAATTCATCAGGCAGATTTTAAGTGATAGGAGTCAGTTAGTGTAATACTAGCTGGCTCCTATTTTTATTTGGAGAGAGGGATAAATGACAAGAACTAACAATGAATTTCATTTTCTCAAAGTTGAACTTGGCATTGATTCATGTGAGGAAGTTACAGCTGTTGAGAGACTGAAACATGGACCAGAGTATCTGTGGTTATGGATTAGGCTGGCCCTAAAATTTGCAAATTATGGAGGAGTGCTTTGCAGGAAGATTGGAGAGAATATTCTTCCGGTGACACCAGATGATCTCGAAGCGGAGTTCAAAGGAGGTTTCTCGGACGTATCTATAAAAGATGGTGTAGCCACTTTGATAAATGGATCATTGATCTATATCAATTCGGATGGATTCATGGCAATCACAGGCTTGACCATATCGGGTGATCCTAAAGAACCGGTCCTGCACAAACAGAACAGTACAGAAAAAGGATTCCGGCCTGTATCGATTGGTAATGACACAAAGAATGCCCAATACCAGCGAGCAAGGCGACTAGCACTAAAAGAGCAAGTGCAGCATCCGGAATTGATGGCTCCTGGAGGAAATATGATGTCCTATGCTGACATTGCAAAGAAAGCGTCATGTACAAAACAGACTGTGATCAACAGGATCAGCAGTCTGGGCTGGACAGAGCATATTAAGAAAATTGGTCAGAAAAAAATGGTCCCATATAACATCAGCCAATGTCTGATTGCTGTGATACAGGGCCGTCCGATCAGAAAGGAAATCTTAGATAGTTTGCGATTAGATGGTTATCGATTAGACGGTTTAGACGGTTATCACGCCCCGTCAAATACCGTCAAAAAACCATCAAATGAACCGTCAAACATCGTCAAGCAACCGTCAAACGATGATACAGAAAAGCCGCATGATAAAAGCAAATTAGACGGTTTATCAAATGATAACCCTAGTGAAATACTAGACGATAACCTTCCTCTTATTGAGAGTATTAGAAATAAAGAATTACAGGAGGATATATATAGCAAAGCGTCTAAAACCGTCAAAGAAAGAGAACTGATGATTGATCTGTTCCATGTTGCCTTTGACGATAAGCCAACCGATTCTGACCTGTCTCTGTTATGTGAACTTTACCATACGACACAATACAACAACCTGCTTGCGGCATTAAAGACTACACGCAAATACAAGGCAAACAATATCGCATATACAAAGACATGCATCGAACGTAATCATGCTACAGATGATTACCTGGATGATTCACAGATAGTCATACCTGGCAGAAAGACCACATGGATCAAAAGTTTGATTGATGAAGAACTCCGGGATGCTTCATCAGAGGAAAGAGAACGTATCATTACAGCATTGCAGAAATATTCGAATTTCTACTCCGATCACGAACTGGTCGATTGTATACGATGGCTTGTTGTTTGTCGGGAACCCAGTGAAAGGGCAGTCCATTTCTTTATCAGGCACACGCTTCATTCCGAAAATGAGAATGATGATTCGATGGAATTGTGGAAACGTCATAAAGCATTTTTGGATACTTTTGATCCAGCAAATACAGTCATTGCAAAAATTTTGAAAGAAGAAGAGGAGAACATATGAGACAGATTGATTTTATTTCCAATGAGCACCAGAAACGTTTTGAGGAATTGATTGAAAAGGACAGGACTTCCATCGGGAACAATGAACGGCGGCAGCTGTTCTATGTCATCGCCGGATGCGATGACCTCTGGAAGGTCAAGGACAAGATCTATGATTTCACAAATCATGAACTTGGCATGTACGATCCAAGATATCTTTCGTCATCATTGCTGAACATTTATCGCCGGTCATTGCATCTGTACAACTTCCACCGGAAGGATATACCAACAGCAGATCTCTCAGGCCTAGATAGAGAACATAAAAAAATCGCAGTAAATGCAATGTGCATCTATTTCGGGATTGACACAATGCCAGTGAGCAGGAACGCAAATCTGGTAAACGAGAAGGAGAAAATGAGATATGAATTATAACTGCTATGTATCTGAGGACCACAAGAATAATTTTTATGAATTGCTTTCGAGGGACAGGACCGAACCGAGCGATGGTGAGACAATACAGCTCCTGTATACGATTGCAGGCAATCCAACGCTCTGGAGCCATCACGACCAGATCTATAACTGTGAAGAGCACCATATCTTCAGGGACTATAAGCCGGCTGATCAGTATGCAGCATCTTCACGCTTATTGAAGCGGGCTCTGCATCTTTACAATTCCAGCCATAAAGACATTTCGACATATGATCTCTGCAGATCCCTTGATGGGAGCAATACATTGATCGTGCTGAATGCAATGCGGCTCTACATGGGATGCGGCCTTGAAGATTATTTTACAAAATGATTGCCGTGGAATGGGGTGTCTCACCCCGTTCCAGGCCTAATACCTATGAAAGACACAGAAAGAAAAATAAAGATCTATGTGACCCGAGGTGATAAGCTCTGCTATCAGATCGAGAGCTTCGCCAAAGAGGAACATACCGACTGGCAGATCATCGACAGTTCAGAGGTGGTCAATGACGAGGGACTATGGGATGAGTTCTATCGTTTAGAACTGAAGCATTTCCCAGTCATACAGATAGGCGGAAAGATCCTGCGTTATCAACCGGTCTCCGTAAATGACCTGGTCAGATATCTGCAAACGAATAAAGGAACTCAGATGTCATATCAGCAGCTTGAGAACATAAATGGGGTGTCTCACCCCAGAGGGGGAGAATGATGATCAGATCGATCATGAATGTAAAAGGCGGCATTGGGAAAACGACAACTGCTATCCAGCTCGCAGCAGGGCTTGGAAAGGCCGGAAGGAAGACTCTCATTGTCGATGCGGATGGACAGGGCACATGTACCCTGCTCCTGCTTCCGGATAAGGATTTCAATTCAGATGAAGATTATGCTGGAAAGACTCTTGGAGGTACGCTGCTCGGTACATATCCAATCGAAGAATGCATCTGGGGCACTGATATTCCTAATGTGGATATCATCCCTTCAAATCTGGATCTGTTCAATACGATCTACGAACTGCAGAGCAACTCCATCAATGGCCTGCCGCAGTTCAAACTGAAACAGCTGCTACGATCACTGGACTATGATGAGATCGTAATAGACAACAACCCATCTATAAACATGATGAGTGTCAATTCGATCTATGCTGCGGATGAATTGATCATACCGACATGCCCAGATGTCGGAGGGCTTGCAGGTGTGCAGATGACACTGAACCATGCCGCAATGGTGATCAAGGATATCGACCGTGATGCACGGATCGATTACCATATCCTGTTCACCCTTGTGAACCGGAACAATCTGGAAAGACAGACGATCAGCAAGTTCCGTGAGATCTATGGAGACCACATCTTCAGACAGCCTATCAGATACCAGGCCAATCCAGTCAAACATGCGAATTTCAGCAACACACTGCTGATCGATGATATGCAGGCAAATGTATCTGCAGATTATCGCTGCCTGATCAATGAGGTACTTGGAAAAAATATTGAACAGGCAGGTGATGGGGAATGAAGGATTTCAAAATTCCAACATCTATCTTCAATGCAAATCCAGATATCCTGAAAGAAGCACAGAACAGCAAGATATCTTTTATCCCAGTAGATGAGATCTTTGCAAATGAGAAGAACCTCTATCATGTCAGGAATGTCGATGGTTATGCACAGAGCATCCAGGAGACTGGGATACATGAACCGTTGACAGTGATGAAACGGCCGGAAGGATATGTCCTGCTTGCAGGACATTCAAGGCTCGCCGCATTGAAGCAGCTGATCGGTGATGGATATCGTTACTCATATTGCGACCAGGACATAACCGGCAAGGCACCAGTGATCATCAGACCAGAATTCAACGATCAGATGGATGAACTGAAGGCATTGATCGCATCGAATTATCAGAGGGTCCTTACAGGCGAAGATAAGGCAGAGCTCATTGAGACATGCCTGAAGATCCTGGAACAGGACAAGAAGAATGGACAGAAAGTGAAAGGCCGCACTGCACACCTGATTGCGGACATGATCCCTGTCCCGGAATTCTATATCAAGGAATATCTTGCAAAGAAATATAGTGAATCTGACAGTGAGCTGGAAGAACAGGAGAAATCGCAGTACAGGAAAAGACAATATGATAAGCTCTGCAAACAGATGAAGCGTTTATCAAAGAGCCTTACGGAGTCAGATCTACATTTTTCAGAAATTGATACACAGACACTGCGGAAGCTGTCGGACGAATTGAAACAGGTACTTGATGAAAGGCTGGGTGATGGGAATGGCATTTGAATATCAGAAGGTGATGCAACAGGTCAATAAGAACATCAAGGATTCACTGTCGTTCGCACAGGAGATGAATTCCTACATCACTACCAGGGGAGATTATAAAGTCCTTCTGGATGAAGGCGTGCTGGATCCAACATGTATCACCGATCTCCAGTCGAATCTGAAATCTATCAATAAGTATCTGAGGATACAGTCCAGCGAGCTCGAATATCTGCAGGAGAAATGCCACAGATTGATCTGCTGCTATATCCTCAAGCTGGACGATGAAGAAATGGTCGATCTGATCACTTCTCTTCAGTCGAAAGGATCTGAGCTTGATCTGCATAGCCTGACAGAAAAAGCACAAAATGAGGCATTCACTCCTGAAGAGTATGAGATCCTGCTGCAGAAGCTGTTCAGAATGGGGGCCTCATGAAGACATGGCTCGATGTGATCAGATATCCTGCATCACCAAAAGAGCGTCTGCACAAAATGATGGAGATGCTGAATGATATCAATTCAATGTATGACAATCTGTTCAGATTCGACAATGGGTACAGGGCAATGATCAATACTTCATTCACGAACATTGCAGTACCGAGCTGCGGCGGTTCATTTGTAAAAGAGCCAGATGTGCCATATATAGCAAGTGACAAGGTACTTACGAAGATGGAACAGGACCAGCAGAACATCAGCTTTATTGTCGGGACATTGAGATACCTGAACAAGGATCTGACAGATGCAGAAAGAGCAGTGATCGCGTCAAAGTATTTCCATGCCGCAGACAGGAAACAGATAATGCAGAGATATGAGCTCACTAATAACTGGAACTACTATCAGACATTGGATGTTGCAGAGGAAAAACTGATCGAACTATGGGGCCTCGATGCATATGGAGACATGGATGAATCTAATGTGATCCTAAGCCAGGCGGTCAGAGATAAAAGAAGAGAGGATCGTACAGGCATCAAAGGCGGATATATGCAGGAGCATCCTGAATGGAAATGGCAGTTCTACAATAAAGAAGGAAAGAATGGTCTTTGACAATTCTGTTCTGTCGCACCCCAAAAAGGGGGTTGAAACCGGAAAACTTAACACATAGAATGTGTATAGTCGAAATTGACTAAAGAAGAAGCGGACGTTCACCCCCCAATATGAACGCCGCTTTTTCCTTTTTATAGGCATATATGACTGATATTGCATCATATAGTATTCATCAACGTCAATGATCATCAAGCACCTGCTGAAAGTTGCGTTGGTCTATATTAAGCAATTATGATGGAATCATAAGAAAACCAATAAGGATGACAAAATGTCATCAAGGAAGATAATTTCAATGATAGATATCAAAACGAAGATCCATGATATGGACAAAAAACAAAAATCTAAGTGGACCATCAGGATTACAGTCGTGATCATTATTCTGATTGCAATTTTTCTTGTGTCCTGCAAAGGATGCACCTCATTGGCAAGTACTGCCAAAACAGACGCTTCTCCAACAGCTTCAGCTAGTGCAATACCTTCTGCCATATCCAGTGCTTCTTCTACAGCACAAGCATCCGTCAGCCCAGAACCGACAAATACTACAGATGTTATTTCGGAATCACAAGAACAGGATCCAACTGTTGCTGATTCAGAACAGGCAGCAGATAACATTGATAAAACAGAACAACAATCTAGTTCTCCTAATGAGAATAGCAGTGTTCCTGCTCAGTCTGATCCACATCCTGCGCCGGCATGTACACTGGTCCATCATGATGCAGTGACTCATACAGAGACAAAGCACCATGATGCAATCACTCATTTGGAGACTGTTGTTGACACACCTGCACAGGACAAGACAATCTGTGTCTGCAGTGAGTGCGGACAGAAGTTTGATTCAGAAGCTGAATGGGAGAAACATAGTGCCTACTATTGGAGAAATGGTGATAAGAATCACAGCAGCTGGTATATTGATTATGAGAAGGTCCCTGCGGTCACTCATCAAGAGACAGTGGTCGATCAAGCAGCCTATGATGAGACCATTACTGTCGTAGATTCCCCAGCATATGATGAAAATGTATGTCAATAAGGTGTCCTTAAAATGTGATTCCCGGTCTGGATTGTCAATGGATGCTTAAGCGAAGTATAATGAGCTCAACAAATCCGAATTTGAAGGGATTGCTCCGTCGGAAGATAAATGTTGGAGACACGGGAACTATTAGAAGCAAATGAGGTGGTTATATAACAACGGCATTCTTAATCAATAGGAAATGCTGAATTGTAAAGCTTTCGATGAACAAAACCAGCAAATACTTTCCTCGTTCATACACGCCACAGTAAATAAAACACATAAAAACATGATTGCAACCGATAGTTGCCGTATAGTTGGTAGATAGCAACCGTAATTTTTGCCACAATAATCGCAGGAGGTGACAATATGACACTCGGTGAAAAATTAAAAATGTATCGCGTAAACAAAGGACTTTCTCAAGAGAAGATTGCAGAAATGATAGATGTATCAAGACAGGCAGTTACAAAATGGGAGGCAGACCAAACCACGCCAAGCGCTGATAATCTGATTGCTCTTGCAAAACTTTACGATGTATCTCTTGATGTGCTGATCGGTAGACAAGCGAAAGATGACGAGGCAGAAGAAAAAAAACTGTATAGAGCTGAGCACAATCCGATTTTGAAAACAAATTTGATCACAATAGCAATTATCGCACAGGCGGCTTTTTTGAATGTAGCCATTCAGCCGCTTTATACTGCAGAAAGAACACCGTATCACATTTGGCTCTTACTGTTCAAATATGTTCCGCTTCTCCTAGTTTCTGTTTGGATGGCGTTCAATTTGCGGTTTGAGAAAGACCCGAAGCAGTTCAAAAAGAATACGCGAATTGAGCTGCTTTACTGCACTGTGATGGCAATGGTTGCACTCGCAGGCTATTACACAAAGTGGTATTTTTACACAGGGGTGGCACTTGTGGCAGTATGCTTGGTATATATTTTAGTGATTAACCCCAAATATATGAATCGAAAACTAACTAAATAGTTTTATTCCGTTTTCATTTATAAAAAAATCAGCAAATTAATATTTCATGATTACATGAAACTGTTGATCATTAAAAGAAGTCCGAATCGAAAATAACAAATTCCGATTTCGTACTATGTAAGTGTAGATTATCAGTGAAGTAATGACTGATATCTGCACTTACTTTTATAATGAGAGAAAGCAGCAGGCCTGACGTAATTCCGATTGGGAT
>Ga0183101_1000239_pt1 | contig 88516 bp, 89 predicted proteins | sample Biomet3_FD_127790 | JGI IMG/M metagenome (GOLD analysis project Ga0183101, IMG submission 127790) | Microbial communities from bioreactor (seeded with sewage sludge) at LBNL, California, USA - Biofuel metagenome 3 | ecosystem: Engineered > Bioreactor > Anaerobic > Unclassified ... | reverse complement strand
CATTAGCTAAAATACCTCGTTACAGCAGCGGGACTGCGCCGGATGTCCGCCGGCTTCCCTTTTACGCTTCTTTTCCAAGGCATATAGTAGCCCCTATGAAGCACTCGTTTCCCTCTATTTTTAGTTATCAAAAAATAAAAACCTCTTTGCGCCTAAACGCAAAGAAGTTGAAATGAACAGAGCTCTCCTGTTTTTCAGCCACCGACGTCTTTCGCATGGTTTTTTGGCTTGTTTTCAGGCAGTTCTTCTGGCTCGGATTCATCGCTAGCTTCGCCTTCCCAGACTTTTACATCCAGTGGCTTAGTGAAATTTGCTCATCCATACAGCGGCGGGACCGCATCGGCATTCAACCGATTTCTCTATTAGGCATTTATTGCACCTGATAACTTGTACTATTAAGTTTAATCAGAATATTACCACTATTTAAAAAAAATGTCAAACTTCTCAAACTTTTCTTTTATTAAAAGCTCTTATTGCAAATAAACACATTTAATCGTATATTATAATAAGCTAGAAAAAGGAAGTGTATCAATCTGTGGAAATAAAAAATATTAAAGGCAAGACATTTTGCATTGATACGGGAATGACTTATATTCCTTTTTATAAAATCGATGATGAGCACATCATTATGTTAGATACCGGTTGGGCCGATGGCGAAAAAGAAGGACTTACGAATATTTTAGAAAACAACTCCTTAAAAATAGTAGGTATAATAAACAGCCATGTCCACATTGACCATAGTGGAAACAATGCCTATTTTAAAGAAAAATATAATTGCCCAATTGCTATGCCAGCAGCTGAAGCTATGCTTTGCAGCTCGGCTATAAATCTTAAGCTCTACTATAACAATCTTTCTCTAGAGGAAATTTTTTCGCATTTAGGCCATATGATTTGTCCGGTGGATATGTTAATTACCGATAGGCAAGATAGTATTGAAATGTGCGGCATTACATTCAAAATTCTACACACACCGGGACATAGCCCCGCTCATATCTGCCTTATCACACCTGACGATGTCGGCTATATAGGAGATGCGCTCATAAGCCGCGAGGTTATGGACGGAGCTAAAATGCCATACGCCTTTATATTGGCAGAGGATTTGAAAAGTAAAGAAAAGCTCTACAAACTGAACTGTAGTCAATATGTGGTAGCGCACAAGGGCATATATGATAACATTACAGAACTAATTACCAATAACATTAGGTTTTATAAATTGCGGGCAGAAATGATAGGGGCCCTAATAACAACACCTATGACTCTAGAAGAAGTAGTCCAAACCGTCAGAAAATCCTTTAAGATACCAATTAAAGACGTCTATAAATATACCCTCATAGAAAGAATGTTAAGATCCTATATTGAGTACCTAAGTGATACAGGAATAATTAAAAAAGCTGTCAATGAAGGAATACTTAGGTATTACAAATAAGCTAAACTATGTAAAAGAGCTTGCAGAAAAATCTGCAAGCTCTTTTTGACAATATTTTTTATTAGTTAAAAGCTATAGTTCATACCAACCACATATGTCCTACCCATTGTGTAGTAAAGATTATTATTGCTAGTACCGCCTACATTGGCAATATCCTTGCGATTGAATAGATTTTCCACATTAAAAGTTACTTCAACGTTTTTATTAATTTTATGCCCCACGTGCAAACTGGAAATTAATAGTGGCGAATCAATATCTGTTACTGTAATAGTTTCACTGCTTACGCCATTTTTGACTCTATCAGTCCAGTAACTTAAGTTCAGAGATACATCTGTGCCTTTGTTTGAATAATTAATACCACCGTTCACTTGATATTTTCCCAAAGTTCTCTGCCAATCTTGTCCTTCTTTATATATTCGTTGAGGATCAGACAAAACTGCTCCTAAATTATAAGAAAGATTTTTGTTAACTGCTTGAGTATAACGGACTTCCAGACCGGCATTTTTATATTGTGCAGCATTTGTTTGATAGGAAACCCCATCTGAGCCTTTGACGGCAACTATCTGATCTTCAATTTCCGTTTTAAACAAGCTCACATTAAATGTTTTTCCGTTATGCTCATATTTATAACCGGTTTCATAATTCCAACCATGCTCAGGCTTCAAATCAGGATTTGGCTTAACAATAGCGCTTGAATAATATAAATTGCGGAAAGTTGGCATTCTAAAAGATTTCCCAACAGACGCATAAAGAGAACTGACTCCATTAAGCTTGGTAAGTATTTGAAATTGCGGTAAGAAGGCATTGTAATCCCCGGCATCGGATTTAAACGCATCTTCCCTGAAACTGAAAATAGCATTAGTAAGAGAACTTAGTTTTCTATCATAGCTGCCAAACAAAGAATATTCATTTAGTGAGTACTCGCCAAAGTGTGCCTCTGACTTAAGAGCGCTGCTGCTATTGCCGTAAGTTGCAAATTTCTGATTATCATTTTCATAAGTTTCACGTTTTAGACTAAAGCCAAGCAAACTAGTGGCTATTGAACTAGTCCATTTTTTCTGGTTAATAATACCATATTGCTTATGTGTACTTTTTTCCCACTCTAGATTAGAAGGATTAACTGTAAAGTAGTCGGGGTTCTCAATTTTTCTTGAATTATAATATAGTTTTGAATCCCAACCGTTTTCATCCTTATATGCCAGCTGTGTATAATTTTCTGTGTCATCATACATGAAATGCTGTAATACATTACCGGCGGCATCATTATAGTTAGTACTATATTCTTTTTTGTTATATATATGAGTCAATTTCCAGTTTTCGTTAAATTTATAATTTAAGTTAATATAATCCTTCGTACTGTCGCCAAAGCCAATATAGTAAGGAACCTTTGATCCACTTATTGTCTTTGTTCCTAGTGAATCCGTCATATTACCGGTGGCACCATATTTTGTCCGCCCCGCTGCTATTCCCAATTTCCCGGCGCCAATAGTAGCTGAATAATTTCTTTGTCCTTGATTACCGGTCGCTACATGAACGGTATTTTTCATTTCATCTTTTGTAATAATATTAATGACCCCGCCTAAAGCCTCACTGCCATAGAGAACGGAACCGCCACCTTTAACAACTTCAACCCTTTCAACTTCATCTAGATTCATCATATCAAGATGGCTAACGTTATTAAAACTTACCGGCACTCCATTGACAAGTATAAGAGTCCCTCCATCAATGCCACGCAAATTCACCTGACTATTTCCTGTGATCCAATTTTGATCGTTTGGACCCATATTAGTATAGTAAATTCCTGCCTTGTACTTTAAAGCATTTAAAACGTCTGCTGCACCTGTCTTCTTTAAATTCTCTGCCGAGTAGACAACTGTATCCGCAGCAGTTTCTAGATTAGTCTTTTTATAACCTTGTGCCGTAACATTAAACCCAGCCAAAGTGAAATTTGGTAACTCTTCCGCAAAAACCGTTGTTGACAATAAACTTGTACTAAGTAAAACAATACTTGAGCAAACCTTTATTTTCCCATTCAATTTCACAAACTATTCCCCCTACATATATAATTAATTTTGTATTACTACCGATAGATGTTCATGTACAGGCAAAGGTACTATATCACTGTAAGCACCATGGGCAACGTCCTGTACCCCAAAAACAATATCTTGAGAAAGATTATATATATACCCCTCATGTGGATAGTAAAATGCATTATTTTTAATAGCTTCTAAGGTTTGCAAAGCAGGATCATCCTTAAAATCATTATTAAATTTATCAATATTTACCATTCCATGGTTATTAAAAACCGGTAAAATTAGAAGATCAGGATTAATCTCGACCAGCCTTTCTTTGCCAAGCACCTGTCCATCTTTAATTCCGGCTTCAGACATCCCATTTATAACACCGGCATGAGTACAGATATCATCAAAAGCACTTCCCCGTCCCCCAAATGTTGGCTGCATAGAAATGGCAACTACTGTTTTACGTTGTTCCTTAGAAATAGTGGCAACAGCATTTTTTATTTTTAGTAACTGAGCATCCATTTTTTTTATTAGTTTATCGCCATTAGCACTTTCTCCTAAGGCCTCAGCGACTAGCACAATCGTTTCTTTCACCTCATCAATACTCGTAGGGCGTTTACAAATGACTGTTTTGATGCCTAAATCCTGCAGTGTTTGGCTAATATCTGCTTTGTCGTTAGCAAAAATAAAAACAACATCAGGCCTTAAGGAAAGAATTTCTTCAGCAGACGGCCGATTGGTTTTGTGTTGAATTTTTGCGGCTAAACTAATAATATTTGAACTGTTTGGATCATCGGCTAAATGATTAATAGCAACCAGCCTATCTGTAGGTACAAGTCCCAGAACAATACCGTCCAGGGCAAAAGCATAAGTAAGCACTCTCTGTGGTTTTTTATCAAAATTAATAACATTACCTTTTGCATCTTTAATTGCATAACCTAATTTATTTGTTTTATTTTCATTAGGTATACAGCCGTTGACAAATATGACCGTTAATAGCAACAGACAAAGCAGAATGAAATAATTAAATTTTCTTTTCATCAAAAACTCCTTAGTAAACAAATATAAAAAAACCTTTCTGCTGGAAAGCAGAAAGGTAAAATAGGCATAGAAACACCCTTTGTTCCCCTGTCATTCGCAGGTTACTAAACAAAAAAATCAGGCAGTTCTTCTGACTCAGCTTCACAGCTCCCCTCGCCTTCCCGGTTTCCCAGTGACATTCATGAGGTTTGCTCAACTTTACAGCGGCGTGACCGTGTTGGTTTTGCACCAACTTATCTATTAAGTATAGTAACACCTGATTTTCAATATTAAATTGGATTTAGAATAGCATGTAAACTATTACCTGTCAATTATAATTATCCTTTTACTGACAATTATAAAGCAGCTAACCACAACCCTATGATTAGCAATTGCTGATTTGCAAAATTTTTACCAACGTTAATTTAGAAGTCCCAACCCAAACCAAGAGTTATACCCCCGCTGTTATAGCCTGGATTATGAGTCTGCATGCCATTTGAAACATGCATGTAGGTCCATCCTAGAGAAATTGAAGTGCGAGTCGTAGGCATATAAATTATTCTAGGCCCAACACGCCACATAAAGTTATACGCACGCCCAGTTGCCGGAAATGCCTGATCATAAAGGACCAGCCCACCACTGACATCAAGAGCAAGGGCCACTTTTTTGCTTATATTTTTCTTTTTACGCAAAAGATAAGTATAGCCTATTCCTAAAGCGTCACTATTTCTTTCCTCATTATCATCGGTTATTGAACCCACAGCCCTAGTAAGCGTAAACCCACGATATACATCCGTATGATGGATATTACCAACTGATTCCAAAATATGCACGGAATACGTATCCATGTGACGATCTTTAAAATTCATTGGATGAAGATACTCTATTTCCAGCTCATCAGGTGCTTTTAAATATTTCATTGAGACTTTAGGAGAAGCATACAATTTAGCCTGCTCTTTGTTGTAATTATCCATTGAAGTCTTAGCTACGTTCTGATTTGCTAATTGAGCGGCACAAACAATATTAGTAGTACCGATACATAAAGCACCAATAAAAGTACATACACAAACTACTGTTAATTTTTTTTGCATATTCATCTTCTCCTTAACTGAATTTTAGAGTTCTTTGTAGCGATCATCTATTTTTATTCACAACTGCAATCACCCCACGCGATATACCCGTTGCCCGCTCTATCTCTCTTATAGACAACCCCACATTCCGCAATCGCCTTAATATCTTATCTCTTTCACAATTATTTCGTTTTTTTAATTGATGTGGTTCCATTCCGCCAATATGTTCCATTATTATTCTGCGAATATCACCTTCTGTTCTTTTTTTGCTTCTAGCTCCCTCTACATATTCGCCAAAACCTTCTTTATCTTTTACGTGCAGCTGAAGATATTGTTTTATATCTATAATGTCAAATAAGAAACCCGTGTCGACCAGTTCATCTCTTTTATCAAGATATGCTTTATAACTACTATATTTGTAATCTTCTACCCTATATACCATCCCAGACTCTACAGGATTTCTATGTATATAGGATATTAATGGTAGCAAGTATCTCTCTTTTTCTACCGGCTTGCTCTTATATCTACTACCAATTAGGCTGCCACTTCTCTCATACTGTATATTGTAGTACATCGCATACCGAGTCAATATCTTTTGCATAATTAAAGATATTGCCCCCATTTTTTTCTCTTTAATCAACAAATGTACATGGTTATTCATGTAACAATAGGCATATAATTCGAACCCAAGCTCATTCTTAACGACTTGAATAGTTTTATGTATATAATCGTAATCCGCTTCGCTCTCAAATATGTTTTCGTGATTAACTCCTCTAAAAACTATATGATACAAACCGCTATCGCTTAAGGCTCTTGGTTGTCTTGTCATTATATTCACCTCTAAGTGATTATAACATTTTTATGACAGCAAGGGACAGACCCTACTGTCATAAAAAAATGTTTTTTATTGTTCAAACTACTTGACATTAGCCTCAATTTGTACAATAATTATAGTTAATCAATAATAACTATCAATTGCATTGTATTGTTGATTAAAATATATATAAATTTGGGAGGAATAAATTATGTCACTAATTGGAACAGAAGTAAAACCGTTTACAGCTCAAGCTTATCATAATGGAAAATTCGTAGAACTTACCGAGGCTAATTTAAAAGGAAAATGGAGCGTTGTTTGTTTTTACCCTGCTGATTTTACCTTTGTATGCCCAACAGAACTAGAAGATTTACAAAATCAATATGCAGCCCTACAAGATCTTGGTGTCGAGGTATATTCTGTATCTACCGATACTCATTTCACACATAAAGCATGGCATGACACATCTGAAGCCATAAAAAAAATCACTTACTTCATGATTGGAGATCCTTCTCACACCTTATCAAGAAATTTTGAGGTGTTGATTGAAGCTGCCGGCCTTGCAGATCGCGGAACTTTTATAATTGATCCTGACGGTATCATTCAAGCTCTTGAAATCAATGCCGGCGGAATAGGCCGTGATGCAAGTGCCCTATTCAACAAAATTAAAGCTGCACAATATATCAGAAAAAATCCTAGTGAAGTTTGCCCAGCAAAATGGCATGAAGGTTCAGCTACCTTGACACCAAGCTTTGATCTTGTCGGCAAGATTTAAGAAGGTGGTAAATCATGTTACTGGACAATGATGTTAGAGAAAAATTAAGTCAATATTTGCAATTGATGGAAAGAGATATTCTAATCAAGGTCAATGATGCTGACAATCCCCCTTCAACACAAATGTCAGACTTCATCAAAGAATTGGCCGGATTATCTGCCAAAATTCATGTAGAAACAGCTTCTTTACCTAGAGTTCCAAGCTTTAGTATAAATAAAGTTAATCAAGATGTCGGCATTTATTTTGCCGGCATACCCTTGGGGCATGAATTCACCTCACTTATCTTGGCACTATTGCAGGTAAGTGGGTATCCACCAAAGATAGATGAGACCCTCATTGAACAAATAAAAACCATCAAGGTTCCTTTGCATTTCGAGACCTACGTCAGTCTAACTTGTCACAATTGTCCGGAAGTAGTGCAAGCATTAAATATAATGAGCCTGCTAAATCCAAACATTACGCATACAATGATTGATGGTGCTCTCTTTAAAGAAGAAATAGATAGCAAAAATATTCTGGCGGTACCCTCGGTTTATCTAAATGGGAAACCCTTCAGCAGTGGCCGCATGGAGCTAGAAGAAATTTTGCTCAAGCTGAATATTAACCCCATTCTTCCTAAGCTAGATGGTAAGGAACCATATGACGTATTTGTTATTGGTGGTGGTCCTGCCGGAACTAGTGCAGCCATCTATGCAGCCCGTAAGGGCTTACGTACAGCTCTTTTGGCAGAAGAATTAGGTGGCCAAATTAATAATACTTTCGGCATCGAAAATTTTATTAGCATTAAATATACAGAAGGGCCTACTCTAGCCGCAAATATTGAGGAACACCTTCGTTCCTACGCTGTTGACGTCATCAAAATGCAAAAAGTCAAAACACTAAGAAAAGACTCCATGGTTGAAATTGTCTTGGAAACAGGTACCATATTGCACAGTAAAACTGTAATAATAGCAACCGGTGCCCGCTGGCGAAATATCAATGTTCCCGGCGAAGCTGAATATAAGAACAAAGGCGTAGCCTATTGTCCTCACTGCGATGGGCCTTTATTCAAAGGAAAAACTGTTGCAGTAATCGGCGGTGGCAATTCAGGAGTGGAAGCAGCCCTGGATTTAGCGGGACTTGCCAAACATGTAATTCTTTTGCAAAATTTCAATAAACTCAACGCTGATGAAATACTACAGAAAAGAGTTTATAGTAAAGAAAATATCAAAGTAATAACTAATGCAAAAACTACAGAAATTCTCGGTAATGAAAAGGTTCACGGCTTAACATATCTTGATTCCCTAACAGGCAATGAGGTCACAATCGATGTTGACGGAATCTTTATACAAATAGGTCTTTTACCAAATACAGAATGGCTGAAAAATACCCTTAGTTTGAATTCTTTCGGTGAAATTATCGTAGATAAATATGGCAAAACCAATATACCGGGAGTTTTTGCCGCCGGTGATTGTACCGATTGTCCCTACAAACAGATAATCATTTCCATGGGAGCAGGCGCAAATGCAGCGTTAAGTGCATTTGACTATCTACTAAGAAACTGAAAAACTGAAAAAGTTAGAGGCTATCTCACAAAAAATGAGATAGCCTCTAGTTTTTTAACAAATTTTCTTCCGCGCACCTTAATCTTATTGCACAGCCACCGTTAGTGAAGTTCCACGAACGATACTAGGATCCATAACTTTAGCCAAATCATTAGGTGTTGCATTTAAATCTACGTTATTTTTAACTTCAACTTCAAAATTCGTGCCGGCAGGATAATCAATATTGCTGCCTTTCATAAAAAGGCCTCCAACAAGACTAACCACAGCGGCTACTGCTACTGCACCGCCATCAGCAGATCCCATACCAATAATTCCTCGTCTTAATGGAACGCTTATACCATTAATAGTATTTATTTCCTTACCAGCTATTTTCAAAACGCCTTTGCGACCAAACCCAGCAGCTTTTTGTCCTTCATATACATAGGCTGTACCCACTGCACCTTTAGGAATGACAACGACATTATTAATAATCAAATTATCAACCATTCTGATATCAAGAACTTGACCCGTTTTATTTGATTTAGAATTGGCTGCATCTACTAATTCTACTTTAAATTTTGTTCCTTTGGGAATATATACATGACCCGGCAATACTCCTGTTATTTCGAGCGGATTGCTACTTTTTACTTCTTGTTCCTTCAACTGAGCCAATTTTTCTTTCATGGTCATATTGGAACTTGGTTTTACCTGTTCATCTTCAAATGGGTTTTCCTTCAACTGATTTACATTTACCATTTCATCACGAACTGCTGCCTATGCTTCTAAGCTTCCCCAAGCCACAGTATTGGACAACAATAATGCACAAACTGCTAAAACTATACCTTTTTTTACCATACAAACAAACCCCCCATAAGTATGCATTTACCACATGTTTGAATTATAAATTAATAAATCGATAGAAGCAATATATTTTTTATAATAAAAACTCACTTGCGAATGGCTACGTGGCCTAAGTCACTTTAATACAGCACTATTTAGCTTAAGCCATTATACATAGCAATTTATTTAGTTGGTCCGTGTACCTATTACGGCATCTTGGGCATAGGTGCATTATAGAACCCTAGTTTATGAAAATTATACCATTCTACAATATTACTCTCCGGTGCAATATCAAGTGCTAAGAGGACTTCCCTAGTAAATTCCAATGTTGCCGTTCCGTTAGCCGTAATGATATTACCATCACGAACGGCAGGTTCTTTGATATAGTTAGCTGCTCCAATGTAGTTATCTCCTGCCCATTCCTGCATATAGGCAAGATCATTACTGGTATGATTTATTTTATTTAAAACACCACACACACCAAGAAAAGCCGATGCCAGACAGATACCGCCAACAATTCTATGTTTTACTACTGCATCCTGAACCAAAGGTTTAACGGCTAAAGCCGAAGCTTCCAGCCATTTCATGCCGCCAATCAGGATTAGAGCTTCATATTCTGCCGGAACAGATTGCAAATCATAATCAGGTAATACTGTAAAACCACCCGCGGAACTTATAGGCTCTTTAGTCAAGGAAACAGTCTTTACTTCATAATCCCCTTTTCCCAGCGCCAGAATGCATGTAGAAAGATATGCTGCTTCCCAGTCCGCATACTGATCTAATATAACAAACAAAACCTCTTTTTTCATTTCGCCATTGCTCCTTAAACATATTATTTTATGCATTATAATTATACTATTTTTTTATCCCGCTAACACAAGACAAACGACAGTTCCAACAATTTGTCAGCTCATGCCCTCTATCTGATGTGGTAGATACGTGACTACGACACAATTTCTGTTCTACAATTCCATTACCCTTTAATGCTTTTGTCGGGCAGGCATCTAAACATCTATGACAGTTTGGCGGACAAAGCATCTCTGTCAGCGGTGAATCTGCCAGTAACACAAGATCAGTTAATATGGATACCAGCGTAATCCGATTACCATATTGTGGCGTTAGCAACAGACCGTTTTTGCCGATTTTGCCTAGCCCCGCCTTAACTGCCGCATGTCTGTGTGATAAAATCCCCATGCCATATTGGCGATCAGCTTCCCAATGAAAATAAGGGGCATCAGTTGGTATTGGCACCGCTACCCCACCGAGTTCTTCAATGTACAAAGCAAGTTTCAAAGCTAATGTATCCAGTGACTGAACCACTGTTTCTCCTTGTGCTGTGTAAACAACTTTATTACTAGATTGTATCGTACCAAAAGTCAATGCCTTGCCAATAACAATTACGCTATTAGCCTTGGGCATAATATCTCGCGGTCTAAATCCTTCCGGAGCCTCATCAAAATTTCCAGCATCTGCAAAACCAACTACCTCTGCTCCATTCTTCAAGGCATACTGACGAATTTTTTCCTTCATACCATCCATCTCCCTTAATATCATAAATTGTATTGCAAGCAACTACTGCTAGACGGGCAAGCCATATCCAAACCCGATTGTACTAATAATTCCTGTGGCATTTCTGATCTGGCAATTAACTTAAATCCCAAATGTATAAAATACTCTTTTGCTGTCTGAGTCAATAAATAAACATTCTCATATTTTTTCTGTTGCAGTTGTTCAAATACATGCTGCACCAACATAAGCCCAATTCCACAGTTTCGTCGCGATACCGAAACAGCGAACGAAGCAAAGCCTTCTTTCCTGTTGTATGTAGTCCAATAACGCCTATCAAAACATTATCATCAGTTTCCACAACCATAAACTGCTTAATATAAGGTGCTAAATGTATATTAGGCAAATCATTAGCCTCAAGCAATATCTCTATCGCTCTTAAATCATTCTCCGTGGCCTGACGCATGACATAATCACTCATTTCAATCCTCCTCTTAAATAACATCCGGAAAACATAACATGTAATAATAATTTAAACTCATCTACACTATTTTCCCTTTTCACCTTCCGAAAAATCAGGCAATGCTTTAATAAGTAATGACAGGCTTTCAAGGACCTGATTACGTTTTTCTTTCGATATCGCATGAAAAACTGTTGAAAAATAATTTTCCATTTGTTCATCAATACTTTCATAAAATTTTTGTCCCTGTTTCGTTAATTTTAAAACAACATAACGCCTATCATTCTTGTCCGGATCTCTAACCAGCAAACCCCCGTTAACCAACTTATCAACAGTTTTGCTAACTGTACTCTTGCCCAAATTTAAGAGTTCTGCAAGATCATTAACAGACAAGGAGCCTTTCCTGCCAACCTCTACAATAGCATGACATTGTGACAATGTAACCCCACAACACTCCATGCCTGAGCGTTCTATTAAACCAAGTTTTCTGATAAAAACTCTTATCTGTTCACGTAATTGATGACTACGTTTTTCCATAATATCCCTCCATTTCTACGGCTTTATTTTAGCGCATTTAGTTTTATTATGCAACTGTTTTCTACAGAAACTATTTTTAACATACTTGCGACTAAACTTTCTGGTTTTTGTTCTCTAAATAAAATCTTTCCCACAATTTTTTATTAAGGTTTTAATTAAGCCTAGTAAATAAATAACAAAACTCCAACCGCTATATGCTGGTTGAAGTTTTGTTATTTATATATGCATTTTCGTTACGCATCAATATAAAGAGCATACACTTGATTTATTGGAATGTATGACGACTCTGACTATATTAAGGTATTTTAAAGTTGATAATTTATTAGACATAAAATCCGGACAATCACGAGTTAATCGTTGGAAAAACTATCTTGATGGCATATTTAATAAAATCATCTTTGGCTAATTCTATATGAAAACGCCAGTCTAAAAAAGTAGTGATAAAATTAAAATAGACATGTTATAAAAAACATCCCTACTTTGATTTTATCACTACACACAGTAACACCGTGCCAGAGTTTTAGATTTACATTATAGTATGGCGGAGAGGGTGGGATTCGAACCCACGGTACATTGCTGTACATTTGATTTCGAGTCAGCTTATTGGCGTTCTTAGAATAGCGTTACGCCTGCAACCCTTGATTTTAAGCCACTATTACCACAACATTACTAAGAATAAAGCAAAATTTATTTTATCGTTGGGTGTCAACTGGGTGTCAATTAGCCTCTTCATATTCACGTGGCAATTCATTAAAATCTGTACGTCGTTGGCAAATGGTAAGCAGAATGTCAGCATAATTAGCATGAAAAATATTAATAAGTTCCTTGTTTTTACGCTAATCAAGTTTTCTATACTTTCCATGCAAATTATCAAGTGTTTTAAATAAAAAAAGGGTGTGCCTATGAAAATAAGCACACCCTTTTTGTATTTTACATCCCAAAACGTTGCTACCGCTAAAATCTCGTAAAAGCGTTCATTTGAAGGGAGCATCTAAAACTCGCCCCCTAAACATGCCTCTAAATAAATCTAACAATCCCTATATAGAACTATATACACCACTAAGTTCATCACCACGCAAATTCTTATATACATCCTCAAGGAACACCTGCATCAGCTCACGCTTTTTTTCGTCGTTATCTAGCAGTAACGTAAAGAAATCCTGATTCTGGTCATATCCTTCAATCAGCGCATCTTGGACAGCGTCAAAATATGCGAATTTAAAGTCTCGAAGTGAATTATTCTTGGCACTGTCACGTAAGTGGCCATTTTTAAGCAATAAATCGCGCATCTGAAAAGCAGATTTTGATACAACATCTACATCATAATTTTTGTTATATGCTGCATTAATTTCATCAATTATTTCAGATAATTTCTTTTTCACTTTTTCATCAAAATAAATCCCTTTTGGTTTAGGTAAAGCTATTTCTGCTTTTGATTCAATATCACTTGTCGCTTCACCAGTCTTTTTCTGTTTAAAATTTGATGCTGTAATTTTGTCAGCAACATCGAAATCATTCCCGCCTCCACCTATCTCTATCTCTTTAACAAGATAGGTTAGGAAGTTGTATTTCATATGAAGATCAACACTTTCAAAACACGTAGCTTGAATTAAAAAACTGTAAAAACGGACAAAACGTTTTATAATTGCCCTAATTTCAAACTTTTTATTCTCAGAATTATGATTAATAATTTGTAAAGATTTATCAAGTAATGACCACATTTTTGCTTTTTCTTTTGCAGTTCGTTTCTCTTGATATAGATAGCGATTGAAAGTCTCAGTATCATCAATATCCAAAAAATTGTACTGATCTATTTGTGCTTCAACAGCCCTTATATCCGAAGGCGTTATTGTTTCTGCTAACACTGTTTCAGTATAAAATGGCGCAAAAGAATCATGAATATCTTTGTAATCATTTTTAAAATCCAAAATAAAAGTTTTTTTATCATAAGGCGCACAAATACGATTCAATCTTGAAAGTGTCTGAACAGCATGTACGCCACACAACTTTTTATCTACATACATAGCACAAAGTTTAGGTTGGTCAAATCCCGTCTGATACTTATTTGCTACTAGAAGAACCTGATAGCTATCAGTATCAAACATATCCGCTAAATTTTCTTCTGATATGCCATTCATAACGCTTTCTGTATATTCTCTACCATCCAATGTAACTTTTCCGGAAAAAGCAACTAATGCACGAATTCCTGTATAACCATGCTTCGCAATGTAGTTTTCAAATTCATTTCTGTATTTCACCGCCGCTTGCCGCGAAGAAGTAATTACCATTGCTTTAGCTCTTCCATCAAGTTCCTGAATTATGTTATTTTTAAAATGTTCAATAATGATTTCAACTTTTTGTGCAATATTTGTATCATGCAATTCTATATATTTTGCGATTTTTCGCTTTGCTGCAATTGTTTCTAGTTCAGGATCATCCTCAATTGCCTTATTCAATTCAAAATATGTTTTATAAGTAACATAGTTTTTTAAAACATCAAGAATGAACCCTTCTTCAATAGCCTGCTTCATGGAATACAAATCAAAAGCTTCTTTCTTACCTTGTTCATTCAAACATCCAAATAATTGCAATGTTGTTGGTTTGGGTGTAGCCGTAAATGCGATCATGGAAACATTTGATTGTTTACCGCTCCTAGAAATTTCATCCTCAATAACATCTGCCATGGTTTTTCCATCTTCTTCACAAATGGACGTAGCATCGCTTGAGTTTTTGCTTTCTGACAGTGCGTATGTAACTGATTCCAAAGCCGTCCCCGCTGTTGAAGAATGTGCCTCGTCAATAATAACAGCAAAGGTTTTAGACCGTAATTCTTGCACAAGTTTGTGTATATACATAAACTTGTGAATAGTTGTAACTATAATTTTTGTGTTACCATTTAGAGCATTTGCCAAGTCTTTAGAAGTACATTCTTCATCCATAACTTTGATAAGCCCAGCCTTGTGTTCCAATGAAAGAACTGCGTTTTGAAGCTGACGATCCACCACAATACGATCAGTAATAATACAAACTGTATCAAAGACAACATTATCATCTTTATCGTGTAATGAAGATAAGCGATGTGCTAGCCACGCAATTGTATTTGTTTTGCCGCTACCTGCGGAATGTTCAATCAAATAATTCTTGTCGCTATGATTTTCTACTACATCATTAACAACATTACGTACAGCTTTTAACTGATGATAACGCGGAAAAATAAGCGTTTCTTTAGTTTCTTTTTTACCAGTATCTAAGTTTTTCTTCGTTTCCTTCTGTAGAAAAATAATTTTGTCAATTAAATACAGTACGCTATCTTTTTTGAGAATATCCTCCCACATATACGCCACATTGATGCCACTTTCATTGTGAGGATTACCCTTTCCTGAGTTTATACCAGTCCCACATCCTTTATTAAAAGGAAGAAAGAACGAGGATTTACCTTTGAGATTTGTACACATATATACTTCATTTAAATCCATGGCAAAATGGGCAATACAGCCTGCTTTGAATTTTAGTAACCTTGTTTTGCAGTCACGCTCACATTTATATTGTCGAATAGCATCCTCATAATTTTGTCCACTAGTGTTGCATTTCAATTCAAATGTAAATATAGCAATTCCGTTAAGGAAAATGACTAGATCTATGCGTTCGCTCTCTTTGTGATACACTTCTTCCATAACGGAGAGAATATTTTGATGATAATTTGCCTCTGCCTTATCATTAAATGAGGTAGCAGGCTTGCGGTACATCAACGTTAGTGTAATCCCGTTATCGAATTCCACCCCATGTTTAAGTACATCCAAAAGACTTCTATTTTTCTTGTTAATCTCATTGTTGATATAATTTAGAATAGTTTGCTTTGTCTTGCCTTTATACAACTTTTCGAGCCGCACCAAATCATTTTTTTGGGTAGTCTCTAAAAATGTAAACAGTAGTTCAACATCCATACCATAACCTTTGTCGAAATATTTAGCTGGACGAATTTGGTAGCTATCTTCATCATGCAGCATTTTAAGAATATACTCCTGATAGTCCGACTTCTCTTTTAACTGTCCACTTTTAATCGCCATTAGTTTTGCACCCCCAGTACTTGCTTCTTACCTGTTATATACTCAAAAATTAATGATAATTTATGTTTTTTTACTAAATCTAGCTGTTGTTCTTTTTTTGCTATTATGGAGTCAACTATACGACATTTTTCATTAAGCAATTTCCCAATTTCTATTTGTTCACTTAATGGCGGTTGTATAAACACTTCGTCTTTAATTATACTCTGGCTAATATTAGGTTGGCCCCCTCCTATTGATTTAGCTAAAAAATCATCTTTGCAAAATACTAACCAATAGTAAAGAAACAACAAGTCATTTTTATTATCAGGCATTATTGAACAACAAGCTTGGTTTGAACAAGCAGATATTTTAGAAATAGCCACATTCCCTACAGAAGCGCCATACATTGCAATAACAATATATGGCGCATTTAATATTTTTAAAGCAGAATGTTGAAGTAAAGCGAGCTTAGTTATTTTTGATTCTGTATCATCTATATATGACCTACCATATAAATCGCCACTTTGAATCCAATTAATGGTCCCATTTTCATAAAAAGAAATATCCCCACTTAATGGAGTTGTTCCACTGCCTATATAAGAAGCAGTATATTTTATTTTTTTAGCAACCCAATGCACAGGAATCTTTCCGATCCAATTTACCCCACTATCTTTCAATGATACTGATTTATTCAAACCAACGGTTAATGTTTTAGCGATAATAGATTTTCTATATTTGTGCAAAGTTTCAATTTGTTCTGTAATAACGTTAAGTAATTTATCCAATTTAGCACACTTAAAATCAAGAAAGTCTGCAATTTTCTCTTGTTGTCTGTATTCTGGAAAAGCATATATAAACTCAGCAAAATCGCCCTGGTATAAATGAATTATTGTACTATTTCCAGCATTTCTATAATTGAACCAATTCCAAAACTCTTCTGATTGCAGTACCCAGTATAAAAAACGACGGCTGAAACCATCCAAAGGCATAATTCTAAGAACTCCGCTATTAAGAGATGTTTTCCTGGGCATATTTGTTACTATTGCTACCTTACCAATAGTACCATCTTTAGTAATTAAGAGGTCCCCATCTTTGATTTGTATATCCTTTGCCTCTTCCCACCGCTTTATAGGAACGTGGACGCAAGTATTCCAATTGATTCCACCGTTAAGGAAATCTACTCCTGTAATCAAACAGGCTCCATCATCTTGATATTCTTCAGCGGTTAAACCCTGCCATCCAATACGTCCTTTAAGAGTAGCCATATATTTGATGCGATTAAGATTCCATTCCTTCGGTATTTCCCCAATCCAACGAATACCACTATCCCACATTTTTATCATTTTTCTTTCCTTTCTGTAATTCCTTGATTTCCGTGGATAACGTTTTCTCAAGTTCCATGAATTGAGTTAACAACAAATCTGAATTTTCAGGTTCATGATACTCGTAAAAATAACGTGCAAACGGAAACTCGGCACCAATTTTTTCTTTATTGGTTGTTCCTAGTTTCTTATTCTCGTCAAATTCATAGTTCCATATAGCATCAGGAATATTCGGATACACTTCTTGCTCAAAATATTTCGCTACATCTTCATTAAGTTTTATAATTTCGCTGTCCTTTGTTGTAGGATCAACAATAATATTGCCTTTTTTGTCCTTTTGCACAACAGCAGACTTATCCATTTCTGAAATAATCATAGCAATGCTACTAAGTCGACTTACAGAATAACCTTTAATGTTACAAAGTAAATTTTTTAAATGTTTTTCAAACTTAGCATAATCCATATAAACTTTATTAGAAATGTTTTCTTCCAAAGCTGTAATAACATCTTTCACAAATTGTTGACCTGCAAGATATTTTTGATATTTCTTTTCATCAGTTGCACTGCGTGGACTCATTTCTTCAAGAACTTCAAAATCAGCTTCATTTAAAACGGAAGAATTGCTTGTGAAATAGGCACTTGTTTTTAGTTTTTCAATACTTTCTGCATTTATAACAGCCTTCCGCTGCAACGGTTGATATACTGCATACTCCTTATACATAAATTCTTCATTAGAAAAAATCTTACAATATTGGTTTTCTTCAAATTTTGCATATAACTCAGTAATCTTTTTCATGCTCTCCCGGTCAATCTCTCGGCGCTTTTTGCCAAGCGATTTACGTAAAGGCTTGTACATATCTACTGCATTAATCAACTGTACCTTCCCTTTTCGTTCTGCACGCTTGTTTTTAGATAATATGAAAATATAAATACTAATATCAGTGTTATAAAAAAGCTGTGTAGGTAGAGCAATAATCGCTTCAATCAAATCTTCTTTCAACATAAAACGACGAATTTGACTTTCTCCACTAGTCGTACCACCTGAAAAAAGAGGAGAGCCATTGGTTATAATTGCTGCACGACCGTTTTTATCATCTAATTTATTGATTGCATGCTGCATAAACAAAAGTTGTGCATCGCCTGTTCCAGGCAATCCGTGCTCAAAACGACCGTTTTTTTTGTTTTCTTCGCGAACTTTTTTTTCTTGCCCTTCTGGTGCATCTTTGCCACCCCATGGAGTACCAAAAGGTGGGTTCATAATAACAAGCCTCATTTTTTGATCAGGGAAACAATCTCGCATCAAAGTATTAGCTTCTTCATCTCCAAAAATTTTTTTTGTATCTTGTCCTTTAATCAACATATCAGCGAGACATATCGCATAAGATTCCGAATTTATTTCTTGCCCAAACAATCGCACATCAATAAATTTATTGTGCCGACGCAAAAAATCTCTTGTAGTGGAAAGCATCCCACCTGAACCACATGCAGCATCCAAAACGGTAGCTACCTTCCCTTCCTCAGTAAGCAAGTCTTCGCAACCCTCCGCAAGCAAAACGTTTGTCATAAGACGAATAACTTCTCTTGGTGTATAGTGATCGCCAGCCTCAGCATTTTCAGAAAAACGACGGATGATATCTTCAAAAATATAACCCATTTTCATTCCATCAACGCTGCTCGGATGCAAATCAAGTTCAGAAAACTTTTTTACCACGCTATAAAGGCGATTGCTTTTATTCATCTTGTCAATCTGTGTACTAAATTTTAGTAATTTTTCAATAATCAATTGGATATTAGTAGAGAAACCCTCAATATAGTTTTTTAGATTTACGGCAATGCTATCGCTCTCATCCAATAATTTTTTCAATGTAAATCTACTTGTATTGTAAAAAGGATACCCAGAGACCTGATATAACAACGCCGCAGGTAAAATACGGTTTGATTCATATTTAGATACAACAGCATCCTTTTTCTCTTCTAATGCACACTCAAAACGACGAATAATTACCATTGGAATAATAACGTCCTTATACTTATCAGAGGTATATGTCCCACGCAGAGAATTGGCAATAGACCATACCATTCCAACCTCCTTACTTACATCAATTGATGAATCGTCAAGCATTATCTCATACTTGCGTTTTTCAGCCATTTTCAATTGCCCCTTTTCTGTTTTCTTCAGCAAACGCTGCAAACAATATTTTGGCACTTTCAATCTGATTAGCAGTAAGTACTTGGCCACTAAGCATCCTTACTGCATCTACAATATCTTCATTATTAGTAATTATTTTACATACGTCAGGCGGAGGTGTTTTGCGAATTAGGCCATATAAATGGTCCATTTTTTTGCGTTGCCTCGGCTTGGGTCGTAAAACTGTAATCAGTTTTTCATACACATCTGCGCTTGGGGCATTTACGCCATCTTCTATATATTTCATATTTGAAGGAGGAAGTCCTACAGTACCAGCAAGCTTTCGTTGGCTTATATTCCCCCTGCATTTTATTATCTCTTTGGCAAGGGCTTTCTTGGCAGTTTCAACTTTTTTATCTTTCAATTTTACTTGTGGCAATGTAGGAACTCCTTTCGCAAATATTGTTCTATGTTCTATAACATAGAACAATAATAGCAAATCAGAATAATAAAGTCAATCAATAATAGTACCCACGCAAATATCACCATAAAAAACACAACCAATTGCTAATGTGTATTTGCTTAAATTTTTATCCGTTTAAAACAAAAAACCGACACCCGTTAAGGCATCGGCTCTTTCACTATTTTTTTAATCGTTCCACTGCAACATCATGGTAAACCTGTGTTTTCTCGAATCCAATAAACTGGCGATTGTTTTTGCGTGCCGCAACGCAGGTTGTTCCCGAGCCCACGAAAGGATCTAAAATAACGCCGCCTTCTGGGACAATCTTGACTAACTCTTCCATGAGCAATGTCGGCTTACCGGTTAAGTGGAATTTATCACTTTGCTTTACCGGAAAATCAAAACATCCTGGATATGGTCCTGCATGCTGTGCGTGTGGGCATTTACCTTTTGTTCCCCAGACAATGTATTCGCACTGGTGACGAAAATAGCCCTTATGTGGTGCACGGCTACCCTTTCCTTTGTTCCAAGCAATAATACCACGCCATATTAGATTGCCCATCTGAACAGCATCTGATGCAGTTGGTAACTGCCGCCAATCTGAAAACATCAGGAAATACCCTTCAGGTTTTAATACTCTATGACATTCATTAATCCATAAAATACACCAATGTAACCAAGAACGTGAGTCCATTGTGTCTCCTGGAAAATCCGGTCTATGTATAATTTTATTGGATGTTTGTTCATACTTATTTGATGGTGCCTGCGCCCTTTCACTAGCTGTTCTTCCCCCGCTAGAATATGGCGGATCTGTAATTACTACATCGATAGAATCATTATCTAACTGCGTTAGTAATTCTATTGAATCTCCCATTGTAATTGTGTTCAAAAATTTACTATTCGTTCCTATCTACCTCTTTTGTATTTGTATTGACTAGTCTATTATTATAATATCATTTTTATGCGTTTTATGCAAACGTATGTTCGTTTTGTATTTTATCTGTAATCCCTAAAAAAATAAAAAAACGTAGCACAAGGCTACGGCTGAGTTTATGTATTATGACCCTGTGGCGATTCTAACGCTCGACACACGGCTTAGAAGTTACATTGAACTATAGCCCGCAAGCCTCTACTAGTCTACTGGGTAGCGTTTTTACTGTTCCACACTATTGCACACTATAATGCGGGTTTGCGTGCATATATATGAACGTATAACTCCCACCTCATTTAATGAATCATTCGCAACAATAAAGAAGTTTGCAGTTACTATACCACATTTAAGTTGCCTTATTTTTATATGCGTTTATTATAATTGCAAACATTTAGTGAAAGCTGTAAGTGGCTACAGTTCTACTTCTATAAAATTTATCATATTTTACTCAATTTTATCAAAACTCACAAAAACTCGCACGCCGCCGGCAAACGGTAGGCAAAATGTCGGCAAGAATAACATGAAAAAAGGATAACAGCAGAATTAGCGGTACAAGCTGTTGAAAATACCTGCCTTAATGTCAGTAATACAACAGGAATAATTTTGCATAGTGATTTTGGAACTAAATACACCAGTCAAATTGCCAAGAAAAACACCAGTACTTTTCAAGTACTGGTGTTTAACTGTATGATTTTAACATTTCGATTTAATAAGAACTGCTTTTAGTTTTGCTCCCATGCCTATAATGACAATTTTGATTGTAGCTGCGCTTCAATTCTAAGTACATCAGGGAAGATTATTTTCTTCTCCATTTTTTCCAACTTAAGCACCAACCTAGCTTTACGTACAATTTCATCCGCTAATTTTTTATCAATAACAACAGGATTTTTAGTTGCCAAATCAATATAAATATTATTTATATATTGATCAATAATAGGGCACATATTTTGTATCAAAAAAGCTCTTTTTTCACCAATAACATACCCAAAATGAATTGTATCACAACGTCCTAATTTTGATATTTTTTTATTATAAATCTTCTCATATTTAGAAACTTGAGATGAAATTGGTATTACCCAATAAATACTTGTATCTTTATCCTGAAAAGCATAATAACATGGGCGCTCATGTTTTTCTTGTCCTATTATTTCCCTATTTTGCATTAACTTGTTATCAGGGAAATCGATGAAATATTGGTCCTTAATAAAGTAAAAACTTCCGATGTCCATTTTAAAACATCTCCCCATAAAAAAGAGAAAAGCCCCACCCTAGGACAGAGCTTCCCTCAAACATTCAACCCCTGACCTCTTGTATACCGCACATCAGGTAGCGGTAACATTTGAACCCTGACCTCTTGTATACCGCATATCAGGTAGCGGTAACATTTGAACCCTGACCTCTTGTATACCGCATATCAGGTAGCGGTAACATTTGAACCCTGACCTCTTGTATACCGCATATCAGGTAGCGGTAACATTTGAATCCTGACCTCTTGTATACCGCATATCAGGTAGCGGTTATGATTGGTCTTCCTTATGCTTATTATATTCAACATGTCAACATTTGTCAACATTTGTCAACATTTGTCAACATTTGTCAACATTTGTCAATTTTATATTTTTGTCTTATTGGCCATTAATAATATGATTATAATGATAAATATGTTCCTTTCAATCTTTAGTTGGCTTATTTTCTTGTTGGTTGTTTTTTTGTATGTCTCGAAGGATTCCTTGACCTTCTGCAATAAGTCTTGCACTTGTAGCAATTCTTGCTTGGTCAGCTCCGATTCTTTCTGCAGTGCTACCAATTTCAGTTGCACTGCCTCCAACCGAATCTGATATTCCTCCAACTTCGCTTGCTGTTGTTCCAAGGTCTGTTGTGATTCCGTCAAGTCGATTGATAGCTGACTGTTGAGACTGCTGAGCTCCTGAAATATCTCGGTCAATCGATTGTGCTGTTCCACTTGCATTATCATCGTGGTAGAGGCTGAATAGCAAGTAGCTACAGGTGATAGCAAGAACGATAATACTAATATAAAGATACATAGTTTTTTTATCTTCATTCACTTTATACCCACCTTTCAAATTTATTTATTCTCCAAATACCATATGGCCTTTCCGCGTATTACATCGCCACCGGATTTCATTTTTCCATCAGAATCAGGCAAGTACCACAAGTCCCATCTAGTTTCAGGGTCTCCTGAATATGGTCCATACCCATCAATCATGGCAGCTTCTTCGTGGGTCATAACATTATCTTTATTAATAGCTAGACCAAGTTCTGAACATAAAACTGCTACCAATTGTGATAACTTTTCTATTTGTTCAACCGTTGGTGGACAAGCTCCAAAATCTGCATCATAACCAGCATTAGCAATCGCATCCTCACAGCAACATAATGCAAGGCCTACCGCACCTGTATTTCTATGCCAGGTGTGTTCTTTTTTCTCTGTTAACGAGCTACATGTTTTGTAAATAATACCTTTATCGTCAATGTTTAAATGATAATCACTAAAAGTTACATCGTAAGGGCCTGCCGTCCAATGCACATAAATTTTAGTTATCGTCCCATTTGCATTTCTGGCCAGACTTTTTATTTCATCCAAATTCATTACTTTCATAGATTAACCTTCTTTCCTGCATCCGATTGTTCTTTCAGTCTTGACAAACCATTTCTTATGCTAGTAGGTATGATATTCCCGTACCCAAGCTTATCAATGTTTTCTAAGATACTACCTGCTTCATTGACTCCGTAAGCGCTAATAATAATTTGGCGGAACGTATGTCCATCTCCTAACGTACAATCAACGCCATTGGCTAAAGCAACAAATGCAAATATAATTACTTTTTTCCCAATCCCTCTGAAGCCAACATTACTGTCCCAATTTCCCGTTTTAAAAGCAGCAATCATACCTGTCAAATAATCAATTGCAGCCAAAGTGACAAGTGCCCATATCATTTTGTCAATTCCACCCAGCGCTATAGATAAGGAAAGCCCGACTGCTGCTCCAATACTCATTAAGTATTGCTGCGTTACATCGGGCTTTAGTTCTACCAAAAAGCTTAAAACACTATTTTTAATCTGTATAAAAGTTTGCTGCATCATTCACCTCTCAATGGATAAATTTGTTCTAATTCCTCAATAGTCGTTGCTGCTTCTAATTTGGTTTTTGTGGCTCTATAACCAACGTGTAACGTGTTAGACCTAGTAGCGGCTAAACTATTTATAGCGGCAAAATCTGTAACCGTCAACGTGACGTCAGTATCGTCTGCCGTTGTCCAGCTTATTGACTCCGCACCTGAGTCTGTCAATGCTTGCCTAGCAACTTTCAGCCGTTCACGGGCCTTATCATCATAATCATAATCATTATTGTTGTAGGTTATTACAGCAACCTCTTGCACGTCCCTATAAGCTTTAGCAGCTGAAATATATCTTAATTTAGCATGTTCTAATGGCTCAACATCGGTATAGGGTTCGCGAAGCTGTGTCCATTCATAGCATAGCTTTTGGTCGTCCGCATAAATTATAGGTGACTCAATAATATTTACTACTATTCCATCAATTACTATTGCTATGCGCATTTATGCCGCCCCCAATTCTTTTAAGTAGACTATACCATTAGAACCGGCAACCCCTGCGTATGATGTATTGTTGGTCTGTGTGCCACCAGTACCGCCATTGGCAGTAATTGTGCCTGTGTTGGAAATGGTATCAGCGACTATAACCACTGCTCCACCACCACCGCCGCCACCGCCACCAGACCTATTGTAAACATCACCGCTATTGTATCCAGCCCCACCGTTACCACCATTAGCAGTAATACCCCCTGAAACATTAGCGTTATGGGCTGTAATATAAATACTTGCACCACCGCCACCGCCGCCACCGCCGTACATGGCGTAGGCAGGTGACCCAGGAGCACCACCTCCGCCTCCGCCACAAATAATTCGCTTATCGGCGATTAGATAATTTTTATTTGTAATAGGGCTAAGTAAATCCAGCACACTACCTCCATTATTACTACCACCAGCGACAGCACCAATATTAGGTGCAGCTCCAGAAGCACCACCTACACCTCCGCCATAACCAGGACTACCTGCTACAGTACTATCGCCACCCTTGTTTGTCAGATAGCCATTGCAACCACCGCCACCGGCACAAGACGCCACGCTGTTACTAGTATCACTAACACCATTTGCGCCGTTGGCAGTAATAATGCCCGCGCATGTAAATGCTCCTAAACATTTAATTTCAACACATCCCATAAGTGTTATGACCACGCCTGCAGGAATGTTTACACTTTTGAAATTGTAAGTACCACCAGCAAGTGTAGTACTTGCCGTAGGTGAATAATCACCGTCGCTGCCGTCGCCGCGGTCAGTAAACCACGCAGGATAACTTGGTGCTTTAACGCTGGCCAGAGTTCCTAGGCCGTTGTAAGTAACTTCTACCAGCTTTCCAGCGTCCGCTGCATTAAATTGAATTAACCCTGTGTTCCAGTTTTCATCACTGTCGGCACCCGTCGTATAATCGCACCTAAATTCTCCAGCCGCGGGCTCCGCAGCAACTTCAGTTGCCGCCACTCCTGCAATAGTCAAAGATACCGTTGACGGTGCGTCTTTAACAGGCACTTCATTTAAGCGTATAAAATAAGGTGTTGAACTTGGTATAACATGTGTTTCCCCTATTATGTGTAAAGGTTCTGCTATGTTGCTAAAAGGGTTGAATCTGTAATCACTTGGCATTGCCTCAACCTCCTGTCGTTTTTAATTGTTTTGTAGCCGCTTGTTGTAAGAGCTCCGCCATTTTCGCATCTCGATCAAGATTAGCAAAATACTTGTTTACCGCAAAAGGCTGCTCTCCTAACTCCATATCCAGCTTTATGCCATCGCTACCAGATATTGTATATTTAAGTTTTGTAATCGGATAATCGTGACGAGTACCTTCCAAATCTGTTATTGCTGCTTGTCCTTGTGTAGACAATTTGCGCACGAAAAAAGAGCCATCGGGCTTTGGATATTCAAGCTCAACATCCTGCATCTTAGCCGATTTAGTTGGCTCTTTATACTTATCTATCTGGTTTTGTCCCCAACGCTCGGCATCTGTGGTGGCATAAGCACTAGGCAGGCTCCATATATCTTCCTGTATGCCATACTTTGCTTGGCTGGCCACATCTTCTACTGTTGCGAGCCACTGTTCTCCGTCGTCATTAACCGTTGCCCCTTTAATGTATGCCCGGTTTACGATTTTTTCCACGTTCCATGTAGGCGTGTATTTGCCTCGATGCTGTCCAACCCAAAAACGCGCCTGCTCATTTATTTCGTTGCTTCGAGGCTTAAAATATAACTGCCTATACTCATCAACCCCATAGACATAGTCAATGGCAAAGTCTGCAAGCTGTTTCAAAGCTTCCTTTGCCGACACACCGTCAAATTCAATTTTCGAGATGGTATAAGCGGTATTGATTACCTTATTACCACTATATGTTAAGCCTACTTTCTTTTCTATCTGTTTCGCAATGTCGACAACTATACGTGAAACTTCCATATTTTCATAAGTCTTAAAAATAAAGACTCTGTCAAGCAGGTTGTAAAAACCGTGGCCAGTAAACTTAAAGGTATCATCCGTAGATCCACTTACAGGTCTTGTGAGGATATATCCGGAATACCAGGGACGAGAATCATTAAAAAGGTGTATATCAATACGCTGCCTATGGGCCAACTGCGTATTATCCGGAAGCTCTCGGAAAGTTATCTGCACTGCCCCACAACCTGTTTCAACCATCTCAAAGGTTAACTGCTCAATAGTATTTTTTTCTGCCCCAGCGCCAAACAAAGCCGTTTTCGTTCCATCGGCTTTATAAGCTATGGCAGTATACATCTGAGGCAGGTAATTTATCTTGTCGTCAGGTAGTATGCCTCCCGTATGGGCAATAATGGGTGCTACATAAATCCAGCGCCCATTAGACCTTCTGCCATACAGCAAATTCATACGAACCACCTCTCAGTAAAAGCGATACCCACCTTGCATGCTGCCCCACTATATTTAAAGGTATTAGCTCCGGGCAAAGCGTGCAAAAACATACCCGAAAACGTGTTTAAACTGTTGCCCGTATCACGCCTTACTGTACCGTTTTCAGCATTTATAACTGCCACTGCTGGATTAGTAAGCAACGTATCTTTGAGTGTAAAACTTTGGCCTGACTCCATATGCGATACAGCTATATCAGCAACGGTGGCTCCAACTGGTGGCGTAAATGTCCAAATAAGAGGTACGTCTACCGCAGAAGTATTATTAACGCTTATAATAGCTTCCGACTGCGCAGCGGTATAATCAGTGGATATTAACGTTTGCGTTGAAGCATAGCGGAAAGGATCTGCTAATAATAGGGTCAGATCAACATCGCTCAAACGCTGTTTAAATCCTTTAAGATACCTTTGTGCTGCTGCTGTTAGAGCAGCAACTTTATATACCCTATCCTCTCTTCCACAAGTCAGCGTGTAATCACTCCCAGAAAAATTAGCCAGCAAAGTATTGTACTTTTCGTCATAATCTACTTGCGTTGAGCCCTTTACATAAACTGAAATCTTAATTTTCCGTGCATCAACCTTACCATCTCCATAAGCAGCAGACCCATGCGCGAAGGCTTTTTCTTTTTCCTGTTTTCTCCACGTTACCTTGCCGTCATCAGTAATTGAGTAAGCATAGGGGAGTATTATATCCACCCCGTTTTTATGAATAATGATCCTTTCGCCAGCTAAAGGAGTACGGTCCAACACCGGTCTTTGTTTAACCATTTCACGCCCCCCTTGCAGCAGATAACACTGCACCGCTAAATCCATCCATCAGATCGTCTAAATCGCTGCCATTATTAATGTCTCCGTAATTATTATTGATAACGCTCACGGAGCTTCCACCACTTATAGTAAGCCCTGAATCTGCAAAACTGTTCGTGCTTATAACACCGCTACCGGATGCTGATCCGCTTGGAATAGTACCTGCAACTGAATCTTCAATTGAAAACAGCGAGCTTGTATCTGTACTTTTGCCATTGAAGACATCCGTGGAACCGCCACCACTTATTTTAATCTCCTTGCCATTGAAGATATCCGTGCTTGAAGAAAAAGATCCTGAAGCAACAACAGCAGCTGCGGCGATTTTTCCACGAGCAATACTGCCAGGAGCCGCTGCTTCGGCTAATGCCGCCGCTGGTTCCCAGGCTAAAGCGGTAGCCTTTGCTAATGATTGCGTTTCCGCCAGGGCGAGCTTTCCAAGCGCCCTTTCGCAAACAGCTGCAAGAGTTCTACCAACTACCCACTGAATAAACATGTTTAGAATTTGCTTGCCAAGATTAGCAAGCATTTTACCGAAACTTGCTCCTTCGGTAATTACGGAAGCAATACCACTCGCCAGTTGATTTTTCATAGTCTCAGCCGCTTTAAATGCAAAGTCTAAAAGTGTTTGTTGGCTCTCCATTTCCCACTCAAACATTTGTTGTCTATAGTCCTGTTCTGTTTGCAACCTTGCATACTGTTCTGCGTCTTTGCTATCTAAGTATGCAATAAAATTTTCTAGGCTCATTTCCTGCATAGCTCTTTCTGCTTCCGCTTTTGCAGCTTGTAATTGCGTTTCAAGCGTCAAGGATTTATTGTAAGCTTGTTGCTCTACTTCTTCGCGCATTGAGCTAGCCTCGTTTAAACTGTTTTGGTATAAAGTATTCCTCTCATCGTAAAGAGCTTTAGCATTAGCTATTGCGTCTGCATCGCCGGTCTTTTCCGCACTTTCCCTTAATTTTTGCGCCTCCTTAACTGCGTTTTCCTCAGACTTTAAAACGTCAGTTATATTTTGCAAACGAGCCGTTTTTTCTCTGTCAATTTGAGCAAAAACACGCTCGCTACCGCTAGTACCTTCAAAATTTATATCAAGGTGTAGGGAATCAAATTTACTTTGCAGCGTTGCCGTCTCTTCAATAGCTTTTGCTACAGCTTCATTTATACGACTAACCTCACGCTCAGTTTTATTTAACCCACCGGTACCGCCCTTATCTGACCCACCGCCCCCAGATAAATCAAAAGTTCCTTTCTTCGAAGCGCTTTCTCTTTGTCCTGAATAGATATTGAAATTCTCATTCATTAAATCGTAGTCATCACTGTTTCCTGAACTTCCTGCCCAACCCTGTATGCCGAGTTTCCCGTTATTAGCTGAAATATCAAAACCCGCCTTAATGGAATTGAAAATACCTTCGATTTTAGCGGGCAGACCGCTAAACCAATTAGTTATATCCGTAACCGCTCGTTCAGCTACATTACCCATCATTTCAACAAAGTCATCACCCATATCAGCGCCACCAGTTATAAAGTCAGCAAAAGAATCAACAGAATCACTTACAAACTCTTCTACGTTATCAAGAGCTTTACCCATCGCTTCCCAAACATTATCTGCAAGGCTGTCAAACAACCCTGCAACATACCCTATTGCTTCAAAAAACCTTTCACCCAATGTTTTACTGCTATCCATGAATATATTAGCCAAATCACTGACCACTTCGACCACGGTACTAATTTTTGTTTCTACATCCTCAAATACAGCACTTAATATGTTTCGTGCGGTTTCTGAAGTTACTAATAAAGCTGATATCGCTGTACCTACAGCAGCAATCGCTATAACTGTGCCGGCAACAGGTGCCAGCAAAGCACCAATAGCTGTTACCGCTACAGCAATGGCTCCGACTAATGTCGCGCCTATTAGAGATGCCAGGGTACCAATAATAATTAATACTGGTGCGGGAACCGCAGTAAGCAAGGCTTCTCCAAAACTCTTGCCTGCATCTTTTGCCAAGCGAAAGGCATTGCTCATATCACTTATACTGTCTGCTACCGTTTTCAGAACATCCTTAATGCCAAGTGAATCAGTTAAATAACTACCTATAAGTGCTAGTCCATTGCCCATGCCCTCACTTATTTCATTGACAAGTCCTGTAACCTCTTTACCTGTAGCAGCCATCATTCCACCGTAGTTATCCTGCATGCCCTTAGTAATGACTTCAATAGCGGCAAGACTGTCAATCATGCCTTTTTCAGTCATGTCTTTTATTTCAGCGACAGATTTACCGCTTGCGTCAGCAAGCATCTGCCACACGCTTACGCCAGCATTGACCAGCTGGTTAACATCTTGTGTTTTCAGCGTACCCGCCGCCTTTATCTGCCCTAAAGCGTAGCCCATGAGTTTTACGCCTTCCGAGCCTCTACCCAAACCTGCAGCGGCATCGCCTAAAGTGGTAAGCGTAGGTATGATATCCTTAGCTTCAAACCCAAAAGCTGTTAATTGCTGAGCAGCTTCAACTACACCTGGTACATCAAACGGCGTTTTTGCTGCAAAATCCTGCAAGTCCTGCATCATAGCCTTGCCGCTTTCCGCAGATTTTAGCATTGTCGTAAAAGCTATTTCATATTGTTTCATCTTTGCTGCAGCCATAATCGCTTCAGTCCCGCTATCAGTTATGCTTTTTATTACGCTCCCGATAGCGCCAATTGCTACAGCAGCTTTTAAGCCAGTAAATGCCGTATTCAAGTTGCCTATACCACCGGCAGCCTTTTGCGCACTAGTATTTATTTTGTCAAGATTTGTTTCCGTTTGCTTACCTGCTTTTTCAGTTGATTCCCCCAAGTCAGTAGCCGCTTTTGCTGCTTTCTTTAAAGCATTATCTGCTCCCGAAGAATCACCTGACACAATTACCTTTACTTCTTTTTCGGCCAATTATTTTACCTCCTCTCCGTAAAGCTCTGCTATCATAGCCTTATCATCGTCAGTAAGTGCTTTTTTAAACCGTCCATCTTTAAATACTTGCTCAATAGATATATTTTTCTTTAGCGATTTCCCGGCTGTGTTAGCAATCCAAACCGTAACAAGTCCGGCGATAGTATTTTCTTGCTGTTGCTTACGCCAAATATAACCCTGCCATAAATTAACAAACTCCTTAAGAGTTAGCCTGCTTAATTGATAGTTGTTGAGATTCAGGGCATACGCCATCCACATAACACCATCAAGCCAATCGCTAAAGCTTTTTACTTCCCCAGGTCCTGCTCCTCCTGTTCCCCCTCATTCTCTGCATCTTCTCTTAAAGCATTTAAAACATCAATAAAAGCTGACTTTTCTTTCCCTACACAGCCGGATAAGCCCAAAGCTGCAAACACATATAAGCGTAAAGTTGTTATGTCGTTTTCTTTCGTGTACTCAGCAATCCACTTTTCCACCGTTGGCTTAGTCAATTTACGATCGAATACTTTAAGCCCGCAGTACGTTGCAGACACGATTTCAGAAACGGACCAAAGGCCTTTACGCATCAGCAAAAACAAATTTTTTTCAGGTAGCATTGCCTCTAACTCTTCTACTGCGCCAATAGTGAATTTTATCTTGCGCATTTCGCCACCAATCTCTATGTCAACCGTACTATTCAATTTACTTTCCATATACAAAGCCCCCTATACAAAAATAAGGCGAGGATTGCTCCCCGCCTTTCTCAAAATTAAACCCTAGGATCCGCCATATCCTCTACAAACTTTGGTGCGCCACAGCCTTTCAACGTTAGCGTTAATATAGCTGCATCGTCGTAAGCAGCTGACTCTGATATCTCTGTGATAGCATACCAATTTCTGATACTTCGCCCATTCTTTGCCCAACGAAGTATATCTACAGCCTCGCCGTTATCGTGAGCTTTATAAAGCTCTGCAACAGCCGAATCATTCGGTTTAACGATAAGCTCAGTAGATATCTCAGTTGATTTCACCCCTTGTTCCGCGTCTCCATAGCCTCCTGAAGTTTTATCCGTTAAGTCAATCTCGTCAGCGCTGCTCGAAAAGTCAGCACTTCTTTGTCCCCCCAGTAAAGCCCAAACTGGAACGGCTTCTGTGGCCGACTCGCCATAGTTTAAAAATACTAAGACGTTCTTACCAAGCAGCTTTGCTTCTTCTGCCGCTTTCAAAGGTCTTGTTGCTGCCATATATTATTCCTCCTCATAAAATGTTGGTATTAAATCAAATTTGACTTCTACGGTAATAAGCGCAAGTCCGGATGCTTCACGGCCTTGCGCAACCCCGAATATTATTTCCTTTACCCTGCTATCTGTCGCCCAGCGGTTAATACTTGGGTTAGCTGAAAGTGCAGTAACTATATGATCTGCAATTGCATCCACACCTGTCACGCTAGTAGGATCCAAAACATAAATGCTGTAGGTAGCCGTTGCCTCACGTTCGCCTTTAGCATCGAAAGCAAAACTTATTCTGTCACACGATACCGTGCCCGTTATCTGCTGCCCACGTTTTGCGCCAATAACTGCGCCTTTCCAATCTGCTACTTCAGTTATTTGTTCTTGCATTAATTCAATTAATGCCTTAGTGACCTCTTCACGTCTTGACATCATGCGCGGAATACGTTAATAGTAACGCTTCCGCTCACCTCCTCTCCCGTGAAGGCTGAAGTCGTGAGATTATTAACAAGACTGTCAAGTTCCTGCCTATAAAATTTAGCCTTCTGCGCGTTAATATCCCGTCCTTCGCCACCTCCTGACCCTTCAAAGACAACAGTAGCATCCGTACCTATAGAATTCATGGCGCGCACATAACATGCGTAGCATATTGCTATACGCTTAATAGTATAGACTGGCGGATTAAGTAGCTTGCTGTCATCCGTTACCCTGAACTTTTTGGCAAGACTGTTCACGTAAGCATTTGCAGCGACGACGTCCTCCTCCGATATCTGTAAAACAGCATCATTAACATCATCAACGGTTATAAACTCCATTAGACACCACCCTTATAAGGAATTGAGAATTTTAGCCACTACAGCCTCAAACCTCGACTGTATCATTGGCTCTTCTTTTTCTGCCGCATTAAATAAAAATGGATCAGGCTTGTTGCCAGGGTGATTAACGCTCCTGGCAAATACAAACTGACCGTTAACAGGAAAACGCAAGATTAGCTTGTTTCGTGGCTTAATAACATGCGCAGGTCTGCCGTTATGAAGCCCAATAGCATTGGGCGTTGCTAATTCAACAACGCCCACAAGACCAGCCAGTGACGATTGAACACCTTCACGCTCAGTTGCACCCGTGCGGCTCCTCCATTCATGTTCACTTAAGGCACGTTCGCGAATATCACGAACGGAAATCTTAACCGCGATTTCTAAATCTTCCTTAAGCATTGCAGGCATTTTCCCTAGACCACTAATTATTTGCTGTAGACCACGCGCCTCAATTCTCATTTTTTAGTTTTGGCAGGTTTTTCTGCCTCTACTGCCTCTACTTCCTCTACTTCCTTAAAACCTGCATTTCGATAAGCCGCAATTTGAGCTTCATGATCAAGCGTAACTATTTTACCTTCTCTTTGTAATTTCATAATTACCCCTCCGATTAAGCTTTAGAATGTATGTAAATTGCTTTTGCCTTTTTGCTCAAAACAAAAGCGTCATAATACACAAGCCCCTCGACCAAAGCTCCGGCAATACCTGGCGGGTCTTCATGAATCTTATAATCCGCAAGTTTAATAGGGGAAGTGGTTGCAATCGGATGAGTGATAAGAAATTCGACATTTGCCGGCAGGTAAGAAGAAGGTACAGGGATAATAGGAACACCATCCACGGCTCCTAACTGCCCATTAATAATACTTGCTTGCGCCAAATCACTTGCCTTCATGAAAGAAGGATCCAGCTTTATAGACTTATAGAAGGTAGGACTCACATAAGATACTCTTCCGGGAATTGGCACTTTTGCGTCCAACAAAGCGTTTTGGCCATCCAAGAATTTATCGTAGGCGTTAGCCGAAGTAATAGCCGCAGGAGTAGCTGTGCCTCCTGCATCTGCAACAATTGTTGCAAGGCGGTATATGTCGATTTCCGGAATAACAACTTCACGAATCTGACGCGCCAAAGCTTTTCCAGCATCCCGAATGCCTTCCGGGGTATCCATTGCATTCGTTTTGTCAATTGTAAAAGTAAAAGAACGCTTTCTTGCCAACACTAAATCCTGCACGTTGTCTTGCAGTTCCCCTGGCGTTCCGTAGCGGTTAGCACCCGTAGCGGAATAGTCGTTCATCGGTGCGGTCGGCAAACTGTAAACATGCACCGTACGTGCGCCTGTAAAATCGTAATCCTTATTTACTGCTTTGTCGGTCATAGATAAAAGCGAAAATGCCTCATCCACGACTGAACTGTATTTTTCTGCATAATTAATTGCCATATTATCACTCCTATTTTTAATTTTTTTTAATTGTTTTAGCCTTTTAATTCGCCCATAAAACCATCGGTAAACGCATCACCACTACCAGCACCACCTGTAGGTGCTCCGCTTCCTGCATTAGGGTTAACCTTGACAGCCCAAGGATTGTTCTTAAGCCATTCAGCAGCACCATCCTCAATAGACAATTCCTTGTCTCCCGTTTTATAGGTAAGTGCATCATCAGTCTCGCCTATAATGTTATCCATGATAAGCTTAGCCATCTCTTTCGGATTAGCAGCATTGCCCTTTGTTAAAGCATCAATTGCAATGCTCTGCTTAACCGTCGTCAAGCGCTTTGCTCTCTCAGCAGCGTTTGAATTGTTCGCGTCCTCCAGCTGTTTTTGCAAAGTTTTCATATCCTTCTCCATCTTGCCAAACTTCATCAAAATTTCGTCAGGCTTACCACCCTTAGCCGCAATACCATCAAGCGTAGCTTTTAAGGAACCCGTCTTTTCTTCTAGATCTTCCCCATCCTCTAAACCTAGAACGGATAAAACCGTGCTTAGTTTCTTGCTGGTCGTCGTTAACTTCTCCGTACTAACCTTACTTTCGCTTCGATGCTTGGCAGCTTCTGAATTAAGCTTTGCTACTTCTGTTTTGATTGCAGTTATTAAATCTGCGCCACTTTCAACTTTTTCCAGCTTTTCAAACACTTCTTTTAAATCCATTTTTCATGCCTCCTGTGCATTGGGTCCCTGCCCCTTTTATTTTATTTTTTTATATTAAAGGCCTCTTGCCTTAATACCGATTTTGGGCAATAAAAAACCGCTCCGGTAATTAACCGGAAACGGTAATTTGTTGCTTTACTTTATGCGCTTTCTATTTGTTTAGGGATATACTTCGCAAGCTGCTTATCATCATGGACCATTACTTTTAAAAAAGCGATACATACATCATGCTGATTGTTATATACGCCCTCAACTTCCTGTATGCCTCGTTCTTCAAAAATCAGCTTCCATTTCCCATTATCATCTTTGCGGATTAAAAAACCCTCTGTAGTTTTTATAAAGGTTTCATCTGACAAAGAATAATAATCAGGATCCACATTTTCACTAATCAAAATGTTTTTAAGTTCAGTAATTGTCATGACTACACCTCCTCTAAGTAATCCGTTAAATCCATAACTCTACCGGGTAGCTTATATTGCCATCCCCCACCAGGCTCCTCAAACCATGCAGCTGTTCTACCACTTAAAACGCCTGGCAAGTCTTTCTTAATTTTGTATGCGTTGATTTCTTTGGTTCTTGTTTCTTTTGGTAATGCTCGTTCACCCACTGGAGTGCCTGCTGGGCTTACGAAGCTGCCCCTGCTACCGCCATAACGGTCAACTATAATTGCGCCTTTTTTTAAAGTTTCAACTGCCGGTACGTCTAAGAACCCCTCATTTTTGGGGTATAACGCCTTGCCATTGTCACTTAAAAATCTAGCATACCCTTCTTTGCCTAAAGTATAACTCAAGCCTTGTGATTTTGCAATATCGCCTAAAAAACTATCATCTGGTGGGAACAAGTTCTTTTCCATAAGCCCCCTGACGAATTTATAATCTAATCTGTTTATTGGTCTTGCCATCCCCTGCCAACCTCTTAGGTTATCCTGCCACCCGTTACCGCTTTGCCATTCCTGCGTACCTTTAATACCTAAAACCTGTCGTCGCTGGCTTTCATTCAAACCATTAAGCCATTGATCCACTGCGTCATCAGTGCTATCTTGTTGTTTACTTAAATCAACTTCACCACGATAGACTTCAGCAATGTGGCATAAGCAGTGTGGATGAGCTGGTAAAGGCGGTACCCTATCTTTTGGATAGATACCAGCGCCAAGGTTAAACATATTAGCCTTAGCATACAAATCACAAATGTCATAAACTGGGTGTCTGCTGCTTATTACCCATCTAAAGCCGACTACGTGCTTATCTTGTAAGGTTTTAGCAAAGAAACCATCCGCCCAGGCTTTTGTTGCTTCTGTTCTAGCAATTCTTTCTGCTACATACCTGGATTTTTCATTTATCGCCACATAGACCTCATTTTTCAGCGCTTTCTCTGTTCCAGCCGTTGCCGCTTCAAGCAACTGTTTATAGGCGACTTTCAACGCTTGATTAGGGGCGCCATTTCTACTTAAAGCATTTATACGACTTGTCGTTTGCCTAGCCACGCTTAAAGCGTCAACGTCATCTGACAACGCATGTCTGAAAGCATTTAAATATTTTGGCAAGTCCTGCGTATTAATAACTTTTTTGTAGTTATACCCATCGTACAAAGACCTAGCAATCTCTACAACGTTTTTATTAGCACGTATTTGTGTTTCTAGCGTATTTATGATTGCCTTATGTATTTGTGTATCGGCGCCATGAAGCTTTTGTGATAAAGTTAATCCTGATGCATCCCAAGGCTTTGATAACCGCTTTAATATCGCCTTCTTGCCTGCCTCAACTACAAGCCCAGCTGAAACACCGTAGCCCTCAATCGCAGAGCTAACAACTATATCTTTAACCTGCGACAAGCGGAAAAAATCCTGGTATTCCTTACGAACAATCTTTACTGCTTCGGAAACATTAGCCCCTTTGGCAAGCTCTTCATCAAGCCGCATCATAACTTTATCCGCTGTGGCCTGTCTTGCACTCGAAAACTTGGCAAGCAGTTTACGCTTTTCGTTATCCTCCATGCCTATTCACCCGCTGGCGGATTCTGTTCAGTATCTAGTTTCTGATCCGCTAAAGCTCCTTTATAAGCCTTAACCAGAGCATCAAAATCATCGGCACTAAGTTCCGACAAATAAGCAGTAAGCACGCGCTTGAATATTTCGATGTTAAATTCATCACCAAAATTCAAATCCTTAGCGATAACTGCATTAGCAAGTTCTGCCGCCAAATCTGTATAGGCAAAATCAGTCGGGTATTTAACCGCATAATCAAACTTCATGCCCGTGAATAATCTAAATAACTGCACAAGTTTATTTTCAGCTGACTGCAATATACCGCTAAAATTAGACAAAAGCTGGTTAGTACGCTTAAAATCCCAGGCTTTGGCCTCTCCGCTTTCTGTAGATTTAACCCCTGTGACATTTACAACACCAGCCATTCGATAGCATTCTTGCCTACTGGATTCTATGTCTTTAGCCAGCATTTCAGCCGGACCGTTTGGCGGGGCTATAAATGCGGGAGCGTGTTTAGAATCAGGATTGAAACTCAAGGCATTATTTACACCAATATTAATACTTTCAGGCGAAGCAGACGGATAAGTGATTATAGGAAAGGTTTGACCCGCTAAAATCTCCGTGAGCCACGAACAGGCGTTAAATATGTGCTTATTAGTTTGTGCAACAGGAAAGAATTCAGAAAGGGGGAAAAATTCTCCTGGTTTTCCCACCCGGCTAGTAACAGGAATAACCGGTACACATCCTAGCTGCCATGCCCCCTGTTCAATAACTCTTCCCGACCCTAACCCGCAGCCCTCTCTTAACTCCCAGCCTGAAGGTTTCATGACACGTGTATTCTTTTTATTCTCGTCCTGCGAATCTTCTTCCGTATAAGCGAAATAAGTTATACGCCTAAATTTATCTGCCTTAATTTCTATAACGCGATCGGGCGAAACAACGAATGCGTAAGGAATATTTTCGCGCTTATCCGCTAAATCCGAAAGAGTAATCTCACTTTTAGCTAATTGCTCTTTTGCATTATCCATTATGATGAAAGCTATCCCATAGATTTTAGAAACTTGCGCCACGCCTTTCATGAGGTCGTCAAGATTCGTGCCAGCAATGTCAGCATTCTCCATAAACATCTTCCATACATTTTCCGCAGCTCCACTCCACTCTCTTGCTGGCGTACGTTCAAAAATTGGGTCTACGTGGGCATCAACGCAGGGCTTAAAATAATTGAAATAATAGGCCATTTGCTTACGTGCCTTATATTTCTCCAGCGATTCACGTGGGTATTGTAACAAATAGCTTCCATCTTTAAACCCTCCGGCACCGTCATAAGCATGTTCCAAAAGCTCATAGTACGCTCGGGAATGTTTATTCTTCAATTTTCCACCTCCTAAATATTAACATTAAACGCAACAGTTCTAATGCCGGCTGTCATATGCTCGGCCATACCAGTTGTAGCATCGGGAGCATCATCATGGGTATTTTTGCCTTCTCTTTGATATTTAATCATTGCATCATAGTAATTTGGCCAACGGTCTGCCCAATTACGCGGAAAATAAACATGCTGCATGACCCATGTAGCATTTGACAATATCCTAGCTTTTTTATTCTTTGACTGATAGAAGGTATTAATAATTGCCTTGTTACCACCCTGCTTACTGATTAGCTCACGCTGCACAGCACGACCAAAGCCCCGTCCGCCGTTATTGCTCTCAATGTCAGCGTTATTCACTTTATCGGCTATAAGCATTGCCGCCATGGCCGGTTCCGTTATTTCCATTGGGTCTTTTGTGTACAGCACGTCAAGCACATAGCACTCACCGTTATATATGCCGTAGTCAATGCTGCAAAGATAATCGCTCCCTTCATCAGCAGTATCGGTATAATTACGAATCTCATTAAATAAAGGATGCCCATTATTATCAAGGGGCAAATAATTGTAAGTTTTGAAACCCGTATAAAGACGGCCTTTTAGGTCGATAGGTTCTTGCTGATAGTTAGCAGCAACAATATCTTTCCCCATGGTCCGGCTCTTAATCAAGTAACTCTCATAGCTTAAAATCTCATCACACAACATTGAACCGTCACTTTGTACCGCCTTGAAATTGACGTGTCTGATTGGCACACCAATACTTTTAAAGTGTTTTAAAGCCCTGCCTGCCAAATCATCAGTGGCCCACCTGGTCATAATTATTATTACTTTGCCGCCTTCTTCCAGACGTGAAAGCATAGTGTCGGTAAACCATTTCCAATGCGCAGATTTCAACTCTTCGTTATAGGCCTCTTCGTCGTTTTTTATCAAATCATCAATGATTAAAATATCACAACCAAAACCTGTCGCTGTGCCACCCGGCGAAGTAGCTAAGTAGTTATAATGGCCACCAACTAACCCCCATAGCTTAGCGGCAGCATTGCCCCGCTTTATATTTATATTGGTGAAGATATCACTGTAAACAGGAATGTATCTATCAGCTTTTATCTCCTGGATCTGATCGCGCACAGATTTAGCGAAAGTTGTAGAGAGCGTCTCGTTATAAGAGCCTGTCATTATTTTAAGCTTACCGTACTTTCCGTATGCCCAAGGAACGAACAACTGCCCCGTACGGCTTTTATAATGCCTCGGAGGTGCGTTTACCACAAGTACCATGTCATTACTTTCATAAAAGGACTGTAGCTCATCACAAAAGCCTTTTAAAAATGTTCTGTCCTCTCGGTAATCCTTCGGCGCTTTCATTTTGCAATATTCCCAGAACTCACGCCTGGCTAATTCAAGTTTTGCCTGATACCTTATGTCCTCATCCATTAGCGAGCCTCCGTAATTCTCCGGTAGTTAGCCCAGCATAGGGGTTATCGCTCTGTTCAATTGGTTTGCCTACTTCAGACTTAAGCTTTGCAATCCTATAAGCCGCCTCACCTTCAGGCTTCATGTCCTCATACTGCTTAATCATATTGTTTAGAGTGGTCATGGCTTTAGCCTGGGCATTTAAAAAGGCCGCCTGTTTATCGGCAGCCAGTGTTATTTCGTAAGTTCTTGCTTCTGATTTTTTAAGTCTAGTCGCAGGATCAACTGATAAGCTTGAAGATTTCAATCTTTCTGTATCGTCCTGGGCATCAGCGACAAACATTATTTTTTGCGCCCTGATAATTGCGGCGTACTTCAGAGTTATGGCTTCCCAAAGTATGTCAAGCGGAGACTTATACGCAAGTTCTGCTGCTATTTCAAGTGTTTCAGGTGGTAAATATTTAGCGTATAGGCTATGCGTAATTGCGTTATGATTCTTATGGGGAGCACCTCCACCCGAATTACCTGCAGCATTATTATTGCCCTGTGGCGCTCCATGCCCTTCTGCATTCTTATTACCGTATGGTGCACCTGTTTTTGTATGCATACTTTCCGCTTTGTGTGCACCCTTTTTGTGCCATCCGTTTCGCTGTTTCCAAGACTTGACCGTATTTATTGTTACGCCGTATTTATCAGCAATTTCCTGGTACTTCATGCCATTGCAATAATCTTTATAAGCATCTTCCTGCTTCACATAATCACCACCGTCCTTGTTTGAGTTTGTTTTATCGTTTTCGGACATGAAAAAAGCACTCACCGGAGTAAGTGCTTTGAGGGATACAAATTTAATGGTTATAGGGGTAAAGCATTACTACTTGAAACCCTAAACTCTTATTTTCATTCTCCTTTCCTTTTATAAATACAATCTTTTTCTGCCTTTCCAATTCTTCTAACGCTTCTAACTCTAAAGAGTCACAGTAAAAGCCAGTAACTTCATCCGGATCTGATTCAACTTTTCTTAATAACGTTGATGCATAAGCCCTTAAACTCGTTGTTTCCATTTATTATCACGTATCCTTATATTTATTTAGATCGTATAATTATATACGTCTATAGTATATATTATACCTAAAAAAGCCACTGACGTAGACATCAGCGGCTTTTTGTTTGATTACAAATTTACTCAATAATATTATAGTATTTTATATACTACTTGTCAACAACATTATTTATACCACCAAATGGACATTTTTAATGCTATGTCAATACTCAAACAATTCTTTTATGACATCATCACTAAACAACATAACTCTCAGCTTGTTAATTAGACGCTGCTTATTGCGCCAGATAGTCCTTTGACTACAATTATAATATTCAGCAGCTTCATCCTGGGTTTTACCTTCAAAATAAAGCAATCTAATTAAATCATAATAATAATCATGAGAAAGCTTTTCTAACTCCCTATCAACTATCGCAATGTAATGCTTGGTAATTGCTATGGAGTTCTGAATCTGCTCTATCTTGTTCTCATCTTTTTCAAGTTCAGACAAATATTCAGCATTTAAGGCAGGTGAAAAATTGATAATGCTTTTTGATCGTTGGGGCCGACCATTATCAATAATGTTTTTTATTTGCTCTTCCTTGTCAGAGATTACAGCTTTAAAGCTCTGGTAGTTATACAGCAGCTGTTCCGTCTTCTGAAAAGCAGTTTTCTTGTTACCACGAAGGAACTTTCCTGTACGAAGCTTTTCCATTAACTCCTCCGCTGTAAATTTTGCAGTTTCTTTAATTAATGCTTGGGTTTCTTCTTTGCTCAAGCTTACACCTCCACCTATCGTCATTTTATATAAACTCCTCGACCGTTATAAAGACCTCTATCCTTGGATTTTCCTTATCTACGTAAAAATCACTAAAGAGTTTACCAACATTTTTCCAGCCGTCATTTGGAAGAATTCTCATAGTTTGCATTGTATCAAGAATGAACTTCTTGGCAAAATCAATGTTGTCTTTGTCCCTGCGCTTGTTCTGTTCATACCAATGAAACTCAAAACTCGCTCTCTTAATCTTACCCCTAGGCACTTTATACAGACCTGCAAAACATTGCTGCTGAGATGTCTTTTTCATCCGAGCAGCCGCCATCGCATTAGTTCTACAAGCTAGTACATATTCATTGCACCCAGGCAACATACCTGGAATAATAGCCTTGTATATTATTTTTTCTTCCATCTTGCCTCCTAAAAGAATGTAAACTTATGTAAACCTAAAATTAAACATTAACTCCTTAAAATGGTATTTCCTCGTCAAACGCTACTGCCTGTCCAAACCCTTCCATACCGCTTTTAGAAGCAGTATGTTCTTGTCCACCATCAGCATTGCTGCCAACGTTACCCGTGCTTTTGCGCTCAACAAACTTTACGCTGTTCGCAATTACTTCTGTAACATAACGTTTATTGCCATCTTTAGCTACGTAATTACGTATCTGCAAGCGGCCATCAACAAGGAGCCTATGTCCCTTGGTCAGACTGTTCCCGCACAATTCAGCAGCTTTACCCCACACTACTATGTTTATAAAATCAGCTTCTCGTTCACCGCTTTGATTAGCAAACTGTCTATCTACCGCCAAAGTAAACGTACAAACTGTCTTATCACTAGTAGTCACACGAACTTCAGGATCACGAACTAACCTACCAAACAATACTATTTTATTCATTTAAAATTCTCCTCTTCCTGTGATTCTATAAATATCCTCTATTTTTTCTCCCTGTCCTTTTTAGAGTAATTCATCTGATAAAAAATTTTTAAAACCTGTGGTAGATCAACCCACTCAACGCCGTTTTTATCTATAATTACGTTTCTACGAAATTCATCATATTCTTTTATATGCCTATGCCTGCCACATTTCCAAGGCGCATTAAGGCAGACATTAGCGCATTTTCCACGTTTATTGCATTCGTAACAACACTTATTGTTGTTTGCACTGTCTTTACAAGCCGAGTAACTTGTCGGTGCAGGACAAAACTCTCTTTTCTTTTTCACTCTACTGTGCCTCCTATCCCCTTGGGACTACTATATCGAAATATACATTCACATTCAGCCATACACCCATTCTGCTTAACATATCCTATGCCCCCGCATAGAGGACAAGCCTTGTTAGCTTTAGGAATATATTGTTTCCAAAATCCATCACTCAAAAATTTAAATGGCTGCTTCATGAATTTATGCTCGCATTGCTTTTTATATTTGCTAACTGCTTCACATAGATCAGATGCGTATATTCCTGAGGCAACTAATCCATTGAATGCAGTTTCAGCCTTTTCCCTATCTACTTTCTTTGGATATAACAACCAAAAGTACGCAAAGGAATATTTGATAATGTTATCCACAGGATAGCTGCCATTAGAACCGTTATATATATTCTTTTCTTTACTTTCCTTTACTTTACTTTGTTGATTATCGGTTGCATTTCTTGAGTTATTGCTAACATTAATTGGGTTATTGCGAACATTTTCGGAAATGAGCAGAAATCTCGCGTCGTAGCATACTTCCTTTCTCCGCTCAACAGCCTTGAAAAAGCGTCTTTGGATGCCGGCAGAAGTAAGTATACTGTAGGTATTAAACATATTTGCATTGAAGAAGTCCATCTGAACCGCCTTATTGACAGTCTCTATAACTGCGCCCTCGCTAACCCCAACGCTGTCAGCAATTAGAAAAGGCATCTCATCGTCCCACCCGACATAATACCCCTCGTCACGAAAGATAATAATCAGCAGGCTGAGTAGTATAGGGATGGCTGATATCCCGCAAGCTCTAGTTATTTTCCTAATCTTAATGTCCTGCAAAAACCCGACATCTACAGGAAAATAGTCAATTCCCTGTTTAATCGGCCTTGCCATTGCATCACCCTCTCAGCAAAACTTTGTCATGGCAAGAAACTTAGTCCTTCCCATGACATTGAAAATTATTGAACACTCATCGCTTACTTTATTCTTGACCGCATACGACGATCATATTCAAGAACGCTTTCATCTGGTCGCTTGCCCGAATATTCTGTTTGATTTTCTTCTGTATGTTCCGTATCTGCTATTTTTTCATCAGCCGATTGAAAGAGTTCGTCTGCTGGGGCATGTTCTTGTTTCCCCTCTAACGACAATATTTCTCCAGTCTCAGTGTCTACGTTTTGGGTGATACCATGCGTAGTTGTTACTTCAATAGTCTGAATATCTTCATCATCAATCTGACCTTTAGCAATTGCTTCAGCAGCTGCTATAGTAGAAGCATTAGCTTTCTGATAATCGATGCTCATAAGCCCCCATTTACCGATTAATCTGCGAAGTACAGTCTTAGACGCCATACCGTCGAAATCATCTCTCCAACCCTTACCCATGTTCTGGCCCTTGCGATTCTTTTTTTCATGGGCTATAATAGCGGATTTACTCATATAGATGGTTTTTTCCATACCATTGACTAGCTGGAAGTATCCGCACCATCCTTTTATCGGTTGCTCTGATCTGACTTCTTCATCCTCAATAAAGTTGATTTCTATATCTTCAGTAAGCCTGTTATAACGGGCAAGCTCACCTTCTCTAACATCTATCACGTTAATCTTCTTATATGCTCCAGTACGCATTGCCAGCTGTAGCATGCCTTTATAACCCAAGATGAAGGATGCTTCCATGCGCTTAATAAAGCTATTGCCGTCTTTAATTGAATTGTTAAACGGAACTAGGTATGCATAACCAAGTGCCGGGTCTATTGGCAAATCATAGGTAGCGGCCTTTAAGGCTGACTGAATTATGGTTATAGGTGCTTGCTGGAATGCTTTTTGCAGGCTTGCATCAGCATTGACCAAAGAAACTACTGAACCAACGAATTGCGGTGTGCGAGCACCTAAAAGCTCATTAAACCTATTCTTATATCCTTCACTATCAAGCATGGAATTAAGCAACGTTGCAACCGTCTGCTTTGCGTGAGCTGCAGGAGAGTTTTTCTCCTGTGTTTTAGCTATTATTCCGCCTTTATTTACATTTGCCATTTATTTTCACTCTCCTTAATATTTCAGAACTCTTATTGGAGCTCCCACCTTTGAATATTTATTGTAAACATTAGGTAAATCTGTTTTCAGACGCTTAGTATCAATGGTTGTCCTACCAGCCTGTGACTTCCACGTGATTTTTCGCTCACCAATAAAACCTATTTCGTAATCCCCGAGCATTTCCCTTATTCTGTTTTCATTCTCTCCTATTACTTGTTCGATTCCTTTCTTTGTTGTTTTAAGTTCATCAAGCTTAACAACTATAGTCTCTACTTCGGATGGAAGACTCAAAGGATCAGCAAGACCACCGGTAAACTTCGTAGCTAAAGCATCGGCACAGCTCTTACTGCCATCGACATCCGGCATTGTTTTTGTTTCTACCATTTTCCAAAACAAACCCTCTGCCATCAGCAAAGCTTTAATGTCTTCCTCGTTGCGCTCAATGCGTTTCCAGATAAACTTATTACCACCTAGCAAGCACGCAATATACCAAGCTTCGCACCCTGTTACAGCCATATAATGCTGGCACTGGCAGTAGTATGAATCAGGTATTTCATCATCTTCCCACAGCTTATTTGCAAACCCATTAGCAGTTTTACATTCAAGGCCTGCGTTTTCTCCTACTACCATGCGGTCTACACTTGCCAGTAACCACGGCAATTCTTCATGTTGCAATAAACCCCTTCGCATTACCTTCTTACCTGTACGCAAGGTGAATTCATCAGCAACAACCTGTTCAAGCACATTGCCCCAATATACAAACTCGTTATCGCTTAAGTTTTCAGCCTCACCCTGTCCTGTTTTCTCAAGCCATAGTTGAAATGGACTTTTCCATTTATTAAGGCCGACTATGATGCCGGCATCACTACCACCTATCCCACTATTTCTAGCTTTTAACCAAGCTTCTTTATCTTGCATTTGTTCGACAGTCATTAATAATTTTGCCAATGTTAATTCCTTCTTTCTTGTGATATAATAATCACAGGTTAGTTTTGCCTTGAGTCTGCTAGCGTTCCTGCGCTGCGGGCTCTTTTTCTATATCCATTATCTGGCTCGCTAATTTAAGTACTTCATTTTCCACGTTGTTCATGTTGTCACCCCACCCATATCATCCAAGCTACGATTGCTATCGATACACCGCTTATCACTGTTGCGGCTATAAAATAAGCCTGGTCGTCGCTAATCCTGCGTTTTTTAGGTGTATAGTAAGCCTCGGAAACGAATACCCAGTCTTTCTTAAACTCGTTTAAATCCTTGTAAGACTTATTATTGAGGCAGGTTCTTGCGTCCATTACAGTTATTCCCCTATTGTTGTAGAAGTCTTGCAACTCGTATACCTGATAGCGGGTAAAGCCGATATTCTCATTAGGCCCAACGTATTTAGCTAATAGCATTTTTTATAACTCCCTTTCGTGGCCGACCCGGTTTTACTGGTTGTGTAGCTTGTTCAACTATTGCAGCCACCGTTTTAACTTCTAGTCGATGATGCCCCATTGCCAGTTCTTTAAGCCACTCACAAAATTCTTCACGGTGTATTTTTACTGCACATCCAACCCAAAACACCGGGAAATTCGACTTTCCTAGGCTTGCTAAATGGGCATGCCCTCTAATAATTTGAGGGCTCATATTACCGTACTCCGCTGCCTCTTCAACAGACAGCACAGCCTTTTCCCACAGTGGAATAGCTAATTTTGACATATCTAAGGTCTCCTTTCTACTGTAGCCATTACACTATTTTTTTCCATATTCAACTCGCCTCCTCTTCTTTAGATTTCTAAAGAGTTCCTGCAAAAAAAATAGTCTTCTACTTCTGAAATAGGAATGGCTAAGAAAGAGCAAATGCTTGAAATTTCATCTTGTTTGAAAGGCCTTTTATTCCCCAAACTAAAATTTATGCTAGTTTCAGACAATCCTATCTCCTTTGCTAGGTCTACTTGTGTTACCTTTTTTTCACGCATGCGCCCTAACAATTTAGAATAATCGTATATAATATTCTCCATCGTCTCACCTCCTCGCCATGAAGTATAACACTTTAGTTTTCTATAGTCAATAGTTTTCTAAAGTTTTTCTTGTGTTTTTTAAAGTTTTGTTGTAAAATCACCTGTAGGGGGGTGATAGCATGGAATTTAAAGATAGACTTAATCAGGCACTTTCAATGCGGAAGATTAGTGCCGCTGAATTGGCCAGAGTTAGCGGCGTTAACGAAGGCGCAATAAGCCAATATAGAAAAGGCGGGTATAAAGCAAATCAGTATAACTTAGAAAAAATGGCCAAGGCATTAAATGTTTCAATTCCTTGGCTAATGGGCGCTAATGTTGATGAACCTTTGTTGGTTGATAAGATTAACTTCCAAAAAGGCATAAAGATTCCCGTTCTTGGCAGAGTTGTTGCCGGAGTTCCCATTGAAGCCGTAACGGATATTTTAGACTACGAGGAAATAACTCCCGAATTAGCTGCTACTGGAGACTTTTTCGCTCTACGAATAAAGGGCGACAGTATGACTCCCCGAATTTGCGAAAATGATGTCGTAATAGTGCGTAAGCAACCATCAGTGAATAGCGGAAGTCTAGCAATTGTTCTAATAAATGGCGAAGCTGCTACCATCAAGCAGGTTATTGTTCGAGAAGATGGTATAATGCTACAGGCCTTTAATCCAGGGGTTTATCCTACTCACTTTTATACATGTGAAGATATTAAAAAATTACCGGTTACCATTTTAGGAAAAGTTATTGAATTAAGGGGAAAATTCATGTAAAAATCAAAAAAAGGGGATGTTGTTTATGGTGAAGAGAGCATTATTTATATCAATACTATTTTTATTTTCTGTCTTTAGCACATCGTTCGCATCAGTAAAAGAGAGTGTTAATGGAAACGCTCTCCAATATACTAGTTTTAATACTGTTGCCTTAAATTCAACTTTCAATGCTAAAATAATGATTTCAAGTATAGCAAAGCCAAAGTTTAATTATCTTATGGTAATTGAACTTGAACCCAGCAACAAAGCTGGCCAAAATGATATGTTTTTACCGGGAATTTTCGTGGTTCCTAAAACTCCCATTTTTTCTTACTGGGAAACATTAAATCCTTATGGATATAAAATAACCGCCTTTACTAAACTTATGAGCAGCATGAAAGAATTTTATAAAGACGGATATAAAGTTAATATTGCAAACAGTGAAATAACAAACAATTATAAGGTTATCTATGTTCCGGCAAAAGCTTTTTTAAACTATGATGATTCTATTGGTGACATTACTAAAAAAACACCTCTTAGCACAATGGCAAAATGGTCCACTCATACAGAATTTAATATGTTTTTACTGAATAATTTGAAAAGCCAAACCCCAATTACTTTAAATATTATTTATTTTCTTTCGGAGGTTGATGCCTTTAAATATCAAAACCCTCAAAAGGGTATCTTAAATATTGATGGTTCAATATTACAGGAATGGTATGAAGTTTTTGATAAAGCTGGTTTTATGAAATAAAAATAGACCGCCCAGCGCGGCAACGCTGAACGGTCTGTGTAACGTCCCTACCCCATAGCAAGGCCGATTACGCTATTATTATAACATACGCGTATCAGCTCTGCTACTGCATTCTTAAAAACAGTAAGGAGCTGATTTTTTATGGTAAAAATAAGAAAAGACGGACGTATACAAAAGAAAGTTCGTGTTGTAAACCCCATTACTGGAGAAAAAAAAGTCATTTATGGCTATGGCTACACTGAGATTGATGCCATGACGGACAGAGACAATAAGGCCAAGCACTATATGAACAACCTGATTTGTGACCCCGTAACCTTCAAAGAGTGGACCAAAGATTGGTTGCGCACGAAGCTTGCTAACGGCGAGATTGCTGAAACAACGGAAGAATCTTACCGGAGCAATATAGGAAACCATATTCTTCCAAATCTTCCTTCAGGACTAAAGCTGTCAGAATTTGCTGTTTATCATGTTAAGAACATCCTTAACAACGTGAAAACTTCCAGGACTAAACAATACACCTATACAGTATTAAATAATATTCTGCAGGATGCCGTCTTTGAAATGCGCCTAGCAAATAACCCCTGTACTCTCGTTAGGAAGCCCAGACACGAATCTGTGTCTGCAGAGGTCATAGAGCCTAAAAACTTTAAGGAATTGATGGAAGAACTGAGAGGATCGCAAATGTATTACCTTATGAATTTTGCGTTCGACACTGGTGCACGGCGTGGTGAAATCTGTGGCGCAAAATGGAATGAATTCTCCAAGACAAAAGCTCAAATAGCCATCGATGGTCAAATTAAAAAGACTAAGGATAAAGGAGAGTATTACGGCAAGACAAAATCTAAATACGGCGTACGCGTCCTTCCATTGACCCAAGAAGGTGTCAATAATATAGAGACATGGCGAAAGTTACTCCACAAAAGGCTATTTGAAGCTGGGCTGCCGTGGGACGACAACGGATATATATTTCGCAGCGAGAAAAATCTTACAGAACACATGCCTTTAACAACTGTCACAAATACTTTTGCAAGACTACGAAAAACTACCGGCATAGATAAAAAGGTTAGGTTTCATTCTTTCCGACACACGCAAGGCACACTCCTTGCAGAAGATGATATCAGTCCCAAAAAAATTCAAGCAAGGCTCGGTCATTCGAGTGCGGCCTTTACCATGCAAACCTATGTCCATAACTCCGCAGCGATGCAGGACGGGATTGTGGAATCTCTGGACAAAAAACAAAAACCCTACCGAAAAAATAGGTAGGGTGTCAAAATGGGTGTCAAAATTAAAAATATTTTATTTAAGGCGCTTACTTGAAAGCTGAAGAACCGCATTGTTATTGGCGGAGAGGGTGGGATTCGAACCCACGGTACATTGCTGTACATTTGATTTCGAGTCAAACACCTTCGACCACTCGGACACCTCTCCATACAGAGATACATTATAACATATTACCTTTTTTCTTGCATAAAATCTTTTACTATTTTTCCGCACTCTTGGGACATAATTCCTGCCGTTACAGTAACCTGGTGGTTTAGTGCCGGATTATTGACCACATTAAACAAAGATTCACAAGCGCCGGCTCTGCTATCAGGAGCACCATATACCAACCGTTCAATTCTACTCATAATAATCGCTCCGGCACACATAGGACATGGTTCTATGGTTACATAAAGAGTAGCTCCTGTAAGGCGCCAGCGCTTTAGTTTTTTGCAAGCTGCCTGTATCACAACTACTTCAGCGTGAGCCGTTGCATCCTGCCAAGTTTCGCGCATATTGTGTCCTTTAGCGATAATTTCATTATTTATAACTAATACCGCACCAATAGGTATCTCACCAATTGCACCGGCTTTTGCGGCCTCTTCTAATGCTATCTGCATAAAATTTTTATCGTCCATATATACTCCTTTTAATTACCTTAATATGAATAAACATCTCTATAGTAAAACGCTGTCATTGAAATATTATTTACTAATATACTGATTATAGCATATTGATTTTAAAAAAAAATCAACTCCATTATACTTAGGGTTTTTATAGATTTTAAAAAGTGAAAATTTGCGCTGGTAATAATTTTATGCTATACTCTTGATAATAATTTATCGCTATGATAAGAGGTGCTATATGCTAACAATAGAACAATACATTCCCATAGTAAAATTTCTTGGGGAAGCCCTAGGCAATAATTATGAAATAGCCCTTCATGACCTAACAAAACCAGAAAATTCCATTGTAGCTATTGCTAACGGTGAATTAAGTGGTCGGTCAGTAGGCGGGCCAGTAACAGACTTCGTGCTTAAAGTTCTAAAAAAAGGTAATATTGAACATCGTCCTTATCTCTGCAATTATCATGCCAAAGACAATAAAGGTCATGTAAGCCTTTCGTCAAGTTTCTTCATTCACGATGAAAAAAATAAAACCATTGGCGTTCTCTGCATAAATCACAATATATCACCTTATTTAACCGCCAGAAAATTTTTGAGCGATGAAATCATCCATGATGAAACCGATAATGACCATTTCTTTACAACGGGCGATACGACGCATAATGGTTCACCCTCCGGGTCATTAAATATCTTTGAAAATTTTCAAGGAACTGTGGGGGACGTTATCGAAACACTCATTAACAGTGCATTGGAAAAATATCCTGTTGCCCCTGAAAGACTCTCTTTAGAAGAACGTATTTCCATAATACAAGAACTAAACGACAATGGCCTTTTTCTTCTAAAAGGTGGAATACCTGCCCTTGCTGCAAGTCTTGATGTTTCAGAACCTACGGTATACAGATACTTAAGTAAAATTAAAAAAGAAAGCGAATAATCACTGCACCCTTTAAATCGCAGCATATTAGCATAAATAACAGAAATGGTAATAACTTTGTTTCAAGTTATTACCATTTCTGTTATTTATTAATTAATTTCATACTTCATCAGCATCCATTATACCAAGTTTGCGCTTCCAATATCGCGAATATATAGCACCTAGCGGATTGTGGGCAAGTAGACGGTCTTTAACAACTAGATTAGTTACCGGACCATCACAATTTTTATTAAAAATCGCGTCATGCCCTACACATAATCCACAGGATATAAAGAGTTCTACGCCCTTTTCGCTTAAAAATTTTGCTTGAAACTTCGGATTACACATAGCTTCACATTCCAGTTCAGGATTAACCTGCTTTAAGTCCAGTTCTTTTTTAGGTAAACTGCAAGTCTTACAGCAAACACTGTATAATTCAAACCCCTGATTAGTAAAATATCGAGCAATATAACGGGCTTCTTCATTAAGTCCAATACAAAAAGCCATCCCCAGTTTTTTATATCCCATGGCTTTGGCAAATTCGGCAGTTTCCTGCAAACGAGTCACACTGCTGTAAAAAGTACCTTCAACATATGCCGCAGCCTGCATAATTTTCAATTCTTCTTCAGTATAAGCACTTTTCACTATATCCTTAGAAACACCTGTACAATTTATACCTTTAGTGTAGCAGGCGTGAGAAGAGCAGTTAGCACAATTACACTTCATTACAAACACCCCCCTAATTATGCAAGTGCAATAACTTCAATTTCCAACGCAGCATCTTTAGGTAGAGAAACTACTTGAAATGCCGACCGAGCCGGGCACTCTGTTGTAAAGAATTCAGAATAAACGCTGTTCATAGCAGCAAAGTCAGCAATATTTTTAAGAAAAACAGTTGTTTTAACTACTTTGTCTAATCCCGACCCTGCGGCTTCTAAAATACTTTTAACATTTGTCAAAGACTGTCTCGTCTGATTTTCAATGCCACCTTCAGCAAATGCGCCTGTGTCAGGATCTAGAGGAAGCTGTCCTGAAATAAACACAAACCCATTAGCCTTAATTCCTTGTGAATACGGTCCAATAGCACCCGGAGCTTTATTCGTAGATACAACAATTTTTTCCATTTAATTTTTCTCCTTTTGTATGACAATTAATGTATGAAGCCAAATCTTTTATTTACTTAGTTCCTTTACTGCCTTGGCCATACGTTCCAATGCTTCCACCAATTGTGCTCGTGGGCACGCTATATTCAAACGCATAAAACCGTCACCACCTGGACCAAAAGTATACCCATCGTTCATGGCAACCTTGGCTTTTTCCAAAAAGAATTTCATCATTTTTGAATGCTCCATGTTCAAACCTTTGCAGTCAAGCCAAAGTAAATAGGTTGCCTGGATGGGACCCAATTTAATTTTAGGTATATTTTCCTGTAAAAATTTGTGAGTATAATCTAGATTACCTTGTAAATACTCCATCAATTGATCAGCATAATAATCGCATTTAGTATATGCAGTCTGCACCGCAAGCGTACCAAAAATATTGCGTCCGAATGCTTTTAAATTTTCCATTTCACTGTAGAAACGATCATGTTTATTACGATTAGGTATAATCGCCGCTCCTGTACGAAACCCTGCGATATTAAAAGTTTTGCTTGGATTTACGCAAACTACGCAGTTATTAGCGGCTCCTTCGGAAATACTCCCGAAAGGGATATGTTTAAATCCTTTGTAAATAATATCGGAATGAATCTCATCGGAAACTACGAAAACATTGTGCTTAATACACAGCTCACTAATCTTCTCAAGTTCTTCTCGCGTGAAACATTTGCCGGTAGGATTATGAGGACTACACAAAAGGAACATGGTAGTTCTAGGATCAGAAAGTTTATTCTCCAGATCTTCCCAAGCAATTGACCAAGAACCATCTTCATTATGGAGTAAAAGATTCGGTGCGATATAACGGCCATTATGCGGAATAACCTGGTGAAAGGGATGGTATGCCGGCATTTGTACAAGCACATTATCACCTGGATTAGTGAAAGCGCGCATTGCATAAACAATAGCAGGAACTACAGCCGGAGTGTACTCTACCCAACTCGGTTTTACTTCCCAGCCGAAACGGCGTTTCTGCCAACCGCAAACAGCTTCTTCATACCCCTTGTCAATACAAGGATAACCAAAAATTGCATGCTCAGCTCTCTTTTGTATCGCCTTAACAATAGGTTCGGGACATTTGAAATCAGTATCAGCGATCCACATAGGAATCACATCATCACCATAAGTATCCCATTTTTTGCATTGAGTATTTTTTCGGTTAAGCGTTGAATCAAAATCATGTACTAAAGTCATAGGAAACACCCTCTCTTCATCACATGTTTATTATTGTCATTTCAAACTGTAACAACATATTTTTCCATATTTTTAATAATATTTTATCACATCGATATATAGTTATTACAATTATCATATCATAAACATTATACTTTAACAATAATTTCTAAGAAAAAGCATCAATGCCATATAAAATAGCATCGATGCCTAGAAATTTAAACATTGAAATTAATATAGTAACATACCCATAGTAATCAACGTAACAATGATCATGCCTGGCGCCGTTACTTTAATTATTTCTATAGGATTGGTTTTAGCCAGCCCCGCAGCAACTATAGCAGCGGCAGCCAAAGGCGACATAGAACGCCCAAACCCACCCGTCAAAAAGGCCGTAGAACCTACCTGAGAAATTCCAAGACCAAAATCAGCAGCATGTGGAGTTATTGTAGTATTGAAAGCCATGGTACCAGCAATACCGGAGCCACTAAGCAAGGCTACAAAGAAAGGTCCGAAGGTAGCACCCAGTCTTGCAATAGACTGGGTATGTTTCATTGCTTCAATTAAAGAACTTGTCAGACCTACTGCATTCATCCCAGCAGCAAAAACACCTGCCGCAATAAGTATGCTTATAATACTAGTATAGGCATTACCCATGCCTTTAAAAAATTCTTTGGTAATGTCCCCAGGATTAGCACGACAAACGATTAAACATAAAATAACCCCATAAATCATAGCCTGTGGTACGCTAATATAAGGTATTATCCCTACTTGTTCACTGCTGAGCAAAATCAATATAATAGGTAACAACGGCATAACTGCTTTAATAGGGTTAGCCTTAATTTTATCTACAGCAATTTTTTCATTCAATTCTGATTTATAGCCACTATAGCGACCGGTAAAAATCGCTATAGCTACAATAGATGCAATAAAACAAGCAAAACATATCAATCCAACTAATGCATGTCCATAAATAACGCTCATAACATCAGTTTTTGCTAGTTGTGCAATAAGTACATTATGAGAAGAACCAGGTGAAAAAATATCTCCCCAGGTGGATCCAAAAATAGCAGCAGCCGCAATAATCGGATGAATTCCTGTACTAGTAAGCAACGGGACTAAAAGAGCACCGCACGCAGCAGTAGCTCCAGCCGCACTTGGAAGTGCTAGACTAGCTATAAAGGCAATAATCATAGCCGAAGGTATAAGAAAATGCTTTCCTTTAGAAGCACACCCACTCATTAAATTAATAAAATGTTCATCACATTTTGTATAAGCAGTAACATAAGTAAAACCAACAACCGTACACAAAATAGGAACCAAAGATTTATGTGCCGCCCAAGCTACGAAAGCATCAAAAGCCACTGACGGCTTTCCGGCGAGCAAAGCCATTAAAACACCAGCTACAATAAGCACCATCCGACTATCGTATTTTTTTATGATAAAATATACAGCACCAATTATTATTACCCCTGCAAGATATAACATCAATAATACCTCCTTGTAATATTTTCAGTTTAAAGGGCGATGATAAGTAAATTTTTGGTATTTTAAGGTTTTTGTACACACATTAAAAATTTGGTAAGAGCGAAAAGTGCATCGGGAAGAGAATCCAAATAGCCTACTTCATCTTTAGTGTGGGCATTCATACCCACAAAACTCATACCGTCAATAACAGGTGTACCAACTGATGCAATGTAATTGGCATCGGAAACTCCCGGGCTAGTAACTGTAACCATCTTCACCCCGATAGCAGCATAAATCTGTTCTAATTGTTTTGCTAAGGCCACTGAAGCGGCATTTTGAGGGAAAGCCGGATGAGCTTTTAAGCTAAAAGTAACCTGTGTTCCTGGGACAATAGTATTTGCTACCAGTACTGCCGCTTCCCGTTCTATACGATTAAATTCAGTTGTGTCATCGACTCTGATGTCCACTTTTGCCATAGCATAGTCAGGAATAGTATTAGCGACCTCTCCTGCAGAAAAAACAGTTACATTAACGAATGTTCCTTTATTTTCGTTGCCAAGTTTACGAAACTCCATAACCTGATGTGCTAATTCTTCAAGAGCATTAGCTCCCTGAGACGCTCTGGCAGCATGTACACTTTTTCCACGCACTTCTATTGTAGCATTACCAAGGCCCTTACGTCCGATGCACGCACCATGTTCAGGTTTTGCTGCTTCCAAGACTATAGCCAAATCATGGGTTTTAGCTTGTTCCATAATCAATTCTTTGGAATTTTCTGATCCGGTTTCTTCATCAGCATTCATAATAAAAGTTATTTGCTTATAGTCCTTAAAATTCAGTTGCTGCAGTAATCTTAAAGCATACACACCTAAAACCAGGCCACCTTTACAATCAATGCAACCCGGTCCGTAAACTTTACCGTCTTCAACTCGAAATGGATTTTTCTTTAATGTCCCCTTTTTAAAAACAGTATCAGCATGGGCATTAAGCAATATTTTTCTGGTTCCTTCGCCTTTAAAAACAGCTACCAGGTTGTAACATCCGGCAGGAGTCTGCAAAATTCTTACCTCGGCACCAAGCTCTCTTAGCCAGCTTCCGACCCTTTCAGTCATTTTTTCCGATCCTTCAGAATCCCCGGTAGGCGATTCTACCTCCACCAAAGTACATAGATCCTTCAAAAAATTTTCTTGCTCAGCAAAACACCATTGACGCAGTTCTTCATTTTGCACTATTTTCTCTCCCCCATTTCTTTTGTAGCTGCTAAAGCTATTTTTCTCTCATTTGCAGCCTATATTTTTTGAAACATGGATATATATTTATCGTATTCCATTAACTTCATTATAATTTTTTATCATCTAAATAATATTTTATACTATATCACACACGATAACATAAGTCCTCATTTTTTTCAACAATTTTCAGATAATTTTTTATTATTTCAGTAAAATTTTAGCGTTACTGTTTTGACAAATAAAAAAGCCAGTCGCAAAAACGACTGACTTAGATTTATATATGGTGTTCTGGGGGGGATTCGAACCCCCGGCCTACCGCTTAGGAGGCGGTCGCTCTATCCAGCTGAGCTACCAAAACGTAAAAACAATTAAGTAACACTAATTGACAATAACTGTAATATGCGGTGAATTAAGTTACATTTGAAAGCCATATTATGCAACAATATCCACAAAACAGAAAAAAACTGTGGATAACTTATAATTTTGTGCTTTTCAGTGTCCATAATTCGCATTTGTGTAACATTTTTCCTACTAGTACTTGCGGCTATCGTTAACGGCTAGAATCCACACTGTGCCTTGCTAATAGACGAATTGTTTATTATTTGTACTCAATTTTTCTCCAGTGTACGAACACATTCAACAGGAAAAAAGTTATCCACAGTTATGAGCAAAAAACTCGTGAAAAACAGCCATTTCTTCGTCGTTATCCACAGAACAAACGTTCCTGTTAATAAACCTGTTTATAAGTTGTCCGCCATTCCCGGAGGCATACTCCACTCAACTCGTACACCAGCATTTACCCACAAACGAGTTAATACAACACCAAAATCTTCATAATTATGCATAGCATTCAAAGTTACTGTTTCAAACTCACGAATGCCATGTTCGCTAGGAACATCCATTGTTTGCGTCTGAGACAGGTATTCTTCTACTCTTTTTTGAGCTTCAAGATCGCCGGGAATACTTACTGTTATTTTTTTCGTTTCGTCATCATATTCCACATAGCCATAATTACAATGGGAGTTTAAAGTTACTTTATGCTTCGCCATAATAACCTCCAATAAAATCAATGAAATTAACTTTTATTTCTTGTTCATCATAAACCCCAAAAAACTATCAACACCATCTTTATAAACTTCAAGGGTAATTACCTGTAGTATTATATCACAAAAGTTCAATCCTTGCGATACATAGGTTTAAGTCTTTGTTCCATGGGCATTTCTTCCTCTTTGGCGGCAGCTTTCGCTTTGGTGTAAAGAGTTTCCTGGACGCTAACACTTGCACCATGTTTAGCCACTCGGCGATAAGTACCATTGCTTTGCATTAAATGCGCGCCAACATTATCTTTAAGACATAACTTTAAAATACCCTTGATCCGCTCAATATGTTCTTGACCTTCAATGGGGAAAAATAATTCAACACGATCATTTAGATTTCGTGGCATCCAATCGGCACTGGAAAGATACACTTGCTCATTGTCACCATTAGCAAAGTAAAAAATCCTACTATGCTCTAGCAATCTACCCACAATACTGCGCACCGTAATATTTTCACTAACGCCAGGTATACCGGGTCGCAAGCCACATATACCTCTTACAATCAGTTCAACTGTTACCCCCCCAATAGAAGCTTGATATAACTTTTGGGTTACATCTCTGTCTATAAGAGAGTTCATTTTAGCTATAATATGCCCTTTTTTACCCATTTTCACTTGGGCTATTTCGTTATCAATAAGTTCATAAAGTTTTTTTCGTAAACCCAACGGCGCCATGACTAATTTATTCCACATAGGCGGTTCGGAATAACCTGAAAGTAAGTTGAAAAAAGCAGAAGCATCACTGCCATACTGGTCATTAGCAGTCAATAAACCAATATCTGTGTAAAGTTTGGCTGTAGTATCATTGTAATTACCGGTCCCTAGATGTACATAACGTTTAATCCCATCGGCTTCTTTGCGAACAATGAGAATAATTTTTGCATGCGTTTTAAGTCCAACCAAACCATAAATAACATGACAACCGGCTTGTTCCAAACGTCGCGCCCAGATTATATTGTTTTCTTCATCAAAGCGTGCTTTTAATTCTACTAGCACTGTTACTTGCTTACCATTTTCTGCCGCACGTGCCAAGGCTGCAACTATAGGTGAATTACCACTAACACGGTACAGTGTCTGCTTTATAGCTAATACTGCCGGATCTACCGCAGCATCACTAATTAATTTTATCAGAGGATCAAAGCTTTCATAAGGATGATGTAGTAATATATCTTTTTCTTTAATACTACCAAAAATATTATCCATAGACAACAACTCTTGTGGTCTTTGCGGTGTAAATGGTAAGTATTGCCACTTGTTCATACCAGGAAATGAAATGAATTTTGTTAGACAAGTCAAATCTAAAGGGCCACTTATTTCATAAACGCCAGAATCCGTTAAGTCCAAACTTTTGATTAAAAACCCTTTTATAAAATTGTTGCTTGTTTTTACTATTTCCAGACGAACAGCAGCACCACGTTTACGTTTACGCAAGGATTTTTCTATTTCTTTTAATAAATCTTCTGTATCTTCTTCATCCACATCCAAATCAGAATCACGGGTAATACGAAAAGGCACTTCATCTAAAATTTCGCAGCCTTTGAACAAATCTTTGCCATGTTCCATAATTAAATCTTCTAAAAAAACAAATGTGCGACTATCAGTTTCGTCCTCTACCTCAATAATTCGTGGCAAAACAGAAGGCACTTGCACAAATCCTAAGCTATGTTCACCTTCAATGTTATTAAGTTCTATTGCTAAATTCAGAGACCTATTGGCCAAAAATGGGAAAGGACGCGCAGCATCTACCGCCATAGGAGTAAGTACCGGATAAACAAAATCATTGTAATATGTTTCCAGCCATTCCCTTCCCTTAGCATCCACTTCTTTAACATATTTAATATTCAAACCATAGTTGCGCATTTCTTTCAACAAAGAAAAGAAATAACGGTATTTCAATTTCATTTGTGTATGTGCAGATTGTGATATTTTCTCCAGTTGTTCCTCTACAGATAATCCGGCAGCATCTTTTTTATTTATGCCATTTTCGAATTGATCATATAACCCAGCTACTCTTACCATAAAAAACTCATCTAAATTCGAAGCTGAAATAGACACAAATTTTAAGCGTTCCATTAAAGGCGTTGTTTTCACTCCGCCCTCCTTTAATACCCTGAGATTAAATTTTAGCCAGCTTAATTCTCGATTAAAAAAGTATCCCGGCTTAGACAAATCAATATTCATAATGTTACCCTTCTACTTTTTCTAGTATTGGTAATAAACCATAAACTTCCTCAAAGAAATTGCCTTTATTAGCAAAAGTCCACTCTTCCAAGGTTAAATCCTTTTTACTCTTAGCCGTAATACGCATTTCATTGCCTTTAATTACAACCTTACAACTTTTAATTTTTTGTTGGTAGCTGCGATCCATGGCATCAGCCAAGCGTAAAATAGAGGCTAATTTGGCAACTAAAGGCACAATAGCTCTCTCTACTTGAGGACTACACGTAGATTGGGTCTCAAACAATAAATGAGAATGGTAATAAGCTGTTAATGCGATTATCTCTTTGTCTTTATTACTAAAGCCCAATATATCTGTTGACATAATTAGCTTGTATGAATATAAAGAATGACTACGCAAACAAATATACTTGCCAATATCATGAAGTATACATGCGGCCCTAAGAAGTAAGCGACAATGATCATCCATGCCATGTGCTTTGCGCAAACTATCAAAAATTGCTAACGAAAATTTTTCTACTTGTGCAGCGTGATTGCTGTCATAGTTATAGCGATTACCTATGCTGTGCACTAAACTCAACAAAACTTTCTCTATTTCCTTTATATATTCTTTGTTGGTCTTACGTGCTACATAAAGAGTCTTCATACCATCAATAAAGCGATCAGGTGTAATAATAATTTCTTTTGCCGGAGCTAAACTTAGTAGTTGTTCGTAAAGTATGATTGTTGGCAACACTAATTCAGCAGCATTTTGTCCAAGATTAAAGACTTTAACCAATTGAGTCATGCTCAACTTACGCACACGTTCATAAAATGATATGAAATCCGTAGCTTTCATACATTCAAGTTGGTTCGGCTTAGACCTCTTGCCAAACATTTTTAAGACCAGCTCGGTTTCAGTACCGGAAAGAACTAAATACCTAATGTCTTCCGTGGCCATTTCATCTCGCACAGGACCCACAGTGCTAGAAATATATTCGGTTAGTGCTCGCCCAAAATTTTTACTGGATCGTTGATTACGATCAAAATCTTCTTTTATACGAATTACACCAATATGCAAATTCTGCTGATATTTTATGGCATTATCTTTCATGTATGTAATTCCCAGACCACCGGAAGAAATATCTACAAATAACACTCCACTACCGGAGACAAATTCCTTAGCGGTATTTAATGTCCGCAAAATTGAAATGTATTTAGTATAAATTTCCCTAGGCATTTCAACAACGTCTATACGCAACCCCGTCTTTACTAAAATCTGGTCTAAGAAGTAAGCTTGATTTTCTGCTTCTCGTACGGCAGTTGTTGCTTGGACCGAATATTCTTCAACGCCATACTCATCCATTAGGCGTTTATACCCTTTTAATATTTCGCAAATTTCCGTTACTAAACTAAAAGATATTCTTTTGTTTTTAAATGTTTCTTCTCCTAGCTTCACTCTTTGGTTTGCTTCTTCAATAACCCTTATATTATCTAAATCACTATATTCAACTATCTGCAAACTAATCATTTCTGAGCCAACATGAATAGCCGCAAATGTTCCTTGTTTTTTCTTTTTCATAGAAACAACCCTCCTCTAGCTTTATTGACTTCGACAAATATCCTTATAATCCTTGCAAAATAAGTTCTTATAGTGTAAGTTTAACATAAATTTAACATAAGTTAGCCAATCTACGCAGGATTTTTACAATAAATGGGTAATATATAAAGTATGAATATTTGAGAATAGGTGAAATTATGCAACGAATAGCAATTATTGATATTGGGTCAAACTCTGCGCGTCTTGTTATTACACAAATGTACAAGTCAGGCGCTTATAACATGGTCTATAATCAGAAAGAAACTCTCAGACTAAGCCAAAAGATAAATACAAATGGAGAGCTTACTGAAACAGCTTTCACCGATACCCTTGAGTGTATGAATAGCTTTGCTTCTATGTGTGAATTGTTTCATGCCAACAAGATTATTGCAGTAGCTACAGCTGCTATTCGCAATGCACCCAACGGCAAAGCTTTAGTGCTTAAAGTAAAAGAAGCTACTGGAATTACGTTAGAAATAATTTCTGGCAAGGCTGAAGCTTACATGAGTTATTTAGGCGTTATTAACACCTTGGATATAAAAGATGCTATTATTTTTGACCTAGGCGGCGGCTCTACAGAGATTATTTTAGTGCAAAATCGTAAAATGGTTAATTCTATTAGTCTGCCCATTGGTTGCGTAAATTTGACAGCAACCTTTAGCAGTAAAAACAAAATTACTCCCGCTACTTACACAAAAATGCGTAAGGCTATTGCTGCTCAATTAAATTTAGTGCCGTGGATAAAGGCGACCGGATTACCACTTGTAGGAGTCGGCGGTACAGCTCGTACCGTTGGCAAAGTAGAACAAAAACGAGTAAAATATTTTACGTCCAAGATTCACAACTACCAATTTGCTATTCAGAATTTCAAAAATACCTTTAAACAACTTTTAACTACTTCAGTCGCTGAACGCAAACAACTGCCCGGACTTTCCAGCGAACGTGCCGATATTATTATCGCAGGTGCCGCTATTATAAAAGCATTAGCTGACTTTAGTAAAGCAAAAAAAATGATTATATCCGGTTGTGGGCTACGTGAAGGTATGTTTTTATCTTATTATGCACCCAAAAATAAACAACCACTTATTACAGAAGATATTTTGGCTGACAGTTGTGCAAATGCCTCTAAATTGTACACTCCCGACAGTGAGCACAGTAGGCATGTAACAAACCTAGCTCTAGCCATGTATGACTCATGGAAACCTTTACATAAATTAAACGACCGCTGGCGGCAACTCTTGCAAACTGCAGCATTACTACATGATATCGGCATTACTATTAACTACTATAGTCATGCTAGGCATAGTGCCTATATGATTGAAAATGCCAAACTTTTTGGCCTAACGCACAAGGAACAAGTGCTTACCGCAATTATAGCAGGCTGGCACAATGGTATTTCTCGCAGTTATTTGCGCAATAAGCAATATAAAGAATTGTTAACAGAAGTGGATTTAAAAAGGCTGGGAATAGCAGCCTTGCTTCTGGCCCTAGCTGAAAGCTTAGATTATTCTCAGACCAATCAAATAAGCGAGCTCTCCGCCACTATTTCCAAAAAAACTGCCGTACTTAATCTGACGGCCGCAGTAATTCCAACAATTGAACTGCACCAACTTAAACAGCAGCTACGCTGGTTTAATAAAGCCTTTGGCTTGCCGTTGGTTATAAAAACTCATAAATAACGAAAATCCTTTTAGGCCAAAAACCTAAAAGGATTTTCATTTCCCTCGTTTAATAATCTGTTCACCAAATTTATTTTTTAAAGCGTCTAAAGTTGCATTCCGCTTTTCTCGTTTTTCATCATGGGCAAAATCCAGAACTAGCTCTCCAGCTGTCGCAAATTTACTAACAGTTACACCCAAAAGCCTCACCGGCTCTGCCCATTTTACTTGCGCAACAAGTTTTTCCACTAACGCAAAAATGTCTTCATCCAGACTAACCGGGGTTTCGGCAGTAACACTACGTGTAACACTTTTAAAACTGCGGTACTTCACCTTTAATGTTACTGTATGACCTACTAATCCGCTATTACGAACACGCCACCCTACCTGTTGGCTTAAATTCCAAAGAGCATCATGATACTCTTTTTGTGTAAGTAAGTCGTCTCCGTAAGTTGTTTCTCTACCGATAGATTTAGGTTCTCGACTATTTTCCACTTGTCGATCATCTATACCAAGCGCTAAATTTTGCACAAGTGTGGTATTATTGCCCAAAATATTTTTCAAATAAATTTTATCGCAGACAGCTAATTGTCCAATAGTGAAAATACCTATTTTATTTAATTCCTCATTGGCTTTCTTACCAATACCAAAAATTTTATTTACCGGTAGAGGTGCGATAAAATTCCGGGCTTCTTCCGGTTTAATAATAACCAAACCATCAGGCTTGCGTAAATCCGAACCAAGTTTAGCTAAAAATTTATTTGGAGCCAAGCCCACAGAAGCAGTAAGTCCTGTTGCTTCTTTAATCCGAGTTTTAATCTTTGGACCAAGAGCCGTTATATCGCCCACCAAATGCTCCATTCCTGACAAATCCAAAAAAGCTTCATCTATTGATAATGGTTCTACACATGGAGAAAATTCGGAAAATATTTTCATTATTTGTTGCGACACTTCTACATAACGCCACATGCGCCCAGACACAAAGATACAACAGGGACAAAGACGTTGTGCTTGCGCTATAGGCATGGCGGAATGTACACCATATTTACGTGCCTCATAAGAACAAGTAGACACAACACCTCTATGTGCCCTTCCACCAACTATTAATGGCTTTCCTCTGTACTCTGGGTTATCAAGTTGCTCTACAGATGCAAAAAAAGCATCCATATCAACATGCATTATCCAACGCATAAGCTTTCTCCTTATATACACAGGCGCGGCAAATCAAGAAAATGTCGAATTAACAATAATAAAAGCATTTAAATGTTACATTAGATAAATCCCAAATGTTCCGCCAAAATTTTACACCCCAAGCCTATGAGAACAATTCCTCCGGCGATTTCCGACTTTTCCCGGCCCCACTCACCAACCTTGCTGCCGCAGGTGCACCCAAGAAATGAAATTAAAAATGTCAGCAAGCCTATAACGATGGCTGCTTTGATTATGTTTACATGTAAGATAACCAAACTAACACCCACTGCTAAAGCGTCAATACTTGTAGCTACTGCCAGAGTCAACATTTTCTTGTTATCCATAATATCATATTTACAAACGCATGCTTTTTTGCTTTCTAAAATCATGCTAATGCCAATATAACTCAAAAGGCCAAAGGCAATCCAATGATCGTAATTAGTAATAAACCTTTCAAAATGAGAGCCTGCATAATATCCCAGTAAAGGCATAATTGCTTGAAATCCACCAAACCAGGTACCGAAAATTAGCCCACCTTTTGTCCGCTTATCACTAGGTAAAGCTAATCCACCACAGACAGATACGGCAAAAGCATCCATAGCCAATGATATTGCTAACATAACCAATGCAAAATCGCTCATAATTTACCTCAATAAATAGTCATACTCTGCTCTTGATATTTTTTAAAAGCATTAATAGCTTCTTCACGCAGCAGTTGTTTTAGTTGCAAAACTTCTTTATTATGACATTTCCCTTCTATAAATCTATAAATAAAATCGTCTCTAAATCCAATTTGAGCCGTATCTTGAGCGGTATTCCCATAATATACCACCTTAATATTTGCCCAAATAATTGCTCCTAAACACATGGGGCAAGGCATAGCAGAAGTATACAGTTCACAACCTGTTAAATCATAGGTTTGCAAATACTTACAAGCATCACGTATAGCCTGAATTTCGCCATGACAAGTTGGATCAGAGTTCTTAATAACCTCATTGTGACCACGTCCAATTATTTTTCCATTTCTAACAACTACGGCACCAAAAGGTCCACCATCACCCGTTTTTAAATTCTTTTCCGACTCTATAATAGCTTCACGCATAAATTCCATTTTTATTCCTCCAGCTTAACACACACTTTTCGTGACTAAAGCATACTATGAATTCACTCTATTTAGCTTTAATTCCTTCCAACGTTATCATTGTCAGCGAACGCAAAACAGCTAATTGCTCAGCACTATGCCTTTTATCATCAGCCATTTTAGCAAAAACAGTAAGTGCCACTTTCAGCATCTTCTTAGTAATACCATGCTGCCTGGCGCCATGAACCTTAACTGACTTTACTATGCCCGCTAAAACTGTCAAAGTTGCGCGTTTACCTTCTGATGTTAATTTATCATTGGCAGCCACCTGTTTATGAATCAATTCTGCCTGCCTCAAAAAATCTTCCTCACCCAAAATTTTCGGTTCTTTATCAGCCATCGTAATATTCTCCTATATTCTCCCTATAAAATTTGTATTACAATTTTTTCAGCGTAGGGATTTTTTTCTTGTATCTTGTATATTATACACCAAAGTGCATTATTTTTCGCACAAATAATGTATAATAGGTTTTAATTATGTGATGGAGGATTTTTGTTTTATGAATATTTTTTTAATTATCACTATAGCTATGTGTATAATACTTTTTATGCTACAAAAACATTATCCAATTGGCCCTTCTATTTTACTTGGTGGACTATTTATGTGGGCAGTTAAGGCCCCAGACCCCATGCACTTCATTACTGCAGGTTACCAAACGCTAACAATGCAACGAACTTATGATTTACTTTTTGCCCTATATTTTGTTATGTGTCTGGAAATTGAATTACGTACCAGTGGAAGTCTAGATGGTATGGTAAGGGCTCTGCAGCGTCTTTTTCCCAGCGAAAAGTTCACATTAGCCATCATGCCTGCCTTCTTAGGGCTTTTGCCATCTCTTGGTGGTGCGCGCTTTTCTGCTCCGATTGTAGAAACAGCTAGCAAAGAAACTAATATCACATCTGAAGCTAAAAGCTCTATTAATTTTTACTTTCGCCACATTTTCGAATATTCCAATCCAATTAATCCCGGCATGATTATGGCTTGTAGTATTGCCATGCTGCCCATAAGCAAATTCATTATTCATCTTGGTTGGCTTTCTATTTTAGCATTTATTCTAGGCTGGATATTTTGCATCAGCCCCTTAAAATTACCACCAAAAAAAACCGTTATTTCCACAAAAGAAGAACGAAATAAAGATATTTCCGATGTAGCTCTGTCTTTAGCACCGGTAATAATAAATTTTCTTTTAGTTGTTTTTTTCCAGATAGGGGCTGCCATTTCCATGGGCTTAGTTGTAATTGGCATGATTTTCTTATTGCGAGCAACTAGCCGGACTTTAAACGTTAAAAATGTTTTTGTAGAATCTATGGATATTAAAATGCTTTTAAATGTAGTATGCATTTTTTATTTTATACAGCTACTTACTGTTACAGAAATTCTAACTGCCATTGTAACAGCCTTTAACACGGCACCGTTACCGCCAATGGTTATTATTGCTTGTGTTTCCTTCATTATTGGTATCTTAACAGGTCTCTCACAAGGACATGTTGCTATAGTCCTTCCTATTGTAGCCGCAATGGCTCCCGGTGATATAACTATGTTTGGTGTAGCTATGGTTTTTGGCATAGCAGGACAGATGATTACCCCTACCCATGTATGTCTTATGGTAACTTTGGACTATTTCAAAGCCGATTTTTTCAAAACCTTAAAACCTGTCGCACTTATTGAATTATTAATATTAAGTATATTTAGTATAACTACCTATCTATCCATATAAAAAACCCATGTCACAGGTAAAGGCTTTTTGCCTATGACATGGTTTTTTTATAATTAAACTTATCACTTACTAGCCTTCATATAATTAAAAAGTCTCTCTCTCAATTTCTTGCTTCTATGTTTACTTAATGGCAACTTTTCATCATTTTCCAATATGATAGTGTCCTTGTATACGTTGCGCACGTATTTCAAATTCACAACGTAACTTTTATGATTCCTAACAAAATCTTGTCTTGACAATTCAGTTTCCACATCACTAATTTTCCCTATAAAAATGTACTCATTACTATTTTCACATATTCTAATATTACGCATGTTTGATTCAAAATAATAAACATTGGATAATTTCACCTTACTTAGACCTCGTTCGTTGGCAAATTTATAATAAATATTTTGCTCCAAAGCCAATCTCTTCAATAAAACACTTACCTCTGTCAAAAAATATTCTTTATCAATAGGCCTGGAAAAACAGCGATAGACATCTACTTTGTAACATTTCGCAGTCAATATTTCTGTGGTAGTTAAAATAATTATCGCAACATTTTTATCATATTGGCGGATATTACGTACTGTATCCATAATATAAAAACCATCTTTTGCAACATCTAAAACAATTACGTCAAAATGCCCTCCTCTTTTATAGCTATCCAATAAATCTTCTGCCTTAGTAAAGGGAATAGTTTCTACCGAGAAATCTTCCTGCCATAGTTCTTGTAAATACTCACAAATCATTTTAATGCCCTTAATATCAGCATCACAAACTGCAATGTGAAACACCCCCAACCCTCCTTCCAAAATAAAATGCTATTATATCCTAATTAGTAATAAGTATAACATAAAGTCACAAAAAAAGAGAGCTTACGAAAAAAATCATAAACTCTCTTTTAACAATCACTAGGCATTTTATCAATCCATTTTAATAAAACCTTATAGGGTCCGGCAACTTCTGCCGTGCTATTAGCTCTTTGATTGCCCTGACAATAGGCAAACGCACAACAGCTACATAAATTTTAGAAATATCTTTTGCCTTAATAATACCAATTAAATCAAGTTGAAAACAAACCTCAGCTTGGATTCTTTTACCTCGTCAACATCACCCCTGTTAACGAAACGTTTATAACCTTGTCTTACGCAAGCCACTATAACTTAGTTTGTTTTTTTGTTGTTCCTATGTTAATATAGCCGGGTGATATCCTTATTTGTATGCTATTTCTTTTTATTTAGGAGGCCCTCATATGAACATTTTAATCAGTGCCTGTCTATTAGGCATGAATTGTCGCTATAATGGAGAAGGTCAAATTATACCTAACACTGACCAATTAATAGAAAAACACCATTTAGTTCCCATATGCCCGGAAATATATGGTGGCCTAAGTACGCCCCGAGAGCCTAGCGAAATAAAAAATGGCAGGGTTATTTCTAAAAATGGAAATGATCTTACTGAATATTTTGAGCGAGGCGCACAAGAAATTCTTGCATTGGCCAAACTTTATCATTGCAAATATGCCATTTTAAAGCAGCGCAGCCCATCTTGTGGTTACAAAAAAATATACGATGGAACTTTTTCCGGAAAAATTATTAGCGGCAAAGGCGTATTAGCTGAACTCTTGCTAAAAAACGGCGTAATAATTGTAGATGAAACTGAGATAGATAAATTAACATAAAATAACAGTGACGAGCAAATGCTCGTCACTGTTATTTTATGTTTTTGCTCAAACTTTTACTCTACACGTGGAACAGTTAAAGATCCTTCCGGCATAAGAATCACCCTATAATCTTTCCCCACTTCTTTTTCAGCTATTGCTAGCGCCTCTTCCACCGTATCTGTTACTCCTGCAAAAAGCATATCCTTAGCCAACTGCTTATCCAAGGACGATACTAAAATATATTTTACAGTTTTCATTAAGCGTGTAACGGCATAAGCCTTGTTAGCACCAATAACAAAATTAGCCTCCAGCTCTTTCTCAATGGCATCACAAGAACCCAAACGTTTACAAGTTTCTTCCAAAACCTTTGACCCGCTGCCTTCTTCACATTCCGCTAAAAGTATCACTACACCGCCTTCGCGTACAGCACAGCGTGCATTATCCATGGTCTTTTGCATTTGATATACATTAATGTCTTTAGGATAACCACCGCAGGAGACAATTACTACGTCCGCTAATTGTGGTATAACCACTCCATATACTTCGTCCACAAATTTACAAGCCTCTTTGTGAGCCGCTATATAATCCCCTGCAAAAATCCTTAAAAATTGATGTTTGGCATTTAAAATAGCATTGAATAAAATGAGAGAACGACCTTTAGCAAATAAAGCTACTCCTTCCATTTGATCTTCGTAAACAGGATTTCCTACAGTTTTTCCTAGTCCGGCATTAGCATCTAGCATCCAACTATGATTACAACGAACCGTCTCCATTGCCGCACAACCGGGCAGAACGGCCTTGCGTCCTCCACCATAACCACTGAAATAATGATGTACTATTGTGCCGGTTAAAAACACGTGATCCACATGGCACAAATGTTTGTTAATCCATACCGGCGTTTTACGGCTAGTATCTCCAAAATATTCAAAATCATCTTGTATGGTAGAGGTACTATTATACATCTTCAAGCGTCCCGCAACCTCAGAGCCCACTGCCATGACCATTTCTTCGTAACTCATATCGCGATGAGTACCCAGAGCAAAAACAATATGCATATCCTCATCTTTAATACCCAGCTTATTCATTTCATTTACTAAAATTGGCATGAAGTCATAGCTATTGGCCACACGAGTCGGATCATTACAAATAAAGGCAATAGTTTGTCCCGGTCTTACTACTTCATTAACTGCCGGCATTCCGATAGGATGATAAATAGCATCTAAAACAGAAGCTTTAATATCTTCTAATGGTGTAAAATCCTTAGTACGCACTTCTTTTAATACTTTATCGTCATTCAAAGTAAATTTCTTACGTCCTCTACCATAGGCAAAATCATATTCACGTATTGTCATAATAACGCCCCCTAAAATTTCCTATTGTTTAACTACAATCATTTTACCATAAAAACAACTATTGGAAACAGCCTTATTGCCACATCAGTCTGAAATCCAAATTTTACAAAAAAATGGGCATCCCCTTCTTAGGGTATGCCCATTTAATATGTTATTTTAAACAGCTTTAGCTAAACATTTAGTTATTCCTAATGCTACACTTACTTCTTCCCAAATGACGATTTGTGCTTTATGAAAACCATTAAAGGTCGTCGCAGATGCAGAAGTGTATGCACCACACAAGGGAACCAGAATAAGATCTCCTACTTCTAAAGTAGTAGTCATCTTACCTCTGAACATAATATCTAAGGAATCACAGCTAGGCCCCGCAAAAGTGGCCTTGTGCTTAGTTCCTTCTTTGAAACTAATAAGTTTGTAATCCCATTGGTCAAAAATAACGCCAGAGAAGGTTCCATAAATACCATCATCCAAAAAGTACCAAGTTTGGCCATTTCTTTCATTTACGCCAATAACACTGGTAATAAGATTCATTGCTGTACCACACATAAAGCGCCCTGGTTCAGCCCAAATTTCGATATTCGGAAAGTCTTCTTCCAAACGAGCACTAATTTGCCCTAACATAGCAGGCAAGTTAAAACGAACCTTTGGTTCCGGCACCGGCATACCACCGCCAATGTCCAAAACATGTAAATCAATACCTTGTTCTTTAGCTTCAGCATATATACTGCGAACAATTTCTAACGCTTCCAAATATGGTTCAGCAGATGTAGTTTGGCTACCTACATGAAAAGCAATTCCCGCAGCATTAAGCCCTGATGCAAGGGCCAATTTAATAAGGGGCAAAGCTTGCTCCCTAGGTGCTCCAAATTTTTTGTTTAAATCCACATGCGCTTTTGTATTATCTATACGTAAACGCAACAGTACTGTAGCACCGGGACAACATTTGGCAATTTTCTCTATTTCACTAACGCTGTCAAAGGTCATTCTGCTAACTCCAGCATCTGCACAGGCTCTAAAACCACCCGCTGTCTTAATAGGATTCGCATATATCATACGTTGGCCATCAATACCCAATTCTGCCAACGTTCTAATTTCACCATCAGATGCTACATCAAAAGAAGACCCTAATTCTGATAATCTCTCAAGAATACGCAAATCAGGATTAGCCTTCATGGCATAATGCAACCTTACGTTCGGCAAATGCGCCTTTAAAAAACAATAATTCTTCTCAATCTGGTCTAAAGAAAGAACCAGTAACGGCGTCTCGAAGTTTTCCGCCAGTTTCATCACAGCTTCTTGTGATAGTTGAAAAAAACCTTGTCTCTTCATATACACCCTCCCCTTGCTAATGCTTTAATTTACTGTAGTTTATTATACTACTATTTCAGGAAAGTGCAATAGGAAAATTGAGGAAAATTGAGGACTTTTGAGTACTTTATGGCAAAAGTATGAAAAACCTCATAATAGCCCCTTTTGAAGCGTATTAACCCAATAATAAGGCAAAATGCCACAGTTTTGACATACTAATCTAATGTAGCAATAGCTATATATAGTGGTTAGCAATATGCAACGCAGGCACATATTCTAACAAAACAAAAAAATAGCCAAATTTCTCAAAAACGAGAAATTTGGCTATAAATGTATTATTTAGCTTTAATTACCTGACAACCCATATAAGGAACAAGTACGTCCGGTACAGTAACCGATCCGTCTTCATTTTGATAATTCTCCAAAATAGCACAAACAGTTCGACCTACCGCTAGTCCAGACCCATTTAAAGTATGAACATACTCAGGTTTTTCTTTAGGACTACGCCTAAATTTAATATCAGCACGTCTAGCTTGAAAGTCCAAAAAATTAGAACAAGAGGAAATTTCTCTATAACAGTTTGCAGCCGGAATCCAAACTTCCAAATCATATGTAGTAGCAGAGCTAAAGCCAATATCTCCTGTACACAAGCGCACAACATGATAAGGCAATTTTAAAAGTTGCAGAATTTCCTCCGCATCATTAGTCAACTTGTCTAACTCTGCCCAAGAATCTTCAGGTTTAGTGAATTTTACTAATTCCACTTTATTAAACTGATGTTGGCGAATAAGTCCGCGGGTGTCACGGCCTGCGCTCCCTGCTTCTGCTCGAAAGCATGCGCTATAAGCACAATATTTTATAGGTAAATCTTCAACATCTAAAATCTCTCCGCGGTGGTAGTTGGTAACAGGCACTTCTGCCGTAGGAATCAAGTAATAATCCAAGCCTTCTATCTTAAACATATCTTCAGCAAACTTGGGCAATTGTCCTGTTCCCGTCATGCTTTCTTTGTTAACAATATAAGGAGGAAAAATTTCAGTATAGCCATGTTTTGATGTGTGTACGTCTAACATGAAGTTATACACAGAACGTTCTAAACGCGACCCTAAGCCTTTGTAAAAAGCAAAACGAGCCCCTGTAACTTTAGCCGCTCTTTCAAAATCTAAAATCCCTAATTTTTCACCAATATCCCAATGAGCTTGCGGCGTAAAACCAAACTTTTTAGGTTCGCCAACAGTCCTAATAACAGGATTATCATTTTCATCCTTACCAACCGGAACGTCATCTGCCGGCATATTGGGAATCGTCAGCAATATTTCTTTTAAACTTGCTTCAGTTTCTTTTAATACTTTGTCATCCGCGGCAATCTTTTCGCCCAATTCACGCATAGCTTTTATTTGCTCATCAGCATTTTCGCCAGCTTTTTTCATTTGACTGATTGCACCGGAAGCAGCATTACGTTGGCTCTTGTCAGCCTCTACTTGCTGCAACACCTCCCGGCGTTTTTTCTCCAAAGCCAAAAATTCATCCAAGTTTTTATCCATGTTGCGATTCTTCATGGCTTGTTCCACTTTTTCCGGATTTTCTCTGACAAACTTCATGTCTAACATATAATTACCCCCAGCAATTTCTTACATTAGTATTTAGATATTGTAGCACAAAAACTGCGGGAAAAAAAGTAGGGGTACTGTGCTCTCCCCCTACTTTTTAACATATTTTCTGATTTTTAGCGACCTAACTATTTTCGCATACTAACTTGGTGAATCATATTGCCAAATAAGCCCATTGCAGCCTCTCCTACAGCTTCTGACAAAGTAGGGTGTGGATGTATGCAATCAGCAAGATTCTCTGCTGTAAGCCCCTGTTGTATCGCTATGAGGCCTTCCATAATAAGATCACTAGCATGTGCTCCCATAATGTGGCAGCCAACTATTTTATGAGTCTTTTCATCAGAAATAAGTTTGACCAATCCTTCAGTTTCTCCCATAGAAACAGCCTTACCATTGGCCATGAAATTAAATTTGCTTATAACTACCTGTCTGCCTGTTTCCTTGCACTCTTGTTCAGTCATTCCTACTTGAGCAATCTCAGGCTGCGTAAATATACAACTAGGAATAGCCTCATAGTGCATAACAGCTTCACCCTCAAAAGCATTGACAGCCGCAATAAGCCCTTGATGAGAAGCACTATGAGCAAACATAGACATGCCGGTTACATCACCAACGGCATAAATTCCCGGAATGGAAGTTTCCATTTTTTCGTTAACAGTAATCCCCTTTTTAGTATGGGAAACACCTATTCTATCTAATTCTTCTGCAACAAAAATCGGTCGCCTTCCTGCAGCCAAAAGCACCTTTTCTGCTTCAAGCACTTCTTCCTTCCCTTTACTTTCGATTGTAACTGCAAGTCCCTCAACTCCACGTGTAATTGATTTTACAGTAGCTCCCGTTTTAATGGCAATATGCTGCTTGCGCAAGACTAATCCCATACGTTTTTGCATGTCTACATCGCAGAGCGGCAAAATAGTTGGGGCCATTTCTACTACAGTTGTCATACAGCCAAAACCGGCGTAAATACCGGCAAATTCAACTCCCACTGCCCCTGCACCGATAATAATCATAGACCCTGGTATTTCATCTAATTTCAAAACTTCATCGCTAGTAATAACTCCCAACAAGTCTGCCCCCGGAATAGGTGGACGAGACGGTTCTGAGCCTGTAGCAATAATAATTTTTTTTGCTACAATGTCTCTTTCGTCATCGGGATTGTCTGTAACCAAATGTACTGTGTTTTTATCAACAAATGTTGCTTTACCAACAACAAGCTCGATTTTGTTAAGCTTTATTAGTTGCTCAAGACCCTTACGCATTTGATAAACAACATTATTTTTGCGTTCCATAACCTTTTGCCAATCATAAGCCATGCCCTCAACAAATATGCCAAACTCTTCTAATTTTTGTAGATCTTGCCATTTCTCTGCACTCTTAAGCAAGGTTTTTGTTGGGATACAGCCTTTATTCATACAAACGCCGCCCAAATTATCTTTTTCAATCAAAATAACTTTAGCCCCTAATTGCGCAGCTTTAATGGCTGCAACATATCCACCTGTCCCTGCTCCAATAACGCATAATTGATATTCCATGTTAATACCACCGCCTTTTAACGTCTTTTTGTCCAATCTTCGTTGCTATATTTTTCCGAAGCTAAAACTTCTGCCCGTTTTATTTCAGCAGTTGTCAATTCTCCCTCAACCTCATCAATTTGCAAGGCAGCTTGCAATCCCTTAGTCATAGCCATGCGCACTTCATCCCAAGTAACTGACCGTCCTAGAGCCGTTTTTAAATCCGCTACCTTGTTTTTTAACATAGTAATTGTTTTTATGGATTCCTCCGAAGATATTTGCAAAATCCCCACTAGTTCTTCCGGAGAAAAATCTAAAAGAATAGAACCGTGTTGTAATATCACACCATGCTTACGCACCTGTGCCGACCCTATTAACTTTCTTCTGTCTATAGTCAACTCATAATTAGAGGGTGCATCAAAACAAGCCGCAGATGCAGGTTGCCGAGCGTGTTGTCCATAGGAAGAGATGGGTTTTGTCATTTCTGCCATAAGGCCCAAATCTTCTAGACCTAAAAGCAACCCTTTACTCAAATAACGATAAGACGCAGTAATAGTCATTGGCATCCCAGGATAATCTTCACCGACAATAATACTGTACGTTAGTTCACGACTATGCAATACTGCGCGGCCACCTGTTAGACGACGCACGATATCAATGCCCGCTTTTTTGCATGCAGAGAAATTAATTTCTTTTTCTCCATGTTGAAAATAACCTAAACTTACTGCAGCCGGCTGCCAGCCGTAAAAACGAATAGTGGGTGGTGCTTGTCCCGCAGCATAAGCTTCCATAATGGCTTCATCCATACCCATGTTACTTGCTGCATTATTAAAGCCTGTATTTATTATACGCCAAGGAACCTGTTTACCACGATTCAGTGTACCTAAACTCAACATGTGATCACTTCGCTTTCTGCAAAAGCTTCCTCTACTTCTCTTGCAGATAATGCTCTAGGATAGTTATAAAGTACCTGTCCCGGCCGCTCATTATAAAAAGGTCTGTTGCAATTGTGACAGCCCGTTGTACGAAAAGCATCCCCGTCAGCTAAAACTTCAGCAACATTTTGTACTTTAAATCCCGTGATTTTTCCGTCTCTACAAATAACGACATCAGAACTGAAAGCTCGTTTTAACAATCCTACAGCTATCTGTAAGCGACGATAACTGCCAATATTGGGTTGTACTTTATTACCCATAGCCGTACCTGGCAAGGGGGTAAAAGCAAACAGACCCACAGTAATATTGCGAGCATAGCATTCTTTAATAAGCTGCCACATTTCTTCTTCAGTTTCACCTAAGCCTACGATTAAGTGTGTTGTCATTTTCCCAGGGAAAGCTGCCGCACAAGAAGTCAATAACTCCCATCTTTGCTGCCAAGAACCACCTTTTATTTTCTCAAAAAGTTTAGGTGTAGCTACATCCATCGCTAGTCCTATGCGATCTACGCCTAAGTCAAAAAGTTTTTTGGCCTCTGCAACAGAAGTAATATAGCCAGAAACCACTACAGGCACCTGCGCGTTCACCAAAGCCTCAACAGCTTTTTGTACTTCCGGCAAACTATCGGGCCGATTGACTATTTGTAAGCAAGCCCGTTGAATTTTATGGGCTTTATAAGCTGCGACCAAATGTTCAATAGAAACATCCTGGCTGGTTTCTTCCCATGCTACCCTTGAAAGAAACTTAGCGGCTGCCGTGCTTTCACGAGCTTGGGCACAAAAAGCGCAATTGCGCGTACATTTTTCCCCCAGCATAATATACGCTGTTGTGGGCAAAGCATCTGTTTTCAATTTGCGTATTCCAATAGCTCCAGCTGTTCCCACGGACAATTTCCAGACACTCATAAAACGCAGCACTCCTTATTTTCCTCGATAGTTAAACCTAATTCTTCTGCTTTTTTCACAGCCGCTCTCACCGGCTGAACAATCCCATTTATGCCACACTCTACTGCAGCCACATCTAGAGCTGCTCTATATTTCCCGCCGGGACGCATACACCCCAAAGTTAAAGGAATCCTAGGCAGCTCTTGTCGGGCCCAAGTTAAAAATTTAATTACCTCTTCCAGTGCAGGAGGCTCAACCTTTGCATATTCTGTTTCCGGGGTAGGAATCAAAACGATAAAAATTAATTGCTCTAGTCCCAATTTTTTTAGCACTTTTACGGCTTCGTATTCACCGCCAATTTTACCACCGTGGAGACCGATACAAATATGAGGAGCAACATGTGCACAATACTTGCGTAACATTTTATAACAATTAGCATAGTCTTCCACTGTCTTGTTTAGTTTCAAAGTATCCTTAATAGTGTCCGTATCGCCTAGAAAATCAAAAGATACCACATCCGCTAAAGGAGCTAAAGCTTTTATTTCTATTTCCGATAAAAGTCCTGTATGAAAATTGTAGCGGCGATTGCCCTTTATATTCTTTAAGCTTTCCAAATAAGGCATAATCTGCACCTTACCACTCCGGTCACAGCCGCCACTGATAAGACAACTAGTCCCTTTAACATCTTCTTGAGTTTTTATGGCAGCTAAATCCGTCATTTTACACAAATAATGCCCACCGCAGTGGGCACATTTGAGCGCACAACAAGCCCCCGTAACACTTATACTTTCAGTGTCGTAAGGCCTGCTAATAAACAATTTAGGCGCAAAATTTTCCTGACGAATTTGCCACGGCGTTACTGCGCTGCCCATTTTACAACCGGGTTGCGTGCAGCCAAGGTTTCATCCAAACGACTAACAATAGTATTATGTGGGGCACTGTGCACTAACTCAGTATCCGTTGCTGCTTCCACAGCGATTTTCTTCATCGCGTCAATAAAACCGTCTAAAGTTTCCTTGCTCTCTGATTCTGTAGGTTCAATCATTATGGCTTCCTCCACAATCATAGGAAAATAAATTGTTGGTGGATGATAACCATAATCTAACAAACGCTTAGCAATGTCCAAAGTATGTATGCCATATTGCTTTTGTTTTTTAGAAGTCAAAACACACTCATGCATACAAAAACGGTCAAAGGGAGAATCATAAGCTTCTTCTAGCATTTTCTTGCAATAATTAGCATTTAGCACAGCATCCTCGCTAGACTTGCGGAGACCTTCACCACCCATGGAAAGTATATAGGCATAAGCTCGCACAATAATACCAAAATTACCATGGAAAGCTTGCATTTTACCTATGCTCTTATCAGAAGTAACCCAAGAATATAGTCCATCACAGAACTGAACTCTAGGATTAGGCAAAAATTTTACCAAAGCCTCTTTTACGCCAACAGGCCCGCTTCCCGGTCCTCCTCCTCCGTGAGGAGTAGAAAAGGTTTTATGCAAATTTAAATGTACTACATCAAAACCCATGTCGCCTGGACGTACAATTCCCATAATGGCATTAGAATTAGCTCCATCATAATAGAGCAAACCACCGGCATCATGTACAATTTTAGCAATGGCTTCAATCTTATTTTCAAATAAACCTAGCGTGCTGGGATTAGTCAGCATAAGAGCTGCTGTATCAGGTCCAACCACTGCCTTTAAAGCCTCCAAGTCAATAGAACCGTCAGCTTCAGATTTAATTTCTACTGCTTGCATACCACATACTGCGGCAGAAGCAGGGTTAGTGCCATGAGCAGAATCAGGCACTATAACTTTCGTCCTAGCCAAATCATTACGATCTCTATGGTAAGCACGTATTAGTTTGAGTCCCGTTAGCTCACCGTGAGCTCCGGCTGCAGGTTGCATAGTAACAGCCTTCATACCGGAAATTTCTGCTAAAGCCTGTTCACATTTATAGAGTATTTCCAGAGCGCCCTGTACCGTAGCTGAATCCTGTAGAGGGTGCAACAAAGAAAGCCCCTCATAGCGGCTTATATCTTCATTTATTTTAGGATTATATTTCATGGTGCAGGATCCTAAAGGATAAAATCCCGTATCCACACCAAAGTTGCGATTGGAAAGCTGCGTATAGTGTCTTATTAATTCTAATTGACTTAATTCCGGTAAAGCAGCTTTGTTGGTACGAGCATACTTTTCCGGAATTAAGTTACTAACTTCGGGTACATCTAATTTAGGCAAATCAACAGCTTTGCGACCAGGTTTGCCCAATTCAAATATTAATGGCTGCCTCTCTAAAATCATGCTTTTGCCCCCAATCCAACAACCAAAGCATCTATTTGCGCTTTAGTCCTATTTTCTGTTACACATAGAAGCATATTCCCTGCAAGTTCAGGATAATAGCAGCCTAAATCTAACCCGCCAATAATTCCTTCCTTTAGGAGCTCTTGATTAATTTCAGCAATATTTCCGGATAATTTAACTACGAACTCTTGAAAAAATGGTGCTTTAAAAACTGTTTCTATGCCATGCCCTGCTAAAGCTTGTTGCGCATAATGAGCCTTTTGCAAGCACTGAGAAGCCACTTCTGCATAGCCCTCTTTACCTACTGTAGATAAATAAACTGTAGCAGCTAAAGCACAAAGAGCTTCGTTAGAACAAATGTTAGAAGTAGCTTTGTCTCTTCTTATGTGCTGTTCTCTTGCTTGTAAGGTCAAAACAAAACCCCGTTTACCATTTTTATCCACTGTTTCTCCAATAATTCGCCCAGGCAATTTACGCATTAATTTTGCTGTAGCAGCCATAAAGCCTAAGTATGGACCACCAAAGGAGATAGCTAACCCCAGTGGCTGTCCTTCTCCTACAACGATGTCAGCCCCTTGTTTGCCGGGTGCCTCTAAAATTCCCAAAGCAATTGGATCACTAACAGCGGTAAACAATGCTCCTACCTCATGGGTTTTTGCAATAAGAGCAGATAAATCTTCCAAATTGCCAAAAAAATTCGGGTTTTGAATAATAACTGCTCCTGTATTTTTGGATACAACTTGACTTAGAGCTTCTAGAGTAGTTACGCCATCTGTGAACCCTACTTCTTTAACCACAAAACCAAAATCTTTAGCATAAGTGCCTAATACAGTACGATAATTTGGATGAACGCTACGTGCAACTACAATCTCGTTACGACGTGTCGCATGGCAAGATAAAAGTGCAGCTTCCGCCATAGCGGTAGAACCATCATACATGGACGCATTAGATACAGGCATTCCTGTTATTTCACAAATCATAGATTGATATTCCCAAAGAGCCTGCAAATAACCTTGAGAAATTTCCGGTTGATATTGTGTGTAAGCTGTATAAAATTCACTGCGGCTGAGAACATGACCAACTGTACTTGGAATGAAGTGGTCATAAGCACCTGCCCCCAAAAAACAAGCATATTCTTGCAAATTAGCATTGGCAGCTGCTAGCTTTTTAAAATATGCAGCTACTTCTCTTTCACTTAAAGGTTCCCCCAAGGCAAGAGGACGGTGAAGGCGAATACTATCAGGCACATCAGCATAAAGTTCCATTGTGTCCTTAACGCCAATAGCTGCCAACATTTCCGCTCTATCCTCTGCCGTGTGTGGCAGATAACTCCATGTCATAGGTTATGCCTCCTCCAACAATAGCTTTTCATAATCAGCGGCATTTAATAAATCATCTAATTCTGCAGTATTTGACAATTCAACTACACAAATCCACCCTTTACCATATGCGTCTTCATTAATTAATTGTGGAGCATCTTCTAATTGTTCATTAACTTCAACAACTTTGCCGGAAACAGGAGAATAAACATCTGAAACAGCTTTGACAGATTCTATTGTTCCCAAGCCCTCAGTCGCATTAAGTTCAGTATCTAGTGCCGGAACCTCTACAAATACTACATCGCCTAATTGGTCTTGGGCAAAATCAGTAATACCTATAGTTGCTTTATTGCCTTCAACTTTTACCCATTCATGATCACTGGAATACTTTAACTCTGCTGGAATTTTCATAACAATCTCTCCTTTTAATGTTTTTTGGTTTTCAGGCACTCCTAGTGCAAGTATTTTTATAAAATTATTTTGTACGTTTATAAAATGGTTTTTTTACTATAACTGCGGGGATATATTTTCCACGCACATCAATAAATATTTCTTTACCAATTGTCGCATAGGCTGTATCAATAAGCACTAGGGCCATATTCTTACCCAAGGTAGGCGCAGGAGAACCTGTAGTAACGCGCCCAATAACTTTACCCTCGCATTGTACAGGAAATCCAGCTCTGGCAATTCCTCTGCCTGTAATCTCTGCACCCATTACTCGTTGAGGCAAACCGTTGGCTTTTTGTGCCGCTAAAGGTTCTTTGCCATTAAAAGCATCTTTGTCTAATTTTACAAACATGCCCAGTCCTGCCATCAGAGGCGTAATTTCTTGTGATAACTCATGCCCATATAAAGGCATACAACACTCAAAACGCAACGTGTCACGGCACCCTAATCCAGTTGGTAAAATCCCCTCTGATTTTCCGGCCTCCATGATAGCTTCCCATAAAACAGGAGCATCACTTGCCTCACAATAAATTTCAAACCCATCTTCCCCTGTATAACCTGTACGGGAAACAATTGTATTTTTTCCCGCTACCATAACATCAGCCATAAAATGGTAGTATCCTATATTACCAACAGGAGCACTAGTTAATTTTTCTAAAATTTCTAACGCTTTGGGTCCCTGCAAGGCCAGCTGCCCTGTTGCATCTGATTTATTAACCAATTCAACTTTTAAGGAGCCTATATTCTCTTGCATCCAGTTCCAATCTTTTTCTATATTCGCCGCATTAACTACTATTAAGTATTTTTCAGGTCCAAACTTGTAAATTAAAAGATCATCAACAGTTCCCCCATCTTTGTAGCACATTGGAGAATATCTGCTTTGTCCAACTTCTAAATCCGTCAGATCATTAGTCACAAGGTTTTGCAAGAAAGCAAAAGCTTCTTGCCCCTCTGCCCAAATCTCACCCATGTGTGAAACATCAAAGAGTCCTGCACAAGTACGAACCGCCTTATGCTCGGCTATTACTCCCGAATACTGAACAGGCAATAGCCAGCCGCCAAACTCGACTATCCTTCCACCATATTTCACATGTGTGTCATATAACGGCGTCTTTTTCCCTTCCATTTGTTTGCCCCCCTAATATTTTTAGATAACAAAAAACAGAGACATGAAGTGTCCACTTCTTTGTCTCTGTGTGCATATGAGAGAATTAATAACTGCGTTGTTACAAATTATTTTACTCCCAGAGGTTAGTCCGATTGAAATTCTTTTGCCTGAGAGTTTTTACAAAGTAACTTGCCCCTTCGGCGCTGTATCCAAACAGTCTCTCTTTCAACCATCATCCCACCGTATTCAGTTATCATTACAAAATTATTATACATAGTAAAGCTGGATTTAGCAAGAGAAAAAATAGTCTTAGTTCTCTAAAAAAAATATATCAAGTAAACTATTGTATCTTCTCATAATGTTGTTACTTGAAATTTTTAGCCAAATAGCTCACCGCACCAATAGCCGCTACAAGTCCCTGCCCCGTAGCTCTACTAATCTGATAAGGCTGGCCCGTACAATCTCCTGCCGCAAAAAGGCCTGCAATATTCGTACTCATTTGTTCATCAACCAAAATAGATTTTCCTCTTAGCTGCAAATCAGGCAGCAAGTTCTCAATAGGATCCGTTTCACGGAAAATAAATACGCCCTGAACCGGCTGATACTCACCGGTTGTAGACAGCCCGGTAACGCGATCAGTTCCTGTAATACCTGTTGGTTTATCTGAAATCACAGTAATATTGCTATGTTTTGGTACTTCCGTTAATTTATACAAAGGCAAAAACTTTACCTCAGAACAAATTTCCGCCAAATACTCCACTTCCTCTAAAGCCGAAGGAATAGTAGAAACTGCCGCTACAACTTTTCCTTTGTAAAAATAGCCGTCGCAAGTGGCACAATAACTAACGCCCTTACCTAAAAAATCTCTTTCTCCATTCATCGTTTCAGAATGAGATGTTCCCACAGACAAAATTATTGTCTTAGCTTGATAAATATCTCCTGCAGTTCCAATAGTAAAAAAACCATCACCCTCGGTTATGCCTATAACCTTGCTTTTAATAACTTCAGGTTTAAAGCTCATAGCGTGCTCTACAAACTTATTCATCAATTCTTCCCCTGTAATATTAGCAAGGCCTAAGTAATTGTGTACTATCCATGCTTTACGTAAATGAGGGCTAAAGTTACTGGAATCAAATATTGCCACCTTTTTGTTGCGTACGGAAGCTGTCACTGCTGCAGACAAGCCAGCCGGCCCGCCACCTATAATTGCTACATCAAACATATTCTTCACCTCATCATTTAATCTTATATTATAATTATACTACATATAACTAATATTTGCTGTGCTGAAAAACACAACAACTTAATATTCACTTTACTTTTTAGAACTGTGTTGATATACTATCAATAGATAGTAATTATTGTTTCTATCTAAATTTTCTTTCCACGTATTTTAATAAAGGGTTTCTGAAAAAAATAGCGAAGTAACATTATATAACCCCTTGTTATAACCATTAGTAATAATCATAAAATCCTTGTGGTTTTATGGTCATTTATAAGAGTGACTTGGCTAACTATTTTCATCTATTACAAAGGAGGAGTAACATGGAAGCTGTAAAATTTTTTATTTGTAAACATTGTGGCAACTTAGTAGGACTAATCAATAATGGTGGAGGTACTTTGGTTTGTTGCGGAGATGATATGACAGAACTAATTCCTAATACCGTTGATGCTGCTAAAGAAAAACATGTACCCGTGATTGAACAAAACGGGAACACTGTGGTTGTTAAAATCGGTAGTGTTCCTCACCCTATGGAAGAGAAACATTATATTCAATGGGTCTATATCCAAACAGAAAATGGTGTCCAACGCCATGCTTTCAAACCTGGAGACAAACCGGAAGCAACTTTCGCATTAATTGATGGGGACAAAGTAATTGCTGCGTATGAGTATTGCAATTTACACGGACTTTGGAAAGCCTAATTTAAAAAGCAAAAAATACGCCAACCTTACGGTTGGCGTATTTTTTGGCTTAATCACTAATTAAACAATAACAAACCCCGACACTATTTTGTATAAAGTATATGCCTATCAATACTAGAAAGATCCTGACAACCCGTCATAATCATAGCAGCTTCAAGTTCGCCTCTTATATGATTCATAAGACAAGAAATCCCTTCAGCGCCACCAGCCCCTGCTTGGGTAACCGGCCGCCCCAAAAGCACTGCATCAGCTCCTAAAGCCAGCATTTTCAAAACATCAAACCCAGTACGAATACCACCATCAACAAATATAGTTATCTTATCACCAACTGCATCCGCAATTTCCGGCAATACTTCTGCCGTTCCAGGTGTATGATCCAAAACTCGTCCGCCATGATTAGATACGACAATTGCGTCAATACCTGCTTTAGCACAAACAATTGCATCGTCAATATCCATGACACCTTTGATAATTATTGGCAAGCTAATATTGTTTTTTAACTCTAGCAGTTCTTCATAAGTTTTCGGTCCTACTTTTTGTCCTGATACCGTCATATTTATTAAAGCTGCTGCGTCTACATCAATCGCTATAGCGATAGCCCCAATTTTTTCAGCTTGTTTAGCTAACGTTATAATTTGATCATTAGGACGTGGCTTAATAGTAGGAATTCCCCAGCCGCCAACTTCCTCTATACAATGCAGACCATCTTGATAAATCTCCGGTAATTTACCATCGCCTACCATACCTAATGATCCTACATTCTTGCATCCGTTAATAACAGCACTAGCATACATTTTTTCTGCAATATAATTATTCCAGTTAAAAGCAATCCCACCTATGGGGGCCGCCAAAATTGGCATAGTTAAGCTTTTTCCCCAAAGCATAAACTTTGTAGAGGGCGTATGCACGCTGTGGATAATACGTTGGCGAAGTTTTACCTCTGCCAGTGCAATTATATTATTACGAAAAGCTTGGCCCGTCCCTACTCCTCCTGCTCCGGGTATTTCACCGGCGCAAGCGCGCCCATCACAAATTGGGCACATACGGCAAGCCTTACCAAATTTCTGTTTACCAAGTTCTCTCAATTCTTTCATATCCATAAGCTTCACCCCTTATAAAATTTTTTGTGCATTTCTTTTGTGTCTATATTCCTCTGGTCGTTATTTGCACAAATTTTTATTTAAATTAAAGGAGCCTCTCACGAGACTCCTTTAATTTATTGTTGTAAAAACCGCAAAGGATTAACAGTTGCACCTTTTTCTAAAACTTCAAAATGTACATGTGGACCGGTACTAGCTCCGCTGCTACCGACAAAACCTATAACCTCACCGCGTGTAACACTCTGTCCTGCGCTAACAACTATAGCACTCATATGTCCATAGGCCGTTTCATAGCCATTGCCATGATCAATTTTTACATACCTGCCATACCCGCCATTCCATTGTGCCATTTCCACTTTACCGGAACTAGCAGCAAAAATAGGCGCACCATAAGAATTAGCTATATCAATGCCAGGATGAAAATCTCCACCAGCACCGCCAAATGGATTAGATCGTACACCGTAGAAAGATGATATTTTCCCGCCCTCAGTTGGCCACTTAAAATACCCCCCTCTGTTATACAACTGTTCTAACATGTTAGAAAGATTTTCTCTTTTATATGCTATACGTTTATCTAACATAGCATTTTGCACGTCTAGTATTTCTAGCTTATTAGCAGCGCTCTCGCCGCCACCTGTACCAAGCAAATCCAATTCTTGAGATTTTCTGTCAATATTTCCGCGCGAAACTTTTTCGCCATCTTTCTCCAAAGTTTTACGCACAGCTGCTTCTAAAGCAGCTACTTGTGCCATCTCTTTTTGCATTCTTGCACTATCGTCCGTCAATTTTTGTAGTTTCTCAGTATACTCAGCATACTGCTCTCTATATACACTTAATTCCTGTTGTTCACGATAAGCGGCATAAAGCATAGTAGATCCCTTAATCACTGTTCCTGCTAATATCACACAAACAATTCCTAAGGCAATAACGGTTTTTTTACTAAAGCTAAAAGTTTTACTTTCCTTGCCTGGGCGGCTCAACGTAAAAGCAATACATGCGTTTGTATCTTTATCTTTCTCATCTTGCATTTTTTGACCCTCCAGTCAATAAGTTTAGTACTCTATATTATCCCACACTTTTTGCATATTTCAAAGTATTCATGCCTAATTTTGCAAAATTATCACATTATAGGGACGTATGGGGTCCCTTATTTAAATAGCCCGAAGCGATTACCCAAGGCTAAAATTCTGTGCCCCAGAATAGGTACTTCTTCCAAATCTTCCCGCTTTAAACCACCAATTAAGGTTAATACAAGACCATATACAGGAACCGCAATAATAATGCCACCCAAAATATTCCAAACGCCCCAATTAGATGTAGCTCCTAAGAATAAATGTAATGCTATACCCATTACTGCTGCTGCAACCATTGTTTTCACAACACCAATAATTGGCAAAGAAAAACCTGTATGTTTATAAATAAACACTAAATTAAGTAATGCCGCTATGCCAATATCAGCTACCGTAGCCCAAGCCGCACCCTTGATTCCCATCCAGGGAAGCGCAGTCAAAGTCCAATTCAAACCAACTTTTACTGATGCCGCAATAATCATATTAATGACAGGTATTGTTGTTTTCCCCATGCCCTGTAGAATTCCGGTACTGACTTGATGAATGCCCAATAAAAAGATAGCCATACTCATAGTCTGAATAGCCGGAGCAGCACCAGGAGCATTATAAATCATACCGGCTACTTTCTCTGCTAAAACAAACAGACCAACACTACATGGTATTGTAATTATAGCTGCTACTCGAAAAGCAGTTTTAGTTTTTTCTTTGATACCTAAGGTATCGCCCAAAATTCTTGATTCAGAAATGGCAGGTACCAAACTAATAGCCAAAGCAGCAGTTAATATGGTTGAAAGGTTTACCAAGGGTACAGCCATGCCCGTTAAATAGCCAAAAAATGTAGTTGCTTGCGAAACATTAAAACCTGCAACTTCTAAACGTGCAGGTACTATAAGTAAGTCTAAATTAGAAACTATAGGAAGCATTAAGCTTGACATAGATACAGGCAGTGCTAAATATACTAAACGTTTAATAATCATTTTAGCCGGTTCAACTACAGAATCAGCCGCTTGCTTCACTGTTTCTAACTTAAACTGTTTTTTCAAACGACGATAGAACCACCACAAAACCATAAGCCCGCAGAAAGCACCCACTCCTGCTCCCATGCTAGCACCAGCAGCCGCATAAGGAAGCCCGTAAGGCATAAGCATATAGGCAAAAGCAATCATAGTAAAAACCCTAGTTAACTGTTCTGTTATTTCCGAAGCAGCAGTAGGCGTCATAATTTGCCACCCTTGTAAATACCCACGAAAACTGGACAAAAAGGTAACAAAAAATACAGCCGGGGCCAAAGCAATGATTGAATAATAGGCCCTAGCGTCGCGAATCCAGTGATTATCAACTAACCATTGGGCTCCAAACAAAAGTGCCCCTGAAAAAAATAATCCTGTGCAAAATAAAAGCCTAAGGGAAACGTTAAACACTCGTTTAGCCCCTGCATAATCATGCTTGGCAATCTTTTCCGCGGTAATAATAGAAATAGCAACGGGTATGCCGGCAGAGGAAACAGTTATGGCCATTAAATAAATAGGGAACCCCATTTGATAAAGGCCTATGCCTTCCCCACCCATTACTCGCGACAAAATAATCCAATTCAAAGCTCCTATGACTTTGACAACGATACTGGAAATCGTCAGAATCATAGTTCCTTTGAGAAATTTATGATTGTTAACTACGGGAGTTTCATTTTGCTCTTTCATTACAGCCCACCTTAGAAATATTTTTACCCTTAATTTTAACATACACTAGGACAAAAAAGAAGGCATATACAATAAACTTAATATTAATGTTTGACAAAATATGTTAGTAAAGCTACAATCTATAAGTAGTTAATCCAATGGGTCGTATTGCGGCTCACCCTCGTAGTTGAAATGTGACCTAAAGCCGCCGCGTACCCTTGGTATGGGGCATTTTGTATGTATAAATAAAAAATTGCAACGCAAAAAGGAAAAGTGTTATGAATAGGTATCGAATAGGCCTAGACATAGGCTCAACCACAGCCAAAATAGTTGCCATAAATAACCGAAATGAAATCGTATTTTCCAAATACGAACGTCATCAAACTAATATTATTCCGGTTATTATAAAATTTCTTGAGCAATTAAAAGCTCAAGCGGGTAACTGCGCCCTAAATATTAAAATCACAGGTTCTGTAGGTATGGGAGTTGCCGAAAAATGTCACCTTCCTTTTGTACAAGAGGTTATCGCAGCCACCGAATTCGTAAAAACTCTCTATCCAACTATCGCAACTATTATTGATATTGGCGGCGAAGATGCCAAAATCGTTTATATGAATAAAACCGGAGCAACAGATTTACGTATGAACGGAAACTGTGCTGGCGGAACCGGTGCCTTTATTGATCAAATGGCAATTCTTTTGGGTGTAAATGTTGAGGACATGGATATTTTGGCCCAAAAAGCTGAACATACTTATTCTATCGCATCACGTTGCGGTGTATTCTCCAAAACAGATATCCAAAACTTACTAAGCAAAAATGTCAGTAAGGCTGATATAGCTGTTTCTATTTTCCACGCCGTAGCTGTACAAACCATTTCCACTTTGTCACACGGTTGCAAAATTAATCCTAAAGTTTTACTGTGTGGCGGTCCCTTAACTTTCATTCCTGCTTTGCGTAAAGCCTTTGTTAAATATCTAAGACTTGAGGAAAGTGATTTTATCGTACCGGAAAATGCAAATTTAATTCCTGCTTGGGGTGCAGCAATTTACACAACCGATGAGCAGCAAATTATTGATTTGGATAAACTCATTGTCTCCTTAAATGACAAAACCTTGCGAAATGTGCAAACAAATAATAATTTACCACCTATATTTTCTTCGCCGCAAGAATATGAACTGTGGAAAGAAGATAAAAAACGTGATAATGTTGAGCAAACATCCTTGAAAGAATATATTGGTCCTGCCTACATAGGCATTGATTCCGGTTCAACCACAACAAAAATTGTGGTTGTCGATGATAAGGAAAATATTTTATTTTCCTACTATGCTCCAAACAATGGTGATCCCATAGCAGCAGTACAAAAAGGCTTGACACAGTTTGCCTTTGACTGCCAAGCAAATGGCTCCAATCCAAAAATAATGAGCAGTTGCTCCACAGGTTATGGCGAAGATTTAATCCGAGCAGCCTTTAAATTAGGCAATGGTATTATTGAAACCATTGCACATTATTTGGCTGCACGAAAAATAAATCCACAAGTTTCCTTTATCTTGGATATTGGCGGGCAAGATATGAAAGCTATTTTTATCGAAAATAATGTATTATCCCGCATGGAAATAAATGAAGCGTGTTCGTCCGGTTGCGGCTCCTTTATAGAAACTTTTGCTAAAAACATGAATTTTTCCGTAACCGATTTTGCTAACGCCGCTTGCTTAGCATCACATCCTTGTGATCTAGGAACTCGTTGCACCGTCTTTATGAATTCCAAAGTAAAACAAGTTTTACGTGAAGGTTATACTATTGGTGATATAGCTGCTGGGCTTTCTTACTCTGTAAT
>Ga0183101_1000287_pt1 | contig 89236 bp, 88 predicted proteins | sample Biomet3_FD_127790 | JGI IMG/M metagenome (GOLD analysis project Ga0183101, IMG submission 127790) | Microbial communities from bioreactor (seeded with sewage sludge) at LBNL, California, USA - Biofuel metagenome 3 | ecosystem: Engineered > Bioreactor > Anaerobic > Unclassified ... | reverse complement strand
GCGATCAGCGACAAAAAGCTCTCCTCGGCGGTCGGCTTTCGCGGCATCTGCCGCAAGGTGCTGATCTTCATTCTGGTCGGCATCGCAAACGTCATCGACATCAATGTGCTCGGACAAGTCGGTGTCCTGCGGACGGCAGTCATTTTCTTTTACATCTCGAATGAAGGTCTGTCCCTGATTGAAAATGCTGCCCACCTCAGTCTTCCGATTCCGGGAAAGCTGAAAGAAGTACTGGAGCAGCTGCATAACCGTGATGAAAAAGACACGGATAAGGAGGAAAAATAACATGGCTACAAAAGGAATTGATGTATCGGTATGGCAGGGCGCGATTGATTTCAACGCTGTCAGGAACAGCGGAGTGGATTTCGTGATCATCCGCGCAGGCTACGGTACAAGCTCAAAAGACAAGTACTTTGAAGAAAATTACAGAAAAGCAAAAGCTGCCGGGCTTCACGTCGGCGCTTACTGGTACAGCTATGCAGACAGCTTTTCCGAGGCCGCGCAGGAAGCAGAAATGTTCCTGGCTGTTCTTGCCGGGAAGCAGTTTGACTATCCTGTTTTCTTCGACATGGAGGAAAAGAAGCAGATCGAAGCCGGGACGGATTTCTGCTCCGGTCTGATCAAAACTTTCTGCGACAGGCTGGAGGCTGCCGGATACTTTGCCGGTTTTTATACTTCAGCATCCTTCGCGGGATCTGTTGTGACGGATGCTGTCCGCAAACGCTACTGTTACTGGTGCGCCCAGTGGGCCGATGGCTGCAGCTATGAAGACTCCTGTGGGATCTGGCAGCACAGCTCGAATGGCTCCGTTCCCGGCATCAATGGCCGCGTGGATATGGACTGGTCGTATCAGGACTTTCCATCAGTCATCATTGGCAAAGGATTTAATGGGTATCCTCGGACAGGAAACGAAACTCCTGTGCCAGCAGTAACTATCCCTGTATCTTCCCAGCGCGACCGTGTCCTTGCGCAGGCCAGAGCCTGGATTGGAAGGAATGAATCTGACGGCAGCCATAGAGAAATCATTGATGTCTACAATAACCATAAGCATCTCGCCAGAGGCTATGCAGTCCAATACACGGATGCCTGGTGTGCCACCTTTGTTTCTGCTGTTTCTATTCAATGCGGAACAACTTCTATCATCCCGACTGAATGCGGATGCGGGCAAATGCTTATCCTGTTTATGGTGCTCGGAGAATGGGTCGAGGATGACAACTACGTCCCAGCTCCCGGAGATGTAATCTTTTATGACTGGCAGGACTCCGGGTGTGGCGATAATGAAGGATGGCCGGATCATGTCGGTATCGTGGAAAGTGTATCCAGCAGTGATATCACCGTTATCGAAGGCAATAAAAACGATGCGGTCGGCAGGCGTACTCTGCAGGTCGGTGGCAAGTACATCCGAGGCTACGGCGTTCCAAAGTATGCCATAGATTCAAGCGAGACGCCTGTATCTTCAAAAACCGTTGATGAGCTGGCGCAGGAAGTGCTCGCCGGGAACTGGGGCAACGGCGAAGAACGTAAGAATCGTCTTTCTGCTGCCGGTTATGATTATGATTCCGTGCAGACCAAGGTGAACGAGCTGTGCGGCGTCCATAATGAACCTCATCCTGTTTATTACACCGTAAAGTCAGGCGATACGCTCTCTGCCATCGCCCACCAGTACGGTACAACGGTTTCTGCTATCCAGTCCATGAACAGCTCACTGATTCAAAATGTTAATCTGATTCTGGTCGGCTGGAAGATCAGAGTGAAATAACCATATATCCAGTTTTTCACCTGCGAGTGTTCCTTTTTGGAATGCCCGCAGGCTTTTTTTTATTTTCTTCCGCTCAAATCGCTCGTTCATCTCCAGTGGGAAATTGGAGGTGGATAAGTTATGACAGACAATAATACAAGTGCTCCAACTGGATATTTCACACAGGAGCGCATTCAGGGAGACCTTGACTACAAAAGAGCTCAGGCCATCGCGAAAACAATGCTTGATTCCGGGCTCATATCCGTTGCTGAATTCAACAAATTATCGGACATCAACCTTAAAACTTTCTCTCCCTTGTTCGCGGAAATATATCCGAATAATGCTTGATAGTATAGGCATTCAGAGTGATGTATAGACATGCGGAAAGGAGGATGAACCCTTGAAAAAAATAACAAAAATCGAAGAAAACAAAAATGTAACTGATGCAAAGCGAAAGCTCCGCGTAGCTGCTTATTGCCGTGTCAGCACAGACTCTGACGCGCAAGCAGAAAGTCTTGAAGCACAGGTCACACACTATGAAAACTATATTGCTGCCCGGAATGATTGGAAGTGCGCTGGCGTTTATTATGATGAAGGCATCACAGGTACAAAGAAGGAGAAACGTCCTGAGCTGAACCGCATGCTTGCCGACTGCAAAGCCGGGAAGATAGATTTTATCATCTCGAAATCAATCAGTCGCTTCAGCCGCAACACTGCTGACTGCCTTGAGCTTGTCAGAAAGCTTCTCAACCTGAATATTCCTGTTTACTTTGAAAAGGAAAACATCAATACCGGCTCTATGGAAAGCGAATTATTCCTATCAATCCTTTCCAGTATGGCTGCAGACGAATCCCTATCCATTTCAGAGAATAGCAAGTGGTCTGTGCAGCGCCGATTTGAAAACGCGACGTTCAAGATCGGATGCCCGCCCTACGGCTACGATTGGAATAAGCAGAACATAGTCGTCAACCCGGAGCAGGCGGCAATTGTAAAAAGGATTTTCGCTTCTGCTCTTTCCGGCATTGGCACCGCAAAAATTGCCAACATGCTGAATGAAGAAAAGATTCCTACCAGGAAAGGCCATCACTGGAGCGCATCCACAGTCAAAGGGATTCTGACAAATGAGAAGTATACCGGCGATGTTCTTTTCCAGAAGACCTACACGGATGCGCAGTTCAACCGCCACCACAATCGCGGTGAGAAAAATCAGTACTTTGTATCAGATCATCACGAGGCAATCATCAGCCACAGCGAGTTTGAAGCCGCTGGTAAGATGTTAAAGCAGCACGCCAAAGAGAAAAACGTCATTCCAGACAGTGAGAAGTACCAGAAGCGCTATGCCTTCTCAGGGAAAATAATCTGCGGCAAATGCGGCAGCACCTTCAAACGCCGAACGCATTACACATCTGGCGACAGTTACATAGCATGGTGCTGTAATACGCATCTGAACGACAAGAACGCCTGCAGCATGAAATCCATAAAGGACGATGACCTGAAGCTGGCTTTTGTCACGATGATGAACAAGCTTGTTTTCGCTCATCGCTACGTGCTGAAGCCTTATACAGAGGCCCTCAAGACAGAATCCACAGACGATTCCCTGCGCCGGATTCAGGAGCTGACGACTGAACTCGCTCAGAACACCGAGCAGCGTGAAAGGCTCCAGCAACTGGCCGCACAAGGATTTCTCGATAAGGTACTCTTTACAAAGGAAACAAATGAGCTTCTGACAAAGGCTGACCGCATCCGAAAAGAAATGGATGCGCAAAGCAATAACGTTTCGTCGGATGTTTCTAAGGTCAATGCAGCAACCGCCCTTCTTCACTTTGCCGAAAAAGAGGAAATGTTGGAAACCTTCAATGAAGAATTATTTGAAAAACATGTGAGCCGGATAACTGTAATCAGCAGAACCGAGTACCGCTTCGAACTAAAATGTGGCCTCTCGCTCACGGAAAGGATATGAAAATGGGACACACACCCTATGGGTACAAGATTGAAAATGGAAAGGCAGTTATTGACAATGAAGCTGTCGTAAAAATTCAAACCCTGTATGAAGCCTATCTTGCAGGTGCTTCATTACAGAAGGCTGCCAATGATGCCGGTATTGACGTAAAGCATTGTGGTGCCAAACGAATCATGGGAAATCGTCATTATCTCGGCGACAGCTTCTATCCGGCCCTCATTGACAAGGAAACCTTCGAACAGGCCGAAGCCGAAAAGCAGCGTCGAGCAAAAGCTCTCGGACGGTTGAACAGAAAACAAAATAAGGTGGAACGGTCAGCTCCTACGCAGTTTTACATTGGAAAAATGATTGAACATTACGATAACCCGGCAGCGCAGGCCGAGTACATTTACAGCCTGATAGAAAGGTCGGTGATTTGATGGCAAGCGTTACATTTATTCCGGCAAAAAGGCAGGTCGGAAACAACATCAGTAAAGAGGAAGCTCCTAAGCTCCGCGTCGCCGCATACTGCCGTGTCAGCACCGATTCTGACGAACAGGAAACCAGCTACGACGCACAGGTCTCCCACTACACAGAATACATTCAGAAGAATCCGGAATGGGAGCTTGCAGGTATTTTTGCTGATGACGGTATTTCCGGCACCAACACAAAAAAGCGTGATGAGTTCAACCGCATGATTGATGAGTGTATGGCCGGAAACATCGACATGATCATCACAAAATCCATCAGCCGATTCGCCCGCAACACTCTTGATTGCCTGCAGTATATCCGGCAGCTCAAGGATAAAAATATCCCGGTCTACTTTGAAAAGGAATCCATCAACACAATGGATGCCAAGGGCGAGGTTCTTATAACGATTATGGCTTCCCTTGCCCAGCAGGAAAGCCAGAGTCTTTCGCAGAATGTAAAGCTCGGTCTGCAGTATCGTTACCAGCAGGGAAAGGTAAGCGTTAATCACAACCGCTTCCTCGGTTACTCGAAAGACAATGACGGAAAGCTCATAATTGACGCTGAGCAGTCCGAAGTTGTGAAGCGCATCTATCGCGAATATCTCGAAGGCCTCAGCATGGACAAAATAGCCTCCGGACTTGAGGCGGATCACATCCTTACCGGTGCCGGAAAAGAAAAATGGCACACGAGCACGATCAACAAGATTCTCCGGAACGAAAAATACATGGGCGATGCCCTTTTGCAGAAAACCTATACCACCGACTTCCTTACAAAGAAACGAATCAAGAACACTGGCATCGTGCCGCAATACTATGTTGAGGACGATCATCCTCCCATCATTCCGAAAGAAATCTTCATGCAGGTACAGGAGGAACTTGTCCGCAGGCGCGTCGTGCACAAGAGCCCGACAGGCAAGAAACGCACCTACTCCTGCAATCATTGCTTTGCGCAGATGATTTTCTGCGGAGAGTGCGGCGAGCTTTACAGGCGCGTCCATTGGAACAATCACGGCTGCAAATCCATTGTCTGGCGCTGCATCAGCCGCTTGGAGCCATCGGAAGCTGAGAGCAACTGTACGAATCGGACGGTAAATGAAGCTGCCCTTGAGGACGTCACGGTCAAATCCTTAAACCGGATTCTACGAGGCAGGAAAGAGTTCTTGGCCCAGCTGCAGGAAAACGTAGCCAGGGCCGTCGTCACAACCGACACTCTCTCACCGGAAGGCATCCAACTGAGGCTTGAAGATTTACAGAAAGAGCTGCTTCGAAAGGTCGAGGGCGGCAAAGACTACAATGCCATCACTGACGAGATGGTTCGCCTGCAGGAAATGAAGAAACAGTCCACGGTCGACAATCACCGTAGAGAAGAAGCCATGAACCGGATCAAGGAACTGCAGGATTTCGTCGCCATGCAGAATACAGAAATTCATGTGTTCGATGAATCTCTCGTCAGGAAGCTTATAAAAAGCATCACAATATACACGGATAAGTTCACCGTCGAATTCAAATCCGGCGTCAGTGTGGATATTGCAGAATAAAAGAGCAGGCTGCTCCGATAGGAATCTTACCTATGAAGTGGCTTGCTCTCTTGTTTGTACAAATCGGAATTTAATCAAGAAAAAGATCATGCTCATATCACAAAACTATAACTTCACTTTTTTCGTCGCAATTTTCTCACAAAAGGTACTGTCATGTTCAACGAACAAAATGGTTGGTTTGAACTGCAAAATTAAATTCTCAATTTGCATACGAGATATTACATCAATATAATTTAACGGTTCGTCCCAAATATATAGGTGAGCGTTTTCGCAAAGACTTCTTGCAATCAATACTTTTTTCTTTTGACCGCCACTAAAATCACGCATATTCTTATCAAATTGTATTCTCGAAAAATCAAGCTTGCGAAGAATTGCTTTGAAAAGGCTCTCATCAATTTTGTTTTGTAAAGCGTAATCTGACAAATTTCCGCTTAAAAATGAAGTATCCTGCGAAACATACGAAATGGTCAATTGGCTGCCTTTTTCAAAAATACCAGTATGAGTTATATTCTCACCGCAAATAAGCTTTAGTATGCTTGATTTTCCACTTCCGTTTTTGCCTACAAGAGCAATACGGTCACCACATTCTATGGTAAAGCTGATATCCTGACAAACTGTTTTTCCATCATAGAAAATGGAAACATCGGATAGCTCTGCAAGCCGGCTTGCATGATAAGAAAGCTGTGTTAATTTTAAATTGTCAGCATTTTCAATATTTTTGACCAGTTTAGACTTTTCTTCAATGGCAGATTCTTGACGTTCCTCAATAGCTTTGACTCTTTTCATAAGCTTTTTTGATTTTGCACCTTGGAGAGGACGTTTGCCTGCGCTACTACTATCGGTCGCAGTTGAATCAAATCCAACTTTTCGACGCTCTGCAGTATCCGCCCAATTCCTTTTTTCTCTTGCGGTTTTTTGAAGACGTTTAACCTCTTTTTTTAGCTTTTCGTTTTCAGCAAGCTCAAAGTTATCTTGTCGTTCCTTGTTCACAAGCCACGAGGAAAAGTTACCGCTCTGTATTTCAATATTTGTTTTATTAATGGAAAGCACATGGTCTATGCAGCCGTCTAAAAAAGCTCTGTCATGTGATACTAAGAGAAATCCGCTTTTGGATTTCAGATATCTGCTTACGATTGAGCGCGCTGCGATATCAAGATGATTTGTAGGTTCATCAATGAGTAAAAAGCTGTTTTCTTTGAGAAATAGAACAGCAAGCAAAACCTTAGTCTTTTCACCATTTGACAACGTTTGAAACGGACGATACAACACATCCTCCGACACATCAAGCAATGACAGCTCCCGCAGCAGTTCCCATTGCAGAAAATCCTTACAAATGCTATTGATAACATCCATCGTGTTTTGTGTTTCGTCAGCCACCGTATAAGGAAAATACTCAAAGTCGACCGAAGATGAAATATTTCCGCTGTATTCAAACTTGCCAAGCAGTAAATTTAAAAAAGTTGTTTTCCCTCTGCCGTTTCTTCCGATGAAACCCAGTTTCCAATTCGTGTCAATTTGGAAGCTGACATTTTCAAAAATATTGTCGTAACTTCCCGGATATGAAAAAGTCAAATTATTTACGTTAATAAGCGACATGCTTTTGTCCTCCTTAAAAATTATGGGCTGCAAGAAAGTACATTCTTGCAGCCCATAAACGGACAAAGTCCAGCCAGAAAGGCAAGACAAAGCTATGCGTTTAGAGTTAAAGAAGATGGTAACTTTCTTGCATAGGCATAACAAAAGCAGGCACTTTAAGCGCCCAGGACATCCTATTATGCCTTAATATTTAGCAAGAAATAATACGCATCTTTCCACCCCTATCATTATTTTAAATTATTGTACCATACTTTTCATTCTGGTGCAAGCCAATCTATATATACAATGCCTAATATATAATCTTCGGTTCAAATTCCAGTTTGTCTTCCTTGACATCTATTCCGCTCACTCAGCGGCAAAACATCTAATCCGCAGCCTAAACCCTACGGAAAACATCTAATTCGCCAACTGAATGTCAATTCATTCTTCAAGCGCATTGCTTGACAGCCTTGGATAAGTTTCCACAGAGGATTCTGCGCCCCTCAGCTGCTTTTCCTCCAAACCCGCAAATGCCCTGAAATCAAGGGCTTTCAAGCTTATTTTCCTTCTACTCTTGACATCAATACCACCGTCTCGACGTGTATCGTATGTGGGAACATATCCACCGGCTGAATCTTCTTTGGTGTATATCCATTATCCATCAAGATCTTTACATCTCGCGCCAAAGTTGCAGGGTCGCAGGAAACGTATACAAGTCTCTTCGGAGATATCTTGATGATGGCATCCAGCGTATCCTTAGAACATCCCTTCCGCGGTGGATCCACAATCATCGCATCAGCCTTGATCTTAGAGGCAATGATCATCTGTGCACCTTTTCCTGCATCAGCATTCACAAATTGAATGTTATGGACATCATTTGCTTCAGCATTGATCTTTGCATCCTTGATTGCATCCGCGACAATTTCAATACCATATACTTTCTTTGCTCTTTTCGCACCAAGAATTCCCATTGTGCCGGTACCGCAGTAAAGATCAATCAGGATATCACTGTTTGTCAATTCGGCATAATCCAGTGCTGTACTGTACAGTTCCTTCGTTGCATATGGGTTGATCTGGTAGAAGGAACGGGCAGAAATACGGAAACGGCACCCCAGCAGTTCTTCTTCAATATATGGCCTGCCATAGATCAACACTTCCTTGCCATCCAGTATCACATTGTCTTCTCTTCTGTTGATGATTGCTTCAAGACTCTTGATCTGCGGGAACTTGTCCTGCAGGTCTTCATTCAATGCATCACACTGATCAAACGGATACTGTCTGACAATCATGACGACCATAACTTCCCCTGTATTGTGGGCATGCTTGATCAGGATATGACGGAAGTTGTCTGCACAGTGATACTTCTTCAATGATTCTCTGAAAAAGACGGTCAGCTGGTTGCTGAGCTCTGTCTGCACCATGCATGTATCATACGGCACAACATCATTGGAATGATTGCGGTAGAAGCCCATCTGGACTTCTCCTTTTTTGAACTGCACCGGGATCTGTACTTTATTTCGATAATTCCAGACAGGATTGACTCTGATGATCGGCAGATTATCTATCTCCATGCCTGCATTCTTGCGGAAGCAGTTCCTCAGTTTATCTTCCTTGAAGAATTCCTGTGCTTCATCATCCATATACTGCAGCGTGCATCCGCCGCACAGTCTTGCCACAGAACATTTTGGTTCTACCCGATGAGGAGATGGTTTTGTCACCTTGACGACTCTTCCATATCCATAGTTCTTCTTCATTGCTGTGATGGCAATCTCTGCTTCTTCACCAATAATCATACCCGGCACAAAGATGACGACACTGTCGATCTTAACGACTGCTTCGCCTTCACTTGTATATCCTTCTGCGGTGACGCTGTATGTTTCATTCTTCTGCATAGTCTCTCCCGATAAAAAAAGGGGAATACCCCTTTTTGTACTTGTTACTGCGCTGGTGTTTCAGTGGCTTCTACATCATTGCTGCCGACGGTGATGGTGCCTCCGTCTGTTGCTGCGGCTGATGCGGTTGCCTGTGCTCTAGCAGCAACATCATCTCTTAACTGCTGAGCTAACGCAGCATCCTTGGCTGTCGATACGATCTGCGCTGCAGGGGCATCCATGGATGATGTCTTTGTCTCAATGACATAGACAAAGTTCTCACCTTCGGCATTCGTTCTCTCTGGCTTTGTATAGACATGGATCTCCAGATCATACATTTTTTCTGAATCTGTCTTTTTGAAATATACCGTAGGATCCAGTACTTCAGACACTGCCTTATAGATGGAATCTGCAGTTGCTGTAGCCGTATCAGATGTTGCATCATCGGCGATGTCAGCGTAGACACGCAGAGTGGCAGTTGCCATCTCGATATCTACAGACTGAACGCCTTCAATACCTTCTGTCTTTGTCTTGATCTGACTGATCTGATCACTCTTGATTGCTGGATTCAAGTCACCCTCATAACGGTTGCCCAGGACCGGCTTATGTGTATTCATAGAACTGGAGAATAAGATCCATCCCAGAATAACGGCCGGTGCAAGCACCAGGATTAAGCAGATCCAGAATACTAAAGCTGTACGGCTGCTTCTTCTCTTTTTCGGCTTGAACTTTGATGGTTCTGCCGCTGTTGGTTTTTTGTTAGTTGTCTGTGTCATAAAAGTCTCCACTCATATTCTACCTTTTTTCAGGCAGATATGCCAATATTCAACCGATGCGTTTCTGAAGTTCTGCTTTGATCAGCTGATTGACCAGACCTGGATTGGCCTGTCCTTTGGACTTTTTCATTACCTGTCCTGTCAAGAAGCCTACTGCTCTGTCTTTGCCGTTGCGGAAATCTTCAATTGCCTGTGGATTAGCATCCATGACTTCATTGACCATAGCAGAAATTGCGCCTGTATCAGAGACCTGCTTCAGTCCCTTTTCTTCCGCGCTCTGTTCTGGATCTTTTCCATCCATCAGATCATCGACCAGCTGTTTTGCCTGTGCGTTGGAAAGTTTTCCATCATCAATCATGCCAATCAGTTTTGCCAGCATTTCCGGCTTCAGTTCACATGTATCGATTGTCTTTTCATTTGCATTCAGCCATGCACTGACATCTGAAAGCAGCCAGTTGCATGCGCTCTTGGCATTCTTTGTATACTTGACGACCTGTTCAAAGAAGTCAGACATTTCCTTATTAGAGATCAGGACATTGATATCATGCTCACTCAGACCATAATCTCTTTCATATCTCTGCTTGCGGGCACTTGGCAGTTCCGGCATTGCATCCTGAATGGACTTGATCCATGCCGCATCCAGACGGATTGGGACAATATTTGGTTCTGGGAAGAATTTGTAGTCGACATTTCCTTCCTTGCGTCTCATCATGATCGTTGTTCCGGTCTTTTCATCGAAACGGCGTGTCTCCTGCATGACTTTTTCGCCGGCTTCCAGCAGCTGCTTCTGTCTTTCGACTTCATAGTCAACTGCTTTGCCGATATGTGAAATGGAGTTCAGGTTCTTGATCTCATTCTTAGTACCTAAATGAGCAGCACCTTTTGGTGCGATGGATACGTTGACATCGCAGCGCATAGAGCCTTCTTCCATCTTGCAGTCAGAGACCCCGATGTAATACAGCGTCTGGCGCAGGGCTTCAACATATGCTTCTGCTTCTGCACCATTATGCATATCAGGTCTGGATACAATTTCAATCAGCGGTGTTCCCGCACGGTTGTAATCCAGTAAAGAGACCTTGCTTAAGTGGAACTGCTTGGCGGTGTCTTCTTCCATATGGATCCGCTCAATACGGATCTTCTTTGGTCCTTCTGCAGTATCAATCTCAACATAGCCGTCTCGGCCGATAGGATGGAACTGCTGGGTGATCTGGAAGCCCTTCGGCAGATCAGAATAGTAGTAATTCTTACGGTCGAACTTGATTAACGGATCAATTGTCAGATGCAGTGCAGTACAGGCCATAACAGCTTTTCTGACTGCTTCTTCATTGACCTGCGGCATGGATCCTGGATGACCTAAATCAACTTCATTCACACATGTATTTGCCTTGCGGCCGAAGGATGTCGGTGCTCCGGAGAACATTTTCGTTGCAGTCTTCAGCTGGCAATGGATCTCAATTCCTATGGTTACATCGTATTCCATTACTTTACCTCCGCCTGCAGATCCTTATAACCTGTAATCTCTTCAACTGCCTTGGCAACATCGAACATTGTTGTTTCTTCAAATGCACGGCAGGTAATATTGACGCCGATTGGGCATCCTTCTTCAAAACCCATTGGTACTGTGATCGAAGGATATCCTGAGAAGTTGCCCATTGCCATATAGTTCTCAGCAATCAGGTTCTCATCGCTCAAGGCATCCTGGTCCTCATTAGCATTGATCAGCGGAGCAATATTTCCGCTGGCTGGTGCGATGATGGCATCATATTCCTTCAGGCAGTCGTTCATTGCATTAACGACGACTCTTCTGACCTTCTGTGCCTTGCGGAAGATCCTCTCTTGATTCTCTTCAAACAGACCGTATGAACCGATGACAAACCTTCTTCTGATCAATGGCCCAAATCCTTTGGTACGGGAGTTAGTCATGATTTCCGCCATATCTTCGCCGTCTTCACGGACACCGAAGCGGATCCCGTCAAGATTTGAATCATTGGAAGTAGCTTCACAGTTGGCAATAATAAAGTAAGCCGGCAGGATTGCTCTCATCAGATTCTCATCAAAGTCATAGACATCGACCTGTGCACCTTTGGCACGGAGCTGATCCATCAGATCATTGAACATCTTGACTGTTTCCTGATTGGAAATATTCTTGATGACATTTCCCAGCACGGCAATTTTTCTGCCATGCATGTCAGAATTCAATAAGGCACTGTAATCAGGGACTTCCCGATTGGAAGAAGTCATGTCACGGTCATCTCTGCCCGCTAACACTTTTAAGGTAACGCACGCATCTTCAATGGAACGTGTGAAATAGCCGACATGATCCAGGGATGAAGCATATTGGATAATGCCGTAGCGGCTGATTCTGCCATAGGTCGGCTTGACACCGACAATGCCGCAGAAAGATGCCGGCTTGCGGACAGAGTCACCTGTATCAGAACCGATTGCCATTGGGACAACACCGCTGGCGACTAGTGCTGCTGATCCGCCTGATGAACCGCCGGTCATTCTTCTTGTATCCCATGGGTTGTATGCCGGGCCGGTAAAGCATGTCAGGTTCGTACCGCCCATGGCAAGTTCATCCATGGAGCTCTTGGCGATATACACTGCTCCTGCTTTTCTTAACTTTTCAACGATCTCTGCATCATAGACTGGTACATACGTGCTTAAAATGCGGGATCCCGCTGTTGTACGGATGCCCTTTGTATTGACATTGTCTTTCAGGACAACTGGAACGCCTCTCATCAATCCTTCTGCCGGCAGATCCTTCAGCTGTTCTTCAGGATCAACAAACGTAATGACATCATTGAACTTTGACTGGTATTCCTGTGCCTTTGCGTAAGCTTCCTTAACGCGCTTTTCTGCACCGTTTTTATCGGCTGCCATCTCTGCAATCATTACTTCACCACCTTCGGAAGAACAAAGTGTCCTTCAATCTTCTTATCGACATTTGCCATTGCCTCATCCTGAGTGATGACATTAGAAACCTCATCTTTGCGCACAAAAGCTGTCTCCGCTTCAAACGGATAGATCATCTCTTCTACGCCATCTGTATTTACGGCATCCAGGAGTGCCATCTGTCCTTCCAAAGTACCGAACTCTCTGACTAAGGAGTCCGCTTCTTCGTCGGAAAGATCAAACATCAGCTGGTGCGCCAGTTTTTTAAAATACTCTCTGTCTTTCTTCTCTTCCATAATAAAAACCTCTTTTTCAATGTACAATTTTACAGGTAACGCTGATATTTTACAACCTTGCCTCCTTATATAATAAGAAAATGCCTGGAAATTAAGAAAAAAGCGCTGTATGAGCGCTAACTTGGATCACTGCTGTTTCGCAAAGAAGCCGAAGACAATTGTTCCAGGTCCTGTGTGAGTGCCAATGGAACTGCCAATTGTACATACAGGAAGCTTATCAATGTAGTCAGCCCAGATAGAACGGCTGCTTTCAATATATGCCTGAAGATGACTGTCATCTTTCCCAGAAAAACCAAGCATGACCGGCATGGTAAAATCAATGCCACCCTTTTCCTCAATCAGACGGTTCAGATTAGAACAGCTCTGCTTGGCGCCGTGAGCTTTGCCTAAGGAAACGATTCTTCCATCATCAAGACCGAGGATTGGTTTGATCTTCATCATTGTTCCTGCAAAAGCAGAGACCTTGGAGATTCTGCCGCCCTTCAGTAAATATTCCAGTGTATCAACAACACCCAATAAAACAATTCTTCCCTTCACCTGTTCCAATGCATCCGCAATTTCTTTTGCATTCATGCCTCTGTCACGCAGCTGCAATGCATATCTGATCAGCACCTGCTCGCCGACAGATGCATTGAGGCTGTCAACTATATGGATCCTGCATCCGCTCTCCCTGGCCGCAAAGACTGCACTTTGATATGTTCCGGAAAGAGCTGAAGACAGTGTAATGACAAGGATTTCATCGTGTTTCTGCAGAGCTGTTTTAAACGCATCAATGTAATCGTATGGGGTCAGCTGACTTGTGACCGGCATCTGACTGCATGCGGCAAGCATTTCATAAAACTTTTCATGGGTCACCGTTACACCGTCCAGATACGTTGTCCCGTCAATATTAGTGCGCAGCGGCAGGAACATGAGATCGTTCCTTTCAGCCTCTTCTTTTGTCATGTCACAGGCAGAATCTATGATTATCTGTATGCTCATTTGATCTTGATTTCCTCTTCTTTCAGCTCGCTGAAGCTGGTATTTAAACTTGAAAGGACACTGTAGAATGTTGTCATGTCCTTGACCGAAATATCTTTTGAAACTTCCATTTGAATATTCATAGCAATTTTGTCGATACGTTTTGCCATCTCTTTTCCTTTGGCTGTCAGCAGCAGCTTTCTGGCATATTGATTTTTACCTTCCGACTTTTCATAACAGACCAGCTTTTGATCCAAAAGATCACCAAGTTCGCGTGAGACAAGTGAGCGGTTGGTCTCTGAGGCTGCCGCGAGCTCTGAAGCAATCATTCCTTCCGGATGCTCCTTCAGCAGATAAATCCAGAAAACCTGAACAGACTTAATGCCGAGACGTTCCGAAAATGCGCTGCGTATCCTTTGAATCTCACGATAGATGCCAGCAACATCGGCATAGAATACTTCAAAATGTTCGTCCTTCATACTGCCTCCTGAATGGTTACAATATATCCGTCACTTGTTTACTTGTCAACATCTTTTTCTATATAATAAAAGAGAACTATGCCTGTGCACAGTTCTCAATCCGTGTTCGTTTAGAAGCGCATTTCCAAAATGCCGTCAAGATCTTTAGAGTCCAGAATATCCTGAATTGTCTTCTGATCTGGCGTACCTTTCAGCTTCTGTACAGCCTTTTCAAGATCTTCTCTGCACTTCTTATTTTCTTTCTTTAAATACCATGACTGCGCGGCTTTGTAGAAATAAACGCCGGAAGGAATCTCTTCCTTGACTTCCTTTGCCTTCTTCTCTATTTCATCAGCAAATTTGCCGCTGTGATGGATATAAATAGCTGCTGTGTATCTTGATTCCTGCAGAGTGTTTGCATACTTTTTCTTCTGCGTGTTGCCCATTGATTCATACAGTTTTTCAATGTCTTTTTCGATATCCTCAGCCCGTTCAATCTTATCATTCTGAATGCAGAACACGAGTTCCTTCTGCAGAACAATCAAGCGGTCTCCCATCGGCAGACGATGCTCACGTGCATCCTTGAATGCACTCTCAAGCTGTTCCTTGTCACCCTTGGCAATCCATGCATCAATGGACATCAGCATACGCAGACGCTTGTTGAAATAAAGCTTGCCCTGGAAAGTATCCAGTTCCTTTAAATATGCATCCGCATCACCATTGCGGTACAGCAGAATTGACAGATATGCAACTTCCCGCTGGGAATAAAACATCCATGCAACATACAGTGCAACTCCGATTATTAATATGATCCAGAAAAATGTCCAATTCATAAGATTCCTCCTGATTTATTATACCATTTGTATACAGCTTTTCGTCTTTATTTATGCTATGATGACAGGAATGAAAGGAGCCCTGATTTATGAATTCTGCCGTCATTATAGCCATTATTGTTTTTGTTGTTCTTCTTCTCCTTTTTGTTTATAAGAAAACAAAAATATTCAAGCACGTTAAGAACGATGAAAATAAAGATTACAAAGTTCCGCTCAGTGATGATATTCAGCATATCTACTACGATGCTTACGAAAAAGAGAAACAGAAGTTAGATCAGTCTCAGGAAGATTCCAAATCCAGTGACAGTCCACATTCTGAAGAATAAAATGGATTCCTGTCCATCATAGACAGAAATCCATTTTTTATTGGACGTTAATGTTTATTAATGCCAAGGTACTGGAACAAGTGCTGTATATGTTCCGGACCAGATACCGAATGCACAGCCTACGATACCGATAACAAGAAGCAGAACGATGCACTTTGTTGGTGACCACTGCTTTTTCTTGATCAGTGCATAGCACATCAGTGTCAGAGCAAGCGGAATCAGAGCTGGCAGAATACCGTCTAACAGAGCCTGCAGATCGATATAGTTAGCAACTGTTTCCTTTGTTGTTGCATCAATCTTTGTGCCGTTAGGAATCTTCATACCAAGCTTAGTAGCGCCGTAGTTGCATGTTAATGCACCGACAACGAATACACCAAGCATAGCTGCAGCATGTGTGAACTCACGCGCATTCTTAGTCAGAACTTCGATAGCGCCTGTGCCCATTGCATATGACCAATACATCAGCCAGTAACGGAGAAGCATCTGTACACCAAATGTGATGATGAAGTACAGGATAGGTCCTACTGCACTGCCGGAGATAGCCATGTTAGCTGTAATACCAGCTGTAATTGGAACCAATGTGAACCAGAATAATGCATCACCGATACCACCCAGAGGGCCCATTGCAGCGACACGTACGGCACGAATAGAGTTAATATCTGCCTTGTTCTGTTCCATGGAGAGTACAATACCCATAACGAATGTGACTAAGAATGGATGAGTATTGAAGAACTCCAGGTTGTGCTTCATTGATGTTGCTAAATCATCTTTGTTTGTATGAATCTTTTCCAGACCTGGAAGAATAGACCATAACCAACCAGCAGCCTGCATTCTTTCATAGTTGAATGAAGCCTGCAGATTCATGGAGCGCCAAACCATCTTGTTCAATGTTGCTTTATCCAGCGCTGGAGCCGGAGTCTGATCTACATAGACCAATTCGTCATTAGATGCCATCACTTGCGCCTCCATTTCCCTTGAGTTCCTTAATCTTTACGTTAGCGTTGTAATCATAGATAGCGATTGCTGCGCCAATGAATGCTACAAGAATCAGTGTAGCGCCTGATGTTGCTGTAACGTTACCGAATAATGCTGCAGCTGCGAAACCAGCAAGGTAAATACCCCACATGTCGTCTGCAAGCATGATCTTCAGCAGGACTGCGAAACCTACATAACGCATCATTCCGCCGGCTGCACCAAGACCACCCATGAACCAAGAAGCATTTGTTGAGAATGTCTGTAATGCGTTTCCTGCTGCTTCGCCGCCAATATAAGCAACGACTGCAAGAACTGCGAACAGTGTTCCTAAGATGCACATGGAGATGAGGTTAACGTTTGTAATTCCCTTTGGATCAGCATTTTCTGCTGCCTGATCAGCCTTAGCCATTAATCCAGACATGACAGTGAATGTCAATGTAACTGCATACTGACCGAAGATTGAGAAGACTACCGCGAGACCGAGAGCCTGGTCAACTGGAAGCTGAGATTTGACTGCAAAGATCATAGCTACTACTCCGCCTAATACTGCGTTTGGTGGCTGAGCTCCGCCAACAGGCATGTTGCCGACCATCATCAGTTCATAAGTACCACCGATGACCAGACCGGTTTTGACATCGCCAAGAATTGCGCCAATAATTGGGCAGGCAATAATTGGACGATACAACAACTCTGTCAGCGAGAACTGGTCAATTGCAAAGATGAATGTTACGATAGCTAATAAAATAACCTGCATTTGATTCAATCCTCCTTATTGTTTTGTATTGTATCCCTTTAATGCTGTTTGCTAATTTGATGCGGTTGTTACTTGAAGAGCTTGCTCACGTCTTCAGAATGCTCCTGCGGAACCTTACGAATCTCAAGTTCTACACCGAGATCCTGCAGTTTCTTGAATGCCGCAACGTCTTCGTCATTGACTGCGACTGTTGTAGCAACCTGGCGCTTTCCTTCCGCCATGTGCATGTTGCCGATGTTCACTTTTTTAATAGGAACACCGCCTTCGACCAACTTCAGTACATCTTCCGGGTTCTCGCATACCAAGAATATGTGCTGCGATGGTGAAGCTTTGTGGATCGTGCTGATTGTCTTATCAATTGTCCAGTATCTGCACTGAGCATACGACGGAGCAGCCATATCCATTAAACCTTGGCGTAATGTGTTGGCAGCAACTGAATCGTTGGCGACAAGAATGAGATTCGCTCCAATCGAGCCACACCATTGAGTAGCGACTTGACCATGTACTAAACGATTATCGATTCTAGTTAATACGATATCAGGCATCTTTCCTCCTTCCCTACTTACTGTTTCTTTTTGGGAATTCTTCTCAATAAGAATGTAAGCACTTTCCTTAGCATCATTGTAGCTTCATGCTTTCCAATATGCTTTACATTTTTTTGTATCTGTGTTGCACTTTTCAATAACAATAAAATAATCATCAACAAATCGTGAACTTGGTGAATTTTCCCAAAATTATGCTATATTGTTCTCAAAGGAGTGCAATTTCGGGTAAATATTATGTTTTATAAAACAACAAGTGCAAATTTTTCAAAATTCGGCAATGTATCCAGTGCTTACAAGAAATTGGACGAACTAGAAGTTCATGAATACACCGTATCAGAAGATACTGTTTATACGATGGCTTCATATAATAATCCAGTCTATATTGAGCCGATGGAAGGCATGGCAATGCTGCGCATCTCTGAGAATCCTAATGAAGAAAGTGTCTATTCCTTTGCGCTGCACCGCAGTGTGTGCATCTACCCTAACATCTACTTTTCGCTTGTTCCGATGACAGGCTATATTGTATACAATCTATATAATGTAAAGCATTCGAAACGGTGCGTCATGAAGCTGGAGGAGCCGGTCCGCTATAATCACATCACTCCAATGATCAGAATTGAAGAGATTCTGGCTTACTACTATGTTGTCAAATGGCCTCATTATCATTTCGGCGGTGAAGTCCATAATTTCTATGAACTGACTTATGTTGACAACGGTTCTCTTGCAACAACCGTCAACAACAAGACATACCACATCAATGCCCAGGAATGTATGGTATATGGGCGCGGTGAATTCCACGACCAGAGTGTCATCAGTGACAAATCCTGTTCCTATTTGACTATCATCTTCCGTGCAAACGGGATTCCTTCCGACCGCATTCTTGGCAAAATCTTCAAATGCTCCCGGCAGATGATCAGCGATATTGAAATCTTTGTCAAAGCCAGTGATAATGAAACAAGCTTCAAAAACGATGCAATGATTGCTACACTGCAGTCCTTGATTGTTGCATTGGTCAGCAGTGAAGAAGAAGAGACGGAGCCTAAGTCCCTGTCACCAATCAGTCAGCATTTTGAAGATCACCTGATTTCAGAAATCGTAGACTATATCAACGCTCACCTGTATGAGACTCTGCCGATTGACCAGATCTGCGATAAGTTCTCCATTTCCAGAAGTACGCTGCAGAACCTATTCAAGGATAACCTGCAGATTCCGCCGAAAGAATATATCAATGAAGCAAAGCTCAGCCGCAGCCGTACGTTGATTCGCAACGGAGACCGGACAATTTCAGAGATTGCCTCCATGCTCGGCTTCAACTCCATCCATTACTTCTCCCGCAAGTTCACCCACCGTTACGGAATCACGCCGAGTGAATTCTCACGTGGTATCTATGACAGTGTCGAACCAGCCAAAAAGAAAAAGAAGAAAAAGTAAAAGCCTGCAGAGAATTGATCTGCAGGCTTCTTTTATTGCTTAGATACCATCGGAAGGTTCAGCTTCTTCTCTTGCCTTTGCTTCATAGACATAGTGAATGACCTGATCCTTGCCGGTATTTACCACTGCATCTGCCAGATCCTTCGCATCTTCCATGAACTGTCTGGACATACTTGCTTCAATCAGCATGCCTAAGTTTGTTCCGCATAAGACGGTCAAAGGATACTGATCAGCCAGTGTGACTGACAGCTCAGCGCTGATCTTGAATGGGGATCCACCGACGAGATCGGAGAAGATGAGAATACCATCTTTACAGTCCTTCAGTTCTTCAAAAGCAGCTTTCAACTTTGCTTCCAGATCTTCTGAAGACATGCCTTCTGTGAAGTCTACTGGGATAAAGTTTTCCGGTGTTCCCGCAATCAGCTTGACCGAGCTCAGCATGCCCGTGCCAAAATTTCCGTGTCCGGTAACAACAATTCCAATCATAGTTCAATCTCCTATCCTTTTATATGGGTATAATATAACACCTTTGACAACACGGTTGACTTCACCGGTTGGGCATGGGTTATCTGGGGTAAGTCCGTTCTGCATTGAACGGAACATTGCAATCAGCTGTGCACAGACAATATAGTCTAGGCCTAAGAAGACATTGTCCTTTGCTGATGTATTAAAGCAGTAGTAGAAATCCGACAGCTCTTCCGCTTCGGCACACGGCACATTGCATACTGCCATGATCTTATTGCCTTTGCGCTGACCAGCCATCTCCTTAATGAGGTCAACTTCATACTGCCTCTGATATTCATTATCAGACAGATATACAACTGTTAATGTCTCATCATTGATGATTGACTTTGGCCCGTGGCGGAATCCCATCGGTGTATCATACATTGTCGTGATTCTGCCGGCATTAAGTTCCAGCATCTTCAGTGCAGACTCCTGAGCAATTCCCTTGAGGGTATTTGCGCCTAAATATACAATACGTTCATAGTCAAAGGCTTCATCTACAGCGAGCATCTGTTTCCAGTTCTCGTCCAGCAGTGCTCCTGCAGAATCGATGACTTCCTGCACAGCCTTTACTGTCTCATCCATATTATCTAAAGAGAAGCACAGCAGTGTAGCTAAATACATATTGGTAAAGCTGGATGTCATTGCAAAGCTCTTATCCAATGTTTCAGGGGTCAGATCAATTGCCAGGCATCTGCTTCCTTCTACAGCTGCTCTCTTGCTGAGGGCGCCATCCTTGTTGCATGTTACAAACAAATGATATAAATGATCGTTCACAGCTTCTACAGACTGAATGGCACCGATGGATTCTGGAGAATCACCAGAACGTCCAAAGCTGATCAGCAGTGTAGGCTTATGAGCTGAGACATAATTCTCCGGGGTCGGAGTCAGGTCTGTTGTTGCATAGCTCTTCACCTTGTAGTTTGTTAAACGGTTCAGATAGGAGAACAGAGCATTTCCTACAAACTCACTCGTGCCTGCTCCAGTCAGAATGATGTCATAATCAGGCTGGCTAGTGATATTTGCTATGAACTTCTTGATCTCGGCAGATCTTTCACGAACCTGAGCGACTGTTTTTTCCCAGGTTGAAGGCTGCTGATGGATCTCGTTCGCCGTATCGAACGCTTTCTTATCAACTAATTGTTCTTTTGAGTAATCAAAAATCAATGTCATAAATTTCTCTCCCGTTCTATGATATGAATCTTCATTCAGATTATAGCAACCAGTATATATGAATAAAACAGTTCGGTTGAAAGATAGCAAATCTTAACCGAAAAGTGCAACCATCACACAATTCACACAATGTTAATCAGTTTACTAATTAAAATTACACTTTAGTTGAAAGATAACAAATCTTAACCGAAAAGTGCAACACTAACCACTCATATTTCATCCAATTCGTGCTACATTGATAGTATTAAATAGAGAGATAGGAGAATAACTCATGAAAATACAAAGTAAAAAAATCTGGATTGATGGAGACTTCCTCCCTGCTCAATTAGATATGCAGGATGGAAAGATCCAGGCAGTACTTCCTTATGGAAGCGGAACACCGGATGTCGATTATGGCGACAAGCGTATTGTTCCTGGTTTCCTCGATATTCATTGCCATGGTGCATATGGATTCGACACAAACTTCGCTGAACCGGAAGGACTGAAGAAATGGGCAAAGAACATTGTCCATGAAGGCGTCACCGGCTTCTTAGCAACAACCATCACCGAAAAGCATCCTGTTCTTGAAAAGGCAGTCCGCAACGTTGCCGATGTCAAAAAGGATTATCAGGCCGGCAAAGATGGTGCTGATATTCTCGGCATTCACTTTGAAGGTCCATACCTTGATATGAAGTATAAGGGAGCACAGCCGCCGGAAGCAATCGCCGCTGCATCTATTGAAGAATTCGAACAGTATCAGGCTGCTGCTGACGGTTTGATCAAGGTCATCACATTAGCACCAGAACATGATCCTGATCTTGCTCTGACAAGATACTGCAGCAAGCAAGGTGTTGTCGTTTCCATCGGACATTCCGGTGCCACGTTTGAACAGGCATCCCTGGCAATTGCCAACGGTGCAAAGTCCATCACTCATACATTTAATGGACAGTCCCCATTCAATCATCGTGAAAACGGTGTCGTCGGTGCTGCTCTCCGCTATCATGACCTCTTCAGTGAAGTCATCTGCGACTGCAACCACACAACACCAGAAGCACTGAATATCTTCTTTACCTGCAAGGGCAAGGACCACGGCATTATGATTTCAGACGGTCTGATGTGCAAAGGCTTCAAGACAGGTGACAAATTCCTGTTCGGCGGCCACGAGATTGAGATCTATCCAGATGGCTCCGCTCACCTGACAGAAGGCAACAAGAGCCTGGCGGGAAGCACAATGAAGACAAATGAAGGTCTGCGCAACTTAGTAACACGCGCAAATGTCCCATTCGATGCTGCCCTGAACTCCTGCACAATCAATCCAGCAACGCTGCTTGGACTGAATGACCACCTTGGAAAACTCTGTGCTGGATTTGACGCTGACGTCGTTGTGTTAGATGATGATTACAGTGTTGCAGAAACATACTGCAAAGGCGTCGCTCAATTCTAACAGAAAGGATTTTAATTTATGGCGGGGAAAACAGCAAATAACAACAAAAACACAAAACAGGTCGTAGGCGGATGGAACGTGTACCTGAATAAGAACGGACAGACAGTGATGTATGATCCATTATCAAAAAATGGATACGTCATTCTTCCGGACAATGTCAACAACTTTACGCTCTATCATAACCGGATTGCTTTAGCAATTGCTTTAGGAATGGTTCTGGTCAGCTTTATGAATGACTGGAAGCTGCCATTGCTTGCAGCTGTTGTATTTATGGCAATGCTGGAATTCCGCTACCGTAAGGCATGGCTTCCTTCATTAGTGTGTGTTCCAAATTTCAAGCCTGAAAACAAAAGAGGATTTGTCGACAGCTTAGTCGAGACTAAAAATGTTACGCGCTACATTCTGCTGTTTTTCGCTTATCTCGCTTTTGGAATACTACTAGTCATCAATGGATATCAGATGCAGGCATCTGCACTGATCATCGGTGCCAACTACGTAATCTTAGCTGGATGCATTTATCTGGCGGTCTGTTATCTGATTGCTGTGATCCGCATCAAGCGATAGCCATATTATATTCCCTCCGTGTCAAAGTAGAACAGCGCAGTCAGCGGACTGGGCTGTTTTACTTTATAGATACTAATTCATAAACTTACCAAGAAATACAAACAGTATCACAGAATTCATAAATAACTTTCAGTATAATAAATGAGAAGGAGTACTACCATGAAAGAAAACCCATTAAAGAAAATTGTATCACTGCAAAAAAGTGGAAACGCGGTAGGAATCTATTCGGCCTGTACAGCGAACGAATTCGCACTGCGCGCATGTATGGATAAAGCAGTTGAAACAGATTCAATCCTGCTGATTGAGGCAACCGCCAATCAGGTTGACCAATACGGCGGCTATACCGGCATGAAGCCGGCAGACTTTATTACTTTTGTCCGCCGCTTAGCAGAAGAAGAGCATCTGCCAATGAACAAGATCATTCTCGGCGGCGATCACTTGGGCCCGCTGACTTTCTCACAGTACGAAGAAGATAAGGCAATGGCTGAATCAAGTGAGCTGGTGCGTCAGTATGTATCTGCTGGCTTTACCAAGATCCACATTGATACTTCAATGAAGGTTGCCGGTGATGATCCTGACACAAGACTCAGTGATGAGACAATCTCACGCCGCGGTGCCATGCTTGCACGTGTCGCTGAAGACGCTTATGCAGAATTATTGAAGAAGGATCCGGATGCCATTCATCCAGTTTATATTGTCGGTTCAGAAGTTCCTATCCCAGGCGGTTCACAGGATGCCAAGGATACTGGCATGCAAGTCACCAAGGTCAAGGACTTTGAAGCGACTGTTGCTGCCTTCAAGAACGCTTTTGAAAGCAGAGGGCTGGAAGAAGCATGGAAACAGGTCATCGGTGTTGTTGTTCAGCCTGGTGTTGAAGAGAAAGATGCCGGCTGTACTGAATATGACCGCGAAAAGGCAAAGGAGCTGATGGCTTCCATCAATGAATATCCAAACCTGGTCTTTGAAGGACATTCCACTGACTATCAGACAAAGCTCAAATTAAGAGAACTGGTTGAAGATGGTGTCGGGATTCTGAAAGTCGGACCTGGACTGACCTATGCGGCAAGAGAAGGAATCTTCGCTCTAGCATATGCCGAAAAGGAAATGTTGAAGGATCATCCAGAACAGCAGAGCTATTTCATGGAAGTTCTTGATGAAGCCATGCTGGCAGACCCTAAATACTTCCAGAAACACTACCATGGCACACCTGAGGAAATTGCCCTGAAGAGAAAGTTCTCATTCAGCGACCGTTCCCGTTACTATATGCCGCAGGCTTCCGTGCAGAAGGCACTGGCTGTCCTGTTCAAGAATTTTGAAAACGGCGTACCTCTGGGACTGTTAAGTCAGTTCATGCCGATTGCATATACAAAGGTACGTGAAGGAACACTCTCCAATGACCCAATGTCATTGATCAAAGACCGTGTTGCCTATACTGCTGGTGAGTATCTTTATGCAACTCATCAGAATGAAATCAAACTCTAAGTAAGATATTTCCCCTTGGCCAAGTCGAGCGACCGACTTGGTTTTTTTATGTTTTCATCAAAAAAGCACAGGTATGCACCCATGCTTCTCATTCACCAAACTTTGCCAGGAAATCATCTTCCGATAGAATTGGAATATTCAGATTCTTAGCAGCAGTATTTTTAGACGATGTACTTGTCACATCATTGTTGATCAGATAGTCTGTGCTCTTGGATACGGAGCCTGTGACCTTGCCGCCTTGGGATTCAATATAGGCTTTTAGTTCATTGCGGTTCTTGTAGTGCTGCACATCTCCGGTGACAACGAAGGTCAGTCCCTGGCACTTTGTGCCGGCAGGTGCTGTCTCACTCTGTTCCACCGTGATCTCATGCAGAAGGTCTTCAAGATCCTGGCGGTTGTCTTCTTCATGGAACCAGTTGACAAAAGCTGCGCTCTTTTCCGGACCGATGCCGTCAATCGTACTGAACACTTCTGGATCATCTGTCTTTTCTGCTGTTTCCGTCAATTCGCTGAAGGAGTATGCAGATAAAAGCTTCTTAGCAACATCCGGTCCAATCAATGGAATATTCAGGGCAAAGATCAGTTTGCGGTCATTTGCCTTTCTGCTTTTTTCCAGAGATGTGCGGATATTTTCAGCACTCTTTTCGCCAAAGCCATCCAGCTGGGCAATCTCTTCCAGATGCTCATTCAGACGGAAGATATCCCCATTGGTACGGATCCATCCTTCATTGATAAAGCGTGACAGTGTCTGTTCAGAGATGCCGTCAATATCCATACCCGGCTTGGACACAAAACGAGTGAACTTCTTCAATTTCTTCGCAGCGCAGTCAGGATTAGTGCATTTCAGCGTCTCTGTCCCACTGGCTTCACTTTGATGGACTTCTGTCGGTGCACCGCAGACTGGACAGACTGAAGGAATCACAAAGGATCCTTCGATCTTCTTGACGCGGATGACCTTAGGAATGATCTTGTTTGCCTTGATGACTTCTAAGAGTGTTCCCTTCGCACCGATACCTAATCTTCGACATTCGCTGATATTGCACAGAGATGCACGCTTAACGGTCGTCCCTTCCAGTTCCACCGGTTCAAAGACAGCGACCGGTGTGATTGTGGACGCTGCGCAGGACCATTCAATATGATCCAATGCACTTTCTACAGATTCATCTGCCCATTTAAAGGCGTATCCCGCACGGGTCGCATGATGGCCGGTAATCGAACCGGTAGATGCATATACAGCATCATCATAGTCAATGACCAGACCGTCAACTGGATATGGATTTTCACCATCCGTAACTTTTTTCGTCCAGCGGTCAATACATGCACGGATGTTCTCAATGGTTGGCTGCTGGATCAGTTCATGATCAACAACTTTGAATCCCTGTTCCTCCAGGAAGTGCATCCGCTCACCCCAGGAATTGATTGTTTCATCCGTGTGGACGAGCGTAAATGGGACCCAGTGGATATTTCTTCTTCGGACTTCTTCCGCATCTTTCAGTGTCAGCGAACCCGATGCCAGGTTCCTTGGATTGGCATAATCTTCCCCAGACTCCATGACAAAGGCATTAAAGTCTTCATAGGAAATAACTGCTTCTCCACGCAGTACTAAATGGCCTGCATATTTGATTTTGGCTTGAATGCCCTGCAGGGCATCAGCCAGATGGGTGATATTTGTCCCGATATGACCGTCCCCTCTGGTAACGACTTTGGTCAGCCTGCCATGATCATAGGTCACGACAAGTGTCAGTCCATCCAGTTTCCAGCTCAGCCAGATTTCTTTTCCCTCCGCCCACTTCACCAAATCTTCCGGTTTCTTTGTCTTCGCCAAAGACAGGGCTGGAAATTCATGTGCTTCCTTTTCTCCGGCTGTCTCATCCGCAGATACATTGACGGTCGGTGAATCTTCCAGGACAGTACCAGTCTCTTTTTCCAGTTTTTTGACTTCATCGAACATAGCATCCCATTCAAAATCTGTCATAACTTCATTCTGCCCGTTATAGTAGGCATTTGAAGCATCATTCAGCTTTTGAACAAGCTCCCTCATCCGCTGCAGTTTATCTTCCTGTTCGCTCATGGTCTCCTCCTGTTACTTTTTTTTCGTTAATGATGGGTGTCCCGCCGCAATCTTCTTGACACCATATGGATATGGGAAAGCTATCTCGGCAATACCATTCTTGCATGAAATAACGATGCCATCGCCGAATTTACCGTGACTGACCTGGTCACCTTTTTTCAAGCTGACTGCTTTTCCCTTTTCGCCATGATTCATGGCACTGACCGTCTTCTCATTCTGCTCGAACAGATCAATGGAAGGATGATTGTATCCATGTCCTTCTTCCGACTGGCGGACAGAACCGATATGTTCAATGTAGGATGGTTCAATCTCTGTAATGAAGCGGGATGTTGAGCGCGGTCTCTGCAGAATGAAGGAGAAGCCTCCAGCTTCTGTCAAAAACAGTTTGTTCTTCGCTCTCGTGAAGGCAACATATGCAAGGCGGCGCTCTTCTTCTACACCTCGCTTTCCTTCACTCATTGCCCTTTCATTCGGGAAGATGCCATCATTTAGATCACTGACAAATACGGTATCAAATTCCAAGCCTTTGGCTGCATGCACGGTCATCAGCTGCAGGGCATCATTTTCTTCTGTTTCATCCCGATCAGTATACAGAGCAATATTCTGCAGGTACTCATCCAGTGACTGCGCTTCGGAATTGGCAAGATCCTGTTCCAATGCACGCAGGTTCTCTTTTCTTTCCTGTCCTTTTTCCTTATCTTCCTCCAGCATTGCATTCATGCCGCTGGATGCCAGGATCTCTTCTAAAAGATCACTGAGATCTGCATTCTCTTTAGATGCTGTAACGCGCCATCCTTCGACCATCTTTACAAATTCCTGCATTGTTGTCTTCGTCTTGCCCGTGAACAGCTTGTCTTCCTTGAGGACTTCATACATCGACTTGCTTTCATTCAAAGCTGTTTCCGATAAAGTATCAATTGTCTTTGGTCCGATGCCTCTCTTTGGACGGTTCAGGATACGCTGCAGAGCCAGATCATCTGCCGTCGTGCACATTCTCAGATAACACAATGCATCTTTGACTTCCTGTCGTTCATAGAAACGGATGCCTCCGTAAATGATATATGGGATTCTGACATCGATCAGGCCTTTTTCAAGTGTACGGGACAGATAATTGGAACGGTACAGCACAGCCATATCATGATACGGCAGGCCGTTCTTATGCAGATCATAGATCTTGCCGGCAATCCAGGCTGCCTGATATTCATCATTAGCTGCCATATAGTGCGTTACCTTAGCATCACTCTTACGGTTGGTATAAAGATCCTTCTTCATTCGGTTGACATTGTTGGCAATCACCGAGTTGGCTGTATTCAGGATGGCAGAAGTTGAACGATAATTCTCATTTAGAATGACCGTCTTGGCATGCGGAAAATCCTTATGGAAATCCATAATGATATTTACATCCGCACCGCGCCACGTATAAATAGTCTGATCAGGATCACCGACAACATACAGACTGCTGTCTTTCCCCGCCAGCTGTTTGATCAGCGTATACTGCAGGCGGTCAATATCCTGGAACTCATCGACCAGGACATATTCAAAGCGCCGCTGCCACTTGTCCATGACTTCCGGAAACTTTTTGAACATCTTCACAGTCCACAGGATCAAATCATCAAAATCCAGGGCAGACATCTGCTTCTGACGGTCCAGATAATAGGCATATACTTTCGCCTTATCCTTGTCATCCGCAAACTGTCCAGCCATATTCTTAGCCTCTTCGGCATCAATTTCGGCAGATTTGTTATTTGAAATATAGTCTACATATCCTGCCGGCGTGATATTTGAGTTGTCAATGCCCAGCTGCTTGCATGCCTCCTTCACCACCGATTTCTGATCATCCGCATCCATGATTGTAAAGTTCTTAGGATATCCCATATGCTGAATATCTTCTCTTAAAATCCGTACGCATAAAGAGTGGATGGTAGAGACCCATGGGGTGAACTGCTGCTCTGACAGCATCTTCTCAATTCTGTCCTTCATTTCATGCGCTGCCTTATTGGTAAAGGTTATAGCCAGGATCTTGTAAGGTCTGACATCTTCATCTTCAATCAGATGCGCAATTCTCATCGTTAAGACTCTGGTCTTGCCAGACCCTGCACCGGCAATGATCCGCAGGTACTTGTCATCCGACATGACAGCTTCTTTTTGGTTCGCATTCAATACACTTGTGTCAATCATTCTCTTCTCCGTTTATCTTAAAGCAGGCCTTCTGCCTGCTGTCATCATCCAGCCATTATTATACCATTCAATGCCCTTCTTCACTGTATCTATTACCGTACAACAGAGCGGAAAAGAACATCATCGCATGATATAATAGACCCGAGGTACAAATATATGTTATTAAAAGCGGATCAATGGAAAGATTATACCTGCCTTGATGCAGGAAATGGTGAAAAACTGGAGCAGTGGAAAGGCATCGTCTTAAGAAGACCTGACCCGCAGGCAATCTGGCCTGTTCAGGACAAAACGGAATGGAAAAAAGCAGATGCAGTCTACCATCGGTCTGATAAAGGCGGCGGTTCCTGGGAGTATAAAAAGAAGCTGCCGGAATCCTGGACCATTGACTATAAAGATCTGACTCTGAAAGTCTCTCCGACCGGCTTTAAACATACCGGCATTTTCCCTGAACAGGCAGTTAACTGGGACTGGATGTCACAGCTGATCAAGGCACACCCCGATGAAGAGATCCGCGTCCTGAACCTATTTGCCTATACCGGAGGAGCTACGATGGCATGTGCAGCTGCAGGTGCAGCCGAAGTTGTGCATGTTGATGCCTCCAAAGGCATGGTTCAATGGGCCAAGGAGAATAGAGACTTATCTCATTTAGATGACAGAACGATCCGCTTTATTGTCGATGACTGCATGAAGTTTGTGGAAAGAGAAAAAAGAAGAGGCCATACATACCATGGCATCTTAATGGATCCACCTAGCTATGGCAGAGGTCCAAACGGAGAAATGTGGAAGTTTGAAAAAGAGATCACCGGTCTGATCCAGGCATGCCTGGAGATCCTGGATGACCATGCGTTATTCTTCTTGATCAACAGCTATACCACTGGTTTCTCTTCCATCGTTTTGGAAGACCTGATGAAGACAATGATCCTGCCGGATCATCCGGATGGAATTGTCAGTACAGGTGAAATTGCCCTGCCGCTGCAGAACAGAGATCTGCTGCTGCCATGCGGCATCTACGGCAGATGGGAAAGAAAATAGGATAAACATGCTGAATGTCCTTTATGAAGACAATCATGTACTGTGCGTCGAAAAGCCAGTCAATATTCCAAGTATGGAAGATGATTCTCATGATGAGGATCTCCTTTCATTATGCAGAGTCTATTTAAAGGAAAAATATAACAAGCCTGGAAATGTATACTGCGGTCTGATTCATCGTCTTGACCGTCCTGTCGGCGGTGTCATGGTATTTGCAAAGACATCCAAAGCTGCTTCCAGGCTGAGTGATTCTGTCCGCAGGCATGAACTGAAAAAAGAGTATCTCGCTGTTATAGATGGTGTTCCTAAGCAGCAGCACGGCACCTTGGAAGATTATCTGGTCAAGGATACAAATACAAATATGGTCACGGTAACAGACGCTGCCCATGGCAAGAAATGTATTCTTCACTACGATATCCTCCAAATCAAAGGAAACCGCACACTTGTTCATATCTCATTGGACACCGGGCGTTCTCATCAGATCAGAGTGCAGTTCTCCTCAAGAGGACTCCCTCTTGTCTATGACCAGCGCTACAACAAACATGCCGGCAGAGGGCAGATTGCCCTGTATGCATACCGGCTCACCTTCCCGCATCCAACGAAAAAAGAACCGGTCACAGTGCAGCACCTGCCGCCAAGGGAAGATCCATGGAATGATTTCGAGGTGAACTTATGACTGTCAGAAGAAAAAAGATCCGCCGCAGAAAAGGACCAAAGAGACATTTAAGAAAATCAATCGCCGTAACTTTAATTATTATTGCGGCTGTCTTGATTGCTGCCGTCGGCTTTATCAAGATTCCGGTCATGATCAACAATTCCAAGCTCAGAAAGCTGGGATATGATGAGACCGCCATCAAGATGATCGATGAAAAGAAACTGACCAGCGTCATCCTGAAGAATGATTATTACTCTGATTATCTTGCACAGTGCATTACAGATGGTTCTGTACGGAGTGAATATCTCTCTCTTTATACGTTGGTCGATCAGGACCGCGGGCTTACAGACAATGACTTTCTTCTCTACAACCGATTATTAGATCTTGGATATGAAACAGATCAGCTCGATGATCTGTATTCCAATCTGTATTATTGGGAGATCACACCACTTCTGATCTTTGACTACCAATGGGATGAAACAAAATATATCAAAGACTGCAAGGATTGCCGCAGTTCCAACTCACCGACAGCATTTACCTTAAAAGGCGACTATCTTACCGAATACAAGAACACCACAACGACATATGATGTCGCGGATGAAGTCTTAGTGAATAAGCGCTATTGTCTCGACGCTTCCTATGCACCGACGGACTTGACGGATATCACCACAGAATATGCCGCATCCGGCATGCAGCTGCGCAAAGTGGCTGCGGATGCCTTCCTGAATATGGCAAAGGCATCTCTGCAGAACGGCACTCCGTTCTTTGCATCCTCCACCTACATCTCCTATGAAAATCAGGCATCATACTATAAATCCATCTCTTCACAGCTTGGTTCTTCTTTAGCTGATATCTATTCTGAGCGTGCGGGCTATTCTGATCATCAGACCGGCATGGCTGTCAATATCTCCGCCACCTATGAAGACAATGAGAACATCACTTCTACAAAGGTATATGAATGGCTGCAGAAAAACTGTGCAGATTATGGTTTCATCCTCCGTTATCCGGATGCCAAGAAAGACATCACTGATAAGCAAAGTGAACCAACGCACCTGCTCTATGTAGGCAAGGATCTGGCAAAAAAGATCAATGATTCCAATCTGACCTACGATGAATATTATCTGCTCTACTTATCGACCTGGTATGACGCAAAGGAAATACCGGCCAGCGATATCATTGAAAGCACCGGATGCAATGATCAGGTGCAGGCACAGAAGACCGAAGCATCACCATCACCTTCACCTTCTGCTTCTGCCAGCTGAATCGATTCCACATAAAAACAGCACTTCGTGCTGTTTTATTTTTGTTTTCCTGCCATGAAGGCTAGAATTTCTTCTTTATGGCTTTCCATGTCTGCATATCCTAGATCATACAGACGCTGGGCACTGACTTCATCACCCTTGAACCGGTTGACGTTGATGGTCTCAGAAGGATAGACCTGGATGGCATTTCCCTGATCGACCAGATTCTTGACCATCTGCACCTGATGATAATAATTTTCATGGCGCACGGCATAATCTTTTGCGACCTGCGGATACTGATGATAGATCATCTTGCTCAGACCTAGTACCCATTTAGAACCAGGCTTACGGACAAAGTCTGCAGGTTTGGTTGTAATGACCATGAACTTAGTGCACCCTTTTTCAATAGCACGTTCAATCGGAATCATCTTGGTAATGCCGCCGTCCAGCAGATGCATGCCTTTGTATACAACGACTTTGCTGACCAATGGAAGTGCACATGTACCATTCAGCAGTGTCAGATCTTTGTCATCCGCATCCATTTCGTCCGGTCCAAAGAAAATCGTCTTTCCTTCTTCCAGATGATAGGCACCAACTTCCACCGGCATATGCTGTTCGACAATTGGACGCATGGACATATGTTCCAATCCAGCCAGACATTCTACGAAGATCCGGCGGTAAGCTACATAGTATCCTTCCTTCATCAGGGCATGAATGCCGACCGTCTTAGGATCTGTTGCATAATGGACAGACATGTTGTATGCCGTCTTCTTGTCATGCATCATATAGCAGCAAAGATAAACTGCACCGGAAGAGATGCCGACCTGATAATCAAATGTAATGTTGTTGTCATTCAGCCATGCAAGCGCACCTGCCGTATAAGCTCCGCGGACCCCGCCGCCTTCTAAAACCAAACCATATTTTTCCATATCCACTCTCCTATACCAACGGAATAAACATATTGAGGACTGCCCGGAAAACGCGGACAATCGGCATCTGATTCTTCACTTCCTTGAGCGTCACAAGATGTGACTTTTCAACCGACGTCAGGAAATCATCTCTGACCTCCGCAATCTGCGGCGTACGGCACATCAGGATCCCATTCTCAAAATGCAGGAAGTAACTTCGGTAATCTGTATTTGCGGAGCCTACAATTGCCAGGCGGTCATCTGTAACGAAGTTCTTAGCATGATTGAATCCTGGTGTATACTCATAAATTTTAACACCATTTTCTACCAGACGTTCATAGTGCCCGCGTGTAATTTGGAAGACAAATATTTTGTCCGGAATGTGAGGTGTCATGATTCGTACATCGACGCCGCTCTTGGCTGCTCTGATCAAAGCCTGCATCATTGCGTCCGGCAGGATCAGATACGGCGTATCGATATAGATATAATGCTTAGCACTGGCAATCAGATTCATATGCATGCCCAGGGCTACAGGTTCGTTGTCCGTCGGTGTATCACTGTATGGCTGATAGAAGCCGCCGTCATCGGTCTGATCGCATGGCAGATGATATTTCTGATAATCAATCGGCTCTTCCTTCTTTCCTCTGACATAGGAATACATGCCCAGGAACATCACCGTCATTGACCATACTGCTTCCCCGTGAATCTGGATTGCACTGTCTTTCCAATAGCCGAAGCGGTGAATGCGGTTGGCATATTCATCCGAAAGATTTACGCCTCCGCAGAAAGCAATGTTGTTATCTATGACCGTAATCTTGCGGTGGTCACGGTTGTCCATCTGAATAATGAAGGCCGGGCGCAGATGATTGAATCGGTATGCTTCAATACCCTCCTTCTGAAGAGTATGGTCATAATGATGCGGCAGTGTAATGGAGCCGAAATCATCATAGATGATCTTTACATCGACGCCTTCTGCTGCCTTCTGCTTCAATACAGCATGAACTTCATCCCACAGGGAACCTTTCTCTATAATAAAAAACTCGATGAATATAAAATGCTCTGCACTCTTCAATGCCTCGATATATGCAGGAAACCATTCTTCTCCGGAAGAATAGTATTTGGCATCTGTATGATCATAAACTGGAAAACCGGATGCTTCATATCCATATCGGAAGATATTCTGCAGTTCTCGCTCTGCCTCAGAACCTCTCTGCAGAACTTCTTCATCATTCTTGAGAAGACCGTTCATATCCTTGGTTGCCTGGGTCGTGCCATTGTACAGCTTCTTTGGCACATGACGGTTGCCTGCCAGAATATACAGCGGAATGCCGATGATCGGTGCTCCCAATATAACTAAGACCCAGCCGATTTTATATGCTGGGTCGACTGGTCTGTTGATGACAAGAATTGCTGTCAAGATAGAAAAAGCCGAAAAGAAAGGCTGCAGTTCCGCAAAAACTGCCATGTTGTATAAAAACTCTGCAAATAAAGCAAACTGCAGCACCACCAGAGGTACAACAATCATCAGTCTGCTTGTCAGAATCTTAAGTAATCTGCGCATGTACACTATTATATCAGCTTTTATCACTACTACAATTTGAAGCTGTAGATTTCCTTGATTCTCTCCCCGCGCTTGTAAAGCCAGTGCCATTCCGGCACATTTACTGTTTCTTCCAGTTTGCCGCCAAGTTTTTCCAAAGTTCTTTTCGATGCAGTATTTTCCGGTGAACACGTAATGATCAACAACTTCATATGATATTTTTCTTTGGCAATACGAAAGAGCAGCAGACACGCTTCATAGGCATAATGATGCCCGCGCCATCCGTCGAAGATCCGATATCCAATATTGCCGGCATAATACAGTTCGTCATTCATGCCGATGCGGAGATCACATTCGCCAATCTTCATTCTCTGACGATGAAGACAGATTTCATAGTAAACAGAACCAGCATAGAGATTCTGTGAACTTGGTGCTTCTTTTCCGTCCTCAATCAAATCGACCACATCGCCGGATGTGCAGTCTGAATGCAGAAAAGGAATATTCATAAGCACACTTTCTAAGATCATATCTAAGTCTATTATAACAAAAAACGGGCAGAGTTTTCAGTCAGCTGTCCGTTTGATAATATCCAAATATAAGTTCTTTAATTGTGTTTTCTGTTCGTCTGTCATCTGATCGCTGCTGGATTTGATTTCAAACCCATCGACCAATGAAGTATGATGACCTGTGACTTTGCCTTTCTTGACACCGACGACCATCGGTACATAGAAGCCGCGGTTGCCGTCAGAATCCACAGGCAGTGCATCATACAGATCTTCCTTCAGCGTGTCCAGATCACTGGATTCAAATGTATCCTTCGTACTGACATACCAGACTGTTACATTTGTCTCTCTGACAGCTTCATTCAATACTGGAACCGCTCTTTCACACCATGGACAGCCAACATATCCGAAATACAGAATACCGGATCCCTGTTCATCGAACAGGCGGAGTGCTTCTTTCATGGTGATCTTTCTGAAATCGCCAATCTCAGAGCCAATCCATGTATACTGATCCATCTGTGCATCTGTATAGTTGAGGTCAACAGAATTGGTAATCTTAATTGTTCTGCTGCAGCCTGCAAGCATGATGATGCATACAGCTGCCAGCATCAGTTTTAAGGTCTTATGATCTCTCACGCAATCTTTTCCACCTTTGTTGTTTCGTAGAAGTTATCGATGTTCTCTCTTGTCGCAAGTCCCTTTGAATACGCAGTTGCAGAACCACACGATGCACCGAAGCGGAAGGAATCCAGAGGATCATTGGTCCGCATATAGTTCATCAGGAAACCGGCAATCAGAGAATCACCAGTACCGACAAAGCTGACATACTTCTCATCTCTTGTCAGCTGTGCACGGTATGTGCCTTCCTTGCATACTAAGATGGCACTGCGGCTGTGATTTGTCACAATGACATATCTTGAGCCGGCTTCATGAAGCTTCTTTGCCCCGGCAATCATTTCTTCTTCCGTATTGACTTCACTGTCAATGAACGAAGGCAGTTCAGCAGCTGTTGTCTTGATCATGAAAGGCTTGCACGGCAGGATCTTCTTGACCAGCTCTGCATTTGTATCAAGGACAACTTTTACTTTTTCCTTGATAGCATCCTTGAGCATCTGTTCTGTCGCATCCATTAAATATTCCTGCGTATGTCCTGCTAAGACAAAGTAATCCTGACTGTAGAGGGAGGATACTTTCTTCTGCATATTTTCCATATCCGCCGGCGTAATGATTGGGCCGCTGGCATTCAAGTCTGTCCACTGTCCGTTTGCAGAGCATTTTACATTGATTCTTGTATGTCCCTGTACGTAGGTGAAGTTCGGACGGATATCTTCATACTTTGCCAGCAGAGAGATATAAAAATCCTTGGTAAAGCCGCCGACAAAGCCAAAGGCTCTGGTCGGAATGCCTAAGTTATTCAGAACAATAGAAACGTTGATTCCTTTACCGCCGGCTTCATAGTATTCCAGCTGGCTGCGGTTGACCGCATCATTGCCGTCAATCCCCTTGTCAAATTCCATGTAGTAATCCAGCGAAGGATTCATTGTACAGGTACAGATCATATTAAGCCTCCTGCGTGTTCTTGATGATGTTGAGGACCAACTGACACGCCTGTTCTAATTCTTCAATGACACAGTATTCATAACGTCCATGAAAGTTGCCGCCGCCGTTGCCAAGATTCGGGCACGGTAATCCACGGAAGGAAAGCTCCGCTCCGTCAGTGCCGCCGCGGATTGGTTCATCATTCGGTTCAATGCCCAGTTCTTCCAGGCTCTTCCAGGCAATTTGACGTACTTCCGGTACGTCCTTCAGGACTTCATACATATTGTGATAGGCATCCTTGAACGTAATCTCACAGGAGCCTTCACCATGCATGATATTGATGTAGGAAGCAGTCTGTATCAGCAGCTGTTTCTTCTCAGCAAGCTTCTTGACATCATGATCACGGATGATATAGGAAAGATGTGCCTCTTCTGTACTGCCGTTCATTTCCGTCAGATGAATGAATCCTTCTCTTCCTTCGGTATGTTCAGGCGTCATGTGTTCCGGCAGAATCTCCTGGAACTGGCATGCAAGTGATGCTGCATTCACCATCTTATTCTTTGCACTGCCTGGATGAATGGAAAATCCCTTGAAAGCAACAGAAGCAGAAGCAGCGTTAAAGGTCTCCTCGCTGAATTCCGCAATCTCCCCGCCGTCCATTGTATAGGCAAAGTCAGCACCGAATTTCTTGACATCAAAATACTTTGGTCCGTTGCCAATCTCTTCATCCGGTGTAAACGCAACCGCAATTCTGCCATGCTTTACTTCCGGATGTTCATGCAGGTATGCCATTGCTTCCATGATGCATGTCACACCCGCCTTGTCATCAGCGCCCAGCAGTGTATTTCCATCTGTGACCATCAGGCGTTTTCCCTTCAGATTTCTCATCTGCGGAAAGTCCTCCATTTTCAAGACCACTTCAGGATTCAGTACAATATCATTTCCATCAAAGTTCTCAATGATTCTTGGCTTCACATCTTTTCCTGAGAAGTCAGGAGCAGTATCCATATGGGCAATGAAGCCGACGGTCTTTGCCTTTACATCCGTATTGGCTGGCAGCCATCCATAAACATAGCAATGTTCATCCAGCTCAACATTTTCCAGGCCCAGTTCCTTCAGTTCCTGTTCCAAGATCTTTGCCAGATCAAACTGTTTCTCTGTGGACGGAGTCTCACCGTCATTCTTCGGATCCGACTGCGTATCTACTCTGCAGTAACGGATCAGTCTTTCTTCAGCACTCATATCTTCGCTTCCTCATTCATTCTATCTTCGGTAATATTCATTTCACAGAACGTGCAGTCGAAAAATGAATCATTGGGACTGCATGCAAACAAGCTCACGCCTGTAATGCCGAAATTTGGATCAACACGGAACTCACGCAGATCCGTATACCTTGTTCCGGAAAAGCTGTATTGAATCAAGCATCCGCCGCCGCGATACATGACGCGGTAGAAGATTCTTCCCAATGCAGCACCGATATCACGCATGCTGCGGTCGCCGCCGTCAGTACTGAATACATTGACGCCAAGCCGCAGATACTCATCATCCTTTTTCTCCGTGCATACTATGGCCTTCTGCACGTCCCCGTTATACAATATGAAGCCGCACTGGTCAAATGGTAAATTGTAGACAAACTCTGTGCACACAGTAAAGATAAAGTTTCCCTTCAAAGGATACTGTATTTCAGATCCTTGGTGTTTGGCATCAGGACTGCGCCAGTATGTATACGGCTCTGTCTCCACTGTCAGTCTGTTCTCATCGCAGATATACAGTTTCGGCTCCTTGATCCACTTCATGTCCTTAAAGTCTACTTTCCCCATTGGATTCTCCGTCAGTCCATATCAATATGTACGATTTTTCCGATTGCCTGCAGATTCTCACCTAGTTCTTTGATCAATGCAATCTTCGCATTCAACGAAATCGGTGAATATGCTATAGCATCATGTGCCGGATTGTCACTCAAACCTACCATGAATCTGATGCCTGTTGACTTCAGCAGTGCCTTGACCAAACAGGATGCACCATCTTCTTCTTTACTTACGACCAATGATTCAAGATACATTGGATCATCTTTTGCCTTGATCAGATAGCGGTTGACCTTCTGCAGCGTCAGCACACCTTCCGTGACCAGATCAATGCCGTCAATAAATCCCTTCGGCGGCACGTCCGCCGCACTGGACAGCATCCCGTCCGTGCGCAGATCCTTATGCAGGACTCTGGCAACAATCTCTGATGTTGTGCCGCCGCAGCAGATTTTCTGCCCGGATGCACTCATCAGCTTCTTTACAATCACTTCATCCTGATCCTTGCTGCTTGGCGGGCCGACCATGATGCGAGTCTCCGCTGCCGGTACAATACATACAGCAGCTACAGTACTGTCATCACCTGGCTCACCGCCGTACAGATAATTCACATTTGCCAAAAGAATCCTGGAAATCTCACGTGCTGAATCATGCGGACGAGTTTCCTTCAAGAGGAATTCTTCTACATCCTTCTGTCCCCAGCCGAAGTTCAGCGTCATGCCTACACCAGCATGCAGGACACCGTCTGAAAAAGTGATGATGTCATCATATGGCTGGGTAATAAATCTTGATACATGGACATTCCGTCCGCTTACGGTGACCATTTCCTCATCCGGATGGAACAGCTTTCCATTACGGATAATGACACAGGTCGGATTATCAAACTGTGCTAAGTATGCACGTCCGTCATAGAAGATCTGGATAATCGTAAACGTACTGTAGGCAACTCCGCGCTCTCTGCATGTAGGAAGCGTTGCTGCAATTGTTTCCACTGCATCCTGAAGAGGCATGCCGCGAAAGATCATCTCAGAAATAATTGTTGATGTTAAAGTTGAAAGAATATTCGCCTTGACACCTGAGCCAAGACCATCTGCCAGGACCATGACGTAGCACTGTTCATTGTGCTTCTCCATGACTCTGTCACCGCACAGTTCTTCCCTGTCCTTATTTAAAGAACGCCAGAAAGAATCAATGTGCACATTCTCACTGATCATGGTCTTCACCCTTCATGACCTGCTGCAGCTTCACCAGTGCAACCTTAGATTCCGCTGTTGTTTCACCAAGCAGAGATGCAATCTCCTGTACTGCACGCATCTGATCATCCAGCACCTTCTGCGTCACACTCATTGTCTGGTCACGCATCTTGGTCAGCATCTTTTCTTTGTATTCTTCTTCTGTGCGGTCCATCAGGATGATAACAGTCAAATCATCATTATTGATATGCACGATTGCATGTTCAAACAGACGCTGATAGAGATCATAGAAAGTACGGAGATACTGTGTCTTGGACAGTCTCTTCTTCACGATCTCTTCCAGTTCAGGATTCGGCAGGACAGCGCTCAGCGGCATGCCGGTCGGATTGACCATATCATAAGACAGCAGTTTTCTGGCTGCCGGGTTCATCTCACGGACCTTCATATCAGAATCAAAGACAATGATGCCGTTCGGTGTATTCTCATTAACAACACTGGCTAATGACTGTGCTCTTTCCAATGCCTCCGGCATACAGATCTTTGGATCTGCCTTGCCGTCAAGCACTGCAATTGCCTTTAAGCGGCAGCTCTCATAGCCGCATGCACCGCAGTCATGGATCTTATCCGGTGATGTCTTGCCCATGGCAATCATCTCATCCTGGATCTCATCCTCACTGTGCTGCGGACGATAGATATTTTCCTTTGCCCAGACTGCTTCTACATCAACCGGAAGCGCCCCTGGAACAATCTTTTCTTCACTCATATTCTTACGGATACGTGATTCACCAACCCATTCATTATGAGTAAAGTGAGACAGCAGAGGTCCGCCCATGCATGATCCACGGCATGCATTTACTTCCACAAAATATCCTTCCAGATGATCTCTGCGCATAGATTCTAAAAGGGATTTGACCCTGCCGACACCGTCGACCGCAATGTATCTGTAATGATCACTTGGTGCCAATGTATGCAGGATGCCGCCAGCTGTCGGATAAATACGTGAAATGGAATTCTGGAAATCAGTCCATTCATCCTTCTCTTCATCCTTCACATCTGCCTGGATCCAGTCAATGATCTCTTCCATGCCGATGCAGGCATCTACTGCACCTGCAAATCTGGCATCTTCAATTTCCTTGTATTTTGCAATGCATGGTGAAAGGAAAACAACCTTTGCGTCAGGATACTTTTCCTTGATCATTCTTCCATGTGCAATGAACGGAGAAACAACCGGTGCCATGTACTCCACCAGATCACCATACTCTTTTTCAATCAGTGTATTGATGGCAGGACATGCCGTCGAAATGATATTCTTCATTTCTCCTTTTTCAATCAGGTTTGCATATGCTTTTGAAACAACTGCTGCACCGCGTGCTGTTTCTTCAATATGCGAGAATCCTCTGCCCGTCAGTATCTTCTCTAAAGAAGACAGCTTCGGCCAGACCGCAGCAAAAGAAGGTGCAACTGAGAGAACAACTTCCTGTCTCTCATCAAGCCACTTCTGCACCTGCTGAAATTCTGTAAGCAGAGACTTTGCTTCATGCGGACAGGCTACATAGCACCTTCCGCAGAGAATACATTCTTCTGCCGCAATCGTAGGTTCATTATGAACATATGTCATCGCTCCTACTGGGCAGGCACGTACACAGCGCATGCAGTTATGGCACTGTGCTTCTACCAGACGAATATAACGGGACTTCATTTAAGCCAGGTCTGCAGTGATTTCGGTCTTCAACATCTCTTTGGCATTCTGCATGGTAACGCCCTTGAGCTGTTTTCCATTGACACGGATTCCTAAACCTAATTTGTTCTGACAGGACTTCATGCAGAAGGAACCTTTAACTTCTACCTTATCCTGCCAGCCATTTTCTTCAATCAGCGCGTTCAGATCCTGTACGACCTGACTGCTTCCCTTAACGTAGCATGCGCTTCCAATACAGATTTCTATGCTTACCATGATGTGTCCTCCACAATTTTACTTTTGAATATGAATATCAAAATCTCTTACTTTGAATAATTCCAGAGATTCATTGATTGTCTTCTGATCTGTTTCTTTGTTTTCCTTAGCCATTCTGCCTTTGGCAGTATTGGCATCCTGAATGGTGCCTGGTCCGGCGACACATCCGCCTTCACAGCACATTCCTTCCAGAATATTTGAGTTGAACTTACCGAACTTCATCAACATCAGCTGCTTCTTGCATTCAGAAGCACCGTTTGCTGCATAGAAGGTAAATGGCTCATCGCCTCTTTCCCTGCATGCTTCAGCAACAGCAGCCGCAACGCCGCCGCTGTGGGCGAAATCGCGTCCGAAGTTGGATGGGTAGTCACCAGGATTATCCACAACGACCTGTGAAGGAACAATGCCCTTTGCCGCAAACAGTGCAACCAGTTCTTCAAATGTCAGAACGTAGTCAACCGCGGTTGTCTCTTCCATTGCTTCCTGTTTCTTGGCAACACATGGTCCAATAAAGACAATGCCGTGATCCGGATGATCATGCTTCAGCTTCTTTGCCAAAGCCATCATTGGTGACAGCGTCGTACTCTTGTTCTTTTCATACTGATCTGGGAAGTGGATCTTCAGCATATTGACAAAGCCTGGACAGCAGGATGTTGTCATTGGAATACCTTCTGCCTTATGCTCTTTTAATTCCGCATATTCTGTATCAGCGACCATATCAGCACCGACGGCAACTTCATAGCACTTTTCAAAGCCAAGCATCTCAACTGCCTTCATTGTCTGCGGCAGTGTTGCTTCATCAAACTGTCCCTGGATTGAAGGGGCAACAATTGCATACGCAGGAGCACCAATCTTCAGCAGCTGAACGACAGGAACGACCCATGAAATATCTTCAATTGCACCAAACGGGCAGGCATTCAGGCACTGTCCGCAGTTGATGCACTTATTTACATCAATGACCGAGATATTATTCTCATCCCAGCTGATGGCATCAACTGGACAGTGAGACTTGCACGGTCTTTCCGTGATAACAATGGCATTGTATGGGCAGGCTCTTGCGCAGGCACCGCACTCCTTGCACTTTTCATAATCAATCTCAGCATGTTCAGAACCCATGTTCATCGCACCGAAGTGGCAGGCTGCCATACAGCTCTTAGCCATGCACTTCCGGCAGTTGTCAGTGACCCGGATCTTCTTGATCGTACATCCGTCACATGCCGCATCAATGACCTGAACAATCTGACGTGGATTATATTCCGCTGCATCATCCGCCATCTTGCCCATCGCAAGACGGACTCTCTGACGCAGGACTTCTCTTTCCTTATAGACACAGCAGCGGTATCTAGGACCTCCTAAAGTGACCAGTGTCCTTGCCCAGGACTGGATTTCTTCTTCCTTGACGCCTTTTTCTGAATAGGCGTCCTTTGCCAGCTGCACCATGACATCAAACTTGAATGTCCGTGCATCATTTGAAAACATATTTGCCATATGATCTTCTCTTCCCCTCTTACTCCGGTTTCTTCAATGTACGGAATGTGTGCTCATACTGCATCCCATATTCCAGCTTATCCATGGTCTTTTGATCAACCAGCTGAGACAGGATCGTATGGGCAAATGCAACCGTTGCACCCATTCCTCTGCCAGTGATCAGATTGCCATCCATGACTGCCAGTTCCATCTGATAAGAACCGCCGTATTCCCCGTCAAAAGCTGGGAAGCATGTATATTTTCTTCCCTTCAGCAGTCCCATGTGTCCAAGGATTGATGGCGCTGCGCAGATTGCGCATGTCCATTTTCCGCTTTCAAAATGCCTGCGGAAGCTTTCCTTCAATGACTCACAGGCTTCCAAGTTCTTTGTGCCAAGCTTTCCGCCCGGCATAATTAAGACATCATATGTACTCAGATCTGCATTTTCATACAGTTCATCACAAAGCAATGTGACCTGATGGGAAGTATGAACCTCCCTTGTGGAATTCATTGATAAAGTATCAATCTGGATTCCTGCCCTCCGGAACATATCAACGACGATAAGACCCTCAGACTCTTCAAATCCATCTGCGAAAAATATTGCTGCTTTCATTTGTTCTGATCTCTTTTCATGATGTGAAAATTGTACCATAGAATGGCCGATTATGTCGGTCTAGTGTTCACGATTCTATGATGAAATCACAGAATAAGTATCCACCAGCTTCCGGGAGTTTTTTGGTAATACAAAAAGGAAGCCTCCTCAAGGCTTCCTCTGCTTCATCCATGTACCTGTTTGGCTGCTTGATCAGATTTCTTTCACGATTCTCTGGTCTTATCAGACTTTTGGGGACATTATGTAAAGTTACAGTCATCCAATATTTCATGTGATTCTCATCAAATCTCAAGATTATTCGATGTCCCTGTTCACTATTTTAATCTCGACATATTTGCACCGATTGTTCACAATTCAATTGTTTTCACATTTCATCATTTATCATTTCATCGGTGCTTTTTCAAATACGACTCTTTACAGCAGCCCTGTACACGGATTAACTCCATGTTTGCGCAGGTATCTCACCTGCATTAATGAATTCCTGGTCCCTTCATATGAACCTCCTTAGGACACCAAAATACTTCTCATATCGATTTATGATTTTCTGTGGTGTTCCTTTTCTACCCTCATGATAGCTGAGAATAGGAGAAAATATAGTCTGTTCATGCCCTATTTTATCTGCTATATTAAATATGTTGGGGATGGTATACCATTCTTTTTTTATGCCTTTTTTACGACCTGGATGCCGATGATCATCATGGCTGCGCCTAAAACAGTCACCGTCAATCCTACTAACAGCACACCATGAACACTCATAACTGATAATAATATGCCGCCAAACAAGCTTGCCAGCAGTCCGCCAATGGTAGTTGCCGCATTGATTACGGCCTGTCCTTTATTGCGGTCTTCCGGTGCCACATGTTCCTCAGCAAAGTAAACAGAAGCTGGGATCAGGATGGCATAGGAGAACATCTGCAGAACCATTGCCATAAAGTAGACCGGCATATTCGGTGCGAAGCAGATCAACGCATGTTTGACAACATAGCAGACACTGGCAAAGATCAGCAGTGTGTTGACCTTGAACTTCTTAAGAATGACCGCAAACAGGAACATTGGCGGAAGTTCCACCATTGCCTGGACAAAGATGGCATTTCCCTGGTCTGTCGTATTCCCACCGATTTCCTTGACAATATCAATCATGTACGTATTGATCAGCATATGGCAGAAGAAGATCATTACCATCGCAATCAATACAACAATGATCTTTTTATACTTCCGGAAGAATTCACCGTAAGAGATCTGTTCTTTTTTCTCTTCTGCCGGTACTTCTGCTTTCTTTGGATCCTTCATTGTCAAAAGGCAGCCAATTGTCAGCAGACCGGTGCCGATCATATAGTATGGAAAGATTGTTACAATTGCTTCATCTGCACCGCCCATCCAAGAGACAAGGATGCCAATGAAAGCAGCGCCGACGGCATAGGCGGCAGAACCAACACCTCTGCCGACACCATAATTGATCTTCATGCCTTCCTGTTCATAGGCAAAGGCAAGCGAGTTCAGATATGGAATCCCCGACATGGTCAAGGCAAAACCAGCAATCGTCACTGCCAGAAGCAGGAAGGAACCCGCCGGGATGATAAACATGCACGCATATAAAGCAATCGACAGTATCATCGTTGTCAGGATCAGCTTCTTTTCATTCCACTTATCCGAGCGGTCAATGATCGGTGCCATGAAGGTCTGAATGAACAGCGCCAGGATTGATACGAGTGTCAGTGAGATACCGATAATGGAAGTATCAAATTTGCTGAACTTCAGAAAGTTGTATCCATAGCTTCCCGAACCGACAACCATCATAAAATAAAATGCATTGATCAAGGCATATTTTAGATTCAGAATAAAATTCTTATTCATAATAATTTCTCCTACTTGGAATTATATTCTATCTGATTTCTGTTTCCGGTTATTTCAATTTTTGGAACAAAAAAGGAGCTGCATGTACAGCCCCTCAGATTTACTTCAGATCTTCCAGGTCCTCACCATTGGAAGCAATGACTTTCTTATACCAATAGAAGGAATCTTTGCGGTATCTCTTCATGGAACCTAGATCAAATTCATCACGGTCAACATAAACAAATCCATATCTCTTCTTCATGCCTTCATGCGTTGAGATCAGATCAATTGCAGACCATGGGCAATAGCCCATCATTTCAACATCATCTGTTACAACCATCTTCAGCTGTTCGATGTGTGCGCGCAGGTAGTTGATCCGGTACTGATCATGGATCTTGCCGTCTTCCAGTTTATCATATGCGCCTAATCCATTCTCCGTGATGATGATCGGCAGATGATATCTGCTGTAGATCTCTCTCATCGTGTTGCGGAAGCCGACTGGATCAATCTCCCAGTTGAATTCTGTACGCGGCAGATTTGGATTCTTTACAGTCGTGAACAGTCCCTCAACACCTGGCATCACTGCCTGATCTGCTTTGCCTTCGGCGGCTGCATCGACCCATGCACCGACGGTCGCTGTTGAATAGTAGTTGCATCCCAAGAAATCAGGATGTCCATTTGCCAGTGCTTCTGCATCACCAGGTGCAAAATCTGGTGTTGCATCATGTTCCTCAAGGTAGGACCAGACTAAATTGTTGTATCTGCCATAAACTGCCATATCTAAATACAGCCAGTTTCTGATTGCATTGAAGTTCTGAGCAGCCAGAACATCTTCCGGCTTGCAGGACGCAGGATAGACCAGTGAGATATTTGGTGCAGGTCCAATCTTTGCATGCGGCAGCATCTTGTGGCACAGTGCCATCGCCTTTGCCTGTGCAACCAGCATATGATGGTTCTGCTGGTATGTTTCCTTCAATACGTTGGTCGTTCCCTCTGGAATCATCAAAGTTCCAATGATTGGTCCTACCAGCGTCAGCATGTTCTGCTCGTTGATTGTCAGCCAGTAGTTTACTCTGTCGCCGAAGTTTTCAAACATGACCTTGGCAAAATTCAGGAACCAGTCAACAGACTCTGGGTTTGACCAGCTGCCTCTTTTATCTAAGGCTGCCGGCATATCAAAGTGGAACATTGTAACTAACGGTTCAATATGATATCTGCGGCATTCATTGATGACATTGTTGTAGTATTCAATTCCCTTAGGATTGACTGCACCTGTTCCTTCTGGAATGATTCTGGACCATGAAATAGAGAAACGGTAAGTCTTGAAACCCATTTCTGCAAATAAAGCAATATCTTCCTTATAGTGATGATACTCGTCAGCACATACCTTCAGATCTGATGTTCCTTCCGGTACCTGCTTTACATCCTGACAGGATGGACCTTTGCCATCTTCCAAAGATGCACCTTCTACCTGATAAGCAGATGTACTTGCGCCCCAGAGGAAATTCTCCGGCAGCTTCTTAAGACTCTTATGCAGCATCAATATGACCTCCTTATTGTCATGACAGAAGTATTATTTCATGTTTCCGTGCAATTAGCGTTCCATATCTTCGAACATCTGTTTCAGGACACCGGTAATATCTTCCCGGCAGGAATGGAAGTTTCCCTGCAGGATATCCGAAGTGCCTCCGCCCTGACCATGAAGACTTTCATTCAAAATCCTGGTATAGTCTTTCAAATTTACTGTATGCGATATCATCACATACCCGTACATTTCACCATTCTGGCTGAGGACAGCTGCCACTCTGGCATTTTTCTTTTCCACAAGATCAACTGCCAGAGCCCGCATCGCATCCCGTTCGACATCCTCTTCAAAATCGACAATCAGCGGCAGTCCATCCGCATAGCCATTCATTTTGAAGGCAAGCAGTTCCTTGGTCAAAGAACCGAGCTTGAATTTCTGATCCATGATCTGCTGCTGCAGTCCCTTGACTGCTTCACTGGTCTCCAGTATCTTAGCTGAAAGCAGACCGGAAATGATATGATCCTGATCATAGACCTTCTGGTCATATACCAAGGCATTTCTTCCAGCCAACATCTGCACTCTGACTCCATTTTTATGCTTCTCACAGGACAGAATGCGGATCAGACCAATCTCACCCGTCTTTGCGGTATGTGTTCCGCAGCATGCACATACATCCCCATCCGGAATTGACACAATTCTTACTTTCCCTGTCAGTTCCTTCTTGGAGCGGTAGTCAAGCTGTGTCAATTCTTCCTTCGAAGGATAGGTAATAACAATCGGCTCATTTTTCCAGATGATTGCATTGGCTTCATTTTCAATCTCACGGAGCTGTTCAAATGTCAGCATACCGTCAAAGTCAATTTGGATCGTCTCACCCATATGAAAACCGACATTATCAAATCCATATCTTCGATGCACCAATCCAGAAACAAGGTGCTCTCCAGTATGTGACTGCATGTGATCAAACCGCTTCTGCCAGTCAATCACGCCATGAACTGTCTGACCGCAGGCAATCTCTTTTTCTGTGCAGTGAACTATCCCATCCTCTTTGCGGCGGACATCATAGACAGCAATACCGTCAATCGTACCGGTATCTGCCGGCTGTCCTCCGCCTTCAGGATAAAAGGCAGTATCACTCAATACTGTTTCATAATGTGCATCCACTTTTATACAGCGGATGACCTGTGCATCAAATTCTTTTGTATAGGGCTCTCTGTAAAAGAGTTCATTCAATTCTTCCATTGTCATGCTCCTCATTTATGAAAAATCTCTGCATCTATTTTAATGCAGAGATTGATTTCAGCCAAGAATACTGAAGGCAATGCAGCACTGCGCTGCATAATACAGAATCAGCAGAACACCATGGAACCACCGGATCTTTGTATTGCCGAAGTAATCATATGTCAGCATATGATCACTGACCGCAAACAGCAGTGTACCAACTGCCATCGCCGCACTTCCCGCCTTGGCAAAGTACAGACCGCAGGCAAGGAAACACGAGAAATCAAGTACAAGCAGATACAGTACACCAGTTATTTTCACATCTGCAGGCGGTGTACATACCTTGAACATCTGCTTGATCAGCAGTCCGCCAATAATACAGCCAATCAATGCATACAGAATCATGATCCAGTTGCCGCTATTGTTCATTAAGATCAGACTGCGGGCAATATAAAACAGATGTCCAAACAAGAATGTTCCGCATCCCAAAGTAAATGAATTCTTTTCCAGACTGTGAAATACCGGTCCTGCGTCCAGAAAGAAATCTCCCAGCAGACCAAGCGTCAGACCGCACACAACCAGCCAGCTCAATGCTGTGTCCTGATATTTCAGTGTGAACAGAATTCCAAGAATCACAAACATCACTGAAGAGACGGTCTTAAAGAATAAGATCGACCTATATTTATTTTGATAGAAAGCCCAGATAAATATGATATCTAAAATAATGCCCGCGAAGAGAATGCACCAAGCTGTCGTCATAACATTTCTCCCACTGTTTCTATCCAAAGTGTAGCACAACCGCGGGAAACAGCCATCAGATTTGAAAAGTGAAATAGTTTATTTCTTTACAATGCACTATGATTGTCACTATTTATCTGTAAAGTATACCTGCACTTTGGAAAGTTTCTGCAGCCGATGAACTCACCAAATTTTCCTTTTCTTTGAATCAGTAACCCACCGCATCTAGGACAGATCATGCTGTCAGGACTTTCTTTCTTTTCTTCATTATTTTTCTCAATCTTATACTGATCATATTTATTGAGGTATGTTTTATCATTCGGTCTTGAAAGTGTTAAGAAAGACTGTGCCCATATTAATAACTGTTCATCAGAGGAAGATGCCTCTTTTGAACTATCATTTAAAGTTTTCATATACTTTACCAGCTGATCTGCGCGGATTACTTGATTTCTTACTTCTTTTTTCGCATACCGGTCATTCAAGATTGTTTTCGCGTTTGCTAAGACAACAACAGATTGATAAAAAGCTGCAAATGCAGATTTGACCATCGCCTTCTTTACAATACTGTCTGTTGATTCCAATTTTATTTTCTTCATCAATTCCAAGTGTCTGACATTCTGTGTAATTGGTGAATATAGCCCTTCCTGGACCTTGCGTGTACCAAAATACATAGTCCGGACAAAGTTGCCATTTGCGTCAATTGTGATATTACCGTACAGATTCTTGCACTCAATTACAAAACATAATTTTCTTGTAAAGACCAGGTAATCAATCTGTGCATTCAAGTCATCGCTCTCCAAATAGATATCATGAAGAATATACATAGGCATGTGACTGTTCTTCAATTCAAACGCAATGTTCTTTTCACCTGCAATACCATATTCCAGACAAGTGATATCTTGATTAATGATTTTTCTTCCTTCTTCATTGAGCAAAGGTTCCAGATTCTTCAACTGCTGCAGTTGTTCTTCTGCATTGCTAGTTTCTTTTAGAAAAACTGGTTCCTTCATTTTGTTGAAAATAAGACCCATAAATTCCTCCCCAGATAATTTGTAGACTTTCTCATTATCCTATGTAATTCAAAATGACGCAATGAATATCAGTGATTGGTGCAATTACAGCAAACTTGCTATACTTATAAAAATAAATCGATTCGAAAAGAGGTAAAAATGCAGTTTAGAAATGAATTGAATCAACAAGATTATCAAAACATCAAAAGAGTATATCTTTCAGCATTTCCAAAAAAAGAGCGTCCGCCTTTCTCTATTCTCCGCAGATCTGTTGAGCAGAAAAAAGGAATGTTCCTGGTGATTGAAGAAGGAGAACAATTCATTGGATTCCTCCATGTCGTTGTTCATTCTGACTTGGTATATCTGGCATTCTTTGCTATTGATGAAGCATGCAGAGGAAAAGGATACGGCAGTCAGTCCTTACAGCTTCTGCAGCAAAGATTTGCAGGAAAAAGAATCTTAGTTGCGAGAGAAGCGCTGGATGCTGATGCAGACAATTATGCACAGAGAGTCAGACGATATGGTTTCTACTTAAGAAATGGCTTTGCAGAAATACCATACAGCATTAAAGAAGGTGGTGTCACCTATGATGCGATGAGCACAAATGGTGATGTCAGACCGGAAGAATATGATGATTTAGTAAGTAACTGGGTCAGCCCGCTGATCAGAAAACTAATTGGATTCTCAATGTCTGCAAAATAAAGGAAGCCCGGTTCATCAATATGATGAACAGAGCTTCCTTTTAGATTTGTAATTTAGATGAAGAAATACTTCAGCACGAATAGGATTGCAAGTACATACATCAATGGAGATGTCTCATCTGTCTTCTTCATGATCAGGTGCAGAACAACCCAGGAGATGACACCTAAAGAGATACCTTCAGAAATAGAGTACGCAAAGCCCATCATTGTAATAGCAACGAAACAAGGAACTGCATCAATCAAGTTGGACCAGTTGATCTTTGATACCTGCTGCAGCATCAGGAAGCCGACTACAATCAGAGCTGGTGCAGTTGCAAATGAAGGAACTGTTAAGAACAATGGTGATAAGAACAGTGCAAGAATGAACAGGACACCAACTGTGCAGCTGGTCAGACCTGTACGTCCACCTTCAGAGATACCGGAAGAAGATTCAACGAATGTTGTGATTGTTGAAGTACCGCAGCATGCGCCGACAACTGTGCCTACAGCATCTGCCAACAGGATGCCCTTGATCTGCGGAAGCTTGCCGTTCTCATCAAGCATATCAACCTTGGATGCACACCCGATAACTGTTCCTAATGTATCGAAGACATCAACGAATAAGAAGGAGAACATCATAACAAAGAACTCTAATGGATGTTCACCGATGAAGGCAAAGTCAAACTTGAAGAACGTCGGTGCCATGGATGCAGGCATGGAGACGAATGCATGTGGGATAACGGAATAATATCCAGCTGCTGCATCCGGTACATAAAGACCTGTGAGCTCACATATAATGCCAAGTGCCCAAGTGATCAGGATACCCCATAACATATATCCCTTGACGCCCTTGATCAGCATCGTTGCGATGATGACAACACCTAATAACGCTAAGATGACAGTAATGCCCTGTGTGTTGAAAGAACCAAGTGAGAATGCATTCTTCATTGTGAACAGACCGACTAATGTTGCATCGTTGTTGACGATGATGTGTGCATCCTGCAGACCGATGAAGGTAATGAACAGACCAATACCGACAGAGACTGCTACTTTCAGCTGTGCTGGAATGGCATTGAAGATTGCTTCTCTGACATTCGTGATGGAAAGGATGATGAAGATGATGCCTTCAATCAATACTGCCGTCAATGCTGCCTGCCAGGAATAACCCATAGCACCGCAGATTGTATATGCAAAGTATGCATTTAATCCAAGACCTGCAGACAATGCAAATGGTGTGTTGGAGAAAGCTGCCATACAGAAGCAGGCAATTGCAGAGGCAATTGCCGTTGCCGTGAGAACGGAACCTGCATCCATGCCGGAAGCACTCAGGATGCTTGGGTTGACTGCCAGGATGTAGACCATGGTCATGAATGTGGTCAGGCCGGCAACCAGTTCAGTACGAACAGATGTGTTGTTCTCCTTCAGTTTGAATAATTTTTCTAACATTTCTATCCCTCTTTCTTGTCCTCATCATCGTAAATAAGAAAAGACCTTCTGCGTGTTGATATCCCATATCGCTGAAGGTCCCGCTTTAAAAGATTTGTCGTAGTCCCGTTATTAAGGTAACAGGGTAGAGACACTTTCGCCAATCCGAAAGCATATACGATATGAAGGATGTTCCTATTATACCAAACACTTGTCAAATCTCACCATCAAATTTGTGAGAAATGTGTGAATTACGATAATTCATATGTACTTTTGGGTGAAACTGCTTCATATTGACTGTTTTCAGCCGTATATACCTCTGCATATGTCGGCAGGCTGTCTCCTCTTTTCCGGATCCATACGCCGATATGCTCATATCCCTGCTGTTCTTCATCCAGCATCACATCCACAATACGATGGTCACTGAAGGTCTGGAACAGATCTTTGAGCAGCAGCGGATCTTCCTGAATTACCTGATAAAAAGATGATGGTCCGTTTCCTCCTTTCTGTCTCATTCTTTCTTTGATCCAAGCAAGCAATTCCTCTCTGTCATTCATAACTTCTCCCCTGCATCTATATTCACAGGATTCTTTTTGATTCCTGCATGATGATTATAAATGATTGGTGTACCACTTCCCGGGAAATAAAATGCCGGCACAATACCGGCATTATTCTTAATGATTGATTTCTCTGCCTCCAACAGTTGCAAATACTGCTGAGACTGCACCGAACAGAACACCAGCGACCGGCCAGATGATCCAGGATCTTGCCCAGTCCAAAGTGATAAAACTATAGGCAAGATACCCTGCAGTTACAATTGACCAATAGATGCCGGCGATGACCTCTTCCTTTTCATTTATCTTCTTCCTCTGACGGGAATAGTCCTCAATCTGCAGAAGGCACTTCATTGCAGACCATGGGATTTCATTGACAATAATCAAATCCACACCAACTGCCACAATGCCAAGCAGAATGCAGACCGATACGATTACAAACATGCCGTCTTCCTGAATAATCTGGCTCATTACTAAAGGAATCACCGAAAGAATGCACAGACAGATGCCGATGGTGATACCCTGTGTGTGGTGCTGACGGAATCTGTCTTTTTCCTGGCTGACCATGCCTTCAACACCATAAGCTGTCTCAAAGGCTTCCTTTTCCATGTACTCAAACGATTCAGTCTCGGCGTGATCATAAATAAAGACAGCGACAGCCGAAGCAATCAATACAAGCAGAGCACCGATACCGATGCCTGCCGCCGCATTTTCACTGAGCGGCAGTACGTCAAACTCACTTGCACCAGCAAGCAGGATCAAGCAGATCGGCGAAGCAATGCACATCATGACAGCTTTGCTGATCCGGACAGCTGATTTCTTCTTTGCGGCAAGAAATGCATTTGCCTCTTCCATTGATACTTTTCTGATGCCCGATTCCTGTGCATCTTCACCTGATGATTCAATTTCTGCTTCATCTTTCAGCAGACTGTCTGTTGTAACGCCAAAGATCTGGCTCAGCTGCAGGATCTTTTCCAGATCAGGCACCGCCTGTGCACTTTCCCATTTAGAGACCGATTGTCTGGATACACCCATCTCATCTGCAAGTTCTTCTTGTGACCAGCCGTTCTTCTTTCTTAAAATAATAATCTTATCTGCCAGTATCATATACTTTCCTCCGATACCAGAATCCTACGGAAATCTGATGTGGCATGCTACCAACCTCAGCCGTCAATTTGTCAACTGCCGGTTGCATCACCTCATTTTACTCATCTTAACATAAGAAAAGACTCCTATCGGAGTCTTTGTTAGAATGAATTAGTCTGCTACGTAAGGCAGAAGTGCCATCTGACGAGCACGCTTGATAGCGACTGCCAGCTGTCTCTGATACTTCGCACGAGTTCCTGTTACACGTCTTGGTGTGATCTTACCATTGGCGCTGATAAACTTTTTCAGGAGCTCAACATCTTTATAGTCAATCGTCTTGATGTTATTTTTTGTGAAGTAGCAGACCTTTTTACGGCCCATTCTCTGTTTTCTGAATGCCATGTCTGTTCTCCTTTTTTAGAATGGCAGGTCATCGCTGGAAATATCCAGGGATGCTGCCCCAAAATCATCGTTGCTGCTGTCATTGTTGGATGACTGCGGCTGTGAATATGAAGGCTGAGAGAAACTGCTGTCAGACTGAGCTCTCTGCTGAGAGGAACTCTTGCTTTCAAGCAGGTTTGCATTGTCACATACAACTTCAGTTACATAATGACGGTTGCCCTGTGCATCATCATAGGTACGTGTCTGGAGTCTTCCATCCACACCAATCAATGCACCCTTCCTGGCATACGTGCCAAGGAAGTCAGCAGTCTGTCTCCATGCAACACAGTTGATGAAATCAGCTGTTGGCTGGTTGCTGCCGCCTTGATCCTGACGGGAACCTCTTCTGTCAACTGCAACCGTAAAGGATGCAACGGACAGCTGAGACTGTGTCTTGCGGATCTCAACGTCTTTCGTAAGCCTTCCGACCAATACTACTCGATTGATCATTACTTAGCCTCCTGAACTGGAGCTTCGTCTTTAGTGATCATGAAACGAACAACATTTGCATTAAGACCCATCAAACGATCGAATTCTTTGACGCATGCGTTGTCTGCTTCAAAAGCACTGACTACATAGTAGCCTTTTGTCATATCATCAATACGGTATGCGAAATCTCTCATACCCCATTCATCTGTCTTGTTTACCTTACCACCATTTGTAGTGATAATGTTGGAAACGGATTCGATGAGAGCTGCTCTCTTATCGTCTTCAACAGATGCGTTGATGATGTACATGACTTCATACTTCTTCATTTTGTACACCTCCTTCTGGACTAACGGCCATCTCTGGCAAGGAGTGGGTAAACCACTCGCCTGTAGATGATATCAGTTTTCACGGGGAATGTAAATAAAAATCCGCCCTAGAGCGGATTATTTGTATCTTTTATGCAGAGACTGGCATCCGATCGTCTTCCACTTCCGGTTCCAGATCCATAGCGACGCCGTTCACCTTATACTTTTTCAGGATGAACATCGTCGTTGTCTGGGTCACACCCTCGACAGGAGCCAGTTTTTCACCGACAAAGTCAGCGACTTCTCTCATTGTCTTGGCATTGATGTTCACTAAGAACTCTGAGCCGCCGGACATCAGATACAGAGAAGCGACTTCCGGGAACTTGGCAATTCTCTCGGCAATCTTATCATAACCGGCATTGCGCTCCGGTTTTGCAGAAACAGCGATGACCGCATCCACATGTTCAAAGTTCGTCTTATCCCAGTTGACAACAGTGTGATAGCCGCAGATGACCTTTTCTTTTTCCAGTTCATTTTTAGTCTTTTCAACTTCTGCTTCTGTTTCACCCAGGATATCAGCCAGATTGGTGACTGAAGCACGCGGGTCATTCGCCAGAAGCTGCAGTAATTTCATTGCATCCATGATTATTCTCCTTTATTGATTCCGTTCTCTATTAAAAACTCGTTGATCCGCTGCATTGCGGTCTGCAAGTGATCCAGGCTGTAGGCATAAGAAATTCTTGCAAAACCTTCTCCGGACGCACCGAAAGCTGTTCCCGGTACAATTGCCACCTGTTTCTGTTCCAGAAGCTTCATGCAGAATTCATCACTGGACATACCGGAGGATGTAATATTCGGGAAGACGTAGAACGCACCTTTTGGTTCAAAGGTAGGCAGTCCCATCTCATTTAATTTACGTACACAGTACTGTCTGCGGAAGTCGTATTCCTCCCGCATCTTTTCCACTTCATCATCAACTTTGACATTCAGTGCATCAATTGCAGCGTATTGCGATGTCGTCGGTGCCGTCATGATGCAGGACTGATGGATCTTGATCATTGTCTTGATCAGTGGTCTTGGTCCGCAGGCATAGCCTAAGCGCCAGCCAGTCATGGAATATGTCTTGGAGAAGCCGGAGACAAGGATGGTCCTTTCCTGCATGCCCGGAATATGAGCAATGCTTTCGTGCGGTTCACCGCCGTATTTCAATGCCGCGTAGATTTCATCGCTGATGACGATGATATTTGTATCTTTCAGGACATCCGCAATCTCGATCAGGTCTTCGTGTTCCAGAACTGCTCCAGTCGGATTGTTTGGATAAGACAATATCAGGATCTTTGTCTTTGGTGTGATGGCCTTCTTGAGGTCTGCCGCTTTCAGACGGAACAGATCCTTTTCTTTTGTTGCAATCGGCACCGGCACACCGCCGGTCAAAGTTGTAATCGGTTCATAGGATACGTAGCATGGCTCTGGAATGATGACTTCATCACCCGGTTCGACCAATGCCCGGATTGCCAGATCAATCGCTTCTGATCCACCGACAGTGACGACCATATCGTCAATGCCGTAGTCTAAATCATACTTGCGTTTCATGAAGGTGCTGAGGGCGGCTCGAAGAGGCTTCAATCCCGCATTTGCGGTATACTTCGTACGTCCGATTTCCAGTGAATGGATCGCCGATTCACGGATGATCCACGGTGTCTGGAAATCTGGTTCGCCGACACCTAATGAAATGCATTCCGGCATATCCATAACAAGATCAAAGAACTTGCGGATCCCGGATGGTCTCATTGCGAGTGCCGCTTTTGACTGCAGCTTTTCGTAATCCAACATAAACACCACCCCTTCTAGGTAGTCCTATTATACCCTATTTCAACAATCGTTCAGAAACTATTTTCATTCAGACTTTAATTCAAATACCATATCTCTGAGTTCGGCTGCTCTTTCAAAGTCCAACGCTGCCGCAGCTTCTCTCATTTCTGCTTCCATATCTGCAATCAAAGATGCCTTATCCTTCTTGGACATCTTCTCTTTCTTCTTCAGATACTTGGCTGCCATCTCCTTTGTCTCCTTGCCATGGATTGCCTCCTCGACTGGTTTGACGATAGTCGTCGGTGTAATGTGATGCGCCTGATTGTACGCTTCCTGTACAGATCTTCTGCGGTTTGTCTCTTCAATGGCGAACTTCATAGAATCCGTCATCACATCACCATACATGTATACTTCACCATGCGCATTTCTGGCTGCACGTCCAATTGTCTGGATCAGAGATCTCTGTGAACGCAGGAAGCCTTCCTTATCCGCATCCAGGATACAGACAAGAGATACTTCCGGAATGTCCAGACCTTCTCTTAACAGGTTGATGCCGACAATCGCATCCACTTTTCCTGCACGCAGGTCATGAATGACCTGGCTTCTTTCCAAAGTCTTTGTCTCATGATGGAGATAAGCAATATGATAGCCTCTCTCTTTTAAGTATTCGGTCAGGTCTTCCGCCATGCGGACCGTCAAAGTCGTGATGAGAACGCGTTCACCCTTGGCAATGCGGTCATCCAGCGCCATGCAGATATCATCCACCTGTCCCTGGGTCGGTTTGACCGTAATGATTGGATCGACCAGTCCGGTCGGACGGATGATCTGTTCAGTCACATGATGCTTGACCTGTTCCAGCTCATAATCACCAGGTGTCGCGGAACAGTAGATCACCTGATTGACCATTGTTTCAAATTCATCGAACTTCATCGGACGGTTGTCCAATGCACTCGGTAAGCGGAAGCCGTACTCCACAAGTACTTCTTTTCTCTGGCGGTCGCCGTTGTACATACCTCTGATCTGCGGCAGTGATACATGCGATTCATCCACAAACAACAGAAAGTCCTTCGGGAAGTAGTCAAACAGATTCCACGGCCTCTGGCCGGTTGTTCTGCCGTCGATATGCATGGAATAGTTCTCAATGCCGGAGCAGTATCCGTTTTCCCGCAGGGATTCAACATCAAAGCGGGTACGCTGTTCCAGCCGTTCTGCTTCCAACAGCTTGCCGTTGTCCTTAAAGTACTTCAGACGCTTTTCCAATTCTGCTTCAATGTCATCACATGCACGCATCATTGCCTCATGACTGCGGGCATATCCGGAAGCAGGGAAGATATTATAGAACTGATATGCATTCAGTGTGCGTCCTGTAACGGGATCAACTTCTGTAATACGTTCGATTTCATCACCGAACATTTCAATCCGGATATTGAAGTCATGCGTATAGGACGGTGTCAGATCTATAACATCGCCTCTGACTCTCATCGTTCCTCTGGTCTGATCAACATCATTGCGTGCATACTGCAGCTCAACAAATTTTCTTAACAGATCATTGCGCTCATACGCTTCGCCGACGCGGATTGTCACGAACATATCACGGTACTGCACTGGATCACTGGCCGCATAAATGCATGCCACGGAAGCGACCACAATTGTATCTCTTCTTTCCAGCAGAGAATTCAAGGCAGACTCGCGGAACATATCCAGTTCTTCATTAATGGCTGCTGTCTTCTCAATATACATATCACTTTTCGGCATATAGGCCTCTGGCTGATAGTAGTCAAAGTTGGAGACAAAATACTCTACTCTGTTGTGCGGGAATAATTCCTTGAATTCAGAATAGAGCTGTCCTGCCAGTGTCTTGTTGTGGGAGAACACCAGTGTCGGCCGGTTCTCACGGGCAATGATATTTGCCATTGTAAAAGTCTTGCCGGTGCCGGTCGCGCCTTCCAGGACCTGCTGTTTTTTTCCTTCATGAAGTCCAGCACACAGATCATCAATCGCTGCCGGCTGATCGCCGGTCGGCTGGAATGGTGATACGAGTTCAAACTTATGATCATCCATTCAGCAGCACCTGCGCTTTCTGCAGCTGTACATCATGCGTTGTTGTTGTGCTCCAGTCAAAGGCAACCGCACCTTCCAATGCTTCATATGCTGTCTTATCCAGGATGCCGGTCGCTTCCATCGAATGTTCACTCTGGAACTTCTTCAAAGCTTCCGTCGTTTCATTAGAGAAATAGCCGTCTGTCCTGCCTGGGGCATAGCCGAGGTAGTCTAAGCACAGCTGCATGTCCTTGACTGCATCTGAAACGGAATCATACTGATACTTCTCATCATCCTTCATGCCTGCGAAGGTGTTGTACATGACATCATGGAGCCTGACTTCAACATCTGGTGTGATGCCGGTGCCGTTGACCCATGTGCCGTCTGCTGAGATCCACTTGGCTGTCGTATACTTCAGGGCAGAACCGTCAGTGAATGTACGAGTGACCTGCACTGTTCCCTTGCCGTATGTTGTAGTGCCGACGATTGTGACATCATCTCTCTGCTGCTTTAAGGCAAGGGTCAGCACTTCAGCTGCACTGGCTGTATTCTCATTGACCAGAATAACAATGTTGTGAATGTTTGTCAGTTCTCCGCCGGATGTCTTGACCACTTCATCCGGACCGGTCGCATACTGCTCCGTCAGCACAATCTTATTTGCCGGCAGGAACAAGGATGCAATCGCTTCTGCAGAATTCAGATAGCCGCCGCCGTCATTGCGCAGGTCAAGGATCAGCTTGTCGCTTTCATCCACCGCAAGATCACTCAGATAGCCTTTGACTTCACTAGGTGTTCCATCACCGAACTGGCTCAGCCTGAGATAGATGGTCCCATCACTCAGCTTCTTGCCGAAGGCTGTTGCAGATACCGCTGCTCTGGTCAGTTCGAGATTCAGATACTGTCCGTCACGAATAAAGGTGATGGAGACTGTTGTGCCTTCATCTCCCTGGATCATGGCTTTGATGTCAGCGGAAGACATGCCGTCGATGACCGTGCCGTCAACTGCATGAATGATGTCGCCTGCCTGCACACCTGCTTTTTCAGCCGGGGAATCCTTGAATACTTCTTCAACCATATTTGTGCTGCCATTCTGTACATACGAAACACCGATGCCGACATAGTTGCGGTTGATGGACTGGGTAAAGCTTGCCATCTCATCTGCACTCATATATTCGGTATGTGTATCTTCATCATTGCTGGTGATGCCGGTCAGTGCCTGATCGACCAGCCTATCATCAAGGTTATCGATGGTGCTGCCGAAGTACCAGTCATTCTCCATGATCTTCAGGACTTCCGAGATCTTATCGGAGGATGAGATGGTCTTGATGGCGTTCAGACGTGAGCGGAAGCTGTCCAGAAAAGAGATTGGCAGAAGACTGCCGCCGACCCATCCTAAAAGGACTGCTGCTACGATTACAATGACCAAAGTTGTCTTGAGTTTCTTGATCTTCTTCTGTGATTTCTTCAGTGCCTGTTCATCAGCCCAAAGATGTACAGCATTTTCCTCTGTATGTTTGACTTGGGGATTTTCATTCTCAGTCATTTCATTTTCTGTTTTATTCTGTTCACTCATAGTTAATTCCTTTTCTAAAAAAGAGTCTCAGTGGATCTGAGGCTCTTCTATTGTATTACATTTTCTCAAAACGCACGTGAAGATCACCCGCCGAAGACGGTTTCCGGACGGATACGGCATGGTGCACTGTATCCTGCTTCACATCTGCGTCCATAGCCGTCATAGGAACCAGCCCAGCCGCAGCCGAAGCCTAAGTCGCCGTTCCATCCTGCCAGCCATGATGAGAAGTCAGATGCTGCACCTAAATATGTTACTTCAACGTGGCAGTGCGGACCTGTGGAGTTGCCTGAAGATCCCAGCGCACCAATCTGGTCGCCGGCACTGACATATGTACCTGTTGCTACCGGTGTATTGATCAGCATATGTGCATAGATCAATGCATACAGACTGTCACCGACAACAGCTAATTCATAGACCTGGTTGCCGCCGCCCCAGAGACCGCCCTGTGCTTTTCCGCAGCCGTCTCCTAATGAGCCGTAGCCGCATCCATTGGCACTGGCAATGATCAGTCCATTGGCAGCTGCTACAATCGGCGTGCCAAGAGAAGCCGCAAAGTCATATCCCAGGTGGATTGATCCGCCTGGATAGTTCCATGTACCGGCACTCTTATATGCACCAGGCACTGGATATGTCCATCCTTCTGATGTTTCCGGAACACCATTCTGGGCAGCAACCTGAGATAAGGTTGCCTTGATAGAATCAATGTTGGCCGAAATGTTGTCTTCCAGAGCCAGCTGCTGTGCTGTCAGTTCAGAAGCAAGTTCTGCCGCCGCCTGTGCATTTGCCTGATAAGTGATCAGTTCCTGCTGTGCTGCGGAAAGCTGATCCTTCTGCGTCTGCTGCTCTGCCTGCGTTGTCTTGATATCATCCTGCGCTTTCTGCAGTTCCGTCTTCTGCGTGTTCAGCTGCTCACGCATAGTGACAAGTTCATCACTGGAATTCTTATCACTGTCAGAAATTGCCTTCAGACCGGAAACAATCCGCAGCCAATCCTGCAGGGTCGAAGCACCCATCAGGATATCCAAATACTTATTGATCTTCAAAGAGCTCTGTTCATTGACCATTCTCTGCTTGATCTTGGTACTGATCGTATCGATCTTTGCCTGCGTTGCGGCAATCTCCGCCTGCTTGGCATCAATTTCCTTCTGTTTGGCATCAATCTGTGTCTGCAGATTGTCAATCTCTGCCTGCACGGCATTGATCTGGCTCTGCTTTTCGTCAATTTGTGTCTGATATGCAGCAACCTGTGCCTTTGCTTTGGCTGCATCTGCTTCATACTGTTCCCGCAGTGTCTTGGCATCCGTCAGCTGCGTAGCCAGATCACTTTTAACACTCTTCAAATAGGCACGGTAAGCATCACATGCGGATGTCGTACTGTTTGCTGCAACAGAACAGTAATTATTCCAATACTCTGAATTTGTATATGCTGGATCTTCTGCGTGAATGATCTGCAGTGGTAACATGCATGCACACAAGGCAAATGAAGTCAGCACTGTAATCAGTTTTTTCATCTCTTCCACCTCAGATAGCGGGTAACGGAAAGCCATGAGCCGATGAAGCCGACGACAATTCCCATCAGCAGTAAGATACCTGAGACGTAATAAACAAATGGATATGGTTCCACCAGGTGGAACATGTTGGAGATCAGGATGCCGCCTGCATTGTTATACAGGGCGATGTATCCCCAGATTGTCAGTCCGATCGGAACAGTTGCGCCAAGGATGCCGATGATTACACCTTCAATCAAGAATGGTGAACGGATAAATTGATTCGATGCACCGACATTGCGCATGATCTCAATTTCTGTCGCACGGGCAGTAATTGTCAGCTTGATCGTATTCTGGATCAGGAAGATTGCCAGCAGAATCAGACCGATGACTAAGATCATTCCGATCTTACGAATATTTGCCATGGCATCCACAATGGAGATTGTGCTCTGTCCGCCATAGCTGATCTCGTACAGACCTTCATTGTTGTTCTTCATTTCATACAGTGCATCTGCGATGCTTTGAATCTTGGAGCCATCCGCTGCCTTGACATAGAATGCATCATGCATTGGGTTGTCACTGGCATATGGTTCAAATGCTTCCTTTGTTCTCTCATCTGAGAAGGAATCCAGATATGCCTGGAATTCAGCACTCTTCGGTGAAAGCTCAACACTTTCCACACCGTCGATTGCTTCAATCTTTTTCTTCAAAGCTGCTTCCTGGTTCTCGGCATCATAGTCAACGGATGCATAGATATCCAGGGATGATTCTATATTCTGTGTGAAGTTGTTGACATTCCATGTCAGTAGCAGGAAGACAGAGATAATCACTAATGTAATCGTAACTGCAATGGCACTTGAGATCGACATTGCCCAGTGTCTGCCGACACCTGAGAATCCTTCTTTGATTGGTCTACTGATCATGACGGACATATCCTCCTTCCGCTAGATCTGCCACGATGTGGCCGTGTTCCAGAACGACTGTTCTTCTTCTGTAGCGGTTGACAATGGAAGCATCATGGGTGACCATGACCACCGTTGTACCATATTTCTTATTGATCTCAGCTAACAGTTCCATGATCTCAGCAGATTTTGCTGGATCCAGGTTGCCGGTAGGCTCGTCCGCAATCAGCACCTTCGGTCTGTTTGCAATTGCACGAGCAATTGTGACACGCTGCTGCTGACCGCCGGAAAGTTCTCTCGGGAAACTGTCTCCCTTATCTTCCAGTCCAACGACCTGCATGACTTCCTTGACTCTCTTCTGGATCTGCGGTTTCTTCATATTGATGACTTCCAGCGCATAGCTGATATTCTCTGCTACGGTCTTTTCCGGAAGCAGTCTGAAGTCCTGAAAAACAACACCTATATTACGGCGGTACACCGGTACCTGCCCGCGCTTTAATTTACCAACATCAATTCCTACTGCCTTGACGCTTCCCTTGGTAGCAACTTCTTCGCCATCCAAAAGCTTGATCAGGGTAGACTTCCCTGAACCAGTAGGACCGATAATATAAATGAATTCACCCTGATCCACTTTGATATTAATGTCATACAGAGCATTTGTTCCGTTTTTGTATCTTTTGAATACATGGGAGCACTCGATCATAAAACCTCCTCACTAAAAAAACCGGATCATAAAATCCATATAGATTCTATCATATTCCGGTTGATTTCGCTTAAATATTAGGTGAACTGTATGTGAACCCTTCACCATGCATATCTGATGCATCTGTTGTAATTACAAAGGCATGTTCATCTGTCTGACGAATGATGGAAAGCAGTCTTGCATACTGTCTCTCACTGACAACACAGAGGATGATTTTTTTCGGCTGTGATGAATATCCACCCTGCGCATCAATCAATGTTACACCGCGGTCAAGTACTTTATTGATCTCTTCCATGATCTCACGATAATGTTCTGAAATGATCTGTACGCTCTTTGCAGATGCACCTTGTCCAACTTCCAATACATAGCGGATGCCGGCACCTGAAGCAAACACAGAGATCAATCCGACCAATGCCGCATTGAGATCATAGGCAAGAACGCCAAGCAGAACAGTCAGTCCATCGGTGATGACGACAAGTGTAGATATTTTTGCGCCGGTCAGTTTATGAAGAATCAGCGGAGGAACATCCATGCCGCCGGAAGAAGCACCAGCACGCATGATCAAGCCGATACCAACACCACCCAATAGACCTGCATAGAAAGAGGCAAGCATCGGCGGTACAGTAATGCCAAAATCGATCCAGCTCAATGCCGTAGTAAATATCGGGTAGAGCAGAGAAGAAAAAGCAGTGCTGATAGCAAACTGTCTGCCCAGCATTGCCCATCCCACAAAGAACAGGATCAGCGTCAGTGCATTTGCAATCAGTGTCTTATCTAAATGGAAGAAAGGTTCCACCGCAACGGCAATACCGGCAACACCACCAGAAAGAATGTTGTAGGGGATAATGAACATCTCTACAGACATTGCAAGAACAAACGTTCCAATGATGATCAGGACCGCATCTACGACCTTATTTTTAAAAGTTCTCTCTTTTACTGGCATAGCTATGTTATTATAGCATGGCTTAGGAGGAAGACATGAAAAAGAAGAACTTTCTGAACATTCTGATTTGGATTGCAGTCGGTGCCTATATCTGCTGGATCTTCTCCAACTCCCTAACGATTGGTGAATATAGCAGCGCAGCTTCTACAAAGGTTGCCAACTTCTTAATGAGATATGTCACAAGAGCCGGTTTTACGATTGACTTCAATCTGTTCCATCATTACATCAGAAAGCTTGCGCATTTCTCAGAATACGCACTGCTTGGATTCATCATTGTTCTGGCCATCCGTGTAGCACCGCTGATGAAGTCCCGCTTTTTGAACTTCGTGCTGATCATGGTTGGAATTCCATTGATTGACGAAGGACTGCAGAAGTTTGTACCGGGCAGAGCAAGTGCTTTCCTGGACAGCTTTATTGATATGGCCGGCATCTTAGCCGGCGCCTTTGTTGCCTATGTACTGGTGCTTATTATCTTGGATATTTTCAAGAAACGTTCTGCTTAGAACGAGATTCTGTGTTTTATTAATTCTGTTATTTACACTTAAGAAAAGACTTTGGGTCCATCAGTAAAATGATAGAATTCAAAGTCTTTTACTTACTATTGTAAAAATGGATTCCCTGCTCAAGTTCACGTCGTTTATATATCGTTGGATTTTCTGCATTAATTTTTTTATAGCATGGACAGTCTTCCCCATGATCATTGATGAGACCGGCAGCCTGCAGATGAGAATATACAGTAATGCTTCCTAGATATTGAAAGCCGCGTTCTTTCATATCTTTACTGATCTTATCAGAAAGAGCGTTTGAAGCAGGGACATATCCTTTTTCATGATTGTGATACAGGATTGTTTTCCCATTTGTATACTGCCAGAGGTAAACTGAAAAGCTCCCATATTCTTTCCGGATCTGCTGGAAACACATAGCATTATTGATCACCGCTTCAATCTTGCGGCGCGAATGAATCATCCCCGGGACTGTTAAGATATGTGCAATGTCTTTTTCACCAAACGCTGCGACTGCATCGCAGTCAAAGTCATCAAAGCAGGAGCGGAATATCTCCCGCTTCTTCAGTATCATACGAAAATTCAGACCGCACTGCATGACTTCCATCACGATAAATTCGAACTGCCTGCGGTCATCATGAACAGGAATTCCCCATTCTGCCTCATGATACTCTTTCATCATTTCTGATTCTTTCCACCAATCACAATATGCCATATCATCACCTCATAAATGGTATCAGTCACCGCCGTTCAGCTGGGACAAAGAAAGAAATCACTGCGGCAGTGTAAAGCGTATATTCTGATAGATATCAGCATCTTCCTTGTGCGCCAGCAATGTACTGGTGCAGTTAGGCAGCGTCGTAGATAAGGAAGCTCTGGTGTGATATTCATTGAAGGATGCATCGTCCAGATTAAAGAAGTAATATGGATCATCTTCAGAAGCACAGTCATCCCAGGTCAAGTCAACGTTGTAGAAGGAGCCGTCGATCAGCACAATGTTCCAGGCATGATCTTCACCTTCACTGGTGCCAATGACGTAGTAACACGGAATATTCAGCTGCTGCAGCAGATACTGGAAACTTCTTGCATATCCGGCGCACACCGTACTGCCGCTGCACATCGCACTGAATGCACTTTGATTCAAAGCAGAATTCAGATCATAGACATTCTTGGCAATCAGTGCATCATGAACATACTTTTCTTTTTCATAATCCGTGCTGTACTGCTGGGCAGCCACTAAGATCTCATTGGCAGAATTGTTGAAGGCAGCTTTGGATGCCTCAATGTCTTCTGCTGTTTCATTGTAGTTCAAAGTCACCGAGACAATCTTCTTGCTTTCTTCCATGTACTGATAATTGTATTTCGTATCCAGCCAGAACAGTTCCGGATGGTCGCAGAAGACACAGCGGAAAACTGTTTCCAGATCTTCAGCCGTGATATCCTCATTCGGTATAAAAGTATCATTCAATGCCAGCGCATTGCTGTAGAACTCCGTATACAGACCCTTCTGTGTCTCATTCAATTGATCATAGTACGGATAGACAGCCGCATCAAAAACAAGTTCATCCGAAGGGACTGGTGTCGGTGTCGCTGAAGCAGAACTCAGCAGCGGTTCCATTGAGAAGTCCGAACTGATGTACTGACCGACATATTTGTACAGCATCATCCCGGCTGCTACAATCAGCACAAAGACAATCACCGTTCTAAAGAAACGTAAGATCATTTTCATGCCAAAACAGTAACACAACTGCAGAATAGAAACAACGAAAATGAAAAGGGCATTTCTGCCCTTGATTTCAATATCCCCAGATCTCTTCCGGACGGATCCGACATGGTGCACTGTACCCTGCTTCACACCGTCTTCCATAGCCGTCATACTGACCAGCCCAGCCGGCGCCATATGCCAGGTCGCCATCCCAATGGGTCGCATAATAGGAGAAGTTCGTACCGTCTCCCAGATACATGACTTCAATGTGGCAGTGCGGTCCTGAACTGTTGCCGGAGGATCCCGAAAGGCCGACATAATCACCCGCATGGACAATCGTCCCCTTGCTGACCAATGTGCCGTCCGTCATATGGCAGTAGATCAAGCCATACAGGCTTCCATCCACTACACACAACAGATACAGCTGATTGCCGCCGCCGTAGCCGCCGCCGTCTTCACCGCATCTTGAACCTAAATATCCAACTGGACATCCGCTGACACTGTTCAGAATGACACCTGTACCAGCCGCATATAATGTTGTGCCGGAAGCGACCGCAAAGTCATAGCCTAAATGTACACCGCCGTCAGGATATTCCCATGTGCCTGCACTGCGGTAGGAACCGTAGACAGGTCTCGCCCATCCTGTTGAAACAGGTGTCACCGTCGGCGCAGGAGTTGCTGTTGCAGTGGCATTTGGATCTGTGGTCTCTTCTGGTGCCGGCGTTGGTGCCGGCGTTGGTGCCGGTGTCGGTGCAAAGATTGATTCCTGCAGTGCATCCAGACTGGAAGAAATAGATGTCATAGTTGCCTGTACATCAGAGATATTGGAGGCAATGTGATTGCCCTGGGCCTGCAGCAGTGCTTCCTGCGAACGGGCAGCACTCTGGATGACCTGAACTTTATATTGAGCCACCAATACTTCTTCACGCTCTGTCTGAATCTTTTCTTCCTGAGTTTTCAATTCCTCTTCCTGCGCAGCCAGCTTCTGTTTGGCATCTTCGAGCACATTCTGCGCATCATGGAGCTTTTCCATTGCCGCGACCAGTTCTTCGTTCTCACTTTTTTCTTTTGCCGTAATACTGGCAATGCCTGCCGCTATCCTGATAAAGTCACTGAACGTCTTAGCCCCCATCAGCACATCGATCATATTGTTGATACGAAGTGAAGACTGTGCATTGACCATTCGTTCCTTGATCTTTTCACTCATGCCGTCAATTGTAGTCTGCGCGGCATCAATATCCTTCTGCTTCTGTTCTATCTCACTCTGTGCTGCAGTGATATCTGCTTCAATCGAGGTCTGCACTGCTTCCAGATCACCAATTGATGAATTCAGCGTATCCACCTGTCCCTGATACGTATCCAGTTCATCCTGATACTCTGAAATATTTGCCTCAATGCTTGTCTTCTGAGCATTGATCTCATCCAGCTGTGCCTGCAGAGAAGGTGTCTGCGAAGCAACATATTCGGTATATGCCTTACATGCGTTAAAGTCATCCGCTGTCTTGATGTTGTCTGACATGCAGCGGCTGTTCCAGTAATCCGTATCACTGTAGTCTTCTGCATGTACCGTCGTAATCGATAGGATTGAACTTGTGAGTGCAGCACTCACAATGATTTTCAAGCATTTTTTAATCATACCTAAGAGTATACTCACTTCTTTGTGAAGTAACAAACCACAGGCAGACATTAATTTCAGAAAAATGATTTCGGACATGCAATTATTTGCTACAATGATACGCGATAAAGAAAGAAGGATTCGCTATGTTGAATTGTCTGGCTGTAGGAGTTGGTGGTTTTATCGGAAGCATCTGCCGGTATCTCGTCGGCTTGATCCCGCTCAAGGATCAGTCAGGCTTTCCTTATAAGACATTAGCCATCAATATCGTCGGTGCCTTTGTTCTGGGCCTTCTTTCAGCGTATGCAGCCAAGAATCCCAATGCATCCCCTAGACTGATGCTGATGCTGAAGGTAGGTGTATGCGGCGGCTTTACCACTTTCTCTACCTTCGCTTATGAATCCACGACTCTTTTCAGCAGCGGCAAATCTTCCATGGCTCTCGTCTATGTCCTGATCAGTATCATCGCAGGTGTCTTAGCTGTCTTCCTTTCCCAGCAGATCATTCATTCTTGATCTGGACGTTTCTTATGTATGCTGCTAAATTATTCATAAGGCAGCCAAATGTCCAATCAATTCCTGACAAATTATACAAAAACTAGATTCATAGACAAGATCCAGGAGAATCTGCGCACATGCAGATCTTTTGATTTTTCAGTGAGCTTCATCAAAAAAGCCGGTCTGATCCTGTTATACAAGGATATTGATGATGCACTAGCGCGCGGGTGTCAAGGCAGATTCATCACTTCTACCTATCAAAACTTTACGGATATTGATTCCCTGCGCAGATTTCAAGCACTGGCGCAGCGCTATCCGAATTTTCATTGCCACCTGGATTATGACAGTTTTATCGACAATCGATTTTCTGTCCTGGGCTATCATTCTAAAGGATATCTTTTTACTTTTACTGATCATACGGAAGTTGTTGTTGGTTCTTCCAACATCACGCGCTATGCATTATTAAAGAACATTGAATGGGATGTTGTAATCGATGAACCACTTCATGGTGATGTCTTTGAACAGGCAGAGATAGAATTTGATAATAAATGGACGCATACACCAGAGCTTGATGACAGTCTGATCAAGAAATATACCATGCAGCTGGATTATGCAATTGAACGCTGGGACATGGATTACGACCTTTCTCAGGCAGAGATCAAACCGAACTTCATGCAGCGGAAGGCATTAAAAGAACTGAACCGTTATCGCGCCATGGGTGTTGGCAGAGCATTGATCGTAGCTGCAGCGGGCAGCGGCAAGACTTACCTAGCGGCTTTTGATGCATTGAACTTCAATCCACATCGTCTGCTCTATATCGTTCATGAAGAGTCAATCCTCCGTAAGGCCTTAGAGACATTCCAGAATGTATTCGGTCCGGATCACTACTATGGCATCTACAGCGGCAGCCAGAAAGATCTAGATGCAGAATTCTTATTCTCCACAAACATCTCAATGGGCAACAGTCTCGAATTGTTCGCAAAAGACGAATTTGATTACATCATCATTGATGAGTGCCACCATGCAACAGCGGCAACATATCAGAAGATCATTTCCTACTTCACACCGGAATTCCTTCTCGGTCTCACCGCAACACCAGAGCGTATGGACAATCAGGATGTATTTGAACTGTTTGATGAGAACATTCCATATGAGCTGCGCCTCCGGGATGCCATCATCAATGATCTTGTTGTGCCATTTCATTACTATGGGATCCGTGACCAGCTTGTAAACTATGATTTCAGTGATCATGATGAGCGCCGTGCCATTGCACAGCTGGGTACAGATGATCATTGTGAGTTCATCACATCCGAAGTAGAAAAGCACCGGCCGCAGGGAAAGCTCAAGGCACTTGCGTTCTGCCGCAATGTCACGCATGCAAGGCAGATGGCAGAAACAATGTCTGTTTACTATAAAACAGCGTATCTCACCGGCAGTAATGACATTGGTCAGCGGATTCGTGCCTACAATGATCTGCAGAGCGACACCACAGATCTCGAGATGCTGTTTACAGTTGATATTTTAAATGAAGGTGTCGATATCCCAGGTGTCAATATGGTCCTGTTCCTGCGTCCTACCGAATCTTCAACGATTTTTATCCAGCAGTTAGGCCGCGGTCTGCGGAAATATGAGAATAAGCCGTATGTAACCGTACTGGACTTTATCGGCAACAGCTATAAACGCAGTGTACAGATTGCCTTTGCATTGTCATCTTTATCTGACAACTTTGTCGTTGAGAAGAAACTGATGACTTCTTTAGTTGAAGATGATTTTGCACCACTGGATCTGGCAAAGTACGGTGTTCAGATTCATATTGATGCGCTCAGTAAAGAGGAAATCACAAAATACATTGAGCAGGAGAACTTCAACAGTCTGAAGTATTTAAAACAGGATTATATGAATTTCAAGAAGTACATCAATACCGAAACATATCCAAAGCACATGGATTACTTCACGAATGATGTCGCTCCGGACCTGATCCGTTTCCTCTCCATCAAGATCAAAGGAAGAAAGACAGGATCCTATTATAGTTTTCTCAAGGGCATTGATGAAACTGGTCTGCCGCTGTTCACGGATGAGCAGATCAACTATATCAATGTACTGTCAGCCTATCTTCCGTTAGCACGTCTTCACGAATATATCATTATCGATTGTCTGCTGCATGACATGCACGACATACATGCTATTGATCAGACACTCAAAGAAAAAGTTCCTGGGTATCAGCCAAAAGAACTTGAACATGCATTGGTGTATATGACAAAAGAGTATGCCAAGCAGGATACAATTCGCCTGCTGGACCAGCAGGGTGACCTATTATACATGCATGTCACCATGGATGCACAGTTCAAAGAATATGTGGAAGACTTGGTGCAGTATGGTATTTCACGTTATGAAAATGAATTTGGCGATACAATTGGCTTCAAGCTGTGGCAGAACTACCGGAAGGACCAAGTCATGCTCAAACTATGTCAGAATCCAAATGATATCATGCTTGGTACGAAGTACTTTGATGATGTCATCTATATCTTCGCTGCATTAAAGAAAGATGCAAGCATTGAAGAACACTTGAATTATAAAGACAAGTTCCTGCAGCCGGATGTCTTTCAATGGGAAAGCAAAGGGAACTTAAGCGACAGTGAACGGTACAATCTGACCCATTGGACAAAGGCATGTCTCTTTGTACGAAAAATGGATACCGAGGATGGTATCGTGCTACCATTTACCTATGTCGGCACCGGTACAATGACACACCTGCGGGAAACCGGAAATAACACTGGTACATTATTATTTGATATCCTGATGGATCATGAACTTCCTGATTATCTGCAGTATGATTTCGGACTGCCGAAACAGAATACAAATAAGAATTAGAAATACGAGGAACAGAATGGTAGAAGTTGTTGCGGCAAGGATCTGGCAGAATGATACATTCCTGATCTGTCAAAGAGCAAGGGAAAAATCTCAGGGAATGTTATGGGAATTTGTCGGCGGTAAAGTCGAGCCTGGTGAGACCAAGGAACAGGCATTAGTCAGAGAATGCAAAGAGGAACTGGATATTATCTTGTCTGTTGGCAGAGAAGTCACGGATGTAACGCATATCTATCCAAACATCAGCATCCATCTGACATTATTTGATGCAGTGATCAAAGAGGGAATTCCGACAAAACTGGAGCACAATGATATCCGCTGGATCAAGGAAGAAGAGATACCGCAGTATCCTTTCTGCCCTGCTGATGCAGAAATGATAGAAAACATATACAAAAACAAGGGAGCACAGTCAGCTGACTGAGTTCCCTTTTCCTTACTCCATTGCAATCGGTGCTGTGGTGCCGTTGGTAATCTTCAATAAGTCATCCGGTGCCACTTCCACCTGCGTACCGACTCTTCCCCCGGAGACCAGTACGGTATCGAACAGGATCATCGTCTCATCAAAGACTGTCTTGAATGGCTTCTTCATGCCGATGGGAGAACAGCCGCCATGGATATAACCAGTCAGAGGAAGCAGTTCCTTCTGCGGGATCATTTCTACACTCTTGACCCCTGCTGCTTTTGCGCAGGCTTTCAGATCCAGCTTCTGTGCAACTGGGACTGCAAAGACATAATGTTCCTTATCATTGCCGACAGTGACCAATGTCTTGAAGACCTGTTCCGGATCTTCACCGCACTTCTTTGCGACAGAGACGCCGTCAATCAAGTCATCTGATACATCATAGGTATGCAGCGTATAGCTGATGCCGGCACTCTCCAGCATTCTCATTGCGTTTGTCTTTGTTTCCTTTTTTGCCATATGTACTCCTTAGAAAAAGAGAAGAAATTATTCTTCTCTCAATAGTATACGATCATCGTCAAGATCATCATGGAATTTCTTCATCAGGTCTTCAACCGTCAGATGTTTCTTTTCTTCCTCCGCAATATCAGAGATGATCTTTCCGTCAGCCATCATGATGGTGCGGTTGCCAAGTTCCAGTGCCTGATGAAGGTTATGCGTAATCATCAGACATGTTGTGTGGTTCTTCTCGACAATTTCCTTGGTCAAAGAAATGATTTTTTCCGCTGCCTTAGGATCAAGCGCAGCCGTATGCTCATCCAGCAGCAGAAGCTTTGGCGGAACAATGGTCGCCATCAGCAGCGTCAGTGCCTGTCTCTGGCCGCCGGACAATGTTCCGACCGGTACATCCATGCGGTCCTCGAGGCCCATATCCAGCTGTTTCAGGCATTCCGCATAGACTTCTCTGTCCTTTTTGGAAATGCGTGAGAAGGAATCCGTATGCTTGGAAGCACTCAGATTGGCTAAAGCCAGATTCTCTTCAATTGTCATATGCGGTGCCGTTCCTTTTAATGGGTCCTGGAACAGACGGCCGATATACTTTGAACGCTGATATTCTTTCTGGAAGGTGATATTTTCACCATCCAGCACAATCTTTCCATCATCAATTCTGAAGTTGCCGGCAATGGCATTGAACAGCGTTGACTTGCCTGCACCGTTGGATCCAAGAATCGTGATAAAGTCTCCATCCTTGACAGAAAGCGATAAATCCTTCAGGGCAGTCTTTTCATTGACCGTCCCAGCATTGAAGGTTTTTGTCAGACCAGTAATTTCCAGCATCAGTCTTTCCCTTCCCTTCTAGCTTTCATGGCGTACTGTGTATTCGCCTTGATAGTCGGTGCCGCAATTGCCAAGGCTACAATCAATGCTGTAACTAACTTCAGTCCTTCAATAGGAATGATGCTTGTCCGCAGGATAATGGCATAGATCATACGGTAGATGATATTGCCGATCAGGCATGCAAGGATATTCCGCGTCATATTTTTACGGCCGTTGATGACAGTTTCACCAATGATCAGACATGCAAGTCCGATGACAACAATGCCGGTGCCGCCGTTGATATCAGCACTCTTCTGCATCTGTCCTGCCAATGCGCCGGATAAGCCGGTCAGGCAGTTGGCAATGACAAGACCCAGTGTAATTGTATGTCTTGGATCAATGGAAGAAGCAGAGACCATGTCACGGTTGTCACCGGTTGCCCGGATAGACAGGCCGATGCGTGTTCCTAAGAACCACTTCATTGCAAGCATGGCGATGGCGCAGATGATGCCTGCCAATACAACTTTGTACCAGGTTCCGCCGATACCGGTCGCTTTGAATAAAGTGAAGATGGTATCTCCTTTCAGAAGTGATACATTTGAACTCCAGCCCATGGCGGCCAGATTCACGGTATACAGACCAGTATTGGTGATGATGCCCGCCAGAATGGAAGGCACCCCCAGACGTGTCTGCAGGAATGCAGTCACATAGCCCGCACATCCGCCGGCAATGATGCCGAAGAGGATGCCAAGTAATGGATGTCCGGCTGCCGCTGAAGATACAGATACTGCCATGCCCAGGATGAAGCATCCGTCGGTCGTCAGATCTGCAATATCCAGGATCCGGTAGCTCAGGAACAGTGCCAATGCGACTAAGGAATAGACACATCCCAGTTCCAGTGCTGTCTGTATGATAAATAACATGAATCAAGCCTCCTATGAATTACTTACTCTTTTGTTGTTGTTACTTCTACTACTTTACCAAATTTTGCGAACAGAGAACTGTCAGCACCTAACTTTTTAGCAGTATCTGTGTTGACGGTGACAATGCCGCCGTCCATCAGATAGTAGTCATCCATATTGCCATAGCCTTCTGTTGCGGCCTGATATGCAAGATCTGCTGTCTTCTTGCCAAGGTCTGTATAGTTGACGCCGCAGGTCGCAAATGCACCGTTCCTGACGAAGGAATCTGCCCCTGTATAATGCGCGATCTTTGCATCTGCGAAAGTATCTGCGATGGCAAGTTCAGCTGCCATGATGACATTGTCTGTTGGTGTAAATACAGCATCTACGCCGGAAGCAACTAAGGATGCCGCAGCTGCAATGACTTCATCATTGGTATTGGCAGTTGCCTCTACATATTCAATTCCCTTGCCGTCGAGATATTCCTTGGCTTCCTTGATCGGCTTGGTGGAGTTGGCTTCACTCTTGGAATACAGCAGTCCGACTTTCTTTGTGGTCGGCTTCTCTTCCAGCATCATATCAAAGATCTGCTTTGTATTTAATGCATCTGAAGTTCCGGTAACATTCTTCATACCGGTCAGGCCTGCTGTTTCTGGATCAGAGATTGCCGCATAGACAACTGGTGTTGAAGAATCTTCAGCACTGTTGACAGCGACCTGCGCTGCTAATGTAGCAATCGGGATGATGACATTGACGCCGTCTGCGACAGCCTGGTCACTGATCTGCTTCAATGTTGTCTGATCATTCTGGCCAGAGTATACATCACCATATTCAATAGTGACGCCGTTCTTTGCGGCTAAGGCATCCAGTTCGGATGTAATTGCATTGGCAATCTCATCCAGAGATGCGTGGTCAAGCTGCTTGATGACAGCGACCTTGATTGTTTTAGAAGCAGATGTTGAAGATGAAGATGCGGTTGAAGAAGCGGCGGAGCATCCTGCCATTGATGCAGCTAATACTGCTGATAATACGGTTGCGAATAACTTTTTCATGTGACTTTCCTCCCTTTCTGTGCATTTCCACTTCAGCTGTCCGTTGAAACAAAAAACGCCTGTCCTGTATAAGGACAAGCGTATATGCCTGCGGTACCACCTTAGTTAAGAGATTACTCTCTTCTCTTTGTTTGAAAATGCAATCACATTTTCTGTCCGTTAACGCTGACAACTGCGTCCTGAAGTACTTGCCTAAGCTTTCATCAGGCCCTCATGGGTCCATTTGCATATCGCATCACTGCCAGGTCTCACCATTCCTGCACTCTCTTTAAGCTGCCAATATGTTTGATCTCCCATTCACTGGTTTGTTTATGTCTAGACTATAAGCTATGACTTTTTTGAAGTCAATATGATTTTTGAAATAAATTTACTTTGTTTCAATTTTCTTTTGAAAATTTTTCAGAATTAGGTCCTTTCGGCTGATAGGCAAGGTCTGCATTTTCCAGTCCCTGCTGATGGACTGCCATTTTCCATCCCAGCTCAGCAAAGAACGTATAGAGCCGCTTTGACAAGGACAGTGAGAAGTATGAATCATTCCCTTTTCCTGTCTTCAAACCTTCATAAAGCGAAGCATATGCCTTCGGCAGCTGCTTCAGGAGTCCTCTGCCTGTCTTGACTTTCTTTAGGCCTGCCAATGCCCCGCCGGCACCGATGCCGATTCCACCAGTAAAAACATATTCATTCTGCTGACACCACTGCCTGAGCACTTCCATAGCACCTTCGGTATTCTCCGGTTCATAGAAGCCGCACTGCAGCACTGCTGCTACCCGAAGTCCTTTCTTTCTGACCTTGGCTTCCAGCACATCCATCAATGCCAGGGCACTGCATGGCAGGGAATCCAGATAGATCGGTGCAAAGATCACAACAGCATCACTCGCATTGACGGCAAGTTCTGCCAGCTTCTCATCCATCTGCGGATTGACCTCAAGAACACCGTATTCATCATCTTTCAAGAAAGGAATAAAGCGGTCGATCAGCTGCTGGCTGGCACTGTCTTTTCCCTTCGGGGAGGCATTCATCAAAGTGATCCTCATAGCTCTCCTCCAATCTGCCAGGCATCCGCATACCATCTGATCTGAACATCTTTCTGATGAAAGTTCTCAGCTTGATCCCTGACCATTTTTTCAGCCAGAGCTTTTTCCTGTTCACTGAGATTTTCTTCATAGAAGAAGACTTTCGTCACAAATGTATTTGCATAGCGCGGCTTGTGCCTCATTCTGCCATTCCTTTCCTCAAAGCAGGGCTGTACATATGGCAGGCCGCGTTCCATCACCATTTTGACAAACGGAGAATAGGATCCATGGAAACATCTCGAGATGATGATCAGTTCATCACATTTTGACAGCATCCACCCAAAGTACTGGGCATCGTCCTTCTGTATGCATACACCAGGCGTGACCGTCCAGCATTTGAAGCAGCCAGAACACGGATGTACGCTGCTCTGCGGACGGAAGACACGGTCCTCAATACTGATCTTGCCTGGATAGGTTCCTGTATCGGTTATGATAATCTTCATGTTTTCCATTGTATCAGACGTTTCTGGCTTTCTGTTCGTTGAATTGTGAAAAATGAAGTTTACAATAGTAATCATGAATACAAACATAAATTATAAGAAGGCCATTCTGCAGGCAGGCATTGAAATGCAGAAGCGAGACCTTACGGTCGAAACCTGGGGAAATATCTCCCTGCGTGATCCGGAAACCGGGCTCATTTATCTGACCCCTTCCGGCATGGCATATGACACGCTGAGAGAAGATGACGTCTGCGTTCTGGATGCGGCAGGAAATGCTGTAGAAGGCACCCGCAAGCCAAGCGTCGAAAAGATGCTGCATGTATTAGTATATCTAAAGAGAAGCGATGTCTTCGCTGTTCTTCATACCCATCCTGTCAACAGCACCGTTTTCGGCGTTCTGCATCAGGGAATCCCTGTCGTGACCGACGAGATGGCACAGGCCATCGGCGGCAGTGTGAAATGTGCTGACTATGCTCTGCCAGGTTCTCAGGCATTGGCAGAGAATGTCGTCAAGGCATTAGGAAATGTACAGGCATGCCTGATGGCAAATCATGGTGCTGTCTGCGTCGGCAGAGATATAAAGGAATGCTTCAAGGTCGCCACTGTATTGGAAACATCAGCCGACATTTATCAGAAGGCGCTGGCCATTGGCAGACCAGTTGAGATCAATGAGGAAAATACCGTATGGATGAGAGACTTCGCAGTCAATCACTATGGGCAGAAATAAGGAGATATCAATGAGCACAGTAAAACAGCTGGAAGTCGTTAAGATCAGTGAAGATGGCAATGCCGTCATCATCCTTGATCAGACAAAGCTTCCAAATCATGAGGATTATCTGACCCTCACAAATGAGAAACAGATGTGGGATGCCATCAAGCTTCTGCAGGTGAGAGGTGCGCCTGCCATCGGTGTCTTTGCCGGATATGCAATGGCAGCTTTGGCACAGTCACTCAAAGAACTGCCTTATGCACAATTCCAGCAGGAATTTGATACGAAGGCAGACTATCTGAATACATCCCGTCCTACTGCAGTCAACCTCAGCTGGGCATTGGCTCGGATGAAGAAATTTGTGGCAGACCATAACGATGATGTCCACCAGTTATGCAGTGATCTGATTGCTGAGGCAGAGAAGATCGATGAAGAAAATCTTGCGATGAACCGCAGAATTGCGGAATATGGTGTCACGCTGCTTCACGAGGGCGACGGCATCCTGACTCACTGCAACGCCGGCTACCTGGCCTGCTTAGGCTATGGGACAGCCACAGCACCAATGTACATGGCACAGGAGAAAGGCATGACCATTCATGTATACTCCGATGAGACAAGACCTCTTCTGCAGGGTGCCCGCTTAACATCCTATGAACTGTTCAAGGCAGGAATCGATGTGACATCCATCTGCGACAACATGGCATCCATTGTCATGAAGCAGGGAAAGATCCAGTGTGTCATGGTCGGCTGCGACCGCATCGCTGCCAACGGCGACTTTGCCAATAAGATCGGCACTTCCGGTGTTGCCATTCTGGCCAAGCACTACGGAATTCCGTTCTATACATTGGGACCGTCTTCCACGATTGATTTCAATACGCCGACCGGGGATGACATCAAGATTGAAATGAGAGACCCAGAAGAAGTCGGTGAAATGTGGTACAAGGAACCAATGATCCTGAAAGACATCAAGAAGTTCAATCCATCCTTCGATGTCACAGATCATGAACTGCTGACCGGCATTGTTACGGAACGCGGTATTGTCTATCCGCCGTTCGCTGAGAACTTAAAGAAACTTTTCAACAAATAAGAAAGAGGAGATCAATATGGAACCGAAAGAGAGTATTTCTGCTTCAATCGTAGTAAAGGATGAATTGGCAAAAGTCGTCCTGATGCCTGGCGATCCGCTGCGTGCCAAGGCGTTGGCGGACAAGTATCTGTCCGATGTTGTCTGCTTCAATGACACAAGAAACATGCTTGGCTATACCGGCACCTACAAAGGAAAGAGAATTTCCGTCATGGGACACGGCATGGGTGTTCCTTCGGTCGGCATCTATACACATGAACTGTTCACGCAGTTTGGTGTTGAAGCAGTCATCCGGATCGGCTCTGCCGGCGGACTGGACATGGATGTCAACCCAATGGATGTTGTCATCGCTGAAGCTGCATCCACCAATTCCAACTACGGCAATGCCTATGGAATTCCTGGTCAGCTGGCTGCCTGTGCAGATTATGACATGCTGGAAGCTGCTGTTGATGCGGCAAAGAAGAACGGCGTAAAGTACAAGGTCGGCAAGATCTATACTTCTGATTTCTTCTACTATCCGCAGGCTGGCTTAAATGAGAAGTTAAGAGACTTTGGCCATTTAGCGGTCGAAATGGAAACCGCCGGTCTTTATTGGGAAGCATGTGCATCTCACAAGAAGGCACTGTCCATCCTTTCTATCTCTGACCATCTCTTCAAGCCGGAAGCACTGACTGCCGAACAGAGACAGAACGGCTTCACAGATATGATGGAGATTGCCTTAGAGACCGCCTGGAAGTTCGCTGAATAAAACAAAGAAAAGAATCGACCAGAAGTGTAAATCTTCCAATCGATCCTTTTTTTACTTATTTTCTGTATTTCTTGATCAGATATGCGGTCATGGTCACTGCGATGACCAGCACACCCGTCAATAAGAACAGCCAGCCAATACCGATCAGAAAGAAATTTTCGTGGAGCAGTCCCGTTTCATCAACGTATTCAACGCTCAGACCCTTAATGACAAAGCAGAACAGCCCCAGCAGCATCAATACACCGCCGGTCACTGTTGTTACCATGTTCATTCTGGCTCTTCTTGTTTCACTTGTATCATTGATCAGTTTCTGTGTCATATTTTTTCCTCCCAGGATCAATTGATCTAAAGAGATACCGAACACAGAAGTCATTTGTATCAGCATTTCAATATCCGGAAGATTTCGGTCATTCTCCCAGTTGGAAACAGCCTGCCTTGTCACATTGAGCTTTTCTGCGAATTGTTCCTGGGTCAGATTCTGATCCATGCGCAGCTGTTTGATCTGCTCGCCGAATTCCATGTGTCCTGCACCTCCTGCATTGATCATAGAAGATATCTGCATCCTGCCAAGAAAGCATACCTTGCAGAATGGAAACTGTCACGACAGCATTGCTTGCGCAGGCTCAACAGAGCCTTTTTTTAATCCGCAACAGACTTGATCAGATCTTCATAGATGCCCTTTAATTCTGCTTTCTGGGCATCATCCATCTGTTCATCTCCAGTTGTCATCGTAAAGGAATCGACCAATGATGTATGATGGCCGGCAATCGCACCTTTCTTGACAGCAACAACTTCCGGTGTATAAAGCGTTGGTTCTGAGACACCTGTGGTGGAATTTGTCTCATGTTTCAGGATGGAGTCAAAATGCTTGAGCATGCTCTGGATGACCGTCTTGCCTTCAGCTGAGAATGCCTTTCCGCTGGCATCCATCAGTTCTGATTCATAGACATCCACATAATAGATATGCACGCCCATTTCCTTGGCAGCTTCATTCAGAACAGGAACGGCACGGTTGCACCAAGGGCAGGAAGTATAGCTGTATAGAATAATCCCTGTACCGCCCTCATCAACCAGACGCAGGGACTCACTCATTGTGATCTGTATAAATGCAGGATTTGCATCATCCAGCCATTCATAGCCAGACATATCCAACGTCTTTGAAGTGACCGCAACAGAATTGGTGATGGTCACCTTCTTGGATGCATCTGCTGTTGCAGAAGCTGTCGCTGAAGATGAAGCGCTTGCGGATGGAGCTGTGGTGGCTGCTGTTGAAGCTGCAGCTGCAGTATTCGCTGCCTGATGCGTTGTAGAAGTACATCCCGCCAGCAGGAACAGGCATAGAGAACCAGCAATAATCTTTTTCACGAACATAGCCTCTCTTTCGTATGCGTTATATAATAACACAGGAATGGAAATTGATGATTTTCATCATCCACTACTTATTTTATCAACGAAGAGAGAAGATATGTCAAACAATCAGTTTATCCGTACAGAATTCATTCTGGGAAATGAGAATATGAATAAAATACGCGGCGCTAGAGTTGCCGTCTTTGGCGTCGGCGGGGTTGGCGGCTACGTCGTTGAAGCACTGGCCCGCAGCGGCATCGGAACATTGGATCTGATTGATCACGATATCTTTGTCGAATCCAATCTGAACCGCCAGATCTTGGCAACCTATGACACCCTGGGCAGATCAAAGGTAGATGTGGCAGAGGAAAGGATCCATGCCATCTGCAGCGATATCAAAGTCAATAAATATCCTTGTTTCTATCTGCCGCAGGAAAAAGATAAGTTCGACTTTACACAGTATGACTACATTGTTGATGCAGTCGATACCGTCACTGCCAAAATCAACTTGATTGAAGAAGCACAGCGCTGCGGTGTCCCAATCATCTCATCCATGGGATGCGGCAACCGCATCGACCCTACCAAATTGGTTGTGACTGATATCTATCAGACGGCTGGTGATCCTTTGGCACGCATCATGCGCTATGAGCTGCGCAAGCGGGGCATCAAGAAGCTGAAGGTCGTCTACAGTACAGAAAAGCCGATGACGCCAGTCTATCCGGAAGGATATGAGAACAATCCTGCCAAACCGACGCCGGGATCGACTGTCTTTGTACCGGGTGCTGCCGGCCTGCTCATTGCCTCTCAGGTCATCCGTGATCTGATTGACGGCTGAACAAGAATGCACATCAATGTAATATTGAAACAAAAAAGACTATATTAATCAGTGAAAATCGGGGATATAAAAAATGAAAAAACTAGTTAAGAACAACGTTTATTGGATTGGCTACTTGGATTGGGAGCTGGACCGCTTCCATGGAGATGATTATTCCATCTTCAATGGTTCTTCACAGAATGCATATCTGATTCAGGAAGAAAAGACGGTATTGATGGATACCGTATGGACACCGCACCGTGATGAATTCATCAAGAATCTTGAAAGTGAGATTGATCTGAACAAGATTGACTTCATTGTTGCGCAGCATGGCGAATGTGATCATACAGGCTCCCTTCCTGCCTTGATGAAGAAGATCCCAAATACACCAATCTACTGTACAGCCAACGCTGTGAAGTCCATCGAAGGTCAGTACGGCAAAAACGGCTGGAACTTCCACGTCGTCAAGACTGGCGATACACTGGATATCGGCAATGGCAAACAGCTGAAGTTCATTGAAATGCCGATGATGCACTGGCCTGACAGCATGGCTACTTTTTTAACCGGTGACAACATCCTGTTCTCCATGGATGCCTTCGGCCAGCACTTTGCGGTCGGTGAACTGTTCAGTGACTTAGCCGATCAGGATCTGCTGTGGAAAGAAGCACTGAAGTACTACGTCAACATCATCAATCCATTCTCCCCGATGGTCGCCCGTAAATTAAAGGAAATCGAAGGCATGGATCTGCCGATTGAGATGATTGCCCCTTCCCATGGCGCCATCTGGCGCAAAGATCCAATGCAGATCGTCAAAAAGTATGCAGAATGGGCAGAAGATCAGCCGGAGGACAGAGTCACAATTGCCTATGGCACGATGTGGAACGGCACTGAAGCCATTGCCCATGCAATTGCGGATGAAATCCATAGACAAAGTCCTGACACTACTGTTAAAGTATTTAATGTAGAGAAGTCAGATAAGAATGAGATCATGACAGAGGTATTCCGTTCCAAGGCACTCTGTGTCGGTTCACCAACGGTCATCAATGATGTATTAGCTGGTGTACAGGGATGGATGACATTTCTGAAGTCGTTAAAGTTCAAGAATAAGAAAGCTGCCGCCTTTGGCTGCTATGGATGGTCTGGTGAAAGCGTTAAGATCCTGCAGGACCGTCTGAAGGAAGCAGGCTTTGAAGTCGTTGAAAACAACATCAGATCCAATTGGAATCCAAGTGAAGAAGATCTTGCAAAGATTCCTGCATTAGTCACCGCATTGATTGGAGAAAAAGAAAAGAAAGGAGAACAAGCTCATATGGATAAATACCAGTGCCCTTGTGGATATGTCTACGATCCAGAAAAGGGAGATCCTACACAGAATGTTGCGCCAGGTACAGCATGGGAAGATGTTCCAGAAGACTGGACATGCCCAGTTTGTCATTTACCAAAGAGTGCATTCTTCAAGATCTAAAGCATCAAAAAACCAGTTCGCGCTGTGGACTGGTTTTCATTTGCTTTCTTAATGCAGCAGACTTCCTAATACTTTATTGACTGTCTTGCCGTCTGTCTGTCCCTTGTACTTTGCCATGATCTCTTTCATGATCGGACCCTGGCTCTTCTTCTCCGGTGCCAGTCCCTTCTCACTCATGATTGCTTCAATCGCTGTCTTGATCTCTTCTTCACTCATCTGCTTCGGCAGATAGCTTTCAATCAAGGCAATCTTCTGATTTGTCTCTTCGATGATATCTGTACGATCAGCCGGTGTTTCAGCCAGTGCTTCCTTTGTCTGCTTCAATTCTCTCTGGACATAGGAAAGTTCATCTTCTTTAGATAATTCTTTCCCTGATTCCTTTTCAGCTAATGCAATTGCTGAGATCAGCAGTGAGAATACACCTTTCTTTAATGAATCATGATCCTTCATTGCCTGCATGTTGTCTTTTCTTAACTGTTTTAATAATTCTCCCATAATTCCTCCTTATTTTTCATCCTGGATCTGTTTCTGATATTCTTTAGATAAACGAAGTATTTCCGTGAAGTACTGACGATAGTAGAAACGAATGTCATCATTCATGATCCTGTTGCAGTTTTTTTCTATAATCTCTGCTTCTCTGCCGCTGTCAAGAATCGGAATGCAGTTCTCAATTTTATAGTCTATGACATCCGCTACAATCTTGAATCTCTCTTCAAACAATGCCGCCATTTTTTCATCAATTTCATCGATGGAACGGCGGTCTTTCACTAATCTGTCTGTCATTTGACCCTCCGATGTTGTTATTATTATACTACAACCGTACCTATGTGAACGCTTTCATCATTTGTCATCTTTTCACATTGTGCTAAAATACCTTTTAATCAAAGGAGGATTGATGTCATGTCGAAAAATTTTATCTTTATTTCTCCGACGTTTCCTAAGACATACTATCAATTTCCAAAAGCTTGGAAAGCGTTAGGCGGTACATCTTTGTGTATTGGTGAAGACAGTTATGCATCTCTGCCAAAAGAGATGAAGGATGCCTGCAGCGAGTATTATCAAGTAGGATCCATGAAGGATTATGATCAGATGTATCGTGCTGTTGCATGGTTTGCACATAAGCACGGCAAGATTGACTGGCTGGAAAGCAACAATGAATTCTGGCTGGAACAGGATGCGAGACTGCGCACTGACTTCAATATTACAACCGGTGACAAGACTGAAACTGTCATGCGTTATAAAACAAAGTCAAACATGAAGGCATTCTATCAGCAGGCACACTGCCCTGTTGCAAGATACCACTTAACAACAACATTAGAAGCCGGTAAGAAATTTATTGAAGAAGTTGGTTATCCTGTCATTGTCAAACCAGATGATGGTGTTGGTGCTTCGACAACATGGAAGATCAGCAATGAAGCAGAACTCACAGCTTTCTATGCAAAAAAACTTCCGAATCAATTCATCATGGAAGAATTTGTGCCGGGCTATATTGTGTCATTTGACGGCATCACAGATCAGGATGGAAAGATCATCTTCAAAACATCCCATCACTTCCCTGAGCCAATCATGAATATCGTCAACAGTGCAGGCGAATGCTTCTACTGGAGTGAGCGCGTCATCCCAGCAGATCTTGATGAATTGGGATCAAGAGTCAATGCGGCCTTCAATATCAAAGGACGTTTCTTCCATACGGAATATTTCCGGCTTACCGAAGATAAACCAGGTCTAGGTGTCAAGGGCGGCCTGGTCGGACTGGAAGTCAACATGCGTCCGCCGGGAGGCTATACACCGGATATGATGAACTATGCAAACAGCATTGATGTATATTCCATCTATGCCAACATGTGCATGTCTAATAAAAATACTTATAAGAGTGAGAGACCGTATCACTGTATCTACATTGGCAAACGTGATAAGTTCACTTACAAAAATAATGCAGCATCTATTTTTACCAAGTATTCCAAAGATATCATGATGCATGACCGCATGCCGCAGCTGTTAGGTGAGGCTATGGGCAATGAGTTCTATATCTCCCGCTTCAAAACAGAAGAAGAATGTATGCAGTTTGCATCCTTCGTCTATGAGAAAGCAGAAGGATTGAAAAAATGAGAACAGAATACTTCAAAGAATATTCCTACAATTTAAAACGTGATATGGAGTTCAAGGTCTACGGATATTCAGGCAAACCAGTGCTTGTCTTCCCTTCTCAAGATGGTCATTTCTACGATTTTGAAAATCAAGGAATGATCAATTCTATTGCAGAGTATATTGAATCAGGCCGCATCCAGGTCTTCTGCTGCGATTCCAACGACGTCAATTCCTGGTCTTCCACCAGCTGGGACAACCGCAGGAGAATTGAATGTCAGGAAGAATATTTCCGATATATTACAGATGAACTGTGTCCTCGGATCTATCAGATCAGCAAAGATGCCAACGGCGGCATTCCCCGCGGTGCTATCTTAACAACCGGATGTTCCATGGGCGGTACACACGCTTTGAACTTCCTCCTAAGAAGACCTGATCTGTTCTCTGGATGCATTGCACTGTCTGGTGCATACAATGCCAGATTCTTCTTCCCGAACTACTGGGATGATCTGACCTATGCCAACAGTCCAGTTGATTATATTGACGGCATGCCGTATGGACATCCATATGTTGAACAGTACCGTACAAAAGATATTATCCTGTGCTGCGGACGCGGTGCATGGGAGATTCCAATGCAGGATGATGCCGCAAGAATGAAAGAACTCTTCAATTATAAGAACATTCCTGCCTGGGTGGATTTCTGGGGAAATGATGTATCCCATGACTGGCCATGGTGGCGTCAGGAACTTCCTTACTATATGAACTTTGTATGTTAGAAACGGTTAACCCGTTTCTTTTTTTATTCTTTTTTGTTAATATAGTTAGGCAATGGGGAATTGGTGAAATTGGCAGACACGTTAGTCTTAGGAACTAATGGGGCAACCCGTGCAGGTTCAAGTCCTGTATTCCCCACTATATACTTCATTAAAAGAGCTGTTCTACAAATACTGCAGAACATCTCTTTTTTCATGAAATGAATTCAGATTATTAGAAAAAGCAAAATATTGGTGTATATAGAACTAAATTAGTTCCAGATAAGTTTAGGCATTCTATCAGTCATTCACATTTGATTGAAGGAGATATTCCAATGAATAGAATACAGTATAAAAAGCCGCTTACTATAGATGAACAAATAGAACACTTAAAAAACATAAAGCATGTTGTATTTATTGAAATTTCTGAAGAAAAAGCAAAAAATATACTTTATGAAAACAACTATATCAATGTAATCACTCCATACAAACATATTTTTGCCAAAACAGACATTGAAGGAATAACCATACGTGATGCCCAAGGAAAACATATCTATGAACAAGATACAGATTTTACAGAATACAATAATGCATATCATGCCGAGCGGGACAATTATTCAGAAATGTTTTCGAATATCTCAAAATTTGAAAGTACTTTAAATTCCATTCTCAGTAATGAGACCATTCTATATTATTCTATTAATTCACGAGAAAAATTCGATTATTTTATGAAACAGCTTTTAAAAAATATCAATTCTTTTCCGGTCAAAAACCAAAATTCAAAACAATTTCGTGGATATTCAGGCAAAACTCTGCAACACATGCGGAATGAAATCAGCAGCATGCTTTCTCACATGGAAAAATATGAAGATATCTATATCTTCATGGACAGGCTCTCTTTATCTGAATTAATTACCGTTTTCAGATGTCTTGATTTACAGCTTAGAAGCCGAATATTCAAAGAATTGGCAATACGGAACCTAACATTTGGCTATCAGAACTTTTCTTCTTTTGACATATTTCTGACGCGAATTGCACCAATTCGAAATTGTATTTGTCATCATAACAGCCTCGAAATTCTAATCAATTATTATGATATTAAGAATCACTCTATGAGAACCGAAAAAGACAGAGAAATAATGAACAATGTTATTAATCGATTGAAATAACGAAGAAGGCCATCCAACTAAGGATGGCTTTCAATCTGCCTTTACAGGCTATTTGCATTATCTTTATATCATCATTTCAAAACGTAGTCAAATGATTTTCTTTCATATCTATGGCAATGGAGTCATTTCATCCTGTATATTTTGAAAACAGTGCAATGATAAAGGCTCGCAAATGTAAAGTACTCATATTTAGATTCCATAATCATCAGCAGTAAAAGTAATTGTGAAAATGCTTCAGGCTTCTATATTCCATACTCATAAAAATATATCCAGAGAAAACTAGGCGATTTTCGATAGATTCACCAATTTTCGAGTTGATAATGAAGATAGAATCAAGAACTATAGAAAATTCATTGAAAATGGTATCCCGATCACTTTTATAAATGAACCAATTCTGTCTTCTTCGAATCTTCTAAAAACATATTGACTTTTTACTGAAGCTGAAACATTGAGTGACGTTGATGTAGATACCTTCATAAACTTAGTAAAGAAATCAGTTTCCGAGTATTTAAAAGCAAAAGAAATGGAATCGCTGGGAAGAAAAGAAATGTAGGGCATAACTATAGAAAATGGTGGCAATCCTGTAGGAAGACCAGCAGGAACAACTTTAGAGACAAAAAAAGCAGAAGAATCAAAGCAAAAGATTCTCCGCTTGAGTGCTGATTTTGATGGATATATGCATGATTCAGAGCTTATTAAATATCTAGGAATTAGCAGAAACTCCTTTTATAAGTACAAAGCTGAGCTTAAAAAGCAGAAAGACAAAGCCACGAAATTGAACTTTGAACTAACTTCTATTTCAGAATGATTACAATTATTTATCTAAAACACCGAACTATTATGCGATGCTAGCAGATTTTTTAAGTCTGCCATCAATCGTTATCACTTCTATCTTGTCCTTTTCATCCTTCTTTAGATTATTTAAGTAGTCTTGCAAGTTTTGCATGGCCTTCTCATGACCTGTATCTATTACTAAATAGATGGCTTTGTAAGTTTTTTCTTGTTTCATATAAATTGGCAACTGTTTGGAAATGCCGTGTTTTAGCCCTGGATTTGAGCTTAGCTTAACTTCAACAAGAACTTTATCTTTCATACCATAAGATACCTTAAAATCAACAGGCCCACGGCCATTATTGGGCTCTTTAGTTAAGTCTAAATTATTTGCCTCACAATAACTATATGCGATTCCATAAAAAAGTAATTGAGCTGCACTTTCATGTTTAGGTTCCTTTTTCTCCAAATCATACAACAATTCATTCAACTGATTATTCTCGATTAAATTTTTGAACATTTTGCATATTTTGATTACTACAGAATAAACATCTTTGCTTGATGCATGTGGATCAATGGATAGATCAATTGGAAAACGTTTAGTATATTCTTTTGATGCATTAATCCAGGCATATTCTCCACGAGGATCTTTATCAAAATCATATGGTTTTACTTTCACATCATGATATGAATTTAATAATGCTCTTCTGAATTGCTGATTATTCTTTAAGACGCTTTCAATTTCTTCTTTTTTTAATTTTGTTTTGCGATGATCAAAATCAAAATACTTATTAATAACATCTCTCACACGATCATTCTCATTACAGATAGTCTCAATATCACTGAATTGATAGAACACTGGCAATGGGCTAACTATAACCTTCGGCACAAGTAACAATTCCTTATTGTTATATTTGTTAAAACAAACATTATAAACTCTTCCGCCGAATGATTTTTGAATTGATGCAATATTTAAAGACTTGCAAATACTATCCGTATATTCATATATATTATCTTTCAAAATAAATGTAATTAAATCACTTATTCTATCGCAGCCAATATTAGCTTGAAAAACTCCTAATAGTTCAAATAATACCGGATCAGTTTCACCCTGATCAACAAGTTCCTTCATCGTGCATAAAACATTATAGCGAAGTTCCTTTCCAATTGAGTTTCCTGAAGTTCCTGTTGCCGAGTATCCAAAACAAGTGCCAGATAATTCTTTAAATGTCAAAAGTTTATCAGCTTTTTTCCAATACATATCCGTACGTGTTTTAGAGTGACGTAGTAACGTAATAATATTTGAAAAATAGTTCTCAACTTTCTTTTTTGCCTTGATAAATTCAGGTGCTCCTGACGAATTTAATAAAGATGGATCAATAAAAACACGTGTATCAACATCAAGGATTGAATCAAATACACCATATTTTTCTATATCTGCTTCAGAAATGTTAAATTCTTCAGAAAATTTTACTGGCATGCCTATATTATAATTTGTTTTGTAAAGTATTGAATATATTTCGCCAATAACTGGCGTAATCTATCGTGTTGAGCCTCAAAAAATCTATTACGTTAATTTAAGTCTACCTGTTGCAAATGTCCATGAAATAAGCTACATAGCAATCGTTCAAACGTAAGATTATTAATCTATTGTACAGGTGGAACTTAGGAACTAATGGGGCAACTCGTGCAGGTTCAAGTCCTGTATCCTCCACTATCCAAGCCATTTTTGAGGGTTTCGCTCTACCGGTACAGTAGAACGAAATCCTCTTTTTTATGCAAATGTAACTGAATTAGATTCTTTTCAAAAAGAGGCGATTTTCAAATAGTCTATCGCGGTGAACGACCATTGCCAGAAGGAGAAAACATCATGAAAAGAACAGGCAGAATCACCGAAGAAATCGTCAATTTCAAGTACCAGTCAAAGAGCACTGAAGAGCTCCTGCAGCAGTTCCTTAACGCCAAGCAGGCACAGAACCTATCGAGTGAAACGA